>Ga0308410_1001933_pt1 | contig 11998 bp, 8 predicted proteins | sample HotsprOSTMatCore_FD_203467 | JGI IMG/M metagenome (GOLD analysis project Ga0308410, IMG submission 203467) | Hot spring phototrophic mat microbial communities from Octopus Spring, Yellowstone National Park, Wyoming, United States -... | ecosystem: Environmental > Aquatic > Thermal springs > Hot... | reverse complement strand
TCCCCTCTCCCGCAGCGCGGGAGAGGGGCTGGGGGTGAGGGCCGCCCTCACCTTCCCCCCGACCCCCTTCCGCTCACACGCTGTGGGAGAGGAAGGGGGAGGGTGCCCCTCACTTTCCCCCCAGCCCCTTCCGCTCCCAGACGAGGAGAGGAAGGGGGGAGATGAGCCTAGCAGTGGCGATTCTGCGTCTTTCAACGATACCGCGTTCACGAACCCGATCACCCCTCTCCCGCAGCGCGGGAGAGGGGCTAGGGGTGAGGGCGGCCCTCACCTTCCCCCCAGCCCCCTTCCGCTCCCACCAAGCGAGCGAAAGGGGGCATGAGCGGAGCAGGGGCGATCCTGCGCCTGCGGCTGTCAACGATACCCCATTCACGACCCAGCTCACCCCTCTCCCGCAGCGCGGGAGAGGGGCTGGGGGTGAGGGCAAACACTCCCCTACCCCCACAACACTACCAGAAACAGCGCCGCAAATATCACACTGCCCATCGCAGAGGCGACCAGCGCCACCCGCAACCCAATCGCCTTTCGCCGCATCAGGACGCGAAATGCCGCCAGGCGCCGCGTCTGACTAGCCGCTGCATAACTGTATGCCCCCGGCACCACCACTACCAGCGCCGCCAGTAGTGCCACCAGCTAGGCCAGTACTGCCACTGCCCCCAACACCTGCACCAGCACCTGGTTCAGATATGCCAGTAATGGATTATCAGCCAACGCCAGAATCCCGAATACCACACCGAACAACGCGGTTACCAGCGAAATGATACTGTTCTGCTCCTTAATTTCAGCGACTTCGGCGGGCCTTTCTCTTGCTCTTCAAACCAGCGGTGCAGCGCCTCTTCAGCGGGGTTGGCGGTCGCTGTCGTACTGCATGAATCTCTTCAGGCATTGCGGCACTCCTCAAAGGTTACTTCGAGCATCTCTACATTCCCGCAGTGCGGGCAGAGCAGACGAAAGACCTCGATCCGCAGGCGCTCCGACTGACAGTAGAGTATGCGATCCGGCTTGCCCAACTGGGCCAGATCGACCGTCCAGGTCTTGTCGCAACGTCGGCAGCGCAACATCTTAAGTTGCGGTTTGTTCACACAGAAGGCTCCTCGTCCTCAAGGATCGTCAACAGGTCACGGAATTGCGCCGGTACTGTAGGCAACGACTCGCCACGCAATCGGGTGACGCAGGCGCGCAACAGCGCTGCCAAGTGCGCATACGGCGAGTCGGGTGCTTCACCTTCGGCGTAGTGATCGGCAGCCGCCTATTACCTGCTCGACCAGCACCGCCCGTGTCTGATCATCACCGGCAATCAGCGCTATACGGGTAGCGACTGCCGTCTGCACAGCGATCAGCGCCATCTATTGCACAGGCGACAGATGGTGCAGCAGCGTCTCCGTCTGCACCGCCAGCATCTGCATCGCCCGTTCCTGCCCTTCCGGTAGCAGCTCGGCCAGCGTCGCCAGCAGTGCGGCCAGATCACCTTTTATCCATGCCGCATCTGGGCGATCTGCCGATCACTCGCCTCACAATGCAGATCTGCCTCATCGGCTGCACTCAACTGCTCAATCTCAGCCAGCGCCGCCGCTAACCCGGCTTCAAGACCGGCGCGCAGACGGGTCAGTTGCCGGGTTTCGCCGCGCAACGGGGCTTGCAGACAAACGTTGCGCGGTTGTCCCGAATAGTGTATCATTGAAAGAAGATAATCTAAGCGGTATCCATACGTTTTGGAACGCTGAGTGAGATTAACATTGCTCGAAATAGAGAAACTACGTGGACAGCCTGTTCAACTGCAACATCTCCATTTCGCCAAATTTTCATATATCGGTAGAGAGCATACTTTTAATATAATTAAGAAAACGTGCGTCCCGCAGACTGAACCAAGCACTAGATCATCCAGCATCCCCAACTGAGGAGATTTGACCGAAAACGGTTGAAAATGCTTTCTGACGATGTAAGGTGAAACGATATGACCATCCAAAAACTCCGCCCCACCTTCACCCTCACCGAAGACCGCCTGCGCCAACTGCAGCAGGTCGTCCCCGAAGCCTTTGCCGACGGCAAAATCAACTGGGAGACGCTGCGCGAGGCGCTCGGCGAGGTCCTGGAAGACGAAACGCAGGAGCACTTCGGCCTGACCTGGCCCGGCAAGCGTGAGGCGCGCCGCCTGGCCGCCCTGCCCCCGCAAGGGACGCTCGTCCCTGCCCCCGGCGAGGGCGTGGACGAGGAAACCACCCACAACCTTTTCATCGAAGGCGAAAACCTGGAAGTGCTGAAACTGCTGCAGAAGAGTTACGCCGGGCGCGTCAAGATGATTTACATTGACCCGCCCTACAACACCGGCAACGACTTCATCTACGAAGACGATTACAGCGAGCCGCTGGAAGCCTACCTGAAGCGCACCGGGCAGATGGACGAAGCCGGGCGCCGCCTGACCACCAACACCCGCGCCAGCGGACGTTTTCACTCCAAATGGCTGAGCATGATCTACCCCCGCCTGCTGCTGGCGCGCCAACTGCTGCGCGAAGACGGCGTGATCTTCGTCAGCATTGACGACAACGAAGTCCACAACTTGCGTCAGGTGATGAATGAGGTATTTGGGGAGGAGAATTTTGTTGAAACGTTCATTTGGCGTTCGAGATTAGGTAAAGGGGCAACTTCAAAGGTAACTGCTAAACTGCATGAATATATTGTTGTTTATGGAAAAAGCAAGGAGCAACTAGATTTTCTCGGAGACGTCAGAATCACTGCTACGGATAAAAAGGAACGTATTAGGCAATGGGGGCAAGGTGATAGGCGAGAAGATAGACCAACAATGTATTATCCTGTGTTTTCAGAAGAATTTGGTTGGATATATCCCAAGAAGCCAGATGGAACAGATGGGCGATGGCGTATTAGCAAATCAGAGTTCGAGAAACTACAGCAAAAAGGGTTAGTTGTTTTTGAAAAACAACCCGATGGGCGAGTCGAAGCCTATCGCATAATACCAGCCGGAACACAGACTGAAACAGCACAAGACTCTATTTTAGACACGGAAAAAGTTAAAACAACAGCCTTTGGTTCAAAAGAAATATCTACCATTTTAGAACAAAATGTTTTCGATTACCCTAAGCCCACAACGCTTTTATGTTTTCTTTTGGAGTTACTAAACGACAAAAGTGCCCTCATCCTCGACTTCTTCGCTGGCTCCTGCACCACTGCCCACGCCGTGCTGGCGCAAAACCGTGAAGACGGCGGCAGGCGGCAGTTCATCATGGTGCAACTGCCCGAACCCACCCCTCCCGATTCCGAAGCGCGCAAAGCGGGTTACGCCACCATCGCCGACATCGGCAAAGAGCGCATCCGCCGCGTGATTCGCAAGATGAAAGAGGAACAAAACGGGCAACTCCCCCTGCCCGCAGCGGAGGACGGTCAACCGTCCCCGCTCGACCTCGGCTTCAAAGTGCTCAAACTGACCCGCTCGCACTTCAAACCCTGGGCACCGCTCCCGCCCACCGACGCCTACACGCTCGACAGACTCTTCGAGCAAAACATCTCCCCTCTGGTGGAAAACTGGACGAAAGACGGCCTGCTGAGCGAAATCCTGCTGCTCGAAGGCTTCCCGCTCGACAGCCGCGTCATCTCGCTGGAGGGGTTTGGCGAAAACGCCCTCCAGCGCGTCCACCACGCAGAGGTGGGACACAAACTCTTCGTCTGCCTGGATAAGCAGATTCGACCGGAGACCGTCGAACGATTGAAAGCGGGCGAAATTCTGGGCCGTGAAGACATTTTTATCTGCCTGGATAGCGCCCTGACCGACGAAGCCAAAGTGGTGCTGGATGACCGCCTGCGGCTGAAGGTGATTTAGCGACCGGCGACGGACGACCGGTGTCAGTCGCCGGTCGTTTGTCCCGTATTCCATTTTCAATGACGGAAAGCGCAATGTCCTACAAATTCGAGCAACTGGAAGTCTGGCGACTGGCGCTGGAATACAACGACCTGTGTTACGCCATCGCTGAACAATTGCCACGCAGTGAAGACTTCAATTTGAAAAGCCAGCTAACCCGCGCCGCCGTCAGCATTGCGCTCAACATCGCCGAAGGCTCCACCAGCCAGAGCAACGCCGAGCAGCGCCGCTTTCTGGAATTTGCCATTCGCTCCCTGCTCGAAACGGTTGCCTGTCAACATCTCATTCATCGCCGCGCCTACCTGTCAGACCCGGCGCCTCTGCGCGCGGCCTACCGCGCCAGCCGCAAACTGTTCGCCAAACTGCAAGCCTTCCGCGTTGCGCTGATCAGCAAAGGTCAGATTGCCGAATCCGCCGCTCCATACGAAGCGGAGGAAACCTGTCCGTTCTAGCCGCCAAAGATACAAACGCCAGTCTTCGGTCACCGGTCAACCAAAGGGAAGCCCCATGACTCTGACTCTCCAATTCGACCCCAACCAACCCCATCAACTGGACGCCATCCAGAGCGTCGTGCGCCTCTTCAAGGGAATGACGCGCCAGCAGGGCGCTGTCCTGCTCCAGCAGCAGGTCGTCCCCAACCTGCCGCCCCTCCAAACCCTCAGCGAGACCTTGCTCTACGACAACCTGCGCCAGATTCAGCAGGAAAACGGCATCGAAACACCCCCGCTCGGCGCGCTGGAAGTGGACGAAGGCCTGGAACTGGAAGGCGTCAGCAGCGATTCGTGGCGCTACCCCAGTTTCACCATCGAGATGGAAACCGGCACGGGCAAAACCTACGTCTATCTGCGCACCATCCACGAACTGCGCCAGAACTACGGCTTCGGCAAATTTGTGATCGTCGTCCCCAGCATTGCCATCTACGAAGGTGTCATCAAGAACTTCCAGGTCACCCGCAACCACTTCCGCGCCCTGTACGGCAACGCGACCGTCAACCTGATTCCATATGACGGCGCACGGCTCAGTCAATTGCGCGGTTTTGCCGCTTCCACCTTCGTCGAAATCCTGTTAATGACCCTCGACTCGTTCAATAAAGTCTCCAACGTCCTCTACAAACCGTCCGAAAAACTGCCCGGCGAATGGCCGCCCATCCGCTACATTCAGGAAACGCGCCCGATTCTGATTCTGGACGAACCGCAGAACATGGAATCGGCCACCGCCCGCGCCGCCCTGCGCACCCTGCACCCGCTCTTTGCCCTGCGCTACTCCGCCACGCACCGCACCAGCCCCAACCTGGTCTACCGCCTGACGCCCTTCGACGCCTACCGCCTCAACCTGGTCAAGAAAATTCAGGTCTTGGGCGTCACCGAGCGCGGGAACTTCAACCAGCCCTTTCTCAGTCTGCGCGCCATCGAGACCGGCGAACGGCTCACCGCCCGCCTGCGCACGTACATTCTGGAGAAAGGCCGCCTGCGCGAAGGCGACGTCACCCTGGCGCACGGCGATGACCTGGCCGAGAAGACCGGCCGCGAAGAACACCGCGGCGGCTACCGCGTCAGCGAAATCAACGCTGCCGGGCGCTTCATCGAGTTCGAGAACGGCATCCGCCTGCACGAAGAGGAGACCCGCGGTCCCAACCGCCCCGAAATCTTCCGCGCCCAAATCCGCGAGACCATCCAGCAGCACATGGAAATGCAGCAAAAACTGGCCGGGCGCGGCATCAAAGTCCTTTCACTCTTCTTCATTGACCGCGTTGCCAACTACACTGCCCCCGATGGCCTCATCCGCCGCATCTTCGATGAGGAATTCGAGAAACTGAAAATCCGCTACCCCTTCTACCAGTCCCGGCAAGCCGAACAGGTGCGCAGCGCCTACTTCGCCAAAAAGCGCGACAAGAGCGGCCAGGAAGAAGCGATTGACACCCAAAGCCGCAACCAGGCCGAGCGCGAAGCCGAAAAAGCCGCCTTCGAACTCATCATGAAGGACAAGGAGCGCTTGCTTTCCTTCGTCGAGCCGGTCTGCTTCATCTTCGCCCACTCGGCCCTCAAAGAAGGCTGGGACAACCCCAACGTCTTTCAGATTTGCACCCTCAACCAGACCGTCTCGGAGATGAAAAAACACCAGGAAATCGGGCGCGGGCTGCGGCTGGCCGTCAACCAGCAGGGCGAGCGCGTCACCGAAGAGGGCGTCAACGTGCTGACCGTCATCGCCAACGAGAGTTACGAATCCTATGTCAGAACCCTGCAAAGCGAATACGTGGAAGACGGCCTGACCGCTCCGCCGCCGCCCACCCGGGCCGGGCGCGCCACCGCCAAACGAAACGAAGCCATTTACAAAAACACGCCAGCCTTCCGCAACTTTTGGGCAAAACTGCAAAAGCGCATCACCTACGACCTGACGCTCGACACCCCCGCCCTGGTTCGAGATTGTATCAATCGCATCAACAACCGTTCCCTGCCCACTGCCCTGCTCGTGGTAGAACGCGGCGACTTCGTGGTCACCGACTACACCCTGGAACTGCTCTCGGTCAGTGGTGCGACCTGCAAACTCTACATACGCAAACAGGATACCCGTGGCGACGAAGAGACTCGCAAACAGACCTTCAAACTGCACGACGACCTGGCGAAAGTCCTCTGCGACGAATGTCTACGTGGCTACAAGATTGTCGAGATTGTGGACGCGGGCGACACCTCGCGGGTAGTCTTTGGCAACGGGCAGATTCTGTACCTCGGTCGGACCCTACGTTTCCAGAGCCAGAGCGGGCAAAAGCCGCGTGAACGCACCAACCTCGCTCCTGACCAGAAGCAGCCTCTGCTTTTCAACCTCATCGAGCGCGCTGCCCGCCAAACCGGTCTCACCCGCTCGACACTGGTGAAAATTTTCAAGGGGCTGAACGCTCAGCGCAAAGAAGCCATCTTCCTCAACCCCGAAGGTTTTGCCAGCCTGTTCATTACTGAAATCAGCAATGCCCTGGCGGATCACATTGCAGAGCGCATTCAATTCCAGATTCAACCGGTCACTCTCGCCGATTGGGGCTACGACCTGGATGAACTCTTCCCGCCCGAAAAGACCTTCCCACAAAAAGAACTTGTCCCTGGTTCCGCAGCCAGCCTCTACGACCAGGTGCAGGTGGATTCGGATGTGGAAAAGAACTTTGTCGAAGAGCGGCTCAACCCCGATGGCGAAGTAATCTTTTATTTCAAGTTCCCTTCCACCTTCAAATTCGACTTTCCGCGCGTCATCGGAAACTACAACCCCGATTGGGGAATCGCCCGCTATGTCCCTGACGAGAAAGGCGGGAAAGTTATTCTCGAAATGGTGCGCGAAACCAAAGGCCAAACCGATCCCTCCAAATTGCAATTTGCCCACGAAGCGCGCAAAATCCAATGTGCCGAAAAACTCTTCCAATACTTGGGCATTGACTATCGCATCGTCACTGACAAAACCGTGGATTGGTGGAAAAAACATCAAGGCGAAGCGTAGAACACGACGTAGTGCCATTAGGGCAGGCGCTCGCCAGCTAGGCTCACTGGTTGCACCCGGCTGGTAAACAGCATCCTAGCGCCACGATCGCGCAGCAGATGGGGCAGCAGATGCACTGCCTGCGCGCCTGCGGCGCGCTGCGGTTCCGGCGTAAGCACACTCTCGTAGTTATCAAATAGCACCAGATCGTCTGGCTAGATTCAGATCAAGCAACGCCTGTCGCAAGCGGCTAGCTAGGTCGGTCGTATGACCACCGACACTGATGATCGTCCTCTCGGCGTCGTCATCTATCAATCGGCAGAGTTCCGTCCCACTAAGTGCGGCAAACAACACAACACCCGCGCTTTAGGGATCACCAATGCAACGGTTGGACGTTTCCGGCGGGTTGCCAATGATCATGCGCATATCGAGCAACTTTTGCAGGGACGTCGCAGCCAGTGCCTGCCCGGTATCGGCAACAGTGACCCAGCAGATGTGCCGGTCGCAGGTCAGTTTGAGGTGGAGCGACATAAAGCTACTCGCAACGCATAGCCAAAATGACGGTCGTGTATGCTGCTGATATTGTACCAGATTCGGCTATTGCGTGCAGTAAAGCGGGCGGAGTGGCTGTTCAACCCGTCGCCCCCTTCCTCTCCCACCAAGCGGGAGAGGAAGGGCGGATGAGGCGCGGCGCTGCTGTGACCCTAACCAAGACCCACCCCTCTCCCGCAGCGCGGGAGAGGGGCCGGGGGTGAGGGCAGCGCGGGAGAGGGGCCGGGGGTGAGGGCAGCACGGGATCGGGACCTCCCCCTTCTTGACAACTCACCAACCCTGTGGTACTGTTCAACCACTCTGCACCTGCGTGAAGGTGATATATCAAGGACGATAGAGTTGCGTCATAGACAGTCGTGCCCGGCAATGCACAGCGGAACTGATCGAAGATGGATCAACCGCCTGTTCGGCGTACCCACAGTTCAGGTCAATGCTCCTGCCGTCGGCACATAAACCATTGGTGACAGGTTGGCACGGCACAACGAAATGCACGTACAGATGTTCTGTGGTTCTGGCTAATGATCGCCGACCAAGTTAGTCGTTGTCGCTGCGGCCAACATTGCTCACAAATATATGGTTCGTTTTGAAAAAGAGGAGGTTTCTGTGTCGCACAAACGATTTTGGGTATGGATGACCCTCCTGGCAATGGTGGCAATGATCCTCGCCGCCTGTGGTACGCAACAGCCCCAGGCTCAGCCCACCACTGCTCCGGCAGCGCAAGCGACGACGGCCCCGCAGCCAACTGCTGCACCGCAGCCGACTGCTGCGCCGCAGCCGACCGCTGCCCCTCAACCAACCGCTGCGCCAACGACTGCGCCGGCGAAAGGTGGTAAACTGACCATCCTCTACTGGCAAGCAGTTACAACGCTCAACCCACACCTGGCTACCGGTACCAAAGACTTTGATGGGGCAACGGTTATTCTTGAACCACTGGCCCGCTACAACGAAAAGGATGAGCTGGTTCCCTTCCTCGCCGCCGAAATCCCGACCCTGGAAAATGGTGGTGTGGCTGCCGATGGTACCAGCGTAACCTGGAAGCTCAAGCCAGGACTAAAGTGGTCGGACGGCAGTGACTTCACGATTGATGACATTATCTTTACCTGGCAGTACTGCGCCGATGAGGCTACAGCCTGTACTACAAAGGCGGCGTTCGATCCGATTGCCAACATCGAGAAGATTGATGACACTACTTTCAAGATTATTTGGAAGGAGCCGAACGCCGACCCCTACATCTCCTTTGTCGGGCCACTCGGCATGATCTTGCAGAAGAAACAGTTCGGTAACTGCATCGGTGCTGCTGCCAGCACCAGCGCCGAGTGTCAGGCCGCGAACCTGGCGCCAATCGGAACCAATGCGTGGAAGCTCAAGGAGTTCCGCCCTGGTGATACGGTCATCTACGAGCGCAACCCCTTCTTCCGTGATGCCGATAAGGTCTTCTTCGACGAGGTAGAGATCAAGGGTGGTGGTGATGCTACATCAGCCGCACGTGCCGTCTGCGAGACGGGTGAAGTTGATTTTGCCTGGAACTTGCAGATTCCAAAGGCTGTGCTCGAACCAATCCTGGCCAGTGGCAAATGTGACGCCATCGCTGGCGGTTCGTTCGGTGTCGAACGGATTGTAGTCAACTTTGCCAACCCCGATCCGGCATTGGGTGACAAGCGCAGCGAGCCTGATCAACCGCATCCGTTCCTGACCGATCCGGCAGTGCGGAAGGCGATCGCACTAGCAATTGACCGCAAGGCGATTGCCGAGCAGCTCTACGGCCCGACCGGTGAACCAACGTGCAATATTCTGGTTGTACCGGCGAACGTCAACTCGCCGAACACCACCTGCGAACGTAACGTCGAAGAGGCCAAGCGTCTGCTAGAAGAGGCTGGCTGGAAGCTCAATGGTCAGGTACGCGAGAAGAACGGCGTGCGGTTGGTCGTCTCCTTCCAGACCAGTATCAATACTCTGCGCCAGGGTGAGCAAGCAATCATTAAATCGAACCTGGCCGAGATCGGGATTCAGGTGAACAACAAGGCCATTGACGCCGCAGTCTTCTTCGGTGGCGATCCGGGTAATCCTGATACACTGAACAAGTTCTACGCCGACCTGCAAATGTACACCAACGGCCCGTCTTCAATCGATCCTCAGCAATACTTGCAAGGTTGGATCTGCGCCGAAGTCGCATCGTCGGCGAACCAGTGGAACGGCAACAACGACGGTCGCTACTGCAACCCCGAATACGATGCGCTCTTCGAGCAGTTGAAGAAGGAGCTTGATCTGAAGAAGCGGGAAGAGCTGGCAATCAAGATGAATGACCTCCTGGTCAACGATGTGGCCGTGATCCCGCTGATCAACCGTCGCACGCCGAATGCGAAGCTGAAGAATCTTGAAGGCCCAACCTTCAATACCTTCGACAGCAGCATTTGGAATATCGCAACCTGGCGGCGCGTGCCGTAATCGGTTAGCCGACGGGGAGGAGCGGGTAAATACCTGCTGCTCCCCGCCTTTGCTTCCAGTGCGTGAATGTTAGGAATCGGAAATGGAGGAGAGAAGATAGAGAAGGGACCGGTTCCCTCACTTTAGCGCCCTACTTCTTCGCCTCTGGTGGAAGCGTAAGAGGGGCTTGGGGGGAAGGTGAGGGAGCGACGCCGACAACCATCACACCTGCCCGTCGCATCAGAACGCCAGATGGCGAGTGAAGCAGTGAGGGCGACCCTCACCTCCGGCCCCTCTCCCGCACTGCGGGCGAGGGGTGATCTGGAGGGGATGGACGCGCCATTGTAGACAGACGTAGACGCAGAATCGTCACTACTACGCTAACCGCCTCCTTTCGCACTGCGGGCGAGGGGTGATCTGGGGGGATGGACGCGCCATCGTAGACAGACGTAGGCGCAGAATCGTCACTACTACGCTAACCTCTCCCTCCCGCACTGCGGGCGAGGGGTGATCTGGGGGGATGGACGCGCCATCGTAGACAGACGTAGGCGCAGAATCGCCACTACTACGCTAACCGCCCCCCTTCCTCTCCCGCAGCGTGGGAGAGGAAGGGGGGCTGGGGGGTAGGTGAGGGCGGCCTTTTGGAATAAAATAAAACAGGGGCAACGACTATGTTGCAATACATTATTCGACGGATTTTGATTGCTATTCCAACGCTCTTGATCATCAGCTTTGTTATTTTTGCCGTGCTTGCGCTTGCCCCTGGCGACCCACTTGCCCAATTCGCATTGAACCCGGCAATTCCCGAATCAACCCGCGAGCTAATCCGGATTCAATTTGGGCTTGACCGGCCTTGGCCAGAGCGCTACGTGCGCTGGCTCATTTCGTTAATGCGAGGTGACTGGGGCTTTTCGTTTGGCACTCGCGGCCCAGTAATCGACCTGATCTGGCAACGATTGCCACAAACGCTAACCGTCGTCGGTACGGCGTATCTGATCGCCGTGCTCCTCGCTATTCCGATAGGAATTATTTCAGCGGTTAAGCAGTATTCGATTTTTGACAATGTTGCCACCTTTTTTGCGTTTATCGGTTTTTCAGTACCGTCGTTCTTTACCGGTCTGGTACTGATGCTGATATTTGCGATCAATTTGCGCTGGTTTCCAATCGTATACAACACTACGCTTCAGGTTGTTGATTGGGAAACCTTTACTCAGCAGGTACGCCAGATGACCTTACCAGTGACGGTGCTAGTTGTACAGCAGACGGCTGCGCTCACCCGCTTTATGCGCTCATCAATGCTTGATAATCTGTCACTCGATTATGTGCGCACGGCACGGGCAAAAGGTCTGAGTGATCGGATGGTTGTGCTACGTCACGTGTTACGAAATAGTCTGATACCGGTGGTCACCCTAATCGCGCTGGGTATTCCGACAATTTTCGCCGGTGCGATTATCACTGAGAATCTCTTTCGGGTAAACGGATTGGGGGCATTGCTGATTACTTCAATCAACAATTCCGATACGCCGGTCGTGATGGCCCTGACCTTTATCTTTGCCATTCTGACGGTGGTGTTCAACCTGATCGCTGATATTCTTTACGGTGTGCTCGATCCACGGGTACGCTATTCCTAGAGACTACACGCTGACCGACCGGAAGGGGTTTAGCTATGTCTGAAATAGAGATGAATGGCAC
>Ga0308410_1001932_pt1 | contig 12006 bp, 8 predicted proteins | sample HotsprOSTMatCore_FD_203467 | JGI IMG/M metagenome (GOLD analysis project Ga0308410, IMG submission 203467) | Hot spring phototrophic mat microbial communities from Octopus Spring, Yellowstone National Park, Wyoming, United States -... | ecosystem: Environmental > Aquatic > Thermal springs > Hot... | reverse complement strand
CGCCGTCTCGCCGAGGGGACGGCCCAGGCCATGCTTCTCGAGGGGGTGGCGCGAGTGTTCGGCCTGCCGGCACCGCCCGAGCGCATCGAGGTCTACGACAACAGCCACACCATGGGACGCGAGCCCTTCGGCGTGATGGTCGTCGCCGGGCCGGCCGGCTTTGTGAAATCCGCCTACCGCAAGTTCGCGATCAAGGGGCCGATCCAGCCCGGCGACGATGTCGCGATGATGCGTGAGGTGCTGCAACGCCGCTTCGGCCGCGCGCTGAAGGAGCACCCCGATCGCGACCCCGGCACTTGGCCCGATCTGGTGCTGATCGACGGGGGCGCAGGCCAGCTCGCGGCGGCGCGCGAGACCCTGGCAGGCCTCGGCATCGAGGATCTCCCGCTGGTCGCGATCGCCAAGGGTCCCGACCGCACGGCCGGCCGCGAACGGTTCTTCACGGCCGGGCGCGAGCCAATCGACCTGCCGCCGCGCGACCCCGTACTCTACTACCTGCAGCGCCTGCGCGACGAGGCGCACCGCTTCGCGATCGCCGCGCACCGGGCCGGCCGGCAGAAGACCATGGGGCGATCCGGACTCGACGCGATCGAGGGCGTCGGGCCCAGGCGCCGTCGCGCGTTGTTGAACCACTTCGGCTCGGCGCGCGGCGTTGCGGCTGCCGGGCTTGCCGCGCTCGAGGCGTGCCCCGGCATCGACCGGGCGCTGGCACGGCGGATCTACGAGCATTTCCATCCCGGTGCCGGCGCCGATACACTGCCGCGCAGCGGCTGACCTCCCCCGGGGACCCCGTGCCGAGCGACCTGCCCAATCTGCTGACGCTGTCGCGCATCGCCGCCATCCCGCTGATCGTCGGATTGTGCCTCATGCGGTCGCCCGCGGCCGATCTCGCCGCCTGCGCGCTGTTCACGGCCGCGGCCTTGACCGACTGGCTGGACGGGCATCTGGCGCGGCGTTGGCGGTCCACCTCCGAGTTCGGCCGGATGCTCGACCCGATCGCCGACAAGCTGCTGGTGGGCGCCGTGCTGATGCTGCTCGCCGGCCTCGGCCGGCTGTCGGATATCGGCCTGGTCGCAGCGGTGGTGATCATGCTGCGCGAGATCCTGGTCTCTGGCCTGCGCGAGTTCCTGGCCGGCCTGTCGCAGGGCCTGCCGGTGAGCCGGCTCGCGAAATGGAAGACCGGCGTGCAGATGACCGCCCTCGGCATGCTGGTGGCAGGCGACGCCTCGGCGCGGCTGCTCGGCCTCGGGTTCCTCCCGATCGGGCTCGCCGGCGAGGCGTTGCTGACCCTCGCCGCGGCCCTGACGCTCGTCACGGGCTGGGACTATCTCATGGCCAGCCTGCGGCATGTGCGCGGGGCGACCGCGGCCGAGTAGCGCGCTTGCGCGGCGAGCACGGTTGGCTCACATCTCCGTCCGCGAGCGCGAGGAGGCAGGGATGCGACGTTCGATCGGGGGCGGGGCAGTGCTGGTTGCCTGGAGCATCCTGGTCTCGGGCTGCGGCGGGTTCTCGGGCTCGGGCGCCGGTTTCGGCGGCTTCGGCGCCGCGCGGACGCCGCTCGTGCCGGCCGGCAGCTATACTCAGCAGCGCCTGACGGGCGCGGCGGAGGCGGTGCCGCCGCTGGAGGCGGATACCTCGGTCGCCTGGCCGCGCCAGACCCTGGAGCGCGCCTCGATCTTCGAGACCGAGGAGGACCGCCGCGCGCGCGAACGCCACCTGCCGCGCCCGCGCGGATCGGCCGCGCCCGCGCCGTCGCCGCAGGCCGAGCGGCAGGATCCGGCCGAGATCGTCGATCGCGTGCCGCCGCGGGCGGTGGCGGTGCCGCAGCCGGAGCGTCGCGGCCAAGCGATCCCGGGTGCGCCCGCGGGCACCGTCACCACCGGCGGCACGGATCGCACCGGCACCTTCGGCGGCCCGGCGGGCAGCGGCACCACTGTCCGCGACGGCGGCACGATGACGCTGATGGGCGCGGACGGGCAGATCAGGACCGTGCCGGCGCCGCGCTGAGGCGGACATGAGGGTGCTCTACTTCGCCTGGCTCAGGCAGAAGATCGGCCTCGCCGAGGAGGAGGTGGCGCCGCCCGAGACGGTGCGCGACGTCGCCGCGCTGATCGACTGGCTGGCCGCGCGCTCGCCCGGCCACGCCGCCGCATTCGCCGATCGCACGGTGGTGCGGTGCGCGGTGAACCAGGATTTCGCGACGCCGGACGCGCCCGTGCGGGCGGGCGACGAGGTCGCATTCTTCCCGCCCGTCACGGGGGGATGACATGGGGCGTGTGGTGGTGCAGCAGGCGCCGTTCGACGTTGGCGCGGAACTCGCCGCGCTGACCGCGGGACGGACGGATATCGGCGGCATCGGCCTGTTCGTCGGCACGGTGCGCGACAGCGCCGGCGGCCGCCCGATCGCGGCGATGACGCTGGAGCACTATCCCGGCATGACCGAGCGCGCGCTCGCCGCGATCGTTGCGGAGGCGGAGGCGCGCTGGCCGCTCGCGGGCTGCACCGTGATCCACCGCGTCGGCCGGCTGGCCCCGGGCGAGGGGATCGTGCTGGTCGCGGCGGCGTCGGCGCACCGGCAGGCGGCGCTGGAGGCGACCGCGTTCCTGATCGACTGGCTGAAGACGAAGGCGCCGTTCTGGAAGCATGAGGCCTTCGCCGAGGGCGGCGGCCACTGGGTGGAGGCGCGCGAGACCGACGACGCGGCGGCTGCGCGCTGGGCGACCGAACGAACGGCGTGAATGCGCGAACGCCCGCGCCGGGGCGCGGGCGTTCCCTTGCGGGGCGGGACCCCTCGGTTCCGGATGAGGAAGCCTCAGGCGCGCGCCGTTTCGCCGGGCCGGTACTCCCGCCAGAGCTCAATCGCGGCCGCGATCGCTACCAGCAGGCCGACCACGACATGGCTCCACACCGCCGCCGTGATCGCGGCGAAGCCGACCAGCCAAGGCGCGACGATCGCCCAGACTCCAGCTGCCAGGTTCAGCCAGGAGGCCACGAAGGCGTAGCCGGCCAATCCGGCGATCGCCAGAAGGGCCATCGCCGCGCCGGTCCCCCAGGCGGTCCAGGCGGCGGGGGTCTCGGCAGTGAAGCCGGCCAGCCACGGCAGCAGCGCCAGCGCCAGCCCGAGCACGATCTGGCTGCCGAAGACGCCCTTCTTCAGGTCCTCGAACCTCGTCATCGTTCAGCACCTCCTTTCAGCGGCGATCCCCCGCTTGTCCAGCGGCGAAGCCGGGGCCGCCTTCAACGCTTCGCATGACCCCAGGCGGCGGGGCGGCTGCGTTCCCGGCTCGCGGAGGTGCAGTGGGGCCAGCATGGAGCGGGGCGGTCGCGGCACCGCCAAGCCAATTGCCGCCGTGCCGAACGGCAGCCCGTCTCTCGGTCACGCTCCTCCGACCACATCCTCGAGCGAGCAACATGGATCTGGGGAACGTCGGCACCACCCTTGGCGCCCGGACGCCGAGCCCAATCCGACACTCGGCCCACCACGCGAGTTAGAAGCGCGGACCGCAACGTCAAGAGGCGGCGGCGAGGCGACGGGCGAAGCGGCGGCGCAGCACGGCGCGTGCGGTGTCCGCGCGGCCAGCGCGCAGGCAGGCGGCGATCGCGGTGTCCTCGATCATGTCGCGCTGCGCGCCGCTGCCGCCGATCCGCACCGCGTCGGGCAGGGCGGGGACGAGGAGATCGGCGGCCTCGTCGTACTCGCCCGCAGCATAGGCCGCGAAGCCGCGGCAGAGGGCGGTCGCAACCGGCCCGGCCGGCAGCCGGCCCGCGGCAAGCAGCGCCTCGAGCGCGGCGAGGCGCTGCTCGAGCGCGTCGCGCCGTCCGGTCACGGCCTCCAGCAGCGCGGCGTGCAGATCGGCGAAGGCGAGTCCGGCGCTCGGGAAATGCTCGGCGGCGTAGGCGGCGATGCCGTCCCAAGGCAGCGGCCGGGCCGGGTCGCGCAGCATCACCCGCCACAGCAGCGAGGCGGCGTCGGTGAGCGTGTTCAGGGGCGGCGCCTGCGACACGTCGGGCGCGATCCGGCTCTCGTAGAGGTCGAGCGCGGTCGCCGGATCGTTGCGCTCCAGCGCGAACAGGGCGAGGTGCCAGGCGAGATGCGCGTTCAGCGTGCCGGAGCGGTCGTACCGTGGCAGGAACGTCGCCGTCTCGCGCCAGCCCGCGTCGATCTCGCCGCGGTCAAGCCGCGTGTGGGCGAGCGCGTGCGCGGCGTTGGCGTTGAGGGGCCGCAACTCGAGCGCGCGCAGCAGGTGGCGCTGGCCGGCCTCCAGCGCACCGGCCTCGGCGCAGGACCAGCCGCGATAGCCCTCGAACCACCAGTCGTCCGGGTAGTGCGGGGCGACCGCGTCGCAGAGATCCGCCCGCGCGCGGTCGTGGTCCGGCCTGCCGGAGAAGGCATAGAGGCCGAAGGCGCCGAGCGGCAGCGACAGCACCAGCGCATCGCGCGGCCACGCCGCGATGTGGGCGAGGGCGGCGGCGAGCGCGCCGTCGCCGCCGCCGAGGGCGCGGCCGAGGATCGTAGCCTGCGAGGCTTCGCGCGCGGTCGCGCCGTCGAGCGCCTCGCATGCCGCCCTCGCCGCCTCCTTTGCCTCCGCCACGCGCCCCAGGATCTGAAGCTGACGCGCCCGCGCGACGTGTGCGGCGGCGAAGCGCGGATCGGCGGCGAGCGCGCGGTCGAAGGCGTCGAGCGCGCCCGGCCAGGCGGCGAGCATGAGGTCGAGCCCGGCGCGATAGGCCTCGGCCGCGTCGGCGCTGGAGGTGGTGATGGGCAGTCCGCGCTGATCCTCGTGCATCGCCGTTCGCCCGCTTCAGTCCCGATAGCCCCGGAAGCCGTCGAGGCGCCAGAGCGTGTAGCCGAGCGCGGCATCGCGATGCGTCGGCACGGTGAGGCGGGCGATGCGCTCGGCCCGCGCGAAGCGCGCGACGACGTCGGCCGCCTCGGCCCGCCGCGTGACGAACAGGAACGGGCCGCGCTCGTCCGGCCCGAGCGCCGCCGTCAGCTCGAACTCGTTGCGCGCGATGCCGTCGGGGTTCCACATCAGGGCATCCAGGGGATGCGGGCGGACGTAGTAGATCAGGCTGGCCATGTCGCGGCGCTGCTCGAACAGGAAGCGCGCGTCGCGGTGCTCGGCGGCGGCGCGCGCCACCGCCAGCCCGAGCGCGTCCCAGCCGCGCTGGCGCATCCACGGATCGACGCGGCGCGGCAGCTCGATGCCGGCGGCGGCGAGAGCCGGGGGGCCGGCGAACAGCAGCGCGGCGGCGGCGACGTGCAGCGCCACCGACGCGCGGATCAGCAGCGGCCGCGCCCGCGCCAGCGCCCAGGCGACCACCAGGATCGTGCCGGCGGCGTAGATCGGCGCGGCCCAGTTCGCGTTCGCGCGCGACAGGAAGGACTGCATCACCATGATGCCGCCGAGCGGCACCACGAACAGCGCGAGCAGGCGCGCACGCGGCTCGCGCCAGGTCTCGCGCCGGGTCAGCACCCAGAGCAGGAGCGCGAACAGGACCGGCCCGAACACGCCGAACTGCGCGCCCACGAACGCGCCGGCGCTGACCGGATCGAACGCCAAGCCACGGGCGAGATTGGTGTTCTCGCCGACGTGGCGCACGGTCGCGAACCGGTTGGCGAGGTTCCAGGCGAGGTTGGGCGCCATCGCCCCGAGCGCGATCCCGGCCGCGATCCACGGCCCCGGCCCGCGCAGGATCCCGCGCGCGGGGCGGTCGAACGCAAGCCAGAGCGCCATCGACAGCACGAACCCCGCCATCGCGTATTTCGCCAAGAGCCCGAGCCCGACCGCAAGGCCGAGCAGCGCCCACCAGCGCGGCGCCGGCTGCTCGCGCAGCTGCACGAGGGCGTAGAGCCCGGCCGCCCAGGCGGTCAGCAGCGGCGCATCCGTGGACGCGATGGTCGAGGAGACCGAAACCGCCGGCAGGGTGGCGTAAACGAGCGCGGTCCAGAAGCCGATGCGGCGGTCGTAGAGCCGCGCCGCCGCCGCGCCCAGCAGCAGCGCGGTCGCGGCATGCAGGAGCGGCGAGGCGAGGCGCACGCAGCCCTCGCCGTCGCCGCAGAGCGCGGTCGTGCCGGCGATCAGCCAGGCGATCAGCGGCGGCTTGCTGTAGTAGCCGAGGCGCAGATCCTGGGCCCAGACCCAGTACTGCGCTTCATCGGCGTAGAGGTTCGGCTGGTTGGTGGCGAGCCAGAGCACGCGCGCGAGCGTGACCGCGGCAACGGCGAGAACGGTCTGCACGCGAGGCAGATAGCGGAAATCGCGGCAGGCGGCCATGCGGCCGATCCGCGCGCGGCCGCGGCGCGTCGCCGCGGAGTGCGGGGACGAGGCGCTCGCGGCGGCTGCCACCGGCCACGGAGGGGAGGCCGGCCTGCGCCCGGGTCGGCGGCTGGCCGACGTCCGCGAGATGGTTCCTGACCGGCCGGGATCGGTTGTATACTCAAGCGAGGAAATGCGGCACGTCCCCGCGCCTGGGTTGTGCGTGCCCTGACGTTCTCCAGTGGAGAGACGAGCGATCCCCAGCGCCGCACCATCCCTTGCCTCAGGGTCCCTCCGTTGTGACGGCTGAAAGCGAGGCGACAGGCGGCCACGAGGATCGCCGCGATGCCCCCGCCCGAGGCTCGGCGGACGGCGCCCTGGACAGGCTGGCGGAGTTCGCCGTGCGGCTGTTCGACGTCCCGATCGCCGCGGTCTGCGTGGCGGACGGGGAGGGCGCGCGCATCGCCGCCCAGCGCGGCCTGAGGGGCCCGCCCGCGCCGGGTGCGGCGGCCCGGCTCTGCGCCGCCGCCCTGCGGCAGGCGACCCTGCACGTGGTCGAGGATGCCGCGCGCGACGAAGCCGCGCGCGCCGACCCGCTCGTCACAGGCGCGGACGGCGTGCGGTTCTCAGCCGCCGCGCCGATCCGGCACGGCGATGCGGACCTCCTGGGCGCCCTCTGCGTGATGGACCACGCGCCGCGCTCCTTCGGCGCGCGCGACCGGGCGCTGCTCGCGTCGCTGGCCGGCATCGCCGCGGACGCGATGGCGCCGCGCGCCGGGACGGTCCGCGCCGTGCCGATCAACGCAGCCTCGCCCGACGTGGGGGAGCGGGAGTTCCACGCCATCGCGCAGGCGCTGCCGCAGATCGTCTGGACCGCGACCCCCGATGGCACCGTCGATTTCGCCAGCGACGGCTTCTTCCGCCTGGTCGGCTGGCAGGACAGGAGCCTTGCGGGCGACGCCTGGCTGGACGCGCTCCATCCCGACGACCGCGCCGCCTGTCTCGAGGCATGGCAGGCGGCAGTCGCGGCGGGGGAACCATACGCGACGGAATTCCGCCTGTGGCGCGCCGCCGATGCGAGCTGGCGCTGGTATCGCGTCGCCGCCGGGCCGGTGCGTGACGCGCGCGGACGGATCGTGAAGTGGTACGGCACCGCCGTCGACGTGCACGAGCGGGTGCAGGCCGAGGCCGCGCTGCGGTCGCAGAACGCGGGGCTGCGCCGGCGCACGGCGGCGCTGCTCGGGGCGATGCGCGCCGCGCTGCTGCGCCCGGCGGGCTTCGACGATGTGCTGCGCCACATCACCGAGGCGGCGGCGCGCACGCTCGACGTGGCGCGCGCGACGGTCTGGACGCTCGCCCCGGACCGTTCGGTATTGCTCTGCAACGACATGTTCGATGCGCGGGCGGGCCGACACGATGCGGGAGCGGAACTTTTGGCCGCCGGCCATGCGGACTACCTGCGCGCCCTCGCCGAGAACGAGGTGATCGCCGCCGCCGACGCGCTCGCGGATCCGCGCACCGGGTCGCTCGCCGCCGCCTGCCTGCCCGCCGACGGCGTCGCTTCGACGCTGGACGCGCCGATCGTCGCCGAGGGCGAGCTGGTCGGCGTGCTCCGGCTCGAGCATGTCGGCGGCGTGCGGGACTGGAGCGAGGCGGATCGTGGCTTCGCGCTCGCGCTCGCCAATCTGATCGCGCTCGTGCTGGCGCAGGCGGAGCGGGCGCAGAGCGAGGGCCGGCTGCGCAGCATCCTCGAGAGCGAGCCGGAATGCGTGAACGTGGTCTCGCCGAGCGGCCATCTGCTCGACATGAACCCGGCCGGGCTGGCGATGATCGAGGCGGCGGATCTCGCCTCCGTGCGCGGCCGTGCGGTCGCCGATCTGGTCCATCCCGATGACCGCTCCGTGTTCTTCGATCTGCACGGTCATGCGGCCGAAGGGGGCTCCGGCCACGCCCAGTTCCGCCTGATCGGCCTCAAGGGCACGGAACGCTGGCTGGAGATGAACGCCACGCCGCTGCGCCGGCCTGACGGATCGATCGAAGCCGTGCTCAGCGTCACGCGCGACATCACCAGGCGGCGGCAGGCCGAGGAGGCGTTGGCGGAGTCGCAGCAGCGCAGCCGCATGATCCTCGAGACGATGGGCGAGGGCGTGCTCGGCCTCGACGCCGAGGGGCGGATCCTGTTCCACAACCCGGCGGCGCTGGCGATGCTGGGCTGGACCGAGGAGGAGGCGCGCGGCCAGGATGCGCATGCGCTGATCCATCACCACCGTGCCGATGGCAGCGTCTACCCGCGCGAGGAATGCCCGATCCTGCGCTCGCTGCAGGACGGGGTGACGCGCCGCGTCGACGACGAGGTGTTCTTCCGCAAGGACGGCTCGCAGTTCCCCGCCGAGTACGTCTGCGCGCCGATGAAGCGCCCGGACGGCTCGATCGCCGGCGCGGTGGTCACGTTCCGCGACATCAGCGACCGGCGCAGGGCCGAGCGGCTCAGGCTGGCGGAGACCGCGATCTTCGATCTGATTTCGGCCGGCGCCGCCCTGCCCGAGGTCCTGGAGCGGATCGCGCTGATGAAGGAGGAGGCGCTTGCCGGGGCGCGCGTCACCGTCTTCCTGATCGACGAGGCGGGCATCCGGCTTCGCCTCGGCGCCGCCCCGAGCCTCGCCGACTTCGCCCGGGCGATCGACGGGGCGCGGATCGACGGCGAGGTCGGCACCTGCGCCGCGGCGATCCTGCGCGGCCGGCAGGTCATCTCGGCCGACCTCGAGCAGGACCCGCTCTGGCAGGACTTCCTCGACCTCGCGCGCAGCCACCGCCTCAGCGCCTGCTGGTCCACGCCCGTGCTCGACATGGAGGGGCGGCCGGTCGCCGTGGTCGCCGCCTATTTCGACCGCCCGCGCGCGCCGAGCGAGGACGAACTCGCGATCGTCGATCGCGCGGTCCGGCTGATCGCCCTGGCGATCGAGCGCGTGCGCGGCCTCGAGGCGCTGCGCAAGAGCGAGGCGACATTCCGCGAGACGTTCCGCGATGCCGCGACCGGGATCGTGGTGACGGCCCCGGACGGGCGCATCGTGGAGGTGAACGAGGCTTTCGCGCGCATCGTCGGCTACACCCAGGAGGAGCTGCGCGGCCTCGACCTGCAGATGCTGACGCCGCCCGACGATCTGGAGCGCACGCGCCAGCTGCGCGACGACTTGCTGGCCGGCCGGCGCGACAGCTACGTGCGCGAGAAGCGCTACCGCACCAAGCAGGGCGGCCTCGTCTGGGTGCGCAACAGCGTGGCGATGCGCCGCGATGCCTCCGGCAGGGCGATCAACGCCATCGTCGTCACCGAGGACATCACGCCGCAGAAGGCGGCCGAGCAGGAGCTGCGGCAGAGCCAGGCGCTGCTCCAGGTCGCCTCGCGCATCGGCCAGCTCGGCGGCTGGGAGGTGCGGCTGCCCGGCCGCGAGATGATCTGGTCGGAGCAGGTGAGCCAGATCCATGGCCTCGCGCCGGGCGCGGTCCCGCCGCTCGACCGCGCGATCCAGTTCTACGCGCCCGAGTACCGCGAGACGATCCGCGCCGCCTTCGAGGCCTGCGCGAGCGAAGGCACGCCCTGGGACCTCGAGCTGGAGCTGATCACGGCCAAGGGCAGCCGCGTCTGGGTGCGCACGATCGGCGAGGCCGTGCGCGATCCCTACGGCAAGATCATCGCCGTGCAGGGCGCCATGCAGGACATCTCCGAGCGCAAGCAGGCGGAGGCGCGGCTGCGCGAGAGCGAACGCCGCTTCCACGCCGTCGCCTCGGTCACCGCCGACGTCGTCTGGGACTGGGATCTGCGGACCGACCGCGTCTGGTGGAGCGACGATTTCGAGGCCGCCTTCGGCTATTCGCGCGAGGAGGTGGAGCCGGACGTGTCGTCCTGGCTGAACAGGATCCACCCCGATGATCGTGCGCGCGTCCTTGCCGGCATCCGCGCGGTGATCGACGCGCGCGGACCGAGCTGGTCCGACGAGTACCGCTTCGTCCACCGCAGCGGCGCGGTGCTCGACATCGAGGATCGCGGCATGCTGATCCTCGGCCCGGACGGAGCGCCGGTCCGGTTCGTCGGCGGCATGTCCGACATCACCGAGCGCAAGCGCTTCCAGCGTGAGCTGCGGGAGCGCATCCGCGAGCTGCAGTGCCTCTACCGGGTGCTGGAACTGACGACGGACGAGACGCGTCCGGTCGATGCGATCTGCGCCGACGTGGTGTCCATGCTGCCGGCCAGCCTCCAGCACGGCGAGCACGCGGTGGCGCGGCTCAGGATCAACGGCTCGGAGCATCGGAGCGCGAGGTGGCGCCCGCCGGTGCGCGCCCTGAGCGCCCCGGTGCGCGCCGAGGGCAAGCAGATCGGCGAGGTCGAGATCGGCTATCCCGCCACCCCGCCGGGAGTGCGCGCCGGGGAGGATCTCTTCCTCGCCGAGGAGCGGACCCTGATCGAGGCGATCGCCACGCATGTCGGGCGCATGATCCACGGCCGGCGGCTCAGCGAGAGCCTGCGCCAGGGCGAGCGTCTGCGCGCGGTGGGCGAGCTCACCGGCGGGATCGCGCACGACTTCAACAACCTGCTGACGGTGATCCTCGGCAACATCGAGCTGCTCGCCGAGGAACTGCCGGACCGGCCGGCGGCGCAATCGCTCGCCCTGATGGCCCAGCGGGCGGCGGAGAACGCCGCCGAGCTGACCAAGCGTCTGCTCGCGTTCTCGCGCCGCCAGGCGCTCGACCCGCGCGCGACCGATATCGCCGGCCTGGTGCGCGGCATGAAGGCGCTGCTGCGGCGCACGCTCGGCGAGCATATCGATATCCGCATCGTCGAGGCGGAGGGGCTGTGGCCGGCGCTGGTGGACCCGCCTCAGCTCGAGAGCGCGATCCTCAATCTCTGCATCAACGCGCGCGATGCCATGCCGGCGGGCGGGACGCTGACGATCGAGGTCGCCAATGTCGATCTCGACGCCTCCTATGCCGAGGTCGACGCCGAGCTCCAGCCCGGGCCCTATGTGATGGTCGCGGTGTCCGATACCGGCACCGGCATGAGCCCCGAGGTGCTGGCGCGCGCCTTCGATCCGTTCTTCACCACCAAGGAGGTGGGCAAGGGCAGCGGGCTCGGTCTCAGCATGGTGTGGGGCTTCGTCAAGCAGTCGAAGGGCCACGTGAAGATCTATTCCGAGCTCGGGCACGGCACGACGGTGAAGCTCTATCTGCCGCGCGCCGGCGCCGGGAGCGGGCGCGGCGCACCGCACGGCCAGGCGCGCGCGGCGCTGCGCGGCTCCGAGCGGATCCTGCTGGTCGAGGACGACGAACTCGTGCGCGCGCATGTGGCGATGCAGCTCGAGCAGCTCGGCTATCGGGTCGCGTGCGCCGGCAACGGGCCGGAGGCGCTGGCGACGCTTGCGCACGATCAGGGGTTCGACCTGCTGTTCACCGACATCGTCATGCCGGGCGGCATGAACGGCCGCAAGCTGGCCGAGGAGGCTTCCCGCCTCGTGCCGGGGCTGCGCGTGCTGTTCACTTCCGGCTACACCGAGCAGGCGATGCTGCATCAGGGCTCGCTCGGCGCGGGGATGCGCCTGCTCGCCAAGCCCTACCGGCGCCAGGAACTCGCGCTCCGGGTGCGCGAGGCGCTCGATCAGCCCCCGGCGCCGGCCCCGACCGCGCCCTGACGCGGGCGGGACGATGCGCCGGACCTGCCGGCACGCCGGGTTGGTGTGGCGGCTGCGCGGCGGGC
>Ga0308410_1001931_pt1 | contig 12007 bp, 10 predicted proteins | sample HotsprOSTMatCore_FD_203467 | JGI IMG/M metagenome (GOLD analysis project Ga0308410, IMG submission 203467) | Hot spring phototrophic mat microbial communities from Octopus Spring, Yellowstone National Park, Wyoming, United States -... | ecosystem: Environmental > Aquatic > Thermal springs > Hot... | reverse complement strand
AAGTAGGCAGCACCACTGATCAGTCCACGAAACCGACATAGAGTTGGCTCCCTGGGTTGAAATGCACCGGGAATAAAAAATTTCGGACTATACCGCGGCCATTTGGTCGCTTAACGCAAAAAGGTAGTCCTTTGGCCTAAGGCCCATTTTTGACCCGAAGACGACAACCCGCCGCCAAGCCGACGAATCCTTCAGCCAAGAGCCCCTTTTGAGGATTCCAACCCCCCGGCTTACGCGGTTTCAGCGGGGTCGCAATCAGCCGGGTCGGAACGGGTGTCAGCACGGTGACACAGGAGTTCGCCTCGTCCTCGCTTCTCTGCATCTTTCCCCCAGCAAGCTGCCATCAAAAACAAAGCCGGGGCCTTCATTCAAAGGCCCCGCCAACTTATCCTCGTCTTTCCCCTATCGATAGCCACCCAGTTGGCGGCGATGTTCCTTTTTTGTGCTCCGGAAATTAATTCCCTAACGGAAATCAAGTCCTTAACGGGCCTTGCCCAAAAGGGGATTCACGCCGAAACTGCCTGCCCCTCCAAAGCAGCCTTTGCTTGGGCAAAGACGACATCGAAAGCGGCAGGATCATGAATTGCAAGTTCCGATAAGGTGCGGCGGTCCAACGCAACCCCTGCCTTCCGGAGACCATTCATGAACTGGCTGTACCTCAAGCCCCTCATTCTGGCAGCAGCACTAATCCGCAAAATCCACAATCGGCGGAACTCACGTTTCCTGGTCCTACGATCTCTGTAGGCGAATACCCCAGCCCGAATAACAGTTTCGCGAGCTACCCGCAGTAGCCGCCGCCTACCCCCAACGAACCCTTCAACCCGTTTAAATAGCCGCTTTTTCCGCCGAAGTCTCGCCGGTCCGGGAGTTGTTCTGACCATAAATCAACTCTCTCCTTCAGTCCATAATTAAGTTAAAGTAATATTCGCCGACCTCAGGAATTCCTAAATCCGGTTCCTGAAATCTCGCTCAGACCAGGTTTTTCTTAATTGCAGCCATCGAAAAACCCAACGCCTGCATCCCGGGAAAGCACCTGGAACCGCTGGCCACCGGACCCTTCCGGGTGTCAAGGGAGCCCTAGCATTACCACCGATCTCCCTTTTACCCCCGTACCCTAGGGACACCACCCCAAAAAATTGCTCCCACCAGCATTTATCTGGTTCGTTTCTTCCAGGCTCCAGCCGAGATGTTGCCCGGCCGGGGCCTAGGTTCAGTTCCCTCGACAGAAGGAGCAAGGCTACTTCGGGGCCGTCCCTGTGGCCTCAGTAGCTCCATGTCCCCAAAGCGCGCCGAATTGCCCGGGCAGCCGACGGGTCTAGGGTGGTCGTCCCTCGAAGCTGACGCCGCCGTTTCTTGCTTTTCCGCGTGGCCAAGTGGCTCGTCCCTGCTTGGCGATGCTTTACCTTCCCGGTTGCAGTAAGCCGAAACCGCTTTTTCACCGCTTTGTTCGTCTTAAGCTTTGGCATGTTCGGGCCACCTAAGGTTTCTTACCTTCTAAATTCCAAAATATTGGCAGTCCGAGTTCCCAAATACTGGCAATGCCAAATACTGGCGATGCCAGTCCTCAGTTGCTGGCAATCTTGCGGTATTTGACTCACGCAAACACCGAACGCTCCACCCTTGAAGCGAAATCTTCGAAAAAGTCGCCTTCCAAAAACCGGAGTGTTTCCAACCCCGAAACCCCTGAGGCCACCTCAACTCTCACAAACTCCACTCGAAACCCACCGAGGGTAGTCCCTCCGCCAACGAGGAAACTTCAACACCCCAGCAGCCGAGCCGGTCTTCAAATTTTGCCACCCGTAAGGGCACTAAGTTTGTTTTAAAGCCTTTGATTGACGACCCCCATCTACATAAAGATCTCGAAGCCGGATCTATAGTCTGCTCTCTTGCACTCCTCTTTTGATCCGCAGTAACTATACTTTGCCACTGAAGTTACGTTTCTTTCTCTACCCCACCTGCAGTCGCGAGGCTTCGTGCCCCCCTTTGCCTAGCCACTTATTCCCCCTGCCAATGGCACCTAAATTTAGCCGAATTATTACATTTCCGACTTTGGAGCACCCGTCAGATGGGCCATGCCGCAAATTATGACGCTCTGCCCGGTGACACAGCATCCGGGCCTAAAATGGCCAGCATTCCATCCGGCCACTCATTCAGCCTGGCCAAACCGAAAAACTCTCCAAAATCCTCCCAGGACTACGTCGGCTGCCAGGGACTTTGTCCTCTGCCGGGACCCGGAGCCGATCCGGCGGGATCCCCGCGAAACATCGGCGAGATGTTGATTATAAGGCCGCTTTCTATTTTTTAAAAGCCGCCAACTTCTTCGTAGTCTTGAGGCCGGCAAACCCCGGGAATTTATCATAAATCCTGCGATGAAATTCCGTCCCCAGGAAATTTCACGAAATTCCGTAGACTATCCTTTCTACCCTTTTTTATCAAACTCTCGTTGCTACCCTTTTTCATGACTTTTGAAGCAACAATCTCTGGCTAAGAAGACTTCTCGCCTACTTCGAAGTTCATTAGTGACCTTGGTTCGTTAATGATCTTGCCTATTTCGAATTCATTAATGAACTCATCGATTTTGAACTAGGAAGAGTATTCGGGCATTTCCAAGGAAGACTCGTCTCGTTCCGAGAGGGAGTCGTTTTCCCCCTTTACAGGCGTCTCGATTCGTCCCCAAAGCGGTGTGTTTGTCCATACTTTTCAAGCTGGGATGCCTTCGCGGCCTTCTCCCGGATTGTTCGCTTCCCTCTTGGCGGGGGCCCCTTTTTCTCCCCTGGGTTCGCACAAAATAAAAAACTACGACCAAAAAATTAAAACACCGATCTTGAAACCTAGATCGCCTCAGTTTAGTAATTATTTGGTGATGGATTCCCCGGGGAATTCGGCCTCATTTCGCGTCGTCGCCTGGATCCGCGACGGGAGCGGCAAATCCCGCAGTGGGGGCGGCATCTCCTGCATGCGGGACGGCCCAAACTGGCCAAAAGCCGAGATTCGATTCTCTCGCCTTTGAGCTTGCGATTAGTTTCGGGGCGTAGCGCAGCCTGGTTTAGCGCGTCAGACTGGGGGTCTGAAGGTCGCTGGTTCAAATCCAGTCGCCCCGACTCTGAGAGTAACTAAGCCTCAGCCAAGCGGTGGAGTGTCCGACAAACGCCCGCCGCATTTTTGTTAACTTTCCTTTTTAAAGACCAGCTATTTTAAAGATCAGCCATAACGCCGGACTGCGGCAAGAACCTTTTCACCCACCCAAAAATCCAAAATCGACCGAAAATCCAAGATCGGCAACACGGTTTCTCGAGAGCGTTCCGTCCAAGAAAAACCGCTTTGCTGCCCAGCATTCGTTCCTACCAACATACGTTTTTAATAGCGGAGTTCCATTTTTATAGCGGAGTTCCATGGGAGTTGGATGAATTCCGTTTTCCGGACCCCCGGGATCTCCGAAAGGCCGCTGCCATCCAAAGGCCCTGGAGCTGTTTCAGCCGCCTTATTGAGGCGGAGGCAACAGCAGGAAGGAGGCGTGCACAGGAAAGGGGCAATCACAGGAGACAAGACGTCGTGGAGCTCTCCCCCGATAGATCGAGTCCCCTTGAGCCCTGCACTAAAATTTCGGCCTGAAAAAGTTACTGGCTATCACAGGGGGCTTTCGGCCTGGGAAACCATTGATCATTGCCCCAAGAGTTTTCAACCTCGGGTCCTCCCCAATGCAGCCCGAAGAGGTTTGGATCCCCGCATCGGGGAATATTCAGCTCGTGGGCAAACGTTTTAGGCCCCACTCTGACCCGGCTGGCCTTGTGGTATTTATCCACGGGCTTTTGGAACACTCCGGCCGATACGACCACCTTGCGTCCACTCTTGCCACTGCAGGTTACGAGGTGGTCTCTGTAGATTTGAGGGGCCACGGCCGATCGGGAGGGGCCCGAGCCTGGATCCGATGTTTCGGAGAGTACCTCGATGATCTCGACAACATCCTGGTTTGGGCGCGGGAGGGACGCGAGCATTTACCCCTTTTTCTCTTGGGTCATAGCATGGGGGGCTTGATCACCGCTCTTTGGACGACCCAGAATCCGGGTCGACCCCGCGGGCTTATCCTGTCGGCTCCCGCCGTGGTCATCGGCCGGATTTTCCCCTTTCTGCGTGGTTTGGCTCCCGTTGCTGCCGTGCTGCTGCCGTGGGCTCGGGTGGTCCGACTTGGTGCTCAAAGCCTTTCCCAAGATGCCCAGGTAGTGGCAGATTTCCTGGCCGATCCCCTTGTAGTTCACGATCGGATCCCTCTCCGCACGGGGAATGAAATCCTTCGCGCTAGCCGCCAACTTCGCATGCGTGCACACCTCCTGGTCGCCCCGCTTCTCATACTCCACGGCACTGCCGACCGAATTTGCTCCCTTCGCGGCAGTCAACTCCTTTTTGAACGAGCAAGAACCAACGACAAAACCCTGCGAATCTACCCCGGTTTTTACCACGACCTTTTCCACGAGCCGGATGCCGCCCAGGTGATCGGAGATCTGCTCCGGTGGCTCAACCGCCGAAGCGACCGAGCTGCCGGAATCTAGCAACCATCTCCCTAGCTTGGCGTGCCTGATTGATGATCTTCTTGGGCCAGCCGGCTTGCTCAAGCAGAAAAGAAATTGAGCCCGGGAATGCTCCCTGGATTTGAATCCCCCTCTATATATACGGATGCTGCTATATGTACAGATGTGGATGACCTGTCCGTGTAAGTTTGGGACAAGTTCGGTCTTGGTCACCCGCTATCGCTTCGCATCCCATCGGATCCGCGGCGGAAAGGAATCCCCAGAATTCAACGACAGCAGTTCCTGGGGAAAAGCCTGAACTACTGCCTGATGTGACCTGAACTATCGCCTGATCTGACCTGAACTACCGCCTAATCTGACCTGAACTACCGCCTAATCTGAGAGGTGTTGCGGCAGAAGATTGGCCCTGGTTCTTAATCCGCCGAAGCAGTCCGCCAGGCCGTTTTGAGCCGGCGAAGCTCCTCCGCCTCTGCCGAGCGTTTATAGAACTCGTCTAAGGGGTAACAACCACTAGGTAAACCGCTGCGGGGGGCAGTGGTGCAATCGCTAAATGTCCGGCAAAGCCGTCGCCGATCCACTTCCCGACCGTCAAGAAGATCCGCGGGCAAATCCCAATAACTGAGCATCATCCGCCCCAAGCCCACAAAATCAACCCAACCGGCTCTCACCACTGCCTGAGCTACATGAGGGAAAAATTCCTGAAAGTAGGTATAGGCCGAGCCCACAACGATGATCCCGGGGACGGCTGCTTTGATCTGCCGCACCGCATGGATTTGCCGCAGACAGCCCACCAGGGGATCTTCCGGCGGTTGGTACCCATCGCTGGGAGGAAAATAGGCCGGTCTCTGGATGTGGGGGTTATAGTACGGAGATCCCGCTGTAAAATTGAACAGAATGATCCCAAATTGGTCACGCAGATACCGCACAAGGCGAATCGGCTCGCTCAGGTCGATCTTCAGTGGATCATTCCGGTCGCAACCGAAGCCCGGATAAGGCAACGGATAGGGGGAAGGAACTCCCGGTCCTAACTTCCCCGGAGTGCTCCGTCTCTGATCGGGCTCGAAAGGGGGAAAGTCAAAAACAGACAGTCGGACTCCGACCATGACCCGAGGACATTCGCTTCGGACCGCTGCGATCACCTCTGTGAGCCAGCGGATACGGTTCTCGAAACTACCCCCATATTTTCCGGGTCGATCGAACGCTGACAGACTCTCGTGCCCCAGATATCCGTGGCAAGCTTTGATATCCACAAAATCAAACCCTACCTGCTCCGCAAGGCGGGCAGCAGCTACATAATCCTGGACAAGTTGCACAAGGTCCTCATCGGCAAGGAGGGCGGAATCATCGCCCGAAGAAATACCCACCCTTCGATCCAGCACCGGGTGATGATAAAAAATGCGGGGTTCTGGCCGATCTTTCCGATTAGGCCGACTAAATCTTCCCGAGTGCGTTAACTGCAACCCGACCAAAAGATCCCGGCAGGCGTGCTCTCCAAACCGCTCCCGATGGGCCTCTCGAAGGGTCTGCAGGAGGAAGCGGAATCCCTCAACGTTTTCTGGTCGGGCATATAACTGATGGGGATTTGCCCGACCATCATGCCGGACCGCCACCGCCTCCCCACCCCAAATTAGCTTTGCCCCCGACTGCCCAAAATGCCCCCACCGGCGAATGGTGCGATCCGTGGGGAGGCCCTCCCTGGTACCGTCCCAACCTTCCATTGGCTGCACAGCCAACCGGTTCCCTACGCGAAACCCAGCGATTTGCACGGGCTCGGCCAGCGGAGAACCTTCCTGTCGGCTAAGCGGTCGATCCTCCACTTCGAGAGTGAAACCAAAATTCGTTTCGGCAAGTTCCTGCAGGTAGGAACGGAACTCGTGCACCGAGGAAAAACCCGACATCTTTGGAAATTGCCGAGACGGGTGCTCCATCGAGACTTCTCCAAAAAACTCCCGAAGCTCCGAGGAAACCGCATGGAGCCGCTAGGATGCTGCCGAACCCTACAACCGGATCTCCGGAACCATGCCTCCGGAATTTTTCCCCAACTCTCCGGCTGGCGGAAGCCGTCCTGGCGTTTTGTGCAAAGGGATTACCTCCCAAGCTAGATTTGGCAAGGGGGATATATTACCAGTTATTTTTCCCCCGGCTTTCTCTTGGCGGAGCCTCATAGACTCGGATGGAAAAGCCTTCGTGTCTCGGCTCCGGTTAGTGTCTCGGCTCCCTTTACCTGTGCCGGATGCACATCCCCGGGGTTTTGGTGGGCCGGATGATAAACAATAATGGGCCCGAGGAACACCCCCCAGCCAAAAAAGTCGGCGAAAGGTAAGGGAAAGCGGAATTTTAAACCGCAAATAGTCCAGTAGCTGCTCCCAGCTGCTCCGGGAGGAAACTCATGAACGAGGCCGAAGAAATCGTCTGCTACTGCGGCGGAGTGCCACGTTCAAGGATAGTCGAGGCTATCCGAGCGGGAGCAAAAACCCTCAAGGACGTCCAAGAGATCACGGGGGCTGGCGTCGGCTCATGCTGCAAAGAGCTGAACCCCAAGGGCCGCTGCTGCCATGAGGATATCGTTGCAATCTTAAAACAAGTGCTGGGTTCCAAGGAAGATTCGGGGTGTTGCTGCCGGTCCCAGCAAAGCCAGCCCCCTCGGTAAACCGAACAGTTTCCACCCGAATTCTTTGGTACAGCCGGAGGAACCTTTTGAACTCGCCCACTCTCCTCATAACAGGTTCGCTGTTATGAAGAAACTCCATTCCACGATCTTGAAAACACTGACCTCGCAACACCTCCAAAACAACAACGTACAAACCCGACGAACATCGACCGGGAAGCCGCTCTGCATAGTGCAGCAATTTCCTTGCCAAACCAAAGATTCGGGAAGGCACTTGTTATGCCGGGGATTATTTTGAGTCGTGCCTCCGCGGGATGTGCGGGAAAGATTTCCGTGATCCCGGAGAAATCTTTGTAACCGGGCCCCCGCACCTTCGTAAGATCATAAATGGGGACCAGGAAGCAGCAATTCTACAACCGATCTTTGGCATCATCGTCGCTCCGAAACGGAAGAGAATCGAAAGAGTCGGCGGTGAAGTGCGAGGTAGCGGGGCGGCCGCTGGCCGAGGGAGTTACCCGGTCTTAGAACACTGGTAAACCCTTGGTCAGAGGAAAGTCCGGGCTCCGCAGGACACGGTGGTGGGTAATTCCCACCGGCCGCAAGGCCAGGGAAAGTGCCACAGAAACCAGACCGCCTCCCGAGGTGGGGAAACATGCCTCGGGCGGTAAGGGTGAAAGGGTGAGGTAAGAGCTCACCAGCAGGCCGGGCGACCGGCCTGGCTAGGTAAACCCCACCGGGAGCAAGGTCAAGCAGAGGGAAGAAGCACGTCCAGCTTTGGACTGCTCGCGAGTTGGTCCGACTCGCCAATGACCCTCGGGTAGACCGCTAGAATTGTCGAGCAATCGGCAATCTAGAGGAATGGCCGCCGCCCCGATTGAGGGGTACAGAACCCGGCTTATAGGCTGCCTCGTACTTTACCGCCGGTTAATTTTCTGATGCACATTGTCACGATCCTAAGCTCGCTCGAACTTCTCGTGCGGATGCTCTTCGGAAAAGAATTGTGCCGAGGCACTACCCGGCATTCGGTCCAGGCCTGATTTCCGACCCGTAGCATCCGGGGGAAGCCACAAATTGGGCTAGTCTCCCGCTTGGGCCGCTCGCTACCATCGGCTCACCACGCCGAGGACGTCCAGGTGGGACTTTCTAGCATCCTCCTCCAAGAATCATTTATTCAGAGAATTAACCCAATTCGGTCGGGGAAAACTCCGTGCTTTGGCTAACGGATTTTCACGGGTGCCAGTGGCAACCGACATTAGTCAGCTACTTTGTCGTAATAGTAATCACGGTCGCGGTTTCGGGGCCAGGCTGCAGCAGGCCCGGTCCTTTTGTAAAAATCCACCGCCTGTTTGTCGGCAAGGGTTGGACGGACACAGTCGACGGAGTGGTGCCGCCGAGCAAAAAGATCGAGCAAATCCAGCAATTGGGGCAGCAAATGCGCGCGGCTAGTCCCCCTCAACGTGCAGCCCTCGCCCAGCAACTGCTCGCGATGTACCAAGCCGAGGAGGACCCCAACATCCGCTTTGCGATTTTCCAAGCGTTCGGGGATGATCCCTCGCCCCAAGCCCAGGCTTTAGTGGAACTGGCCCTCACCGACTCGGATCCGGACCTTCGGGTGGCTGCTTGTCGGCGACTCGGCCAATGGGGTGGGGTGGATGCCGCAGAGCGGCTTGCTCGGACACTTAGCACGGAAAAATCCCCTACGGTCCGTATAGCAGCGATCCGAGCCCTCGGCAGTACCCGACATTCTCACGCCCTCGCAGCACTGGGAGCCGTTCTAGAAGAAAGAGATCCTGCCTTTCAGCTTGAGGCCATGATCGCCCTCCGGAGACTCACAGGCCAAGACTTTGGGCTGAACGCCGAAAGATGGCGGGAATATCTCCGGTCTCATTGGGCCGGTGATGAAGAAGCCGTGGCTCGGCGAGAAGTCCCAAACTCCTCCCGGTAGCCGGCCATCTCTAGGGAGACTCTCCACATGAGTAACCTGGAGGGCCAACCTGGAAATCATCTCCGACTTGCACGCTTTTGCCGCTTCGATTGGGCTCCCGAAAGCCTCGGGGTATTTCCATTGCACCAAAGGCGAAAAGCCCTCGGGCCTACCAGCTCAATAGCACGAAGGGGCGCCTCGCCGGCCTCCTCTGCCTGCCCCTCCAAGCTGCGGTGTTAGCCGGGGCCAACTTCATCGCCAACCTTGCCATCCGTTGCCCTCTCAAACGATGTGGGATCTGTGGAGTGTGATCGGCAGAGATCCCCTTTCCTCGGCAGGGCGATCTGGAAAGAATGCCATCCCCGCTTGTTTCTGCCTGATTACCCCGGATGATCTTACGAACATCCGAATCTGCCCTCAGAAAAGCCCGCGATTAAGGCTCTGCGGAGTCAACATTTCCTACAAAACTGCCACCGGGGAGATCCGGTTGGGGGCCTCCCAGCTAGTTTCTCAACGGAAGCCCCAAAATCCCACACCAACACCAAGTCGTTCCGTTACACGTCCCGGTAAAAGAAAAGTAGAGGGCCGCCGAGCTCTTCTAATCGCGAGTTGTTAACCGTGGAAGCCGGTGCTTCGCCAAAGGAGAGAATTGTGGTTGCGGACTCGTGGGTAACTGCCTACCATACCCACAGAGTTTTCAGGTTGTGTCCAGCTAAGACCTTGCACCCGGGACGCGTGCTCCATGAGCCCCTTTCGGCTGACAGATAGTTTCCGAAATTTGCTACGAGCGGCTGGGGAAATGGCGGTGCAGGAGTCAGCCGAAGCTATCCTCGTGGTAATTGACGGAAGTGCTGACTGGCCTCGCCTGAAGATTGCGGCGGAGTCCATTCTGGAGGAACAAGCAACCCATCCTGCCCAAAAGCCTCGGTTTCTTGTTGCAGTTTCCACAAACGAACATTTGGACGAAGCTCAAAAGGCAGGTTTGGCGGGCGTGAGTGTCCCGCTGGCAAATCTTCCCCTCCATGACCGCATTACCCAAGCCCTGCTGGAAGTGGTAGCCGACGATTTGGTCGTCTCCCACGCTACGGTGGTCGTGCTTTATAGCGGGTTCGAGCCTGATGTGGTGGATTCTCTGACGATCGTTGATCTGTCGGAGCGACTGCGGCGGTTTACCGGGCGAGATCTCCGCGGGTTGGAGAGCGTCGTCCCCCTGCCGGTGTTACGGGCCGTGGTCGATCTAGCTGTCGAGATTGGCCGGGAGGGACGAGAGGGCAAGCCGGTGGGCACGATGTTCGTGGTGGGGGATGTGCGGAGGGTGCTCAGCCTCAGCCATTCGATCAATTTCGATCCTGTGCGGGGCTACTCTCGCCGCGAACGGAATCTAATGGATTCCAAAGTTCGAGAAGCGATCAAGGAAATCGCCCAGCTGGACGGGGCCATTATTGTGGCTCCCGATGGGACGGTGGAGTCTGCTTGCCGGATTATCGATGCCCCGGCCACAAACATTACCCTTTCCAAGGGGTTAGGGGCCCGCCATTGGGCCGCCGCAGCCATTACCCGGGCTACAAAAGCGATCGCAGTTACGGTCAGCGAATCCACAGGAACAGTCCGCATTTTCCAAAATGGGGAGGTTGTCCGCCGTATCGAGCCGTCGTTGCGGCGACCCCTCGTTTGGCGGGAGGTCGAATGGGAACCCCCCATAGTAACCCACCAGACGCTCGAGCCAAAAACAGAGTCCAAAATTGACCCCAAACCCGAAGATTCCCCCGCAGGGGCCCGAGGTGTTGCTAAGGAGGATCTTTAGGCGTAATCCCCCCAACTCCTTCCCGACCTCCAGAAAACTCTGCCTCTGCCAAAACCTCACAAACTCGCTTAGCAATTGCCAGAGCCGGGTTTCGCTCTCAAAGGAATTTGCTGCTGCGAACCGAACACCTCCCAAAATTGCGTTGGATTTGCTTTCAGACCGTTTGGCCCGAAGTTAAGCTGCACGAATACCCGGCGGAAAATATCATCGGGTGCTGACCGCGGGAAGTCCTCGGGCCAACTTTGATTTCCAGAGACGATCCGAACGGCATACAAAAGCTCGAAAAATCTAGCCGCTGGCAAGCTTGAGTTCAGGCATTCGGCACGACCCACCACACTTCAGCTGAGCTACCTTTCACGTAAGGGCACCAGGTCCAAGCCATTTGCGGAGTCTAAATCCCTGAGGAGTTTTTACCGATGCAACGAGTTCCAAGTCCGCCGTGGAGCAAATTTTTTGCGATCGGAATCGGCCTCAGCCTCTGCTCGCTAGTTCAGGGGGAAGGACCTGGGGATGGAGAACTAACGCCATTTCTTGGGTCTCCCCGATTTGAGGTCCGGCAACTTTTCATCGGGGAGCGATTCCCCAACGTGGTGGTCACCACCAAAGGCACCGTACTGGCGACCTGGGGAAGTAAACAGTACCAGGTGCGACGAAGCGAGGACGGGGGAACCAGCTGGGGAGAAATCATTGTGGTGGCCTCACCCGGATTTCACGGCGGGGGCGTGACGGTCGACGAGACCTCCGGGCGAATCCTCGTCTTTGTCGAGGATAAACATCCACCAGCAAGGCTGACGGTGTATGAAAGTTCCGATGACGGAAAAACTTGGCACCCCGTGGAAGTCTCCATACATCCCGATCTAAGGGGAAACGTCCCCTCCATGCACATGGCGGAAAAAGGGATCACCTTGTGGAGAGGTCCGAAGCCAGGTCGGCTGATTCGCCCGGCACGGGTCTATCAGGGCCCCAAAGGCTACAATACGGCAATTTACAGCGACGACGGGGGCCGCACCTGGACCCCCAGTGCCCCTTTCCCCAATGAGGGCACGGGAGAAGGAGCTATTGTCGAGACTGCCGACGGTCGGCTCTATTATAGTTCTCGCAAGCACTGGTTCCCCGAGCTACCCTACCGGCACGAGCGGCTTTTC
>Ga0308410_1001930_pt1 | contig 12009 bp, 10 predicted proteins | sample HotsprOSTMatCore_FD_203467 | JGI IMG/M metagenome (GOLD analysis project Ga0308410, IMG submission 203467) | Hot spring phototrophic mat microbial communities from Octopus Spring, Yellowstone National Park, Wyoming, United States -... | ecosystem: Environmental > Aquatic > Thermal springs > Hot... | reverse complement strand
TTGAATTTCCCGCTTGTTATCACGGGCTGTCTCTTGATGTGTCCCGGCATCTTGCTCCGCAGTGTGCCCCTTGACTCCGGCAGAGGCGGAGGGAATGGCTAACAAAGTCTGGCGGCCCCCCGAGAGGAAGTGTATCCCAACAATTAGCACAAGTACGATCGGTCGCCAAAGGCTACCCATAAGCGCGCTCCTCGCCTCCTAACTTACCAAATTGTTTCATAGGTTAACTCGCCAGCCGGCTAGCATCTTCCCGTCTCAACCCGAGACACGATGCCGTTTAGTCCTGCGACTCAACCCTGCCACGAAGGGCGATTACTCGGCTTCCCACTTGCCAGATCAACATGTCTCCGCAAATGACCAAACCCGCCCGTGCCGGCCCATGCCATTCGTTGAGAACCCAGGGTAGGTTGCGAAATCCTCCCCAACTATCCCGATTCCCGGCAATATTAGTGAGCCTCCGCGATTCAAGGTCCAAAGAGGATAAAGTCGCTTGGTGACAAAAATACACCAGTGAACCACCTGTAGTGAGGCTTTGGGCCTCGTCCGCGGTGCCCCAAAAGGTGTTCCACGGAGGCTGCAATCCGTGTTCATGGAAAATCGGCTCGATTTCTCCGGTATCCACGTCGAGATATCCCACGCCCACAAATGGAGCAACACCAAGGGAGAAATTTGTATAGGCTGTTCGGTAAATGACAATCAACCGCCCGTCCGGTCCCACAGCAGGGGGATTTTCTATGCCAGCACACCCACCGGTGTAAAGGACCGGGGCAATTATAGAGCGATCCCCTGTCCGGGCATCCAAAATGTAAAATGTTTGCCTCCAGGGCTCCGCCCGAAGCCGGGAGCGGATAGCTTCTTGTTCCCTACGGATTTGGTCACGGGAACCAAAGATCTTTGGGCTCCGCAAGTACGCGTCGATCGTTTGCCAATGGTGGTCCGCAAGCCCTGCTTCCCTTGCCAAAAACACCGTATCGGCTGCTACATGCGCGCCAACGTGGAGGACGGGGTTCGTCCGAATCACCACTTTGTCGCCCACAACAATGGGAAAAGCATCCCGAAAAGTCTGTCCCCAGAGCTTCTCACTTCTCCAAACCAATTTGCCCGTACGGACTTCTGCGGCGTATACCCGCATGTCCTCCGAAGCGAAATAAACAAGATCCCCTGCCACAGCCGAGCTCGACCGAATGGGTGCACCCACCGGAATCTCCCACACCACATTTCCATCGCGTGTACTCAAAGCATAAAAATTGCCGTCGCGGGATCCACAAAGAACCAGATCGGAGCTTACCGCGGGACTTCCGGAGAAGCCACCCCGTGCCTTTTGAAAACTCCAGACGACAGCTCCGTTATCGGCTCGCACGGCCCATAATCCACTCGCGCCGGGTACATACAAGACGCCGTTTTCCCAACACGGCGAATGCAACACAGGTCCCCCCAGAAAAGATCTCCACCGGATTTTTCCCGTTGGGGCATCGATACAATACAGATTTCCACTATAGGTGCCTACGAACACTAAGCCATCAACTGCTATAGGCTCCGTGTAGGTAGGGATCATTTCTCCTTCGAAGAAAACCACCCACACTTGCCGATAAGGAGGCAGAACAGCAACGGGAACACGCCCAGAGCGGGTCATATCACGCCGCAAGGTTGGCCAATCGGCCCCCGTGGCAGCATGCCCAGCAACTATGCCCAGAGCAAAAGACACCGAAAGAATCAGAAGCCAGAATCGGCAAACCCAAGATTTTCTTCTTCCCATACTATTCCCCTTTTCTCAGGGCAACAACACCCAAGCCTTTTCCCTTGGTCCCCTAAGGCCCAACCCTTCTTGGATCAAACCATTGCCGTTTCACCGCCCAACAACCTTTTCCGCATCGTGTGTCCCACTCCAGGACACAGACCCACACAGCCGGACACACCGTCCTATATATGTTGCAAGTTCCGATCGGTGATGCAAATTGCGATCGGTTAATACCCCCGCAACCTGGGCGGTTTCTAGCCACCAGACGTTTTTATCGTAGGGATTTCGTGAGCACAGCTTTTGGCCTCATAAACCGAGTTAGTCAACGGGGAAGACTCGATCGCGTTAACGAACCGTGAGGCTTCGAGCAAAAGGACGGCACAAAGGTAGGATCCGGCAGGCGGGTAAGAACAAGGACTCTTTACCGATGCCGCTTAGGAATTTTGGACTCCGCTTGCATTCTGAGTGGACTCCTGCTTTTCTTGCAAACGTCTTTCCCGAGCAGCTCGAAGTTCTTCCAAGCGTTTCCGAATCGCCTTTTTCTCAGCTTTGGTGAGCTTTCGGGGAATCCCCGCAGCATTTGTGGGTGCCGGGGGGTTCAGGGTAGAGCCCGAACTTTGGGCGGACGTCTCTCCACAGCCACCGGAAACTCGCACTCCCGAAGAGCCACCCAGCCCGGTGGGAACGGAAGCAGCACAATTCGCTGGTGCTATCATCCCGGAATCATTTGCTGGAGAACTTCCCGAGCCAAGTGTCGGAAAAGCTGCCGACCGTAGGTTCTGCACCCCTTGGGACGGCACCGCCAAACTACCGGGAGCCGACTCGGTGCAAACTGTGGGAGAGGGCCTGGTTGCGGAATCCAACGAGGAGGGAAAACTCCCGGGCACGGAAGTTCGGACGGAGAACTCCCGGGCACTAACCGAGCCTTCATTTCCACTCTGGCCAAGGGGAGGCAATTCTCTTTGGCCCAGATCATTCGTTGCCGGAGGAGGCTTGGACAGTTCTTCTTCTGGGGAAACTGCACTTGAACGCTGCTGGTAAGAAAACTCCTCTTGGCCAAAATGCTGGACATGCCACCCCGCCGGAGTGGCATGACCTCCTTCCACGATAATCCATCTCCCCGGTTTATTGGTTTCCCTGGCAGAAGCTTTGCGAGGGACAGTCGAGGCAGCCCAGGCCTCCTCGACAACTTGCCGGCCCGCCTCAACGATCGCCAGCACCATCCCGAGATACCCCAACATTCGGGCACCCTGGGACACATAAGGTCGAAAGTCGGATAGCCAGGCGGAAATTACTGGAACCCAAGTCATACCACCGGCAAGATAACAAGCCGCTCCACCCACCAACAGTAGCTTTGCTTTCCAGTGAGTCTCAAGCTCCGCGTACAACCGAGAAGCAACTATCGCAAAGAAAAGTCCGAACGGCACCATCCACCAAAGGGCCAAATCCTGCCAGGCAGATTCACCTGCCGCCTGAGCTAAGATCACCTCCAGAGCCTCCATCAGGCCCGTGGCTTCATGGATACTCAGAAAAACGCACGCAATCGCTACCCATACCCAAATTCGGTAGGTGCCCCGAAAGTCATCTCGGCGGTGCTTGCGGAGGGTGTAAATCGCAAACGAAAGAGCCGCCCCTAGCACAAGCAGAACTGACGAGAACCACCCGCCGAGGCTAGTCTTGGCCTCGGGATCAAAGGCCCAAAGATCGGGCTTGCTTCGCTCGGCAAATTCAGTTTCCACGGCCAGCTCGAGGGCCAAAATGCCCCCGATCGCCAAAAGCCCAAGAACCCCAAGCATAAACACAATTATATCCCTTGCTGGCAGTAGGTCGGAAAGCCGAGGCTGGCGAACGAGGACCAAATCCGGGGGATACCGGGGAGAGGCTCGACCGGACGATGGCCCTCGGGTTTCGTTTTTCTTCCGCCCCTTTGGCTGACCTGTTGTCTTCGAGACCTCAATTAAGAGCCTCCTCCGACGAGAGTCTCGGATATTAGGCGTAAGCAAATTATCCATTTCGGTCATTCATTTATGGCCTATGTTAGGGAAGTTTATCCGGACCTACAGCCCGAGTTTCCTTCGCCATAGAAAGTGGTTGACGCCTCCGGCGAAGTATCCAAAAACTGGCTCGAGTGGTGAAAGCCGTTTTTGCTTCGGCCGCCGGGCTTCACCCTTGGGGGAAAACCGCTCGGCCAGCTGGTTCTCCACTCCAGCCGGGGGCGGGCAAGCCCGCCCCATGGCGTTCAAAACCGCAGGAGTGCAAACCGGGACAAAAACGTTGAAAAGAAATTGACAGAAAAGTTCCTCGGCAAAAGGGCCCCATGGCACCACTAAGTGCCGACAATATAGCAAAAAGGCTGGAGAATATAGGGGGAAAAGGAAATTGGGAGAATGTCGAAAAACTAGCTAAAGCCGAAGTGCCCCCTGGGTCGGCCAAAAAATCACCGAAGAACCTAACTTCCGCCGGTTTCTGAGAAACATACTCGGACAGGGAGTTGTGAGCCCAGAATTAGACCGGGCGGGGGTTTCGAGCCCCAAGATTAAATTGGAACATCCACCTACCCCGCTCGCGAAGTAGTCCCGATAGTTTCTCTTGAGTCCGGTCCTCCTGTGTTGGCGAATTTTATTTTCTGTTGGTTGGATTACCGAGCTTGACTTCCGCGGCGGAGCTTCTGTAAAACGCCGCCTACAAAGTCTCTGGATTGGCGGTTCGAATTTTTGAGAGCTTTTAGCTCTTCGCGAGCCACGAGAGAGCTCAAGCCGAGCTCACTTCTACTAGAATCACCCCCGGCAATGAGTGTGAAGGCTACGTCTAAAAGCAATGGGCACCCAACCCAGCCGGTACGAAAGGCCGCGGTAAACCATCCGGCTCGGCTACGATTTCTCTACGTGACAGGACAACGGCGGATCGGGGCTTGGCTTTTCGACGCCTTAGCCAGGGAAATTCCCAGCAAGCTTCACCGGGAAGAAGTCGTGGGGGCAGCAGGCGGCCTTGCTCGCCTTCAGGAGGAAGATTTTGATTTAGTCCTCATCAGCCACGAACCCCCCGAGCTCGACGCCCTCCAATGGACCCAGGCCGCCCGAGGTGCGGGCACAGAGCTACCCTTAATCATCCTGGGTAATCAAAGTGAGCAAGAATTGGCAGCCCTCTGCTTCGAGCAGGGAGCCGACGGCTACCTCTGTGCCCATACAGCTACCGCCCGTACAGTTTTCTGGATCGTCACTCGGGCTGTGGAGCGATGTCAGCTCATCCGGGAAAACCGTCGCCTTGCCCAAGCGGAGGAACAACGACGCACCCGCGATCAGGAAGAGGCCACACGTCTTCTCGAAGAAGAGCGGGAAATTCTCCGCCATTTTCAGGGAATGGGTCGGGAAGCTAGCTACCCCGCCCGCCTGACCCTAACATCGGCATCGGCGAGGGAGATATCCACCAGTGCCGATACCCCTGCCTGCGATGCCCTCGTCCGTTGGGCACACCGCCTCCCGACCATTCCTCTGCTCCCGCCCAGCTTGGTCAACCACTACCGGGAACTTTTGCGGACTTGTGTGATCATGGGAAGCGGCACTCTAAGGCGGGAGCTTGCCGAGCTGGTGGACATTTTGGCAGCTACCGGGATTTCTGCCCACACCACACTCGAGTTACACCTCAATGTAGTCAGAGATTTGATTCGGGGGCTGGGCAGTAGAAGTTGTCGCCACGTACTCAACCGATCCCACCTTTTGATTGTGGAGCTCTTAATGCGACTGGCAGACAGCTATCGAGAACGATTTTGGGAACGAGAACATCCCGCCACCCAGCTTTTCCTCCCGGGATTTGAACCCCGCCTCGGGCAAGCCGCGTAAGCCGGGATTGTGTGAACACACCCGGGTACTTTGTTGCATAGTTGGCCCTCCAAATCGGCCCACCGACAGCCCAATCTCCTGAGCGTTCCCTTCCACCGCTCGCCTAAAGGATACAGCGAAACCACCGCTCTTACTCTCTTAGTTGTCTCACCCGCATCCCGGCTTAGGCAAACCACCTCATCCGGTAACTTTCCTCGCTTTGCCGCGACAAGCTGCTGCCCATCGATCCCCAAGGAATTGTGCGACCAATTGACTCAGATCAACTTCCTTTCCTTCCGGCTACCGTAAGATTCGGATGAACCACGGGAGGGAAACAGACGAGAGTAATCCCTTTCCTGCCGGGCCTCGCAGGTGCCGTGTCAACGCTGCGTGGAGCGGAAAGGAGGCTAGAGAATGTCTCGCTCAACCACCCGGAGATCTTCCCGAGCCGATTGGACCATTTATAAGTGCAGGATAGAACCTCTCTAAGGAACATTTTAGAGGAGATTGAATAGATGAGCGAAATCCTTGCGAAAACGTTGCCCCGGCTTGAAATCATGAAAAAGCTGATCCGCCGCCTTCACGAAGGCGCGCCTGTCGAGGAAGTAAGACTCGAATTTCAGAATTTGGTCCGCCAAACGGATGCCCGCGAAATTGCCATCATGGAGCAGCAACTCCTGGCGGAAGGACTGCCGGTCCACGATTTGTGCCAGATGTGCGATCTGCATAGCCAAGTCGTGATGGAGACCTTGCCGAAAGAAACATTTTCCTTCCCGCCGGGCCATCCGGTCGACACTTTCTCCAAGGAAAACCGGGCCATCCTCCAATTGGTGCAGCAACTTGAGAATTTGCTCCGACGGTGGCAAGAAGCTGCTTCTCAGGAGAATTGTGCCCAATTGTGTCTGGAAGTCCTCCAAGGATTCCATTTACTGCAGGACATCGACAAACATTACAAGCGGAAGGAGTATCTCCTCTTTCCGATTTTGAAGCGGCACGGAATTACCGGCCCCTCACAGGTCATGTGGGCCAAAGACGACCAAGTCCGCCAAAAGCTTAGTCAAATATCGCAAGAACTTCGGTCGTGGTGCTCACAGCAGAATGTAGTGCCCCCGGAGCAGGTGTTCCTCTTGGCCCAGGATGTCTTGGCGGCGGTGGTTGAGATGGTGAACAAGGAAGAGAGAATCCTTCTGCCTATGGCCGTCAAGACTCTCACCCCCGAGGAATGGGCCGAGATTTGGCAGGAATCCCCCCAGTTTGGTTGGTGTCTTGTGGAACCAGGTACTTCCTACCAGCCGTCGGTCGCCCAAGATGGAAAGTCGGATCGCGAAGATCTCTCCGACGGAGTAATCCCATTGCCTACCGGCCGGTTACGGGTGGAGCAACTTCTTGGGCTCTTGCGAGCTTTGCCGGTGGATATCACCTTTGTGGATGAAGACGACCGAGTCGTTTACTTCTCGGACGGGCCGGACCGCATCTTTGATAGGAACGTCACAATTCTCGGTCGAAAGGTCCAGCACTGTCATCCGCCGAAAAGTGTGCACGTTGTGGAGCAAATCCTGAATGATTTCCGCAGTGGCCGGCAGAGCGTGGCAGAATTCTGGATCAACTTCCGCGGGAAATTCGTTCACATTCGATACTTCGCCGTCCGCGACCCTCAAGGCAAATACCTTGGAACCCTTGAAGTCACCCAAGATGTAACCCGAATTCGTACATTGGAAGGGGAGCGTCGGCTCCTGCAATATGATTCCTAAGTGACCTGCCGAAACTTACCGAGATCCCCAGGGAAGCTCCGCTGTGGCATTCCCCAAAGCAAAGATCCCACCCTGTCTTCCTTACTGGCTAAAATTTTCTCCACTTCCAAAAAAACTTGCAATAGATTGAGAGTTTTCCGGCTTTTTGGGCTTGGGACCGCCGGAAGAATTGAGCGAATATCCGGTTTCGTGATGGATAATTTGCGGTAAAGCTAGCGGATGCCCCCGAAAGCCAATCCGTTTACCGTCGAGATAGCGAAGGAACACACCGGTTTGCTTTACAAGCCATCGAAGGTAGAGCTCAACAAGCATTTGTCAAAACGCTGAGTTCCAATCTCAAAACGCTGAGTTCCAAACGGGCCAACAAGCCGCAGGGCCCGCCGCAGCCAAGAAGTTGGGAAAAACTCTGTCTTGAGGAAACTCCACAGAGAGTCAGAGGCAAAATTGAGGTACAAATTAAAGACAACGCAGAGGGGATTCGGAAATGAAAAAATGACACTCTCTGGTTTATATTAACAATACGGTAACATCGTCCTCATCTTCTTCAAGAAATGCCCGATAATCAGGGTCGATTTTAGCAAGGTGTACATAAGTTTTGCCCAACCAAGGCGCGCAAGGCCTCAACTGTCGCCATCCCGCATCGGAGCTGCGATCCCCGAAGTAGTCATCTGAGTTTCGCCAGTGGACCGTTTTTTGTCCGAAGGGGGCCCACCTCCAAGTCTAAGAAAAAACCGTTGCCAAGGCTTTTCGAGCTATCCCCCGGGGGGAATAGGGACAGGTCCTCCTGGTGGGCCTCCTCCTGGGCCTTCAAACAATAAACCGAGCAGCAATTGGAAAAGCTCTCTCCGCGATAAGGACGACAATTGAAGAAAAAACCCGCCAACTACAGCCAGGTTCAGGCAAAGCCCGCGAACTACAGCTAGGTTCACGCCAGAATTCGCGGATTACTATCGAAACCTATTAGCAAGCCACCAAAGACCCGATCAGGAAGCGACCAAAGAGCCCATTCCCTTCGATAAGACTGGAGCACGGACTTCCGGGGCCTTTCCGACAAGGCTCGCCCATGGACTGTCGGGGGATTTTTGGCGACAGCCGCACTGGTTTACTTTGGCCGGGAGTGCGAGAGGGGGGAGTCGAACCCCCACGGGTTTCCCCACTGGATCCTAAGTCCAGCGCGTCTGCCTATTCCGCCACTCTCGCTCTAGAGGGAATTGTGCTCTACATACCCGCAACAACTTTTCCGCCCCCTCGGATGTAGACCACGGCAGGCTTTCTCAGAAGCTTCTCCAATACTACTTGGCATTTATTTGTACTACTTGGGATTTATTTGGCTATTTTCTGGGATTGGCTTTCTGGGATTGGCCCTGGTGCACGGGCCTTGCCCGATGTCCCACCTCACTAAAGTCACGCCAAACCACTCATAAGTTTATCTAAATATTTATATTCCGACTTTTCGGGGGCCAGGGTCAACTTCCTACAACCCAAAGCCCGCGGAAACTTTGTCCAAGTAATTGAGGGATTCGCAGTTTTTCTAGGCAAATCTCGTAGATTGTGTAGTTTGTTGACGTGTATTTAACCCTTTATTTGGCTGGTCCCCAGCTTTCCCGTGGAGAAACGCTTCAGGTGCTTCCCGGGGCCCCTCTCGGGGCCCTTGCCAGGTGCGTGGATTTAACACTGTTTTCCCAAGGTTTGTCTACTCTTAGGTTTTCCCTGGGTTTACCCACTCTTATACTAAGAATTTTGGGTTGGCTCAGGGTACACCTTTCCCCAGCACAGATTTAGGGGACTCAATTTTTCCCATCGAAATGCCCGTGCCCTCAACGATTTATGGCATTTGCCCCTTAAGTTAGCATTAGTTGCTGTTTCTTAAGTTGGGATTACTTGGTGTTTGTGCCAATCTCCGTGAACGCTTCACACTTATCATTCAATCCGACTTCAGTATTCACGTTGCTTGATAGCATGAACTCAGCCCAACCGGACAAAGCCTGGGAAGGTAAGCCTGGAGCTCGCCTTTTTCCCCAAATATTATGCACAGTCGATCAGCTTTGCGGGAGTGGCCGAATCCAATCTTTACCCAGTGCCTGATTAAAGGCGGACCTGGAGTTTCCTTAAAAACCCCCGGTATGGCAGCACTTTGCACCAGTATTTCCGGCGGAAAGCCACGACCTTTTCCCCTATGAAGCAAGTCCGCCCCTCCTGCGGCAAGGAGAATTTCTGTCGGATTGGCCCGGCAAAAAAAGCCTGTATTTACCAAAGTTCCGTGTTTGTGATTAGGCATTTTGTCCCACTGGCGGAAGATTCGTTACTACCTGGCCAAGATCGCTTCCGGCAGAGCGTCTTCCCGGCTCACGGTCGGCTAATATAGTTGTCTCCGCGTTACTCAACCCCCGCTTCTCGTAGGCCGCCATAGCTAAGTGGCCGTCATCCAACCGGAGGCTGATGAAGGGCCTATTTACCCGCAGTCGAGCGGTTTCCGCAAACTCGGATGTCATGCTTCAGGCCATTTCGACGGGCCGAACACGCTTGGTGAGGGACCAGTCCTCGGCGGGTATTCTTTGGATCACGGGTGATTGAACCCGCCAGGGGAGTTTCACAAGTGGTGATGTGCCGCACTCATCCTAACTGCCGAAATAGTCAGATCATTTGCCTGAGGAGGCGGTTGCAAGTCCGGGGGAAAAAGGCCGTCAGGTGTGCTGATGGCGGTAGGTGGAGACTACCGGTCGGGCTCGTTTCGAACTGTAGCCGGGGGGTCCAACCAACCGTGTAAACCTAACAGAGGAACAAATCGACACGGGGTTATGCTGAACCAAATTGGGTTTCCCTGCCGCTTCGTAATTCGGTAGAGCACCTGCTCATCTCGGCTACCAATCGGGATCACCATGACGCCGTCCTCATTGAGCTGCTGCCAGAGCGGTGGAGGAATCTCGGGGGCAGAAGCGGTCACCAGAATTCGATCGTAAGGGGCACCGTCGGGCCAGCCGAGTGTGCCGTCGCCCAAAATGTAGAAGACATTCCACAATCCAAGGGAACTTACCCGTTTTGCTGCGGCAAACATAAGAGAAGGTATTCGCTCCACCGTCACAATCTGTCCGCCCAACAACGCAAGAATGGCCGTCTGATAGCCGGTACCTGTTCCAATTTCGAGAACGCGATGGTGATCTTGGGGGTCGAGGGCTTCCGTCATCATCGCTACAATCGACGGCTGACTGATGGTTTGGCCCCAGCCTATTGGCAGCGGTTTATCCTCATAGGCCTCAGCTGCGAGTACTTCGGGCACAAATTGTTCCCGGGGTACCTGTCCCATAGCCCATAACACTCGAGTCGATAGGACACCGCGTGTAGCTATATGGCGGACAAGCTTCTCGCGTTGTAACTCCCAATAATTAGGTTCCATTCGTGAACCCTTTGCCTTGGATCAATCGGAGGCGTAATCGGTCTCTTCACAAGACGGTTTCCCCTAGGGACTTCCCACATTTTACCGTCGGAGGGCCAATTCCCAATTGGGGTCACTTTACAGTAGAACTTCCCATGGAAAGGGGCCGGCAAGTCCGGATGCTTCGCCGGGGGGAAAGTGGTATCCGGAGCTCAGTGCTTTGAATCGAGAAAAGCAAGAGAACGAGTTTTTCGAGGCAAAATTAGCCGGTGCCCTTATCGGAAAAGAAAGCTGTGTGGCAAGCAACTGGCCCAGGCTGAAGATGCATCCCTCCTGGGGCTACTGGCTGCCGAGAGTAGTTGCTTGCCAATCCAGCAAATGAAGTTTGACCCTCCGCTCTCCACCAAAGTCATCGAGCACGGGATGAAAGGCAATGTCTATGGGACCGGCATGGGAAGAAAGTTCCTCCAACCAATGGACCCGCTTAAAAGCCACAGCTTTTAATCTTGCCCCTTGCTGCCAAAGAATGAGCTGCAGATGTTGTCCCCCTGGCCCACAAGGCTGCGGCGGAGCTGCCAGCTGGACATTAGCTGCAGCGAGCACTGGGCGTGGGTTGCCGTGTCCAAAGGGTCCGATTTTCTCTAGCTGAGCAACGACCGCTGGTACGAGAGTACCCAGGGGTACCTCTGCCTCTATCCATAAAGGCTCCGCCGTCACGGTTTGGAAGCTTACCCGGGCGGCGAATGCAAGGAATTTCTCCCGGAAAGCAGGGATTAGGTGGGGTTCCAGGGTAAATCCAGCGGCACCCGAATGTCCTCCAAAAGTTCGGAGTAGTTCCTGACAGGCACTGATGGCGGCAAAGACGTTAAAAAGGGAGCCAGCTCGAGCCGAGCCGATTGCCGGCCTGCTCCTATCACGATCGGAGGCAATCAACACTACCGGTCGCTGGAGAACCTCTGCCATTCGACCGGCCACGATCCCGATCACCCCAGGATGCCATTGATCACTATCAAGCACGATGGCCGGTTGGTCTTCCCACCCCTCCTCATAAAAGCGACGCCACGAATCCTGGGCAATTTGCTGTTCCAAAAACTGCCGCTCGCGGTTGAGGCCCTGAAGCTCTTCGGCAACTTCCCGTGCTCGAATAGGCGAATCCGTCAGCAGCAGTTCCAACGCTAAGCTTGCATGACTGAGCCGACCCGCTGCATTCAGCCTCGGGGCAATCTGGAATGCAATCTTCTCCGAATCCCGCGGTTGAATCGGGGGAACACCGGCTGCATCCAAAAGGGCCTGAATTCCCAAGAATGGCTTTCGAGCCAAAGCATGAAG
>Ga0308410_1001929_pt1 | contig 12010 bp, 10 predicted proteins | sample HotsprOSTMatCore_FD_203467 | JGI IMG/M metagenome (GOLD analysis project Ga0308410, IMG submission 203467) | Hot spring phototrophic mat microbial communities from Octopus Spring, Yellowstone National Park, Wyoming, United States -... | ecosystem: Environmental > Aquatic > Thermal springs > Hot... | reverse complement strand
GATGCTCGAGGAGGTGTTCGCCGAGTGCGTCCGCACCCTGGAACCTGGGGGCCGGATCGCGGTGAACGTCGCCAACCTCGGGCGCCGCCCCTACCGGTCGCTGGCCGCGGACGTCACCGCGATCCTCCAGGACCGGCTGCGCCTGCTGCTCCGGGGGGAGATCGTGTGGGTGAAGGGCCGGGGTGCCACCGGTTCCTGTGCCTGGGGTTCGTACCGGAGCCCCGCCAACCCGGTGCTGCGTGACCTGTCCGAACGGGTGGTCGTGGCGAGCAAGGGGCGGTTCGACCGGGCGGTGCCGCCGGCGGCGCGCCGGCGGCGGGGCCTGCCGTGGGAGGCGACGATCACCCGCGACGAGTTCCTCGAGGCCACCACCGACGTGTGGGAGATCCCGGCCGAGCGGGCCACCCGGGTCGGTCACCCCGCCCCGTTCCCGGTGGAGCTGCCCGCCCGGCTCATCCATCTCTACACCTACCGGGGGGACCTCGTGCTCGACCCGTTCATGGGCTCGGGCACCACCGCCGTCGCGGCGCTGGCCACGGGCCGGCACTACGTCGGCTACGACACCGACCCGGCCTACGTCGCCGCGGCACGCGACCGGCTCGAGCTCGAACGGGCCCGTCTGGCCGCGGCGGTGACCACCGACGGGACCGGTCCGCTCCCGGGCCCGCAGGCGGCCGAGACCCCCGGGGAGGCGACGGGCGAGGCGACCGGGGCCGCGGTGGCGTGGGCCCGCCAGGCCCTGGAGGCGGCAGGCTTCCGGGTGCGGGGCGCCCCGGGCCGGATCGCACCGGGGGTCGAGGTGACCTTCGCCGCCGAGGACCGGCGCGGTGGCCGGTGGTGGTTCGAGGTGGCCGGTGCCCTCACCGTGGTGCGCCCCGGTCTGGAGCGGCGAGAGGCGGTGTGGCGGGTGCTGGCGCTCGCCGCCCTGGCGCAGGTGGCCGACCCGAAGGTGCCGCTGGTGGTGCTCAGCCCCTCGGTGCCGTCGCCGCGCCGGGAACTGGGCCGCCTCCTGGCGCAGGCGAGCGGGCCCGACCGGCCGCTGGCCGCGGTGATCGACCTGTCCCGTCCCCCCGACCGGGCGCGCCTGGCCCGGCTGGCCGCCGGGGGCTGGCCGCCGGTTCCCTGACCGGTCGGCTCAGCTGCGGGGCACCCGGCTCCAGGGCAGGTCCTTGTCGACGCGGGGCTCACCCGGCAAGCCGAGCACCCGTTCGCCGAGGATGTTGCGCAGGATCTCGGAGGTGCCGCCCTCGATCGAGTTCGCCCGGGCCCGCAGGAACATCTTGCGCACGTCGATCCCGCCGGTGAGGTTGGCCTGCTCGGGCCGCACGAAGTCGTAGTGGTCGATGCACGCGCCCTCGGGGCCGAGCGCATTGACCGTCCACTCGTAGATCCGCTTGTTCACCTCGGCGAACGCCAGCTTGCTCACCGATCCCTCCGGTCCCGGGTTCCCGGCCCGGCGGGCCGCGGCCGCCCGCAGGTTCGTGAGCCGCAGCACCTCGGCCTCGATCCACAGCCGGGCCAGCCGGTCGCGCCGCACCGGGTCACGGGCGGTCTCCGGCAGCCGCTGCCAGGTCGCCAGCGCGTCGGCGATCGGGCCGGTACCGCGCCGGGCGACCGCCCCGCCGATCGTGACCCGTTCGTTCATGAGGGTGGTCATCGCCACCCGCCAGCCGTCGTTGACCGCGCCGATCCGGTCGGTGTCGGGGACCCGCACGTCGGTGAGGTACACCTCGTTGAACTCGGCCTCCCCGGTGATCTGTCGCAGGGGCCGCACCTCCACCCCGGGGCTGCGCATGTCGAGCGCGAAGTAGGTGAGGCCCCGGTGCTTGGGAACGTCGGGATCGGTGCGGGCCACCAGCATGCCGCGGTGGGCGACATGGGCGAGGGTGTTCCACACCTTCTGGCCGTTGACCACCCACTCGTCACCGTCGCGCACCGCCCGGGTCGCCAGCGACGCGAAGTCGGAGCCGGCGCCGGGCTCGCTGAACAGCTGGCACCACACCTCCTCGCCGGTGAACATCGGGCGCAGCAACCGGCGCTTCAGGTCGTCACCGGCGTGGGTGACGATCGTGGGTGCGGCCAGGAACAGGCCGAAACCGTTCCAGCCCACGTCGGGGAGCCGGGCACCGAGAGCGGCGAGGCGCTGGTCCACGAGGCGCTGCCACGCCCGGTCCACCCCGAGGCCCCCGAAGCCGGGCGGGAAGTGCACCCAGGCCAGGCCGAGGTCGTACTGGGTGCCCCGAAACGCCACCGGGTCGGTCGGGTCGCCCTCGGCGAGGAGCCGGGCCAGGCGCGCCTCGACCAGGTCCCGCTGGCCGGCCGGGTCGGAGGGGACCTCCGGGATGTCGCCGGGGGCGGGGGAGGGTGCGGCGGGATCCATGCGGGGATGGTACGCGGCCCCGGACGGGCCGGTGCCGTTAGGGTCGGCGCCGTGCCGATCCCGACCCAGCGTGACCCGGCCGGGACCCGACGCCGGCTGGCGGCATGGCTGGCGCGCCGCCTCCCGGATGCCCGGGACGTGACCGTCGGCGATCTTGAGGTGCCGGCCACGACCGGGTTCTCGAACGAGACCGTGCTGTTCGACGCCGCCTGGCGGCAGGCGGGGAGGACGGTCACCGCCCGGCTCGTGGCCCGGATCCAACCCCGTCGCCACGCCGTGTTCCCCGACCTCGACGTGACCCGCCAGTACCGGGTGATGGCGGCCCTGTCGGGCACCGGGGTGCCGGTGCCGCGGCTGCGGTGGCTCGAGGACGACCCCGGCACCCTCGGCGCCCCGTTCTTCGTGATGGACCGCATCGAGGGTCGCATCCCCTCCGACAACCCCCCGTACTCGCAGGAAGGGTTCCTCGTGGAGGCCACCCCGGCCCAGCGCGCCCGGCTGTGGTGGAGCGGCCTGGACGCGCTCGCCGCCGTGCACCGCCTCGACTGGCGGGCCCGGGGTCTGGACCGGCTGCTGCTCGATGCCGACACCGTCCCGGGTGTGGACGCCGAGCTGGCCCGGTGGCGCGCCTACCTCGACTGGGCGAGCCCGACCACCCCGGTCCCGGCGGCGGAGGCCGCCTGGGACTGGCTGTCGGCGCACCGCCCCCCGGATCCGGCGGAGGGACCGGCCCTGTGCTGGGGCGACGCCCGGATCTCCAACCAGGTGTTCGACGACTTCCGCTGCGTAGGGGTCCTCGACTGGGAGATGGCCACCATCGCCGATCCGCTGATGGACCTGGGATGGTGGGTCTTCTGCGACCGGCACTTCACCGAGGCGCTCGGGGTCACCCGCCTGGAGGGCATGCCGTCCTACGAGGACACGGTCGGCCGATGGGCGGCGGCGACCGGCCGGCGGACCGACCCGGAGGTGGTGCGTTTCTACGAGGTGTTCGCCGGGTTCCGCTTCGCCGCGATCATGGCCCGCCTCGCGCACCTGCTCGCCGACTGGGAGCTCCTGCCGATGGAGGCGGGGTTCGCGACCGACAACCCGGTGACCCGCCTGCTGGGCGCCGTGCTGGACGGCCCGGAGGTCCGGCGGTCCCCCGGCGCCTGAGCGGCCGGTGGTAGGTTCCCGCCGCCGACGACCGCACGACCAGGGGGGTCGAGATGCTCGCTGAGGTGTCGATCGATCTGTTCACCCGGGACGGGCTCGCCTACCTCACCCGGTGGGGTCACGTCCTGGTGGGGATCGCCTGGATCGGGCTCCTGTACTTCTTCAATCTCGTGCAGGTGCCGGCGTTCGCGGAGATGGAGGCCGCGGCCCGCAACAACGCGCTCGACAAGCTCACCTGGCGGGCTCTGTGGTGGTTCCGGTGGGCGGCCGCGGCGACGTTCACGTTCGGGGTGCTGCTCCTGCTGTTCCAGCGCGGCATGGACGGCACGGGCACGCAGCTGTTCGACATGGACTATTGGAAGAGCAACCAGGGGATCTCGATCCTCACCGGGATCATCCTGGGCACCACGATGTTCCTCAACGTGTGGGGGGTGATCTGGCGCAACCAGCGGGTGGTGATCGCCAACGCCCGCAACGTGTTGGCCGGCGGCGAGGCGAACCCCGCGGCGGCCGAGGCCGGGCGCCGGGCGCTGCTCGCCTCACGCCAGAACGTGATCTTCTCGATCCCGATGCTGCTGTTCATGGTCGGCACGGCGCACTTCCCGTACCAGGTCGCCGAAGCCGCCGCCGGCAGGCGCGCCCTGTACTGGCTCGTGACCCTCGTCATCTGGGCCGCCTTCGAACTGAACGCCCTCGGGTACCTCGGCGGCACCGGCACCGGGGGCAGCCGGGTGGTCTACGACACCCATCACAACGCCCTGTGGACCGGGTTCGCCTACGGGGCCTTCTCGCTGCTCCTGTTCCTCGTCGTCCTCGGGAGCTGAGCGGCAGGCGGGGCCGCCCGGCAGGCTGGGCCGCCCGGCAGGCTGGGCCGCACGCCCGACTGCGCGCCGCGCCGCGGTCGCCCCGCTGCGGCGGTACTCCTGCCGACTCAGAGCCCGAGCAGCTCCGCCACCCGGGCCCGCTGGGCGGGGGCGTTCCCGAACAGGGCCGCGTCGGCCAGCAGCCGGCGCACGTACAGGTGGATGTCGTGCTCCCAGGTGAACCCGATCCCGCCGTGCACCTGGATGCCCTCACGGCCGATGCGGCTGCCGGCCTCGGCGGCGGCGGCCTTCGCCATCGCCACCGCCAGCGCCCGGCGGTCGTCGTCCTCGGCGACGCACAGCGCCGCCCACAGCCCCAGCGCCCGGGCCCGTTCCAGCAGCACGAGCATGTCGGCCGCCTTGTGCTGGACGGCCTGGAACGACCCGATGGGCCGGCCGAACTGCTCCCGCTGCTTGGCGTAGTCCACGGTCATCTCGAACGCCGCGCCGGCGGCCCCCACCGCGTCCATCGCCACCACCAGCGTGGCGACCTGCAGGATCCGCTCGACCACCGCCGGCGCACCGGGCCCGGCGGCGAGGACCCGGTCGGGGGGGACCTCGACCCCGTCGAGGTGGACACGGGCGAAGTTGCGTGACCCGTCGACGGTGGACACCGGCACCATCCCGACGGCGCTCGTGGGCACGAGATGGCATCCCGGGGTCCCGTCGTCATCGGAGGCGACGACGACGAGCTCGCTGGTGCCGGCGGCCTCCCACACGAGCTCGACGGTGCCCGACAGGCGGACCCCGCCGGCGGCGACGGGCCGGGCGACGGTGCGGGGCCTCGCCCCGGGGCCGGCGCCGGCCTCGGCGGCGGCGAGGGTCCCGGTGCACTCACCGGCGGCCACCGCCGCCAACCGGTCGCCCGCCGCGGCCGCCGCCGGACCCTCGATGCCGGCCGAGGCGGTGAGCGCGGGCACGAGACCGGCGAGGGTCGGCAGGAGTGGTCCGGGGGCCAGGGCGCGCCCGAACTCGGTGGCGAGCAACGCCAACTCGACGGCACCGAGACCCAGTCCCCCGTAGGCGGCCGGGACGGTCAACGCGCACCAGCCGAGCTCGACCATCCGGGGCCACAACCCGTCGTCGACCGGGGGCCGACCGGCGAGCACCGCCGCGGTGCGGTCCCGGGTGGCCGCCCGGGACCAGGTGTCGCCGAGCACCGCCCGGGCCGCCTCGCGCAGCGCCTCCTGCTCCGGCGTGGGCTCCAGTTCCACGACCGGCACGCTACCTGACACCACCGTCAGGTCGCCGCGCCGGTGACGCTCAGCCGGGAGATCCGGGAGGTCCCGGGGCCCCCTCGGCGGCGGCGAGTCGGGCCAACTCGGCCCGGTCGATCTTCTCCATCGCGGTGAGGGGCAGCCGGTCGAGCACCACGAGCTGCTCCGGCAGCTTGAAGCCGGCGAGCCGCCCGGCGCCGAACGCCCGCAGCTCGGCCAGGGTCGGGGGACAGGCGGGCCGCGCCGGCACCACGAACGCCACCCCGATCTCACCCATCACCGGGTCGGGACGGCCGACGACCGCGACCGCGGCGACCCCCGGGTGCTCGGAGAGCACGGCCTCCACCTCGACCGGATGCACGTTCTCACCGCCGCGCACGTACCGCTCGCTCGTGCGGCCCACGAGCCGGAGCCGGCCCCGGTCGTCGAACCAACCGAGGTCGCCGGTGCGCACGAACCCGTCGGGCCAGAACGCGGCGGCGGTCGCCTCGGGGTCCCGCCAGTAACCGCACATCACCGCCGGCGAGCGCAGGCACACCTCGCCGACCTCACCCGGGGGCACGTCCCGTCCTTCCGGGTCGCGCAACGCGACCGCGACGTGCGGGTGGGGCCGGCCGACCGAGACGACCGCGTCCTCCTCCGGGTCGTCGAACGCGGTGCCCAGGCCGATCCCGGCCTCGGTGCAGGAGTAGCGGGTGGCGAGCGCGGCGTCGAACCGGCGGCGCACCTCGCGGGCCAGGTCAGGGGTGAGGGGACCGCCGCCGGCGATCACGAACCGCACCGCCTGCAGGTCGGTGGCGTCGAAGTCGGGGTGGGCGAGCATGAGCGCGAGCTGGGTGGGCACCCCGGCCACGGTGGTGAGCCGGTGGGCGGCGGTCGCGGCCAGGGCCCGCCCGGCGTCGAAGCGACGGTGGATGAAGGTGGTGCCGCCCCGCCGGAGCGTGCCGCACAGCTTGGTCATGAAGCCGAGGTGCGCGAACGACGTACTGGCGAGGCTGCGACCCCCCGTGCCCCAGGTGTCCCCCACGTCCGTGGCGGTGATGAACGCCAGCTGCCGGTTCGCGTACAGCGCCCCCTTGGGGGTGCCGGTGGTCCCCGAGGTGAACACGATCGCCACCGGCCGGTCCGGATCGTCGGGCAGGGCGGGCAGCGGGTCGTCGCGGCGCGCCCCGAGATCGGCGAGCTGCGCGGTGGTGGCCACCTCCCATCCCTCCGGGACCTCGGGGACCTCGCTCACCACCAACCGCGGCTCGGCCCGCTCCAGCAGCCGTCGGCGTTCGGACGGCCGGAGCCGGTCGTTCACCCCGGCCGTCACCGCCCCCACCTTCGCCGCGCCGACGTACGCGCACACGTAGGCGAGCCCCGGGGGGGCGACGAGCGCGACCACGTCACCGGGGCGCACCCCCCGGGCCCACAGCCCGGCGGCCACGAGGTCGCTGCGGCGGTCGAGGTCGGCGTAGCGCAACGGCTCACCGCCGTCGTCCACGTAGGCGATAGCATCCCCGAACCGGCGGGCGGCCTCGCGCGTCGTGGTCGGGATCATGAGCTCAGGATCGCACACCCCCAGCACCGCCGCGCCGCCCGGACGGGACCGTGCCCTGCGCGCCCAGGGTCAGCGCACCCGGCAGCGTCTGTGCCGGGCGGGCCGTGAGGTGTTCAATCGGCGGGGGTATCACCGCTCCCGGGTGGAGGACATCGTGCGGGAAGCCCGCACCTCGCACGGCACGTTCTACCTCTACTTCGCCAACAAGGAGGACCTCCTCGCCGCCCTCGCCGCCGAGTGCGCGGTCGAGTTGCGGGCGCTCACCGAGCACCTGCCCGAAGACCTGGGCGGCCCCGAGGGCGAGGAGGCCCTGGCGGCCTTCGTCGCCGCGTTCCTCACCACCTACCGGACCTACGCCGGGGTGATCCGGGCCTGGATGGAGGGGCACGTCGTCGATGCCGCCACGAACCGGTTGGGGGTGCGGACCTTCACCCACATCGCCGACCGCTTGGAGCGTCGCCTGCCCCGAGGGGTGCGGGGACAGGCCCGCCGGGCGCAGGCCGCCGCGCTCATGGCGCTGCTGGAGCGCAGCGCCTACGCGCTCGTCTCCCGGCACCTCGCCGGGACCGACGAGGCCGCCACGACCCTGGCGCGACTGGTGCACCGGGGATTCTTCGCCCCGGTCGGTTGACCGGGCCGGCGCCGGCGGCTCGGGGAGCGCGCTCAGTCCACGCCGAGCAGCAGCGTCGCCGCCGACGAGAACCATCCGCCGGTCCCGTTGCACAACGCGATCCGGGCGTCGGGCACCTGCCGGTCACCCGCCTCCCCCCGCAGTTGGCGGACGGCCTCCACCATGAGGAACATGCCCCGCATCCCGGGATGGCACGCCGAGAGCCCCCCGCCGTCGGTGTTGGTGGGCAGGCGCCCGTCCACCCGCAAGGTGCCACCCGCCACGAACGGGCCGCCCTCACCCCGCCCGCAGAAGCCCAACGCCTCCAGCGACAGCAGCACCATCGGCGTGAACGCGTCGTAGATCTGGCAGACGTCCACGTCGTCGGGGCCCAGGCCCGCCCGGGCGAAGGCGAGGGCCCCCGAACGCCGTGCCGGGGAGTCGGTGAAGTCCGGCCATTCGCTCATCGTCGTGTGGCTCGAGGCCGACCCGGTGCCCAGCACCCACACCGGCCGCTTGGCGGTGTCGGCGGCCCGTTCCTCGGACGTGAGGACGATCGCACCCCCTCCGTCGGAGCGGATGCAGCAGTGGAGCTTCGTGAGCGGGTCGGCGATCATCGGCGAGCTCGCGACGTCGTCGACGGTGATCGGGTCGCGGTAGTAGGCGTCCGGGTTGCGGGCTGCGTTGGCCCGTGCCGCCACCGCGATCTCGGCGAGCTGGTCGATCGTCGTGCCGAACTCGTGCATGTGCCGGCGGGCCACCATGGCGTACTTCGAGATGAGGGTGTGCCCGTGGGGCACCTCGAACTGCACCGGGCCGCGGGTGCCGAAGGAGAGGTTCGCGGAGCGGCGGCGGGCCTTGAGGTCGGCCCGGGCCGTGGACCCGTAGGCGAGGACCACCACCTCCGCGTGCCCCGCCGCGATCGCCTCCACCGCGTGCTCGGCCATCACCAGCCAGGTGCTGCCACCGACCCCGGTGCCGTCCACCCAGGTGGGGCGCAGGCCGAGGTACTCGGCGACCTCCACCGGGGCGAGCAGCCCGCAGCCGGTGGAGCCGAAGCCGTCGACGTCGTCCTTGCCGAACCCGGCGTCGGCGAGCGCCCGGGCGGCGGCCTGCTGGTGCAGCTCGAAGGGCGTCTTGTCGTCCACCCGCCCGCAGTCCGACAGGGCGGCCCCGACGATCGCCACCCGGCGGCTCACCGGAGCCTCCAGTCGGGACGCCGCCCCGATTCGAACGCGGCCTGCCCCTCGGCGATCGATGCCGGGGAGGTGCCCAGTCCCACGAACGCGTAGGCGAGGGCCAGCGCCCGGCGCGCCCCCAGCTCCCGGGCCGTCCACAGGGCCCGTAGGGTCCCCTGCACGGCGAGCGGCGGCTGGGAGGCGATCACCGCGGCGGCCCAGCGGGCGCGGTCCATGAGCTCGTCGGCGGGCACCACCTCCGACACGAGTCCGATCTCATGGGCCCGCCGGGCCGACAGCCGCTCGTGGTTGCCCAGCAGGCTGAGCCGCATGATCTCGGCGAACGGCATGAGCCCGGCGAGATGCATCGGTTCGAACGCCGCGGTCATCCCGTAGGTGACGTGGGGATCGAAGAAGGTCGCGTGCTCCACGGCGATGATGAACTCCACCTCCCCGAGCATGTAGAACGCGCCGCCGCACGCCATCCCGTTCACCGCCGCGATCACCGGCTTCCACAGGTCGCAGGCCTTGGGTCCGATCTGGCTCCCGGGGTCGTTGAACATGAACGGTGTGCTGCCCGAACCGACGAGGTCGGGGTCGGGCTGCTCGTCGTCGCGCTCGCCCATCTGCTCGATCCGGTCGATGCCGGTGCAGAAGGCCTTCTCCCCGGCCCCGGTGAGGATGACCGCCCGGACCGGGTCGTGGCGACGCAGCGCCCGCCACACCGCCTGCAGTTCGCGTTGCATCCGGGCGTTGAACGCGTTGAGGCGCTCCGGGCGGCACAGGGTGACGACGGCCACGCCGTCGTCACCCTCCTCGTACCGCAGGGTCTCCAGGTCGGTGGGGACCGGCACCTGCGGTCCCCCTCAGGCGCGCCGCTGCGCGTCGATGCCGGGGTTCATCGTCCGGAAGTGGTACCGGCCGAGGATCCGGCCGACGTCGGCGGGATCCCACTGGGTGGGGTTGCCCTCGCGGTCCGTGGCGAAGAATTCCTCGCCCATCTCCCAGGGCTTGTACACGCACAGCGAGTTGCCGACCATCCGCAGCACCTGGCCGGTGACCGGCTTGGACTCGTCGGAGGCCAGCCACACCACCGCCGGCGCCGAGTTCATCGGGTTCATCCGGTCGAAGCCTTCGTAGTCCTCCGGGTTGCGCACCTCGATGTCGCGCATCGCCTGGGCGACCATTCGGGTGAAGCCGCCGGGACCGATCGCGTTGACCCGCACCCCGTAGCGGGCGAGCTCCAGGCTGGCGATGATCGTCATCGCGGCGATCCCGGCCTTCGCCGCGCCGTAGTTGATCTGGCTCGCCTGGCCCTGCAACCCGGCCGACGACACGGTGTTGATGATCGACGCCGAGGGTTGACGACCGGCCTTCGACTCGTTGCGCCAGTGGACCGAGGCGTGGTGCATCGTGTTCCAGGTGCCGTACAGGTGCACCTTGAGGACCGCGTCGAAGTCCTCGGGGGTCATCGAGAACATCATCCGGTCGCGCAGGATCCCGGCGTTGTTCACCAGCACGTCGAGGCGCCCGAACGCGTCGAGCGCGGTCTGGATGATGTTGCGGGCCCCTTCGAAGTCGGAGACGTCGTCGACGTTCGGGACCGCTTCGCCGCCCCGGGACCGGATGACCTCGGCGACCTCCTCGGCGACCCGCTTGTCGCCCCCGCCGTCCCCGGCGACCGAGCCGCCGAGGTCGTTCACCACCACCTTCGCGCCGTGGGCGGCGAGCATCACGGCCTCGCCGCGGCCCACCCCGTTGCCGGCACCGGTGACGATGGCGACCTTGCCGTCCAGCATGCCCATTTGCGCGCCGCTCCTGTTCGGTTGAAAACTGACGTGAGTGTCAACCTAGCGCGTGCCGGAAGGGGAGCACATGGGCGTGGATCGAAGCGTGATCGGCAAGCCCACCGGGGCGTGGAAGGTGACCGTCGAGCGCGGCCCGGTGATGCGCTTCGCGGAGGCCGTGGGTGACGACGACCCGATCTACCGGGACGTGCGGGTGGCCCGGCAGGCCGGGTTCGCCAACATCCCCGCCCCCCCGACCTTCACCTTCGCGATGTCGTTCTGGGGGGCGTTCCCGGAGGAGCAGCCTCCCGACCCCTCCGGCGGGCAGAACCCGATGCACGCGATCATGGGTGAGCTGTTCGGCAAGGGTGCGCTCGTGCTCCACGGTGAGCAGGAGTTCGTGTACCACCGACCGGTGCTGGTGGGTGACACCCTCCTCGGTGAGGGCCGCATCGCGGACGTGTACGAGAAGGACACCGACACCGCGCACATGACCTTCGTGGTGGTCGAGACCTCCTGGCGCAACGCCGCCGACGACACGCCGGTGGTCACCGAACGGTTCAACCTCATCGCCCGGCTGCGCAAGGACGCCGCCGCCGCGGGGGCTTGACGGTGGGACGCCTGGAGGGCCGGGTCGCGATCATCACCGGGGCCGGGCAGGGCATCGGGCTCGCTTACGCCCGACGGTTCCTCGACGAAGGGGCCCGGGTGGTGGTGGCCGAGATCAACCCCGAACGCGCCGAGCGGGCCATGGCCACCCTCGACGCCGGTGACCGGGCGACCTTCGTGCGCACCGACATCGCCGACGAGGATTCTGCCCGGGCCTGCGCCGCGGCCGCGGTCGAGGCCTTCGGCACCATCGACATCCTCGTGAACAACGCCGCGCTCTACTACGACATCGACAACGCCGACAACAGCCTGGCCTACCTGCGGCGGGTGTTCGACGTGAACCTGCACGGCGCGTGGATCATGACCCGGGCGGTGGCACCGACCATGGTGGCGAACCGGTACGGACGGATCATCAACCAGTCGTCGGGAGCGGCGTACCTCTACAACCTCACCCCCGCCGAGCCCGAGTTCCGGGAGGTCGGCGCGTTCAGTTACTCCCAGACCAAGTGGGGGGTGATCGGGCTCACGAAGTTCCTGGCCTCCCAACTCGGCCAGTACAACGTGACCGTGAACTGCATCGCCCCCGGGGTGACGATGACCGAGGCCACCCGCAAGATCGTGCCCGAGGCCTACATCGGGATGATCCCGATGATGAGCGCGATGAAGCA
>Ga0308410_1001925_pt1 | contig 12030 bp, 16 predicted proteins | sample HotsprOSTMatCore_FD_203467 | JGI IMG/M metagenome (GOLD analysis project Ga0308410, IMG submission 203467) | Hot spring phototrophic mat microbial communities from Octopus Spring, Yellowstone National Park, Wyoming, United States -... | ecosystem: Environmental > Aquatic > Thermal springs > Hot... | reverse complement strand
CCTGAAAGTACAGGTGAATCAGCTGGTTCAACAGCAATAGCCTTAAAATCTGGCTTTCTTGACTTAATTACTTCAGCTATACCTGTAAGCGTTCCTCCAGTCCCAACACCTGCAACCAGAATATCTACCTTCCCATCAGTATCTTTCCATATTTCTTCTGCTGTTGTCCTTCTGTGAATTTCAGGATTTGCTGGATTTTCAAACTGCTGTAAAATTATAGAGTTTGGAATACTTTTAGCAAGCTCTTCAGCCTTCTTTACTGCCCCACTCATACCTTCTATGCCAGGAGTTAAAACAAGTTCTGCACCAAATATTTTCAGAAGTTTTCTTCTCTCTAAACTCATGGTATCAGGCATTGTAAGAATAAGCTTATAGCCTCTTGCTGCACAAACAAATGCAAGAGCTATACCTGTGTTACCACTCGTTGGCTCTATAATCACAGTGTCTTTTTTAATTTTACCTTCCCTTTCGGCAGCTTCAATCATGGCATAGCCTATTCTATCCTTCACACTCGAAAGAGGATTAAAAAATTCACACTTTAAAAGTATTTCAGCATCTATACCTTCCTTAATCCTGTTTAATCTCAGAAGCGGAGTATTTCCTATAAGATCAACAACAGAATCTGCTACTTTCATCTAACCCTCCTAAATTTCATAAGTGATATTAGAAGCTCTTTTTTCTCTGTAATCTTTCGCAAGATCGGCAAGGGTTATGGAATTTAAAGTTGAAACTATTGCATCCTGCAGTTTTTTCCATACATCTCTTGCCACACAATTTGAAATCCTTTTACAATTACTTTCCTTCAAACATCCGGTAATATAAAACTTACCCTCCAGTGCTTCAAAAACATCAAGAACGGTTATTTTATCAGGTGGATAAGCAAGTCTATAACCACCCTGAGCACCTCTATGGGAAACAAGAATCCCAGTGGTTCTCAAAATTCTTACTATCTGCTCAGAATATTTTTCAGAAATTCCTTCAGCCCTAGTGACTTCATTAAGCTGAACAAAACCTTCTTTATACCTCACTGCAAAACCAACCAGAAGCCTAAGACCGTACCTTATTCTTGTGGATAATTTCATAAAAAATCTCCATAATTTATAGTATCCATACTAAATTTATATGATTATAATATATTCCTTAAAAAAAGTCAACAAGTTTAAAAAACTTGTAAGCTAATAATTAATTTGATAAAATAAAGCCTGGTATTTTATTCAATCTTTGATTATTTATTTTTATAAAACAATCGCTATTAATATTTAATCTTTAACTTTCCGATTTTTATTAATAAGAAATTTTGTGTTATAAAATTAATAAAATATTCCAGAGGCCATTATGAAAGTTAAACTTTCTGAACTTCTTACACTTGTTGAAAAATATGGAGAGGAATTAAATATTATTCTTCTGAATGATATTTATCTTAATACAGGAACAAAGGTTGTAGAATTAAAAGCAGGAACTTCTTTTGATCCTTCATATCAGGAGTTTTATAAAAAACAAAATATTAATGAAATCGATGTAAAATATGATGAAAAGTTGTATGCCAAACTCATAAGCAATTTTCCCTCAAGTTATCGTCAACCTGAAGGAAGGCTTTCAATAGTAGATCTTGACAGGGTAATAGACAACATAAACTCAATGAATATGTCTTCAAAGAGAAAAAGAAATATAATTTCTATGTTTGAAATTTATAGAAAAACATCAAGTGGATATGACGAACCAATTCTTTATTTTGGAGAAAAGCTTGATAATGTAAGATGGAACCAAATAAAAGTGAGATTGCCTCGAAATACTTTAATAGACTATAGAGTTGATGAGTGTGGAATTCTTATATTCTATCCGTTGAAAGCGGGGGATCCCAACTATGCCCAGAAATTCATTCAGTTTACTGAGCTTGTATCAATGATGGTGGAATCAAAAAAAAATGGGGTGATTCTTTACCCTGATTTTAACCCTGAAACAGATGTTTTCACGGCCAACAATAAAGCGGATCTAATAAGAATTTACAATGATAACAAACCCTCTCTTGTTGTGGCTGGTGGAGAAATGGATGAAGATTGTAAAAATGCATTAATTCAATTGAAACAATTTGATAAATATGCTAAAATGATATTGATTAAATCTCCTGAACCACAGAAAAGGCAGGCAATTTTAACAGAAATTAAAAAAATATACAATAGAAAGCAATGGTTAGAAGAGATAAAATGAAAGAAAGAAAGTATTTTTTTGAAAATATTCTCTGGTTAAACTACAAAAGATTCAAACACCAGATAATCTGGAGAACACTGATTTTTTTAATAAATTTACTTTTTTTGTTTTTATGGTGCTTTAAATTAGAAATGCTGGTTTATACTTATGTTTTTTTCATTATAACCTTTGCCAATATTTTGTTTTTAATTACAAGAATACAATCAGAGAAAGATTCAATTATACTTCTAAGATCCTTTGGTGCATCAAGATTTTTTATTATGGTTGATCACCTTTCTCAAATACTTATGGAAATTATTTTTGCTGCTATTATTTTTATTCTGTTTTTCCCCCTATTATGGTTTTATTTTAAGGTTTCTTTTTACTCTTTTGTTTTTTTAATTGTTGAAATCATAATAATCAGTATTGTGTCTTTATCCTATTCATTTAATACCATAAAAATCCTTGAAAAAGAATTCAATCCATAATGAAAAATTTTTAAATTTAGCAAGGCCATCAGCATTATTTAATTTTACCAGGAGAAAAAATGGACATCAGGCTAATAAATATTACAAAGCTTTATAAGTCAACCCAGGAAAATTATATAAAATCTCTGGACGGAATAAACATTGATATAAACTACGGAAGTTATATTTCTTTTGTAGGTCCATCTGGAAGTGGAAAAACAACTCTTCTTAATATCATCACGGGCAACTTAAAACCAAGTTCTGGTGAAGTCTACTGGGGAAAGATTGCCTTAACAAAGGCTTCAGACAAAAAAATCTCCCAAATTAGAAGAGAAAAGTTTGGTATAGTTTTCCAGGATGTAAAGTTTATTCCTGAGCTTACAGTAATGGATAATATTTTACTTCCACTTGTCATAAATTATATTCCCATAGCATCAAAAAAACAATACTTTGACAACTTGATTGAAAGTTTAAAGCTTGGGAGTATAATTAAAAAACTTCCATCCGGTTTAAGCGGAGGAGAAAAAAAGAAGGTGGCAATAGCAAGAGCACTTATTACAAATCCCGAAATCCTTATTGCTGATGAACCCACTGCCAATCTTGATGATAACTCGGCAAGAGAAATCTATCATATCTTTGGCAATCTTAACAAGCTTTGTCTTACAATAGTAGTGGCCACACACGACGAAAGGTTTGGAATTTACTGCCGTGAAACCTACTTTATGAAAGGTGGTAAAATAGAAGGATTTAAAGGGAAGTAATATTGCTGGCTTGCAAAAGCCAGCAATAACTGCTATGGAAAGCAAGCAGTGCTGACTTGCACAGTCAGCACTGCCGCTACCGCTAAAAGCTGCCCCCACTGGATTGTAAAAGGTGCGAAAGTCTCAGCATCACACCTTTTTCACTTTTACCACAAACACATCCTCCAGTGATGGCAAAATTTTTTCTATTTTTATCTCTTCCCTTACTCTTGAGGATAAAAAGGCTTTTACATCGCCTATTTCTACTGAAGGTAAGGTGATAAGATGTATTTTATTACCAAAAAGAGCTACCTCGATAGCCTTTTCCCACTCTGAAAGGTAGTGAAAAAGTTTTAAGTATTCACTATGACTTACCATATAAACTGCATGGTCAAAGCTTTTCTTGAGATTTTGTGGCGTGTCAAGGGCAATAAGCCTTCCAGAGCTTATGAAGGCCACACGTCTTGCATATTCCGCCTCATCCATGTAATGTGTTGTAATAAAAATTGTTTTTCCTATGCTTGCCAGATCATAAATCAAATCCCAGAATCTTCTTCTCATCAGTGGATCAACACCAGAGGTTGGCTCGTCAAGAAAAAGTATTTCCGGGTCATGAATGATTGCACCACTTAAGGCAAGCCTTTGTTTTATTCCCTGTGGAAGGTTTTTTACAACTGTATCCTTTTTCTCTTCTATTTCAACAATGTCAAACACTTCTTCAATTCTCCTTTGAAGTCTTTTATCTTCAACATTATAAACACTGCCAAAAAATTTCAGATTTTCTTCGATGGTCAGGTCCTCGTAAAGTGAAAATTTCTGTGACATATAGCCTATGTTCTGTTTTATCCTGTTCTGTTCTTTAACATATCAAAGCCTGCTATACTTCCCCTTCCAGAAGTAGGAGTGATAATACCACAGAGCATTTTTATGGTTGTTGTTTTTCCAGCACCATTTGGACCAAGAAAGCCAAATATTTCTCCCTTTTTCACACTAAATGATATACTATCCACAGCGGTAAAGTTGCCAAATTTTTTCGTTAGATTTTCTACAACAACACTTTCCATATCCTACTCCAGATGTTTTGCAAACTTGCGGGAACTGAAATAAAAAAGTGCAAGTCCTATAGCTAAAAGAGCCACAAGCTTTGGCCATAGTATATCAAGGCCAGTTCCTTTTAGAAATATTGACCTTGTAAGTTCAATAAAGTATCTCATCGGGTTAAAGTAAGTAACAAGCTGTATAACCTCAGGCATTGCATTAATTGGAAAAGCAAATCCAGAAAACAATAATGCTGGCAAAAGAAAAAGTATAACAGAAAGCAAAGCCTGCTGCTGTGTCTGTGAGATGGTTGAAATAAAAAGCCCTGTTGCTGTGGTTGTCAAGAGAAATATTACCACGGAAAGCAAAAGAAGAAGAAAACTTCCATTGAAGGGCACTTTAAACCAGAATATCATTACCAGTGAAATGACAATAGTGTCAACGAAACCAACTATCATGTAGGGAACAGTCTTTCCAGCAACAAGCTCGGCTGGCGTTATGGGTGAAACAATAAGCTGGTCAATTGTGCCATATTCCCTTTCTTTTACTATGGACATTGCCGTAAGCACAATGGTTATCATCGATATGAGAAGCCCAAACATTCCCGTAAGATAAAAATTTCTACTTGAAAGTTCTGGATTAAAAAAGGTTCTTTCTTTTACCTCTACAAAAGAAGGAGATGAGAAAAAAGCATTTCCCCTTTTTGCAATTTCAATGGCCACATTCCGTTTTGTGTAATAGAGTAAATAGTCCTGCAAAAGATTGTTAACAGAAGCAAGAATCATTGAACTTCTACTTGAATCAGTGCCATCCACAAAAAGCTGAATAATTTCAGCTTTACCTTGTTTTAATCTTTTTTCAAAGCCATTTTTTATGTGAATAAAAATATCCAACTTTCCAGTATCAAAAAATTTATCAACTTCCTTTTCACTTTAAACATATTTTATCACAAAAAAATATCCACTTCCAGTAAATTTCTCTATAAACTTTCGGCTTTCGGCTGTTTTATCCTCATCAAAAACTATCTTCCTTACATTCTTTACATCGGTATTAATGGCATATCCAAAGACAAGGGTCATAATTAAATGATTACAATTATTCCGGGAACGATAAAATTTTTGCTTGAAAGCTCTGGATTATATAAAATTCTGCTTTCAACATTCAGGGGAATATCAATCTTTACTCCAGCTCTGTTTAAGTTTTTCATTTGATTTTCGTAGTTTATACCATAGACTATTGACTTAACATATACCGTCGCAACAATTGCCGTCGTTGAATCAGAACCATCAACAAGTAGTTGAATGCTAACAGGCTTTTTTTCGTAATAATCTTTTTCAAAATTGTGTGGTATTACCATAACAACTTTTATTTTATCGCCATCAAGCACCCTATCAATTTCACTTTGAGAAGAAAGAAACCTATCAACGATGAGATATTCACTTCCCTGAAATTTTGATATAAATTGCCTTGAAAAAGTGCTTCTATCATAGTCAAGCACCGCCATTCTTACATTTTTAATATCCAGTGTTAAGGCATAAGCAAATATAAGTAGCAAAAAAACTGGAATGAAAAGAGCCATAATAAGGCTACGAATATCTCTTTTAATCTGAATCCATTCCTTCTCGGCAATTGCTAATGTTCTGTTTAAAGATTTTATGATGCCTTTAAATCTTTTATCCATTTTATAAATAAATCCTCCAGTGTTGGTTGTTTTATACTCCAGTGAAAAAATTCTCTCTCTCTTCTTTTGTTAATTCCTTTTCTACAAGAGCTAAAATAGAAGATTGTATTTCCTCATCGGGACTAAAGAAAAGAATTGAATTCCCACGCACAAAAACTTCAATGTTAAATTTTTCCCTAATGATTTTTTCAACCTTAAGTGGATTACTAACAGAGATATCTACGAGTTTTTCTTCTGTTTGCCTCTGTATTTCTGAAATCTGGCCTGAAAGCAAAAATTTCCCCTGATACATAAGTGCAATGTGGCTACACCTCTCTGCTTCATCAAGATAAGCTGTAGAAATAACAATCGTTGTGCCTTCCTTTAAAAGCTCATAGAGTATGTCCCAGAATTCCCTTCTTGAAACCGGATCAACGCCATTTGTTGGTTCATCAAGAATCAAAATTAAAGGATTATGCATTAAAGCACACATAAGCCCGAGTTTTTGCTTCATTCCACCGGAAAGCCTTCCAGCAAGTCTATTCCTGAAAGGCTTTAAATTGCTGAATTGATAAAGCCTTTCTATTCGCATCTCGCGTTCCTTCTTCGGGATTGAAAACAACTTTCCAATGAAATGTAGATTTTCCTCAACTGTCAGATCCTCATAGAGCCCAAAGCTCTGCGGCATATAGGAAATTTTTTCCTTAAAATTTTTTGATAAATTATTGTAAATATCGATTGAATCGATAAAAACTTTGCCCCTCATCGGGTGGTAGAATACCAGCTAAAATCCTAAGTAGTGTGCTTTTTCCTGCTACATCAGGTCCTACAATGCCAAAAATCTCCTGCTTTTTGATATTAAAAGAAAGGAAATTAACTGCCACATTGTTATAAAATCTCTTTGTGATATTTTTTGCCTCTATCATAACTTACTCTAATATTATCCTTGCGTCTGCTGGGATACCAGCTTTAAGCTCAAAATCTGGGTTTTCAAGTTGGATTTTCACAGCAAACATAAGCTTAACTCTCTCCTCCTTTGTTTGCACTGTCTTGGGTGTAAATTCTGCCTTCTGTGAGATGGAAATAACTCTTCCCTCATACTTTTTGTTCGGGAATGTGTCTATGGTAATGATAGCCTTCTGCCCCAGCTTGACAAGCCCAAGCCTTTTCTCTGGAATATAGATCTTTATCCATGGCTTTGAAAGATCCCCTATTGTCAGAATAGAACTCCCCGGAAATGCAATTTCTCCAGGATTCAAATTTTTTGAAATCACAACACCATCTATTGGGAACCTTATAATTGTATTTTTGATAGAAGCCATCACAAGATCAAGATTTGCTTTTGCTATCTGATAAGCTGTCTGTGCTGCCTCATATTCTTTGACAGGAATAGAACCAGAATCATACAATTCCTTTGCCCTTTTGTAGTTTGCCAAGGCATTTTCATAACTTGCAAGGCTGACTTTTCCTGTGCATTTAGCTCTTCTCCTTCAAGTTTCACAAGAATATCCCCCTTTTTGACCTCATCGCCTTCATCAACAGAAATAGAAGCTACTCTTGCCATAATTTTAGAGCTTATCTCTATTTCAGTAATTTCTATTGTTCCGCTACCTTCTATAATCTTATCGTTCTTTGCAAGATGCCTGAAAACCTCAAAATACAGTGTTGTAATAAGTAGTGCGAGCACTACAACTACAACTGGAATAACTGGCTTTTTCATAAATCCTCCATTTAAAGTAGATTCAAAGTCCATTTTATATTCTGTATAAACCTTTCTATAAAATCCTTCTCCATTTTTTCTTTTGAAATACCAAGTTCCCTGCCAACTTTTTCCTTTAAAGCATAGAAAGAAATTAGCGGGATAGAACTAAAAAATAAGAAATAAATATAGAGCTTTTCATTATCCTTTTCCTTTTGCTTTTTTGATTTTGAAAATATTCCAATAATCTTATCATAAAATTCCTTAAGATAATTAAAAATAGGAAAATCAGCTAAATTCCCCTTTATAACCTCACTAAATACAATGGCTAAAAACATTCTTTTATCTTCAATAACCGAATTTATCCTTTGAATAAAACTGGAGGACGGCAAAAGAAATTCCTTTTCAAATTCTATCTCGCTTATTTTCTCTATAGCACTTTCCATTAAGTTTTTGATAATGGTCTTAAGGATTTCCTGCTTGCTATTAAAGTAGTAATAAAGCATCATCTTTGTAACACCAGCTTTAGCGGCAATATCTTCCATCTTTATGCTGTCATATCCCTCTTTAGTGAATAGCTCTGTAGCCACTGAAATGATTCTTTCTTTTACATCTTTTTTCATTAATGCTTCCTTTTATACTTTGAATATATACTTAAAGTATAAAACAAAACAAAAAATATGTCAAGGGGGATATATAATGTTAGCTTGCTTTTGTAGGGCAATAAAAGAAAATAAGTAGTGGCACTGGCAAAGCCAGTGCCACAATACAAAAAGTCCGCTGTGGGAAAGTAAACAATCCAGTTCTCTTTCAGTTTTCTTTAAAATCGGGTGAAACTCCACCTCCTGTGTTCGGTAACTAAATCGCAAACTTAAATTTTATCAGCCCAGCACTTCTTGACTAAGAAAACACACTCCTTTTCTCAAACTATACCTTAATAACCTCAACAAATCTTTTTTCATAAATTTGCTGGGTACCCACTGATAAAATTTAAGTTTGCTCAAGGGTAGTATCAACAATCACCCTCAGCGGGCACATCCGTGTGCCCTTAGTAAGGGCAAGGAGTAAAAACTGAAAGAGAACTGGATTGTATAGCAGGTAGAAACCCACAGCGAAATGGAATGGGAGAAAAAAATAAAAAAATAACCGAAAGAAAACCCGCCCGCCCACGCTTCGTCTGGTTTGAAAATTAGTGCCTCAAACTCGGAAAACCGAACTTGCAAGCACTCCAGAAAATTGTTTTTTTTAGAAAAAAGATGTTGTAAAACTATTCTTACTTATCTTCTCTAAAATTACCAATGGAAGAGATTTCATTATGCCTGAAATTTACTCTTTCCAACATGCTTTTTCTACAGAAAGATAATAAAAAATTAATAAGTCTAAAAAGCAACACTTTTACCTTGATAACTTAAATATTCTGTGAATATTTTTTCTTACAAGCAAGTAGCCAACCTGGAAAATTAAATATAAAAATAAAATCAAGATAAAAAACTTTTTTTTAAAGAAAAATAATAAAAAAAGCCCGCATAATATAGCTGTATAATAAATTACAGGGACCCATTTATTCTTTGAAAATATTTTTTTTTTCAAAAAGCCTATGTTAAGAGTGCTATTTTCCTTTAACAACTCTTTTTTGAACTTACCTTTTATAAATGTAATTTTGTAATTCTCTACTTCATTATTAGCCTTTGTCAACTTTAAAATAAAAGAAAATCCTTTGAAATTAAGTAAAAAACTCCCTGGAATGTATTCTATCTCCTTAATTCTTGAAAAATCAAGCTTCTTAAGCAATTCTTTTAAAGCTTCAAACATCTCCTGATCATATCCAATCTTTATTATACTAAACAAATAGAGGGAGGCAAAATCAGGTAATTTTTCCTTTTTTATTTTTAAAAATAAATTTTCACTGTCTTTTATTGAGAAAAAAAGCTCGTTGTTTGATTTAAATCCTTTATTATCCTGTTCCACCACATATACATCAATATTGTGAATAGAATCTTCAAAGACAAAATTTATGGAATTATATGGGAAAAGAAATGCATTATTTTTTACCTCCTTGTAAGTTATATTTTCTTCTGCCCAAAGTTCCCTTGGTACAAGAGTATTTCCCCCCTCATAATTTTCAATATAATAAATTTTTAAATATGGAGTTTCTACAATATGTTTCAATATATTCCAGGGAGAAATCACATTTTCACAGTTTAATGAAACTTTTTCATTGGCCTGAAAACTTATTTTTAATGACATCAACCACACCCTTTGAATTACAGAATAAAATTTTAAAATATAATACAACTGAATAAAAAATTATGCAAGTTTTAAAAATTTAATTTATTTCACTTCAATCAAGTCCACAGATGATTAAATTCTTTAGCAGGGTACAAAAATAAAAAAATAATTCGGACGGAAATACAATAGCCGCCTGAGTTATCCTATATTGTGCAAAACTATGTGCATTATTGTGCAAAATTTTTGCATCTGTCACTTAAAAAGCAATTCCTGCAAAGAGGAATTTTTTTGCAGAGATTTTTGCCAAATTCCACTATGAGTGCATGAAATTCTTTATAAATAATTACATCCTCTGGTAAATTTTTCTCAAAAAAAATCCTTACATCCTCATAACTGGAGTTTCTTTCCAGAAAACCAAGCCGAAAAAATATTCTTTTTGTGTATGCATCAACAACAAAAACTGGGTGGTTAAATCCATAGAGAAGAATTGAATCAGCAGTCTCATATCCAATTCCCCAGAGAGAAAGTAATTTTTCTCTCAATTCCTTTAGTGGAAAATTTCGAAGAGAATCAATACCTCCTGCACTTTCTATAAACTTTGCAACCACTTTGAGTTTTTTTGCCTTTTGAGAATAAAAACCACTGGGTTTAATAAGATTGGCTAATTCCTCTAAATCCATATTCAGGATTTTGTTAACAGATAATACATTTGCCTGTTTCAAATTAAAAATAGCTTTAACCACATTATTCCAGTTTGTATTTTGTGTCAAAATGGCACCAACAATAATTTCAAAAATCTCCTCAGATGTTCTTTCTCTGTAAAGATACTCTTCCTTATAGATGCAATCCCCATTTTCCTGCACTACTGGCCACCAGTTCTGTCTTCCATAAAAATTCGAAAGTAGATTGTAAATTTTTATTAACTCCATAAAAGATAGCCTCTTTCCATAAAATAAATTAAAATAGTTGTATTTTCCGCAAAGTAATAATATAATAAAATAAAAAAGGATTAAAGTCCAATGGGACATAAAGTAAGAAAAATATCCACTGAAATAAAAACTTTTTTCAAAAACTTCAGTAGCCCGAATTATATAATACTTGCCCAGTTAAGAAATAACTGGGGAAAAATTGTCGGGGAAAAAGTAGCAAGTCATTCAATTCCTGTCGCCTTAAAAGATAAAAAACTTATAATCAACGTAAATGATAGCATATGGTTACAGGAATTAAGCTTACAATCAGATGAAATTAAAAACAATATTCATTCTTTTCTGAAAAGAAACTTTCTAGAATCCATACATTTAAAATTTGGAGAAGTAAAAAAGGTAAAATCAAGGGGGAAAAATTCAGAGGAAGTGGAACCAGAATTACCCTTAGAAATTGAAAAACTTATAGAAGAAAAAGTTTCCCGCATTGAGGATCCAAAACTTAGAGAAGCTTTCAAACACTACTTTAAAGTTATTAGCATTGAAGAACAACAATAAAACAAAGTCTAACCTGTTATTACCTTTTCTTCAGGCAACCTTTTTAAGACTGGCTTGGGAGCTAACCCAAGTGAAAATATTATAGTTATTGGCCCCACTCTTCCAAAAAACATTGTGAGGATCAAAATGAGTTTACTGAATGTCGAAAGTTTAGGGGTAATTCCCGTTGATAATCCAACAGTACCAAAGGCAGAAAAAACTTCAAACATAACATTCTTTAAATTTATTTCTGGATCAAAAAAGAGAATCAAGATTGAATTTAAAACTATCAAACACAGGGAAAGGAAAAATACAACAATTGATTTTCTTATAGAATCATAGCTTATTTCTCTATCAAAAATGGAAAGTAATTTCCTGTCTCTCAAAACTGTAAAAGTATTCAATACGATAAGAGTAAAAGAAGTGGTTTTAATACCTCCACCTGTAGATGCTGGAGATGCCCCAATAAACATCAGAACACAGGTAAACAATAGCGTTGCATCCCTTGCCATGCTGTAATCTATAGTGTTAAATCCAGCCGTCCTTGCAG
>Ga0308410_1001920_pt1 | contig 12051 bp, 8 predicted proteins | sample HotsprOSTMatCore_FD_203467 | JGI IMG/M metagenome (GOLD analysis project Ga0308410, IMG submission 203467) | Hot spring phototrophic mat microbial communities from Octopus Spring, Yellowstone National Park, Wyoming, United States -... | ecosystem: Environmental > Aquatic > Thermal springs > Hot... | reverse complement strand
CTGCACCAGATCGATCGCTGGTGTCGGCAGGAATCCCAGCAGCAGCACGCCTGCGGTTGCCAGAACCAGCCCTGCGCGCAAGGCATGATCCATCGGCAGGGGGGTGTCGCGCACCGGTTCAGCCATGAACATCTGCGCCACGATGCGGAGGTAGTAGAATGCCGCAATGGCGGCAATAATGACGCCAATGACCGTAATCCAGCCAATGCCCGCCAGCCAGGCGGCAGTGAAGACGTAAAACTTCCCCCAGAAGCCGCCGGTCGGCGGGACGCCAGCCAGCGAGAGCATACAGACCGCCATTGCGACCGCCAGCCAGGGGCGTCGGTTCCACAACCCCGCCAGGTCGCTCATATCCCACGCGGCTTCACCGCGATGTTCGAGCGCAATCAGCACGCCGAACGCGCCAAGGTTTGTGAAGGTATAGGCTATCAGATAGAGCAGAACGCCTTCGATGCCGCGTTGACCGGCGATACCGCCCGGCGCGCCGGCGGCGATCACGCCGAACAGGATATATCCGGCGTGCCCAATGCTCGAATACGCCAGCATACGCTTGACATTGCGCTGTGTCAGCGCCCCAATGTTCCCTACTGCCAGCGTCGCAATCGCCAGCGCCGCCAGCACCGGCGCCCAGATCTGCCATTCGCCCGCCAGCGCCTCGACCAGGAACCGCAGCAGCGCCGCAAATCCGGCTGCCTTGCTGCCGACCGAAAGCAGCCCGGCAATTGGAGTCGGCGCGCCTTCGTACACATCGGGCGCCCACATATGGAATGGCGCCATCGCAACTTTATAGCCAAAGCCGACGATGACCAGCGCCGCGCCTGCCAGCAAATAGGTTCGTTCTTCGAGAGTCATAACCTGCTGCGTCAGCGCCTCGCCGATAGCACGCAGGTTCATGCTGCCGGTCGCGCCGTACAGCAGCGCAATGCCAAAGACGACAAAGCCACCCGCAAACGCGCCGATCAGCAGGTATTTCATGCCTGCTTCTTCCGACGCATTACGCGGGTATGCGAAACCGGTCAACACGTACAACACGATCGACAAAAGTTCGAGTCCCAGGAAAAGGATGATCAGGTCTGCCCCCTGCGCCAGCAGCATCATGCCGCCGGTTGCAAACAGTACCAGAATGTAATACTCGCTCCGCTCGATCCCCTGGCGCGGCAGATAATCGAGCGACAGAATGATCGTCATCGCGGCTGCCGCCAGGAAGAGCCAGTTCAGCGTCAGACTGTATGCGTCCAAGCGTAGCATCCCGCTAAACGTCTCGGCGCTGACGCCCCACAGCGGGATGCCAGCCGCAGCAGCGACAATTGCCCCTGCAATCGCCAGGTACCCGACGATCCGGGTGCGTGAGCGCGGCACGAACAGCGCAATGACCAGCAATACCGACGCCCAACCGAACATGATGCTGATCTGCGCCGCCACACGCCAGTCGATTGGAGGAATGACGATTTCTGTCATCTGGAGGACATCCATGGCGAATATTCGCCGCTCAACGACTTGCCAGATACTGCAACGTCCCCTGTGCGATCTGTGTCACTGATTGTTGCATCGGTCCAAACAGCAGATTGGGATACAACCCGAATACAATGGATGGCGTCACCAGGACGATCAACAGCGCCAGTTCACGCGGGCGCACATCGGGCGCCTGCGCCAGTTCCGGCGGCGTATCGCCCATGAATGCCGTTCGATACCAGTGCAGCAGGTAGACCGCCGCCAGCGCCACTCCCAGAATAGCGGGTAGTGCGTAACGCCATCCAAGACCGGGTGAGCGCCACGAGCCTTGCAGTACCGCAAATTCGCTGACGAAGCCGTTCAAGCCGGGCAGACCAATCGACCCAAGCACCAGGATGAGCGTCAAACTGCCAAGAACCGGCGTTGTCTTCCATAATCCGCCATACGATGTCAGTTCACGCGATCCGCGTCGCGCGACGAGCATACCGACGATCAGGAACAGCGCACCGATTGTCAGGGCGCTGTTAACCATATGCGCCACCGCCCCTGCGATCCCCTGGGCATTCAGCGCAAAGATGCCGAGCACAATCAGCCCCAGGTGACTGACCGACGCATACGCCAGCAGGCGCTTCATATCGGTCTGCTGGTAGGCGATCCAGGCAGCGTACAGAACGCCGATGACCGCCAGCACGCCAACCGCCGATGCGGACCAGGCGGCAGTCGCCGGGAAGAGTTGCACATTGTAGCGGATCAGACCATACGCGCCGATCTTGATCAGCAACCCGACAATGTCGATCACGCCCGACGATGGCGCTTCGGCGTGCGCGGTCGTCATCCAGGTGTGGAAGGGCCAGATCGGGGTTTTGACTGCAAAGCCGATGAAGAACAACCCAAATATGAGTCGTTCGGTCGCAGGGGCCAGTTGTAGCGTCCCGAGTTGCAGGCTCGCCAGGATGGTCGCAATGTCGAAGGTATAGACGCCAGTCGATTGCCCGTGGAGCAGATACAATCCGATGATTCCCAGCAACAGAAAGACCGAACCGCTGAAGGTATAGGCGAAGAACTTAATCGCCGCGTAGCGACGGTCCGCGCCGCCCCAGACGCCGATCAGCAGCGTCGTGGGAACCAGCGTGAACTCGAAGAACACATAGAAGAGCAGCATGTCCTGCGCGGTGAAGACGCCGAACAAACCGCTCGCCAGAAACAGCGCCAGCGCGTGGAACGCCCGCTCCTGGCGTTCAATCGTTCCCCAGCTTGCTGCCAGCGCCACCGGCGTCAGGAAGGCGGTCAACAATACCAGCCACAGGCTAATGCCATCGACCGAAACGGTGTAACTGATGCCCCACGATGGGATCCACGCGACGCTTTCGACCAGTTGAAATCCGGCGCGCGCGGGGTCGAAGAGAAACGCCACCCCCATCGCGGCAGCCAGCGCCAGCAGCGCAGCGCCCATCGACACGCTGCGTTGCGCAGCGACACGCTCGCGCGGCAATGCCAGCACCACCAGCGCCCCCAACGCTGGCAGCCAGATCATGAGTGACAGAAGCGGTGCAGCGTTCATAGATACTAACTGCGTAGAGCAAAGAATGCGACCACAATGATCACGCCGAACAGGAACATCAAGGCATATGTGCGGATATATCCGGTTTGCAAGAGGCGCAATCCGCGCGCCAGCCGTCCCAATCCGCGCGCTGCGCCCTCGACAAGCACCCCATCAATTCCTTCGCGATCAACCACCTCGCTGAGAAAGATCGATGCCGCGCGATAGGGACGAACAAATATCCGCTGGTAGAGCCAGTCGAGTCCCCAACCGATCTCCATGCCGCGCCACAGATCGCCAAGATAACGGAACGCCGGATCGTCCTTTCCAATGCGGATACGCGGCTCCAGGTCGCGGGCATAGATGTTCCAGCCCAGGTAACCTGCTCCGGCGCTCACCAGCGTGGTGATCGTAGCAAGAATCCCCATGCCGACCGTATAGATTACTTCAGGTTCCTGAAGGACGGGGCGCAGATAACTGTTCAGCCAGTGCAACCCCGGAAGATTGATCAGACCGCCGACGATTGCGCCGCCCGCCAGCGCGACCATGGTCCAGCGCATGGCAGGACCGCTCTCGTGTCCGTGGATTGCCGGGTCGCGCGGTCGCCCGAAGAAGACCATGCCGATCTGACGCCCCATGTAGAACGCAGTAACTGCCGATGTCAGGATCAGGATGATTGCTGCCAGCGGGCTGCGCGCATCGAACCAGGCGTGGGCGATGATCTCGTCCTTGCTCCAGAACCCCGCGAGCGGGAAGATGCCGCTCAACGCCAGTGCGCCAATGACATACAGGCGGAAGGTTGTCGGCAGTGCATTGCGCAACCCGCCCATCCGCCGCATATCCTGATGATTGCCGATGCCATGGATGACCGAACCGGCGGCCAGGAAGAGGAGCGCCTTGAACAGTCCGTGGGTGAGCAGATGGTACATACCGGCGACATACGCGCCCATTCCCACCGCAGCAACCATATAACCGAGTTGCGAGACGGTCGAGTACGCCAGCACCCGCTTGATATCAAGTTGCGCCACAGCCGCAGTCGCGCCGATGAACGCCGTCATGACACCGATCACCAGCACCCATGGCGCCGCCGACGCCGGTTGATCGAACAGCGTATGGTTGCGCACGATCAGGTAGACCCCGGAGGTCACCATTGTCGCTGCATGGATCAGCGCCGACACCGGCGTGGGTCCCGCCATTGCGTCGGGCAACCAGGTGTAGAGCGGCAATTGCGCCGATTTGCCCGCCACTGCGACCAGCATGAGGAGGGTGATTCCTGCGATGAGCGGCAGTTGTCCGAACGCACCGAGATCGATGGTTTCGCCTGCGACGATGATCGCCTGATCGAGATAGCCGCTGATGCCGAGTTGCGGATTCTCATAGAATGAGAGCGTCCCGAAGTTGGTAAAGATCGCGAACAGCGCCGCCAGCATCGCCGCGTCGCCGACACGATTCACCACAAAGGCTTTCACGGCGGCCTCGGAGGGATTGATGCCCGGCGGCACAGAGCGGCGGTCGAAATAGTGCCCGATGAGGAGAAATGAACACAACCCGACGCCTTCCCAACCAAGGAACAGCAGCAGCAGATTGTCCGCCATCACCAGCATCAGCATAGCGAAGACGAACAGGTTCATAAAGGCGAAGAAGCGCACCGGGTGCGTATCTCCGTGCATATACCCGATTGAGTAGACGTGGATCAACCCGCCGACGCCGGTGATCAGCAGCGCCATCACTGCCGTAAGCGGGTCGAACAGCAACCCGAACGCCACGCGAAAATCGGCAATCCCGATCCACTCCCACAGCGTCCAGGTCAATCGTTTTGCCCCGGATGGCGCGCCTTCGAGCAGCACTATCGCCACAATCGTTGCCGCGAACGACAATCCGACCATCAGCGAGGCAAGCATGCCGGCTGTGCGCTCACGGCGCACCATCAGCGCGTTGAGCAGAAAACCGAGGAGTGGAAATGCGGGTATCAGCCAGATGATCCAGTTCATCGTGAAAGGTGTCCTGTCCGGCAAGAGGCGCAAGGCGCGAGGCGCAAGGCGCGAGGGTGAGCAGTCCAGGGTTTTGTGCTCACGCCTGCGCTCTCAGCGCTCATTCAGCCGTTCAAGGTATGAATCTCGTCCACATCGGTTGTGTGTTTTGTGCGAAAGATCGCCACCAGCAGCGCCAGACCAACGGCGACTTCCGCAGCCGCCACCACAATGACGAAAAAGACGACCATCTGTCCAGCGACATCCTGCCGCGCCATTGCAAACGTAACCAGCGCCAGGTTTGCCGAGTTCAGCATCAACTCGACCGACATAAACAGAACCAGCGCATTGCGCCGCGTAATGACGCCGACAACGCCAAGCGTGAACAGCAATGCGCTGAGCAGAATGTAGTAACTCGCTGGCACCATATCCGGTTCTCAGTTCTCGGTTCTCAGTTCTCGGTTCTTGGTTCTCGGTTCTTGGTTCTCAGTTCTCAGTTCTCGGTTCTTGGTTCTCAGTTCTCTGATTCCCCGACATATGCAGCACAACAACACCGACGATCGCCGCAAGCAGGAGAACCGCTGTGATTTCGAATGGCAGCAGGTACGTCGTGAAGAGCGCTTCGGCGATGCGTTCTGGCGCTGCGAAGTGCTGATCGGCGACCGCAGCCCCGGATGGTGGGTTGCGCAGCGCAATATATCCGATCAGTCCAAGTAGAATCGCCGCGAGCGTCAGCCCCAGTGGGCGCTGCCAGGCGAACCGTTCACGCGTGTCCTCTGCGCGCTCGGCGCCAAGCAGCATAACCACGAAGAGAAACAGGACGATGATCGCGCCAGCATACACAATCAACTGAATAACGAAGAGGAATGGCGCATACAGCAACACATAGAGCACCGAAATGGCGACGAAGTTGATCAGCAGAAAGATGGCGCTGTGAATGGCATTTGGGCTGAGCAGCATCGCCACTGCACCCGCGACCGCCACTGCCGCCGTGATCAGGAAAATGATGAGTTCCATCACGTCCTCGTTCTTACAGATCGATCTGCGCGGGCGGACTGGGACGTCGGTTCAATTGTTCCAGGAGCGGCGGAATCTCACCGTGCCCCTTATCGGGCGGAACCAGGAGATCGTCTTTGGTGAGGATAGAACTCCGGCGATCATAGAACGAAAGTTCATACTGATGTTCGAGCACTATCGCGTTGGTCGGGCAGGCGTCTTCGCAGTAGCCGCAAAAAATGCAACGCAGCATGTTGATCTCATAACGCGCCGCGTACCGTTCGCCTGGTGAATGCGGCGCTTCTGGATCATTCTCTGCGGGCGCGACCAGAATGGCGTCTGCCGGGCAGGCTGCCGCGCACAGCGAACAGCCGATGCAGCGCTCCAGACCGTTGGCGAAGCGCTTCAATTGATGCCGACCACGGAACCGTTCGCGCACCGGGCGCTTGACTTCCGGGTATTCGACGGTTACTGGCTTGCGAAACAGGTACCGGAGCGTGGTGCCAAGACCTTTGAACAATGCGCCAATCATAGCGTGCGTCTCATTTCACTTATGTATGTGCCAGTTGATCTTCGAACCATCAGGCGCTAATCTCCACCAGTTTCACGGTTCGCTTCTCCTTCCCCGGTCTGCCGATGATGGCCGCCACTGCCAGGATGAGAATGCCAGCGACCAGACCGATGATTGCGGCGATGGTCGGACTATCAGGCAGCAGCACGTTCAGTACTGCCGTTATGGCGACGTTGATCAGCGAGAGCGGCAGCAGCACTTTCCAGCCCAGGTTCATCAACTGGTCGTAGCGCACCCGCGGCAGCGTGGCACGAATCCAGACCGAGACGAACGACAGCAGCAGCACTTTGAGCAGGAACGCGCCGAGCGATGTCAGCCCCAGCACGGCATTGCCGATCATAGCGCCATACTGCTGTGTTGTAAACTGAGTCAACGTCTGCAAGCCAGGGAACTGCCAGCCGCCAAGGAAAAGTGTAACGGCAATTGCGTTCATCGCCACCAGCTTGACATACTCCGACATGAAGAACAGCGCGAATTTCATTGAGCTGTACTCGGTGTTATACCCGCCAACGAGTTCCTGCTCGGCTTCAACCAGGTCGAACGGCGCGCGCACGACTTCGGCGGTGGCAGCAACGATGAACACGACGAAACCGAGGAACTGCGGCACGATATTCCACATGCGCACCTGGTGTTCAACGATCTCAGCCGTGCTGAAGCTTTGCGCCTGCATCACCGCACCGAGAACGGTCAGCCCTAGCGCGAGTTCATAAGAGATGACCTGTGCCGAAGCGCGAATGCCGCCGAGCATCGAGTATTTGTTGTTCGATGCCCATCCCGCAATCGCAATGCCGTACACGCCGACCGAGGTGACTGCCAGGAGGTAGAGCACACCGACGTTGATTTCCGCGAGTTGCAGCCAGTTGCCGCCCTGACCATCGGGCCACATCCCGACCGGAATAGTCGCCCAGATGATAATGGCAGGAATGAGTGCAAATGCGGGAGAAACCAGGTAGACCCAGCGATCCGCGAGCAGCGGCGTGACATCTTCCTTGAAGAACAACTTGACCGCGTCGGCAAGCGGTTGCAGGAAGCCGCCTGGTCCGGCGCGGTTCGGTCCAACCCGGTTCTGAAGGCGTGCCAGCGTTCGCCGCTCAAACAGTGTGAAATAGGCGAAAATCGCCGTTGTCGCCAGCGACAGCACAATGCATTTGACGACGAGAATGCCGAGATCGATCCAGGTCATTGCGTTCCTACCGTCTCATCGATATGCGCCATGATCGCAATGCGCGTGAGCGGACTCGTTTGCACCGCACTCAATGGTGCGCCGTTCACATCGGGCGCAAGCACCAGTCCGCGCGGTAGATTGCGGTCGATCTGCGCGGGGAGTACAGCGCTGCCAACCTCAGACACGATCCGCACCAGGCTGCCAGGGGCGATCTCCAGCGCCGCCGCGTCTTCCACGTTCAGGATGAGATGCGGCGCGACCATCCGCGGCAGTAGTTTCGAGTCGCGTCCCCACGCTCGACCATCATAGGCGCGCGGCGCTGCCAGCAGGATGAAGGGATGGGCGTTATGCGCGGCAACCGGCGACGGCGCACGTGCACGCAATGCAAACGTTGCTCTCGGATTGTCGGCTTCGGCGGCGATCTGAACGCCGACGCCTTCCGTGTTTTCGTAGGAGGTGCCGTCGTAGAAGATCGCCTCGTTCGGTTGCCGTCCCCATTGTGGCTTGCGCGTCAACCCCAGGCTTTCGTAGGTCGTGTCGGCGTAGCCGCGCACCGTCGCCGCAATTTCGTCCGCCACATCACCGGCGACCACATAATCCCACTGCTCGGGTGAAACCGGCGCTGCTGCGGTTTTTGCCGCCGCGCGCTGTGCGTTGCGTCCATCCCCCTGACCATCAGAAGCGCCCGGTTCCACGCCGATGGCGATCAGGGCGCGCGCAAGACGTTGAGCGACGTCCCAGCCAGCCGGAGTATTGTATTCAGGAATGCGCGCCTGGCGGAAACGCTGCACCCGTCGTTCAGCGTTGGTCAATGTTCCCTCTCGTCCGGCGATTGACGCGGTTGGCAGCACGACATCGGCGTGTTTCGCCGTCTCGGTGAGAAAAATATCCTGCACCACCAGGAACTCCAGCGCCTCAAGCGCCTCAGCCGCTGCCGGATTGTCGCGCACCGGGTCTATTCCGGCGATAACCATGCCGCGCAGACGCCCCTCACGCGCTGCTGCCCACATCTCGCGCGCCTTCAGGCCACGTTTCTTGCCCATGCCAGGATGCACTCCCATATCGAGCGCACCGCGCGCATTGGCGCCGGGAATGAGTGGAATAACGCCATTGTTGGGCTTGCCGACGTGACCGGTCAGCAGCACCAGGTCGGCAAGCGCATCGATCAAGTCTGCCCCGCTTGCCAGCGCCACCCGCCCGTATATGATGATACCATGATCAGCTTTCGCAAACGTGCGTGCTGCTGCCCGCACATCGTCCTCTGCAACACCAGCGACATCGCAGAGCGACGCAACGCTGTGATCGCGCAGGCGCGATCGCAGATCGTCGAGACCCTGCACCCGGCGTGTCACGAAGTCGGCGGTGACCAGTTCCTCATCGATCACCGTCTTGAGCAGGGCCAGCGCAACGAACGCCTCAGCGCCGGCGCGTGGACGGATGACGCGCGCCGGGGTGCGATCCAGTTTCGTCGGATACGGGTTGATAACCGTCACGTCGCCGCCGCGCGCCACAATCCCGCGCAGACGCAGCACGTAGAGCGGCGCTTCTTCCTCCGGGTCGGCGCCGACCACCAGCACCGCCGTGCCTGTCCCCAGACCCGCCAGGTTTGTTCCCTTACCCACGCCCAGCATCGCCCCAAGATCAATGATGTCCGGTTCTCCCGGCGCACCAGTGGAGAAATCGAGGTTCGGCGACTTCAATACCTGACGGAACAGTTTCTGGAACAGATAGAGGTCTTCGTTCGGCAGGTCGGCGCTTGCCAGCCCGCCGAGCGCTGCAGCGCCCGCATGGGTGCGAATGGCGTTCAACTTCTCGGCAACCAGGGTGATCGCCTCGTCCCATGTCGCCGGGGTCAGCGTGTCCCCTTTCCGAATGAGCGGCTGGCGCAGGCGCTCCGGGCTTTCGATGAAGCGCATCCCGAAGCGTCCCTTGTCACAGATCCAGATCTCATTAACATAATCATTTTCGCGCGGCATCACGCGCATCAGACGATCGTAGCGCATATCGAGCGAGATGTTGCACCCCACCGGGCAGTGCGGGCAGATGCTGGGCATCGGGCGCAGTTCCCAGACGCGCGCCTTGAAGCGAAAATCGGCGGTGGTCAACGCGCCGACCGGACAGATATCGGTGGTATTGCCAGAAAACTTCGAGTCGAACGGCGGATCCGATTTCGAGATAATCTCCCAGGCGCGACCGCGATTGTCGAAACCGAGCGCCGGATCGCCGGCAATATCGTCCTGAAAGCGCACGCACCGCGAGCAGAGAATACAGCGTTCGCGGTCGAGATAAATCAGATCGCCAAGCGGAATCGGCTTCTCGAAGTGAATCTTGTCGGCATAGTCGAAGCGCGACGTGCTGGGACCAAACTGCATCGTCAGATTTTGCAGCGGGCACTCGCCGCCTTTATCGCACACCGGGCAATCGAGCGGGTGCGACGTCAGCAGGAACTCAAGTTGTCCCTTCTGGGCAAACCGCACTTTTTGGGTTGTTGTGCGCACCTCCATGCCCTCACTGACCGGCGTCACGCAACCAGGTTGCAGTTTCCCCATCATCAGCGCCATGACCGGCTTGCCATCCTCGCCAGTCACCACCTGACGGGTGGCGGGATCGATCTTCGGCGTCCATACTTCAACCAGGCACATCCGGCACATGCCGACCGGTTGGAGTTTGGGGTGATAGCAAAAAACCGGAATAGCGACTCCAGCCATACGCGCCGCATCGACGACATTGGTTCCGGCGGGCGCGGTCACCGTTTGTCCATCGATGACCAGGGTTACATCGGGCATATGCACACCTCTAGCGCCGCGTTGCGGCGGGCGGGATATTATATCGCACAGAAGCGTTCAATCTCGCAGAAAAAGCCGGGGATCAACGGCGAAATGCCTCCATCGTCGGGTTGCAGCATCGCAACGTACCGCAGCGCCTCGTCGTGGTGGCGGAGGACATTGGTGGTCATTGCCTGCCATTCTCCATCGATAATCTCGTGCCGTCCGCATTCCAGTTGTGGCAGCGTCTCGACAAGCTCGACTATCCAGCGCGTGACGGTTGTCATGTGGAGAACCTCAGCGAACTGACATCACCTTGATATCGCGGCGACCGTTGCCAGCCTGTGCAATCGCCTGCTCGAACTCATGCGGGAAGAGGCGCAGCGCGCTGCGGATCGGCACGACGGCGCTTTCGCCGAGCAGACAGAAGCAATTGCCAGCCATCTGATGATAAACATCGTGCAGTAATGGAATGTCTTCCTTGCGCCCATGACCGTGCGTGATCCGGTGCAGCACTTTCACCAGGAAGTGTGTTCCCTCGCGGCACGGCGTACACTTGCCGCACGACTCATGCTTGAAGAACTCGTCCATTTTGTACGCCACATCGACGGCGCTGACGCTCTCATCGAGGACGATCACGCCGCCGGAGCCGAGCATGCTCCCCTTCGCCGCCAGCGCCTCATAGTCCATCGTCACATCGAGATCGTCCGCCGTGAGCCACCCGGCTGATGCGCCGCCGGGCACCACAATTTTGACATTGCGGTCACTCCGCATCCCCTGACAATAATCAGGTGAAAAGATCAACTCGCGCAGCGGTATGCCGAACGGCGCCTCATAATTGCCGGGACGCTTGACGTGACCGGAGATCGAAAAGACTTTGGTGCCGGGGCTTTTTTCGGTGCCGAATTGACGATACCAGGCAGCGCCGTGGCGGACGATCATCGGCACATTGGTCAGCGTCTCGACATTATTGATGATCGTCGGTTTGCCGTACAGACCCGCAACCGCCGGGAATGGCGGGCGCAGGCGCGGTTGACCGATCTTCCCTTCGAGCGACTCCATGAGCGCCGTTTCTTCGCCGCAGATATATGCGCCTGCGCCACGGTGCACATAGATGTCGAGGTCGTACCCTTTGCCGAATATATTTCTGCCGAGGAAACCGCGCTCATACGCCTGCGCGATCGCGTGTTCCAGGCGCCGCGCGGCTGCCGCGAACTCGCCACGAATATAGATGTACGCGGTGTGCGACTCGATTGCGTAGGCGGAAATCGCAATTCCTTCGATCAGTTGATGAGGATTGCGGTCGATGATCTGATGGTTGTTGAACGTGCCGGGTTCGCTTTCGTCGCAGTTGCAGAGCAGGTAGCGCGGATAGACCCCTTTGGGCAGGAACCCCCATTTGACGCCGGTGGGAAATCCTGCGCCGCCGCGCCCGCGCAACCCCGAGTCCTTCACCGTTTGAACGATATCGGCAGGGGTGCGTTCGGTCATGGCGATGCGAAACGCCTCATAACCGCCATGCTGCAGATAGACGTCAAAATCAGCAATGTTGTCGATGTCCAGATCGCGGAGAACAATATGCTCAACAGGCG
>Ga0308410_1001912_pt1 | contig 12084 bp, 7 predicted proteins | sample HotsprOSTMatCore_FD_203467 | JGI IMG/M metagenome (GOLD analysis project Ga0308410, IMG submission 203467) | Hot spring phototrophic mat microbial communities from Octopus Spring, Yellowstone National Park, Wyoming, United States -... | ecosystem: Environmental > Aquatic > Thermal springs > Hot... | reverse complement strand
TTGCGAACGCCGGCCGCCCGGCGCGCGGCTCCGAACGCGCGCCCCACAGCGCGGTGGAAGCGGCCGGCCGCTCCTCCCGTGCGCGACGGAGCGCGACTGCGCGCGATCCTGCAAACGCACCGTTCTCGGCCAGGGAACCTTCGGGAATCGGGATCCGGGAAGGAAGAAGGTGGAGCGGGAGACGGGACTCGAACCCGCAACCAACGGCTTGGAAGGCCGTGACTCTACCCTTGAGTTACTCCCGCTTGCCAGCGTGGCATTCGCTGCCATTCCAATTTTAGAGCCCGCCGCCAACGCCGGTCAACGCCCGCCCTACTGCGCGCCCCGGCTCAGCAGCATCACTTTCACCGTGTGGAACAGGATATACAGGTCCAGCGAAAAGCCGAGATTCTTCAGGTAATACAAATCGTATTCCAGCTTCGTCACCGTGTCCTGAAGCGTGTCGCCGTACTTGTGGTTGATCTGGGCCCAGCCTGTGATGCCCGGCGGGATGGTGTGCCGCTGGTTGTAAAACGGGATCTGCTGGCTGAGCACCTCGACAAACTCCGGCCGCTCCGGCCGCGGCCCCACGATCGACATCTCCCCTCTCAGCACGTTGAAGAACTGCGGCAGCTCGTCCAGCCGCAGCTTCCGCAGCCACCGGCCCACGGGCGTCACCCGCGGGTCGTTCTGCGCGGCCCACACCGCGCCCGAGCGCGCCTCGGCATCCACATACATCGAGCGGAACTTGAGGACCTCGAAAACCCGGCCGTTGCGGCCCACGCGCCGCTGCCGGTAAATGGCCGGGCCCGGCGAACTCAGCCGCACGGCCAGCCAGATCAGCCCCATCAGCGGCAGCGTAATCACGATGCCGGCCAGCGCGAACAGAAAGGAATAAGCCCGTTGCAGCGCCAGCTTCCTCGCGTCCGGGCCGATCCCGGATGAAAAGATCAGCTGCGACGGGCGCAGCGCGTCGATCGGCACGCGCCACATCACGCGCTCGTACAGCGCCGCCGCATCCTCGATGGGCACGCCGCGCAGCCGCAATTGCAGCAGCTGCTCCACCGGCATCTGGCCGCGCCGCTCGTCCAGGCCCACGACGATGACGTCCGGCCTGTGCGCCTCGTAGACCCGCGCCACCTCGTCCGGCGGCCCCAGCCAGCGGCCCAGCCCCGGAATCTCCTTCTCCAGCGGCGCCGCCGCCACGTAGCCGACGCCCTCCATGGCGAAGTGCGGCTTCTCGGTCACCGTGCGCGCCACCGTCCTGACCAGCCGGTTGTGCCCCACGAAAAGAATGCGCTGCCGGTGAAGCACGCGAAGCACGAACACGTCGAACAGCATCCGCCACGCCGGCAGCGCCACCAGGGCGAAACTGCTGCCCACGATCATCTCCCACCGCGGCAGCGCCAGCTCCGGGTACAGGTAGCTCACCATCCCTTGCACGAGAAACGCTGCGCCGAAGACCAGGCAGAACTGCTGCACCAGCCGCAGCCGGGAATACACCCGGATCTGCGAATACAGATCGTTGAAGTAGACGCCGGCGCACACGGCGCACACGGCCACCAGAAGCTGGGCCCCGCCGCCCTCGTACAGCAGGTAGATTCTCCAGTCCTCCTCGCTGGTCGCCATGAAGGCCAGCAGATACAGGCCCCATGCCAGGGCCGCCTCGCTGACCATCAGCGCCAGCAGCGAAGCGGGAACTGCGACTTTGAACAGCCGGATCATCCGCGTTGAAAGGCGGGCAGAATGTCAGTCTAGCATGCCGGTTCCCGGCGCCGTCTCTCCGGTACTCCGCCTTCGCCTCGCCGGGAAATTGTGCTATAAGGGTGAGCCTGAGGAGCCGGAAATTGCCTGCCGATACCTCCCCCATGGATTACGAAAAATACTGGCGCCGCTTGCAGCAGGTCGGCCTGAATGCCTACGAGGCGCGCTCGTATCTGGTGCTGGTCGGCCACCCGCGTTTCAAGGCGCTCGAGCTGGCCGCCCGCGCCCGCGTGCCGCGCCAGAAAATCTACGAAGTCCTCGACAGCCTCGTCGACAAGGGCTTCGCGCAGGTCATCCAGGAAAAGACCAAGCTCTTCTCCGCCGTCGAGCCCGCCCTGGCCATCCCCGCCTACCTCGAACGCCAGCATGAGGCCATGGAGAAGCACTTCGAGGAGCAGCGCCGCCTGGGGCTCGCGCTGGCCGAGGAGCTGAAGCGCCTTTACGTCGAGGGGCAGGGCGCCGCCGGCACGCTCGACTATCTCCGCATCGTCGGCGATCCGTCGCAAATCGCCGCCCATTACCGCTCCATGCTGGAAGCCGTCGAGCAGCGCTACGTCGAATTCTCCCGCCCGCCCTACGCCGTCGATCCTCTCGACGAGCGCCTCGTCAAACAGGCCGCCCAGCGCGGCGTCTCCTGCCGCATCCTTCAGGAATCCGCCCCGATGGACGAGGCCCACCGGCAAAGAATCGAGGAGTACCGCGGCCTCGGCATCGGCGTCCGCTTCGTCGAAAGCCTGCCCATGAAGCTCGCCGTCTTCGACGGCAAGCAGGGGCTGGTCTCGCTGCTCGACCCCGTCAAGACGCGGCCCGCCTGGACGGCCGTCGTCTTCGACCACTCGAGCTTCGGCGAGGCCATGGAAACGCTGTTCGAGGAATGGTGGGAACGGGCCGCCGAGGAGCCGCCCGCTCCCGGCGCGGCCCGCGCCGCCGAAACCTGATCCGGGCCGGCCGCGGCCGAAACAATCCGGGCAGGATATGTTTTTACCGGGCGGCCGCCCCGCAGCGCCGGCTCAGCGCCACGCCGCTCGCCCCGTGGCCCACTCCCAGCCCTTCCGCGGCCTCCGCGCCAGCCAGCGCGATGCCTCGGGCTGGTTGTCGAAATCTTCGCGCCGCGCGTCCCAGCGCAGCTTCAGCCCGGTGCGAAAACTGATGTTGCCGAGATGCGCCACCGTCGTGGAGCGCTGCCCCGTCTCGGCGTCGACGGGCGGCGGGCGCAGGCCGCGGACCGCCTCAATGAAGGCGCGGGCGTGCTCGCGCGTCGCATCGCGGGCTTCCAGGCGGCTCCCCTCCATGCGAAACCGCGGCGCCGGGCCTTCGGCGCCAGGCGCCGGCGCAGCCAGCTCGGGGAGAATCTCGAAGCCGATCCGGTCGGCCAGCAGCGTCCCTTCCGTGCCGTAAAACGCCATGCCGTGGGGCCTGTCGAAAGGCCCCCGCGCGTTGTAATACCGCATGCCCGGCGTGCGCAGCCCCAGCCCCAGCCCGTTCACGAGCAGGCACTCATACTGGAGAACGAACCCCGGGTACTCATAAGTCACCGTGAGAACGTCCGGCATTTCCCCCGCGTCATTGCCATGCCGAAGAACGAAACGGCCTCCGCAGGCGCTCACCGTCACGGGCGCCTCGACGCCCATCAGCTGGTGCACGGTGTCAAAGCGGTGCGTGCCGAAATCCGTGATGAAACCGCCCGAGTAGTCCCAAAACCACCGGTATGTGCCGAGGAAGCGCTTGCGGTCGAACGGCACAAGCGGCGCCGGGCCGCAATACATGTCCCAGTCGAGCCCCGGCGGCGGCTCGCCCGGCTCGCTCGGCCCGATCCCGTTCGGCGTCATGTTCACGCAGTTCCAGACGCGCACGAAGTGGACTTTGCCCAGAACGCCTTCCCGCAGCAGCGCCGCGCACTGCCGCAAGTGCTCCGCGGAACGGTGCTGCGTGCCCGGCTGCACAATCCGCTTCCAGCGCCGCGCCGCTTCCACCACCGCCCGGCCCTCGCGGATCGACCACGCAAACGGCTTTTCCAGATACACGTGCTTGCCCGCCGCGCAGGCGCTCACCGCCGCGCCCGCATGCCAGTGGTCGGGCGTGGCGACAAGCACGGCGTCGATGTCGCTGCGCTCGAGCAGCCGGCGGAAGTCCTGATACGCCGCGCATTGGCCTCCGCTCTCCTCGCGCAGCCGCTCCGCATTCGGCAAGTAGACATCGGCGGCCGCCACAATCTCGGCCCCCGCCTCGCGCATCCACCGCGCCACGTACCGCCCGCGCCCTCCGCAGCCGATCACGCCCACCCGCACCCGTTCGTTGGCCCCGGCCACGCGGACCGCCGCAGCTGCCGCAGCCATTCCCAGCAAGCCTCTCCTGTGCATATGGACGCCATCCTACACCCGCTGTGCGGCCTCCGCTGCACGCCGCGCCTCTGCGCCCATTTTGTAGGATGGCCGGTGAACCGGTTGAACCGGACTTCTCGATCAGCGCCGCCCCCGGCCGCCCGGCCTCTGCTGCGGCAGCCGCCCTTCGCCACCCCCGGCGCTCTCAGGACGCCGGCCGGCTCTCCTTCGCACGGATCTCCCGCACCGCATAGATGCGCCGCCCCTGGCTCTCGAAGTAGGTCCGCATCATCATCTCGCCCAGCAGCCCCGTGGTGAACATCAGCAGGCCCGCCATCAGCAGCAGGCCGCCCGTGAACAGGAGCGGACCGTGGGCCATGATGATCTCATGGCCGAACAGCTTCTTCACGAACAGAAACGCCAGAATCCCGCCGCCGAGCGTCACGCTCGCCAGCCCGATCCGCCCGAAGAAGTGCATCGGCCGCGTGAAATACTTCAGCAGGAAGCGGATCGTGAGAAACAGCACGTTGAACGTCCGCCCCAGCCCGTAGTGGGACTCCCCGCCCGCGCGCGGCGGGTTCTGGATCGGCACCTCGGCGATGCGCGCCCCGTAAAAGCTCGCCAGCGCCGGGATGAACCGGTGCAGCTCCCCGTACAGGTTGACGTCTTTCAGGATCTCGGCGCGGTAGGCCTTGAACGTCGTGCCGAAGTCGTGCAGGTCGATCCCGCTCACCTTCGCCATCAGCCAGTTGGCGATCCGCGACGGAATCTTGCGCAGCAGCAGATGATCGTTGCGCTGCTTGCGCCAGCCGCTGGCGATGTCGTAGCCTTCGTCGATCTTCTCGAGCAGCGCCGGCAGGTCTTCCGGCGCGTGTTGCAGGTCGCCGTCCATCGACACGATCACGTCGCCGCGCGCCTCGTCGAAACCCGCCGACAGCGCCGCCGTCTGCCCGAAATTGCGCCGCAGCCGCACCACGCGCAGCCGCGGGTCCGTTTCGACAAGGTTGGCCAGCAGCTCGAAGCTGCGGTCGGTGGAGGCGTCGTCGACGAAGATGATCTCGTAAGGACGCCCCAGCCGCTCAAGCACCGCCGTCAGCCGGTCATACAGCGGCAGCAGCGCCTGCTCTTCGTTGTGGACGGGAATGACGACCGATAGCATTGCCCCGCTTGCCAGTATAGCAAAAACCCCGTAAATTCAGGCGTTTTGCTAAAATGAATCAAGATCATGCCAACTCCGCAAGGACCTGACAACCTGCCGCCGCAGGGCGGCGGCGGCGAACAGCTGCCTCTGGGCGAACGCAAAAACATCATCCCGGTGAACATCGAAGACGAGATGCGCCGCTCGTATCTCGACTACTCGATGTCGGTCATCATCGGCCGCGCTCTGCCCGACGTCCGCGACGGCCTCAAGCCCGTCCACCGGCGCATCCTCTTCGGGATGAGCGAAATGGGGCTGGCCCACAACCGCCCCACGCGCAAGTGCGCCAAGATCGTCGGCGAGGTGCTCGGCAAGTACCACCCGCACGGCGACAGCGCCGTCTACGACGCCCTCGTCCGCATGGCTCAGCCCTTCTCCATGCGCTATCCGCTCGTCGACGGCCAGGGCAACTTCGGCTCCATCGACGCCGACCCGCCCGCGGCCATGCGGTACACCGAGGCGCGGCTGGCCAAAATCTCCTCGATGCTGCTCGAGGACATCGACAAGGAGACCGTCGATTTCCGCCCCAACTACGACGACAGCGAAGTCGAGCCCGAGGTTCTGCCGGCCCGCTTCCCCAACCTGCTCGTCAACGGCAGCGAGGGCATCGCCGTCGGCATGGCCACCCGCATCCCGCCCCACAACCTCCGGGAGATGATCGACGCCGCCATCGCCCTCGTGCAGGACCCCGCCACCCCGGTGTCGAAAATCCTCGAGCTGGCTCCCGGCCCGGACTTCCCCACCGGCGGCATCATCCTCGGCCGCCAGGGCATCATCGACTACTACGCCAAAGGCCGCGGCTCGCTCAAGGTCCGCGCCCGCGCCTTCACCGAAAAGATCCAGAAGGACCGCGAGGCCATCGTCATCACCGAGCTGCCCTACCAGGTGAACAAGGCCCGCCTGGTCGAACAGATCGCCCAGCTCGTCAACGAGAAAAAAATCGAGGGCATCGCCGACGTCCGCGACGAGAGCGACCGCGAAGGCCTGCGCGTCGTGCTCGAGCTCAAGCGCGGCGAAAATCCCGAAATTATCCTGAATAACCTGTACAAACACACGCAAATGCAGGTGAATTTCGGGGTCATCATGCTCGCCATCGTCAACGGCCAGCCGCGCGAAATGGGCATCATCGACGCCCTCAAGCGCTTCATCGACCACCGCGTCGAGGTCGTGCGCCGGCGCACCGAATACCTCCTGCGCAAGGCCCGCGAGCGCGAACATATCCTGCTCGGATTCCAGAAGGCCCTCGAAAACCTCGACGCCGTCATCGAGACCGTCCGCGCCTCCCGCACGCCGCGCGAGGCGCGCGACGCGCTCACCGGCCAGACCGCGTTCCCCGAAAACCCGGCCCTCGAGCAGGTGCTCGCCAAATGGGCGCCGGCGCTCCGGTGGAACGGCCAGCCCCTGTCCCGCTTCGACTTCAGCGAAAAGCAGGCCCAGGCCATCATCGAGCTCCAGTTGCAGCGCCTCACCGGCATGGAGCGGCAGAAAATCCTCGACGAGCTGGCCGAAATCCAGCGCCAGATCGCTTCCTATCTCGAAATTCTCGGCTCGGAAAAAGTCCTCCGCGGCGTCATCGTCCGCGAGCTGAAGGAAGTGCAGAAGGAGTTTGGCGACGACCGCCGCACCCAGATCGTCGACGACGAGGGCGAAATCGACATCGAAGACCTCATCAAGCGCGAGGACGTCGTCGTCACCGTCACCCGCGGCGGCTACCTCAAGCGCACCCCGCTCGACACCTACCGCCGCCAGAGCCGCGGCGGCAAGGGCCGCCTCGGCATGGCCACCCGCTCGGAAGACGTCGTCGAGCACCTCTTCACCGCTAACACCCACAGCTACCTGCTCATCTTCACTTCTAAGGGGCGGCTCTACTGGCTGAAGGTGTACAACATCCCCGACGCCCAGGCCGCCGGCCGGGGCAAGCACATCAAGGGCCTCGTCAACCTCCAGGAAGACGAGGAGCCGCGCGCCTTCCTCCCGGTGTCCGAATTCGCGCCTGGCAAATTCGTCGTCATGGCCACGAAATTCGGCGTCATCAAGAAATGCGAGCTGACCGAATTCGACAACCCGATGTCGAAAGGCATCATCGCCATCAATCTCAAGGAGGGCGACGAGCTCATCGGCGCTGACTTGAGCGACGGCAGCCGCCAGATCTTCCTCGCCACCCGCGAGGGCATGGCCATCAAGTTCCCCGAATCCGACGTCCGCCCCATGGGCCGCCCCGCCGCCGGCGTCACCAGCATGAAGCTTGCCGAAGGCGACTGGATCGTCGGCATGGAAGTCGTCACCGACGACGACTACATCCTCTCGGTCAGCGAGCTCGGCTACGGCAAGCGCACCCAGGTGGGCGAATACCGCCTCCAGTCGCGCGCAGGCAAGGGCGTCATCAATATGAAGGTGACCAACAAGAACGGCAAGGTGGTCTCCGTGCTCGCCGTCAAGGAGGACACCGACGTCATCGTCATCAGCCGCGAGGGCAAGATCCTGCGCACCGAGGCCGAAAGCATCCGCAAGACCGGCCGCTCCGCCATGGGCGTCCGCATCGTCGCCCTCGAGCCGGGCGACGCCGTCGCGGCCGCCTGCGCGGTCAAGGAAGCCGAAGAGCAAGAGGCCCCGGACGCCATTCAGCCCGAGCTGCCTCTGCAATGATCCGCGCGGGGCGCCTCATCGCCCCGCGCTTACCGCTTGTAGCCGATCTTCCGCAGCAGCGAGTGCCGCCACTCGACATCGGCCGGCCCCTCCACCCCTTTCGGCGGGAAGCCGTCGATGACGCCCAGCACGCCGCGCCCCTGCCCGGTCTCCGCCACCACCACCTCCACCGGGTTCGCCGTCGCGCAGAAGATCCGCACCACCTCGGGCGTGTTGCGGACCGCGCCCAGAATGTTGATCGGATAGCCGTCCCGCAGGCAGATGTGGAACGTGTGCCCCGCGCCCACCGCCTGCGCGTTCTCCACGGCCATCTTTTTCAGCTCCTCGTCGTTGCCCTCCACACGGATCAGGCATGCGCCCGAGGCCTCGCAGAAGGCGATGCCGAACTTCATCTGCGGCGCCGTGTTCACGATCGCCTCGTAAAGATCCTCCACCGTCTTGATGAAATGCGACTGGCCGAAAATGATATTGCCGTTTTCGGGAATCGTCAGCCGGACCGTCTTCAGTTCCATGGCATTCCCTATCCTAACCCGTGCTGTATGCTGGCATCATATGCGAGTGCTGACAGCCTTTGCCCTGGCGTCCGCAACGGCCTTCGCGCAGGAGAGCGCCTTTCTGGACGCCGCCGCCAGAATCCGCCAGGAGGCCATGGAGCGGTCCCGGGTGATGCAACACCTGCACGTGCTTGCCGACCGCTACGGGCCGCGGCTGACCGGCTCGCCGAATTACGAGGCCGCCGCGCGCTGGGCCGTGAAGCGGCTCGCCGAATGGGGCCTCGAAAACGCCCGCCTCGAGCCGTGGGACTTCGGCCACGAAGGCTGGTCCAACGAACGCGCCGCCGGCCACTTCGTTTCCCCGGTTCGCGAGCCCCTCGTCTTCGAGGTGATGGCCTGGACTCCCTCCACCCACGGCGCGGCCCGCGGCGAGGCCGTCTTCCTCGTCCCGCCCGCAAGCCCGGGCAAGGAGGAGCTGGACGCGTGGCTCGCCGAAAACGCCGGCAAGGTCCGCGGCCGCATCGTTCTGCTCGGCAAGCCGCAGGCGGTTCCCGTCAGTTTCTCCGCGCCGCAGAAACGGCTCGACGACGAAGCCGTCCGGCGGCGTCTTGAAGCCCGCCTCGGGCCGCCCATGCGCGCCGCCGCGCCGAAGACCGAACCCGGAAAGCTCTCCCCGCAACAGGTCAACGCCGCCATCGATGCATGGCTCGTCGCCAATGGCGCCCTCGTCAAGGTGCTCGACGCCGGCATGCCTCACGGCATCATCCGCGCTTTCCACAACCGCACCTACGACGTTGCGCGCGCTGTGCCCGCCGTGTATTTGCGCAACGAGGATTACGGCCGCGCGGTCCGCCTGCTTGAGAGCGGGGAAAAGGTGGAAATGGAATTTGAAATCGTCAACCGCACGCACCCCGGCCGCACCACCTGGAACGTGCTGGCCGACATCCCCGGCTCGGACAAGCGGGAGGAGGTCGTCATGATCGGCGCCCATCTGGACAGCTGGCACGCCGCCACTGGCGCCACCGACAACGCCACGGGCGTGGCCGTCATGATGGAAGCGGTGCGCATCCTGAAAGCGCTCGGACTCGAGCCGCGCCGCACCATCCGCATCGCCCTGTGGAGCGCCGAAGAGCAGGGCCTGCTCGGCTCGAAATACCATGTGCGGGCCAACTACGGGACCTTTGAAGAGCCGAAGCCCGCCTTCAGCCGCCTCGTCGCCTGCCTCAACCTCGACAGCGGCACGGGCCGCATCCGCGGCGCCAGCGTTTTCGGCCCCGAAGAAGCCGCCGCCGTCGTGCGCGCGGCGCTCGAGCCGTTCCGCGACCTCGGCGTCGCCGGCGCCGCCGCTTCCTCCAGCCGCCGCGAAGGCGGCACCGATTCCACCTCGTTTTCCAGCGCCGGCCTGCCTGCCATCGGCTTTTTCCAGGATCCCATCGAATACTTCGGCCAGACCTGGCACACCAACCTCGACACCTGGGAACGGGCCGTGCCCGAGGATCTGAAACAGGCCGCCGCCGTCGTGGCCGCCGTGGCGTGGCATCTGGCCAGCCGCGAGGAGATGCTTCCCCGTTTCAGCGCCGAACAGATGCCGCCGCCCCCGGCCGCCGCTCCTCCGGTGACGCAATGAAGGAACAGGAAATCCTGGATCGCATCGCCCGCCTGCCTCACGGGGGCGCCACTTACAAGCAGCTCGTGCGCGAGCTGGGCGCGCGCGGCCCGCAGCGGCAGCAACTCGAAGACCTCCTTGCCCGCCTCGTGAAGAAGGGCGCCCTGATCGAGCTGCGCAGCGGCCAGTATGTTTTGCCCGGACGCACGCAGCAGTTCGCCACCGGCCGGCTCAGCATGCACCGCGACGGCTACGGCTTCGTCTCTCCCGCGGCCGCGGTGCCCGGCATTGAGGGCGACATCTTCATCCCGCCCGACCAGGCCCGCCACGCCATGCACGGCGACACAGTGCTCGCCCGCATCACGCGCGTCGGCGCCGACGGCCGCGCCGAGGGCGAGGTCATCCGCGTGCTCGGCCGCGCCCACCCCACCGTCACAGGCGAGTTCAAGGTCGGCCGCCGCCAGTGCTACGTCGTTCCGTTCGAGTCGCGCATCCGGCACCGGGTTGTCATCCCGGAAGGCATGGAAATTCCGGGCGTCGGCGCCAACGTGGACCGCATCGGCGCCGGCGCGCCCGCCGTCAAGGACGTCCGCGAGATGGACGGCATGATCGTCGACGTCGAGATCCTTGAGTACCCTTCGGAAGGCGACGACACCGCCGTGGGCCGGGTCATCGAAATCCTCGGCAGGCCGGACGATTTCGGCGTCGACGTCGAAATCATGATCCGCAAGCACCACCTGCCGCACCGCTTCCCGCCGGAAGCGCTCGCCCAGGCCCAGGCCATGCCCATGACTCTCACCCAGGCCGATCTCGCCGGCCGGCGCGACTTCCGCGGCATGGACGTCGTCACCATCGATGGTGAAACCGCGCGCGACTTCGACGACGCCGTCTGGGTCGATCGCCTGCCGGACGGCAACTTCCTCCTCCATGTCCACATCGCCGACGTCAGCCACTACGTCAAGCCCGGCTCCCCCATCGACGTCGAGGCCTTCCGCCGCGGCACCAGCGTCTACTTCCCCGACCGCGCCGTGCCCATGCTCCCGCTCGAGCTTTCCACCGAGATCTGCTCGCTCAAGCCGGGCGTCGACCGGCTCTGCCTGTCCGCCCTGCTCGAAATCGACCGCCAGGGCGACGTCATCCGGCAGGAGTTCTGCCGCGGCGTCATGCGCAGCGTCGAACGCATGACCTACACCGACGTACACCTCATCCTCGAAGGCGACCCGGGCCTGCGCCAGCGCTACTCGCGCCTCGTGCCGCGCTTCGAACTGATGAAGGAGCTGGCGCTCATCCTCAACCGCAAGCGCATGAAGCGCGGCGCCATCGACTTCGACCTGCCCGAACCCCTGCTGGTCTTCGACCAGCAGGGCATCATGACCGGCATCGAGCGCACGCCCCGCAACATCGCCCACCGCATCATCGAGGAGTTCATGCTCGCCGCCAACGAGGCCGTCAGCAGCCACCTCGAACAGCACCTCGAGGAGAGCCTCTTCCGCGTCCACGACCCGCCCGACGCCCAGCGCGTGCTCGAGTTCGAGCAGATCGCCGCCCGCTTCGGCTACTCGCTCGGCGTTGCCGCCTTTCCGGCCCGCCGCTTCCCCGTGGTGACGCGCACGAGCGACGGCCGGAAGCTCCGCCGCGACATCGTCCGCCTGGAGGAAAGCCTCAAAATCACCTCCCGGATGTATCAGAAACTCGTCGAAAAACTCGAGGGAAAGCCGGAAGAAAGAATTCTGAATTATCTCATGCTGCGGTCGATGAAGCAGGCCAGATACTCGGAGAAAAACACCGGCCATTTCGCCCTGGCGGCGAAATCCTACACCCATTTCACCTCGCCCATCCGCCGCTACCCCGACCTCGTCGTCCACCGCCTCCTCGGCGCCTGGCTCGACGGCCACGCGCCCGATGTCGGCGACCTCCACGAGATCGCCGAACAGTGCTCGGAAACCGAGCGCCGCGCCGCCGAGGCCGAACGCGAGCTCATCGAGTGGAAAAAGGTGAAGTTCATGACCGACCGCGTCGGCGAGGAGTTCGGCGCCCTCATTATCTCCGTCACCAAATTCGGCTTCTTCGTCGAGC
>Ga0308410_1001909_pt1 | contig 12088 bp, 15 predicted proteins | sample HotsprOSTMatCore_FD_203467 | JGI IMG/M metagenome (GOLD analysis project Ga0308410, IMG submission 203467) | Hot spring phototrophic mat microbial communities from Octopus Spring, Yellowstone National Park, Wyoming, United States -... | ecosystem: Environmental > Aquatic > Thermal springs > Hot... | reverse complement strand
CGTGTCAATCACGACAAAAGCGGTTATAATCCACGTGGCGTCCATCGGCTCCTCCTGGCGATGATGTTGGTTGGGCAACCGCGATCGTGCCAGAGGTGTCGGTGGTCGTCAACTAGCAATCAAGGTTACATGTTCAAGCCGGCCGCCGGGCTGAGCAAAATGCTCGAGCGCTTTGGCATGCCGCCGCTCAGCGCGCCAACGACCATCGGTGATCAAGACGGCGACATCGAGGCGGTTCACAGCATCTCGCTGGAGTTGGTGCAAGAGCTTGAGGCGGATCTGCTGATCGGCACGAACTACGACGATGAGAGTTTCAACACGATCGCGCAGTCGCCGCTCTTCCAGCAGCTCGCCGTGGCAAGAGAGGGCCGTTTCGAGGCATTCAATGATGATGATTCAACGGCGATTGCCTACGGCTCGGTGCTCACCATAGCGATTGCGCGCGATTTGCTCACCCGTGCATTGCAACCATGAGCGTTCAAACATGCCAATGCTCACCAAAGGCACAGTTCACAGGGAATACGCTATGACCCCAACCACAACCGAATCACGCTTCTGCTCGGTCTGCGCGCGGCAGGCCGGGCTGAGCCCGGCGGGCTACGGCGGCGCGGCCTATGAGACGATCATCGCCGCCGAGCTGCCCCTGCCCTGGCCGCGCCTGATGTTCGGTGATAGCGAGCGCATGCCGCCCGAGATCTTGGCCGTGATGCAGCATATCCGCGACGAGTACGAGCGCAGCCACACATTGCGCATCCGCCCGCTTGGCATTGCGCCCGACCCCGACTACTCAGTGGCGGGGATGCGCCGGGTGATCGGCTGGCAACGCCCGCACGGGCCAATCGCCCAGTTCAGCCGCAGCGAGTACCTGGTGCCGGAGGAACAGCTTGGGCCGCTGGTCTATGCGCTAGCTCTCGCACCCGAGCGGCTCGCCGACTTCGCCGCGTTTCGCCAGGAGTTGGGTGACGTGCGCGACCTGCTGGTCTGCACCCATGGCAGTGTGGACGCGGCCTGCTCGAAGTTTGGCTACCCGGCCTATGCGGAGCTGCGCCGGATTGCCGCCGACTCGGGCGGGCGGCTGCGGGCCTGGCGCACCACCCACTTTGGCGGCCATGTCTTCGCGCCGACCCTGATCGACATGCCGCACGGCAGCTACTGGGCCTATATCGAACCCGAAGCGGTGGAGTGGCTGGTTAGCCGCACGGGCGATATCACGCGCCTGCCGCAGTACTACCGGGGCTGGGCCGGGCTGCCCGCGCCGTTCCTGCAGGTGCTGGAGCGCGAGCTATTCGTGCGCTACGGCTGGACGTGGCTTCAGTACGCCAAGTCTGGCCGCATCCTGGCCCAGGACGAGACTGCGCAGCCGGACGAGCACGGCCACGCCGAGCCGACCTGGGCCGAGGTGCAGCTTGACTACCGCGCGCCCGACGGCACATGCGGCGCGGTGACCGCCCGCATCGAGCTGACCGCGCATATCGAGGTGATCCACACCAGCGGCGAGGCGGAGACCTATCCCTATCCGCAGTATGTCGTCGCCTGGCTGCGCGATGAGTTGTTACATCCCGCTGATCTGCATCAACACGGAGGAATACGATGATCACCTTCGACACGCCACGTATCGCGAACGAGGCACCGTTTGGTACGCTCGACGGCCTTGACCTGAGCACACAAAACCTCAGCGCGCTTGCTGAATATCTCCGCCAGCATGGCGCGGCGCATCTGAGTGCAATCGAGCGAATCGACCTTGCTGAGAACCTAACCCGTCGGCGCTTCCTGATCGGCGCGGGCGCGCTCGTGCTGGCTGGATGTAGTGTGCCAAGCGCGAGTGTGCCGACCGCGACGAGCGACCGACACGTCCGCACCATCAATCACCAGTTTGGCACGACAACCGTGTCGGGCACACCTGAGCGCATCGTCGCCGTTGGTGATGGCATGGAGATCGAGCTCCTGCTGGGGCTGGGCATTGTGCCGGTGCAAGTGCATCGCTATGCCCCCGACACCGCCTACCGCCCATGGGTGCGCAGTGCCCTGACAACGCTCGGTGCTGAGCCAGAGGTGGTTCCCTTCCTGACGGATACACCTAATCTTGAGGCAGTTGCTGCTGCGCGCCCAGACATTATCGTCGGTCAGATGTCCGAAGATTCGTACACACAACTGGCCCAGATCGCACCAGCCATCGCCATTGATTCCCGCGACTGGCGAGCGACCTTGCAGAACTATGCCGTGTTGTTCGACAAGCAGGCGGGGGCAGCGAATCTCACGCGCACGTGGGATACCGCTATTGCTGATGCCAAGGCGCGGTTGTCGTTCACCGGGAAGAAGCTCGGCATTATCAGCGCGGGCTACGAACAAGGAACATTTATCATCTTCGGCCTGGATCGCTCGCCACAAGCCCAGTTCTTTGCTGAGCTTGGCGCTGGGAATGTGGCTGACACCTTCATGGCCGGCGTGTCACCAGAACGAATCGACATCCTCGCACCTGCTGACGGGATCATTGTTTTAAATTACACCTCGCTACCAGGTGAAGATCCGGCAAGCAATGTCATTCTTGCGCAGCTGCCGGCGGTTGTGGCTGGGCGTTACATTGTCCTCACTGAGGATGAGTCGTTCTCACTCGTTGAGCAGAATCCGCTCAAGGTTGATGAGGCCGTCAAAACGGCCGAACGTGTCGCGAGCGTCATGCGCTAACACGTCGGCGCCGCTCTGGATGCGAGAACGCAAGGAGGTTTATTCCATTGACCGCATTCCGCACGCTGCTTCCGTTTCTGCGACCCTACCGCTGGCATATGGCGCTGGTGCTCGCCAGTAACCTGCTGGTGATGATAACCAGCCTGCTGGCGCCCTGGCTGATCAGTTCGATCGTCGGTGTGGTGCGCGTTGCACCGGACCAGGCGCTGAGCAATGGGGTGCTTGTGATCGCGGCCGCGCTGGCCGGCGCCTACGCGCTGCGCGGCCTGGGGCTGTACATCACCTTCTATGTGTCGCACATCGCGGCCTGGCGCGTCTGCCACGACCTGCGGCTGGCGGTCTACACCCAGCTGCAGCGCATGTCGCCGCGCTTCTTCGCCAGCCGCCAGACCGGCGAGCTCGCCTCGCGGGTGCTCAAAGACACCGACCATGTCGAGCCGATCGTCGCCGATGTCGTTCACGAATTCCTCGCCAGCGCGCTGATTACGCTCGGCACCGTCGTGGTGCTGCTAACGCTCAACCCGCTGCTGGCGGTAGTCGGGCTGCTTCCGGCCATCCCGGCCACCTGGCTGGTCTGGCGCGACCGGCACCGCATGATGGCAGCCTTCGACGCCGAGGAGCGCAGTGGCGGCCAGCTGAGCGGTCTCATCCACGACCAGATCGGCGGCATCCGCGAGATCCAGATCTTCAACCGCGAGCACCTGGCGCTCGAACGGGTGCGCGCCGTCTCCCACCAGCTCGCCCACCAGCAGATCGGCGCCCGCCGCATGATGGCCGCACTCCAGCCGGTGGTCGAAGGCGCGACCGGCGCGAGCATTGTGCTGGTGGTGCTGCTTGGCGGGTGGCTGGCCCAGAGCGGCCAGATCACGGTCGAAACGCTGGTGGCCTTCATCCTCTACCTGATCGGCTTCTACCAGCCGCTCTACATGCTCGTCGGTGTCAGCGAAGCCTTGCAGCGCGGCCTCGCCGGGCTGCGGCGCGTCGATGAGATGCTCCAGCTGGAGCCGGATGTGGCAGACGCGCCCGATGGCGTGGTGCTCGGCCGGGCCAACGGCGCGATCACCTTCAAGGGCGTCAGCTTCTCCTACCGCGACGACCTGCCGGTGCTGCAGCGGATCGACCTGCAGATCGACGCCGGCCAGACGGTGGCCCTGGTCGGGCCGACCGGCGCGGGTAAGAGCACCTTCGCCGGGCTCATTCCGCGCTTCTACGACCCGCAGGCTGGGCAGATGCTGCTCGACGGCATCGATCTGCGCCAGATCCGGCTCGACACACTGCGTCGCAATATCAGCATGGTGACGCAGGATGTCTTCCTGTTCAACGGCACGGTGCAGGAGAACATCCGCTTCGGCAACCCGGACGCGAGCGACGCCGAGGTGGTGGCGGCGGCAGAGGCGGCCAACGCCCACGAGTTCATCCAGCACCTGCCGCAGGGGTATGCCACCGAGATCGGCGAGCGCGGCGTGCGCCTCTCTGGCGGGCAGAAGCAGCGCCTCAGCATCGCGCGCGCCATCCTCAAGGATGCGCCGATCCTGATCCTCGACGAGGCGACCTCAGCCGTTGACACCGAGACCGAGCACAGCATTCAGGAGGCGCTGAACCGGCTACGGCAGGGGCGCACCTGCATCGTGATCGCCCACCGCCTCTCGACCATCCGCAGCGCCGATCTGATCCTGGTGCTGGACCAGGGGCAGGTGATTCAGATGGGCCGCCACGACCAGATCGTGGTTGACGAGGGGCTCTACCGCCGATTGTATGAGCGCCAGTATGCGCTGCATGGCTGATTCAGGCTCATTGCTCGATACTTCAGGAGGATACCGATGATCGACACAGTCAACGACCCACTCGCCCCGATCGCCGAGGCGGCGATTGCCCACATGAACGCCGACCACGCCGATGCGCTGCTGGCCTACGCCCGCAGCCTCGCCGGCCTCGACTGGGCGCAGGCAGCCACCGTGACCCAGATTGATGCCGGCGGCCTCGATCTGTACGTGACCGGCGCAGGGCAGGAGACAGTCGCCCGCGTCCCCTTCGACCCGCCGCTGACCGACCCAGCCCAGCTGCGCCCGGCGCTGGTGGCGCTGGCCCAGCGGGCCCGGATCAGCCTCGCCGCACCACCGGTTGTCACGGCACCACTGCCCGAGCGCGACGCCCAGAGCGCCGCGCGGCTATTGAACGCCATCGCCACCCGGCGCAGCTTCAGCTTGAAGGAGGTTGCACCGGAGCCAATCGACCTGGCGCTGGTGGCGCAGCTGCTTGCGGCGGCCAACTGGGCGCCGAGCCACGGCAAGACTGAGCCGTGGCGCTTTGTGGTCTACAGCGGCGATGCGCGCCGGATCGTCGGCGATGCCTTCGGCACGGCGTTTCGGCTGCTCAACCCGGCCCAGCCGGCAGGTGGAGCGGGCGAGTGCGCGCAGCGCGATCGCGTCTGGCAGGCGCCCGTCTGGATCGCACTCGGCATGCGCCCCGACCCGAAGATGCCGGAGTGGGAGGAGCTGATCGCCTTCGGCAGCGCGGTGCAGAACATGCACCTGATGGCCGGCGCACTCGGTCTGGCGAGCAAGTGGACCAGCGGCGAGTGTGCGCGGCACCCGCATGTCGCCGAGGTGGTGGGCTTTGCACCGGAGACACAGCTGCTCGGCTTCTTCTACGTCGGCCTGCCGGCCATCCCATGGCCCACCAGTCAGCGCCGCTCGCTGGACGCCAAGGTGCGCTGGGTCAGTGCGGTCGAGGGAGGTGGATGATGGCGAACATGCGCTCGTTGATGCCCCGGATCGCCCCGAGTGCGGGGAGCGCAGGTGGCGGGCTGCGCGAACGGGTCGAACAGATGTTGAGCGCTGAACTCGACCAGCTGGGGCTCGATTCGTGGGCCCGCGAGCAGCTCCTGCCCGCGCACCTCCATGCGGCAGTTGTCGAAGTGGTGATTCGCACGCTGCTGCGCCTGGAAGGGCAACCACTGAGCGACCGCACATGGGAGCGTCGCTCATGAGATGCCGCATCACAACCCGGCTGTGGATGAGCATCGTCCTGGTGCTGCTCCTCGCCGCCTGTGGCAACGGCACGACTCCGGCTGCGCCAGTGACGCTCGTCGAGACAACGGCGAACCACCGGCTGATCCGCCACGCCTTTGGCGAGACGCGCGTGCCGCTCGACCCGCAGCGCGTGCTGGCATTGGGCGAGGAGGGCCTGCTGGCCGACCTGCTCGACGCCGGGGTGCGCCCGCTGGCGTCCAGCGTGAACCTGCCGGCGCACGTCCCGCTGCTCAGCGCCGATGAGCTCAACGGGATCGTGCTATTCGCGTCGGCGGGCGCGATCTCGCTGGAGGCACTGAGCGCCTACCAGCCGGATCTGATCATCGGCACCAGTTTCTTTATTGAGCAGATCGGCTACGCACGGCTTGCCGAAATCGCGCCCACCGTGGCGCTCGGCGGGATAACGCCGACCGAGCAGTATATCGAGGCGCTGACCGTGCTTGGTCGTGCCGAACAGGCGCAGCGCGAGGTGGAGGCCTTCCGCGCCGAGGTGCAGGCGGCGGGTGTGCAGATCAACGCGAGCGAGCAGCAGGTGTCACTGGTTACAGTCTATCCTGGCGCAAGTGTCGCGCTCTGGGTCGACGGGCCGACGCCCATCCCGCTGCTGCTGCGCGAGCTGGGTGTGCGCCTCAGGCCCGACCCGACAACCGAGGGGTTGAGCATCCGCAATGGGCGGGCCTTCATCAGCCTGGAGCAGCTGCCGCTGGCCGATGGTGCGACGCTCGTCCTGCTCCAATCCTCGGCGGTGGAGGGCGAGGACAGCGCTCTGGCTGATGTGCAGGCGAACCCGCTCTGGCAGCAGCTCTCGGCCGTACAGACCGGGCGCGTCATCACCCTTGACCGGCTCGGCTATCCAGGGCTGCGTGGGCAGCGAGCATTACTCGCCGATCTGGTGCGGGCGTTGGAGCAGCAATAGGAAACGAGGAACCGTAACCGAGCCCACCTGCAGCGCGCCGTACCCTGTGGCGCGGCTATGTCTGCAGGTGCAGAAGGAGGAAGCCGATGTGTCAGCATCTGTATATGCTTGCCGCCTGTAATGCGTATCGACGTGTGGCGCAGTGTGAGCACGGAACCGTGCATTTCACCTGGGATATCGCCACGCTCCATCTTGGCCCAGAGGATTTCCTGACCCTCGATCGTCTGCTCAGTCAGTGGGCCGAGTCAGGCCAGCAGCAGTTCTCGATTGAAGGGTGGGGCCAGCTTGTCTGCGATAGCCGTGGAACGGCGCGTATTTGGGCCGGACAGGCGGGATTGGCGGTAGTGGCCGATGATCTCCTCCTGCTTCGCGCGCTCGTCCGCGAGGCGGCGGCGGCGCTGCAGCATGCGTCCAGGCACCCGACGATCGGCGGGCATGCGGTGTTGCACCACCCAATCTTGACGATCGATGCCAGCGCATTGGCAGCAAACTGAGACGAGTCGATGCCCGTTGGAAAATGTCGACACCTGCCGGGAGGGACATCAATGAGGTTTGAGCTGGCGCCCTACCGTGTGCTGGCGAAGAATACGCAAGGCTGGCATATTCTTCATCTTGGCGATGACCGCGTGCAGTTCGATTTCGGCCCCTTTGCCTTCGCCGTGAGCCGGGCCGGATTCCAGCTCATCCACGGACTGGCCGAGGCCGCGCTCTCCGCTCCGCAACACGCGGGATGTATTGCGCACGTGAGTGTTGAGCGGAGCGTGTGGTTTGATCCGCAGCAGATGTGCCTGCTGGTTGTCTTCGATGGAATGGTGCTACGCTTCCGTCCGCACGAACTATTGGCCTTCACGATGCTGTGTCGTGAGGCGGCTGGAGTGCTCGGTGTAACGCCAGGTTCGCTGCCAGGTGCTGGCACGCTGAATTGAGGCTGGCGATACGCCGACGTTAGAGGGGAGTACGTGATGATTACCACCGCGAACCGCATCTTTGTCAACCCTGAGTATGCGACAGCATTCGAGGAGAACTTTCGCAATCGTGCCGGCCTCGTCGATCGTATGCCGGGCTTTCTCAGCAACCAGTTGCTGCGCCCGGTGAATCCAGGTGACCCATACATCGTCCTGACGCTGTGGGAGAGCCGCGCCCATTTTGAGGCCTGGGTGAACTCTGATGCGTTTCGCCAGGGGCATGCCCGCTCCGGCAGCTTGCCGAAGGAAACCTTCATCGCACCAAGCAAACTGGAGCTGCACGAGGTCATTCTTGACACCAGTCGTCCGAACCTGGTTCTGGAATCACACAGCGGATCATTTCAGCCCCATGGATAAATGGATGAGCTGTCGTAACGTTGCAGACACCGTGCGTCCTGGTGGAGGGCGCGGCGAGCAGCAGATCGCCGTTCACAAAGGTCAATCGTACTGCCCGCCGCTGGAGGGCGAGTAGGGAGGAGCACAATGTGCAACGTCCTGTTTGGTGCAGCAGGAGGGTGCTATGGCACGCCGTGAAGTGCGGCGGTGGATCGCTGCGCCGCCGGCGAACGTGTTCGATGCACTCGGCAGCTACGTTGTGTCCTTTGCGTGGCTCGGTCAGAACCGTCATTGCCCGCCGACAGCTGCTCTGTCTGTGCAGGTTGGCGCGCCCGTCACCTGCCCACTGCGCCGTGGCATGTGCCGGCTGTGCATCACGGCAGCTGAGCCGGCGCAACTGCTGGTGATCGACGTGGCAAGCGCTGGGCACATTGTACGTGTCCAGTCCAGCATGACGCCCCAGAACGACGGCACCTTGTTTGTGTGTACCACGGAATGCTGCGACGTATTGTCCACGCCGATGCCCAGCGTAGTCTCGCATATCTACCAAGGGTTTGGCCGAATGCCGAGCGACATCAAGCGGATTGTGGAGGCGCGGCAGATGCCGTGATTCTGATGGATCTTCTGCTCCTCACAGCGTATGCCGATCTGTATGCCCTCCAGGCGCGCTGCGATATGCTTGAACATCTGCATGACATCGAGCAATGGACGTTCGAGCGTCACCAGATCGTACGGTTGGCGCTCGAACATCTGCATTCCCCACATCTGTCACCAGAGGTCGCGGCTGGATATGCCCTGCTGCTGACCCATGTACAATCGATCATCCAACCAGTAAAGCCCTTGGGAGAGCGTTGATGGCGCTATCGTGGGGAGTATCTTGCACTCACAGCGACGATGATCATGATCATCAGCGTGTTTGTGTCTGCTGATCTGCTCCAATCTGTTGGCAACCGATAAGGCACATCAAGGAGTGGCCATGGACACAAGCTTTTCCGGCGCGGCGGGGATCTATGCCGCGCTTGCTGTTGCCCTGGTGGTGTGGGCCTGTATCGTGGTATTTGCCTGGCGCATGGCATCGGTGCTGCGTGACATGCGACGCACGCTCGACCAACGGGGTGCTCCTTCGCCAAACACTGGACCACGCGAGCAGGATGCAGCGCCGCAGCAGGAGTGAGGCTTGCCCTTAGGTGGTGATCAGGTGGCACGCTGTGTATGCGCCGGGATCGCACCGCAACACGCGAGCGACCGATAGTGTTCGTATTTCTTGTGACCGATCCGCACGTTGGAACATACGTGGATGTGCTATGGATTTCGATGACCTGGTTGCACTGGTGCAGATTGGCTTTGCCCTGCTGATCGGGCTGCTCGCCTGGCGCTTGATTGTGGGCGCAGAGGAGGCACGCACGGCAGCGCGCCGCCGGCAGTTCTCTCGCCCCGAAGCAGTGCGGCACCATGATTTGGCGAGTGACAGTCTCTTCTCAGCCACCATGATCAGGAAGCGGGTTGAGCAGCTGAATATCGATCAGCCTGACGTGGTACTGGACTTCGCACGTGTGCTGGCAGGAAACGCGTGGGCCGAGTCGGCGACCGTCACGACGATTGATCGCTTTGGCATTGAGCTTGTCGCCACGGCGGCCGAGCGCAGCGCCACAAGCCGCATTCCGTTTGCACTACCCCTGACGGATGCAACGTACCTCGAATCAGCGCTGACGCAGTTGGCTCGCCAGGCGCGAGCGCACCAGAAAGGCAACACCTGATGACGAAATATGCGATCCCACCGCTGCGACCAGCACTGGTGGCGCGTCCACGCTTGCTCGTTCGCCTTGACGCCGCCATGCTTGCTCCGCTCACGATCGTTGCCGCGCCAGCCGGTTTCGGCAAAACGACCCTGCTGGCCGCGTGGCTTGCAAGCGCAGAGCGTCGAACGCAGAACGGAGAACCAGTGGGCAGTGGGAGCAATGCCCTCGCTGTACGTTTCGGCTGGCTCGCGTTTGATGTCGGCGACAATGACCCAGTGCGGTTGCTACGCGGGCTGATCGTTGCCCTACAGCAGGCCGCGCCACAGATCGGCACGACTTTGCTCCCTGTGCTTCAGCAGCGCCAGCTCCGCGACCTTGATGCGGTGCTGCACAGTCTGATCAGCGAACTGGCAGAGCGGGCGCAGCCTGTCGTGCTAATCCTCGACGACACCCATCTACTGACCGACCCGACGGCAACCGGCCTGCTCGCGGCGCTGGTGGAACAGCAACCGCCGACGCTGCGCCTGATCCTCGCCGGGCGGGCCGACCCGCCGCTGCCACTCGCTCGGCTGCGGGCGTGTGGTCAACTCCACGAGATTCGTGCTGCTGATCTGCGCTTCTCGCTCGATGAGACTACCGCGCTGCTGCGAGCGTTTACCGGCATCCCACTGACGACTGAACAGGCTGCACCGCTGTGTGCGCAGACCGAGGGCTGGGCCGTCGGGCTCCAGCTCGCCGCGCTGACGCTCATGGGCGAAGCGCAGCCCACCGAGCAGCTGGCGGCCTTCAATGGCACGCATCGCTTTGTGCTCGACTATTTCACCGACGAGGTGCTGGCCCAACAGCCGCCGCTGCTCCAGCAGTTCTTGTTGCTCACGTCGATTCTCGATCGCTTCTCCGCTGAGCTGTGCGCGGCACTGCTTGTCGACGACCAGGCGATGACGATCGTCGAGGTTCGGCAGCAGCTCGACCGGGTGGCCAAGGCACACCTCTTTCTCGTTCCACTCGACGATGCACACTGCTGGTATCGCTATCACCACCTCTTCGCCGACCTGCTGCGCCACCAAGGGCGCCAGCGTTTCCCTGAGCGTATCCCGCTGCTTCATGAGCGGGCCGCGCGCTGGTATGCGGCGAATGGACTGATCGACGAGGCCGTGCAGCACGCCCTTGCGGCAGGCGCCGCCGAGCTGGCTGCCGAGCTGATCGAGCAAACCGGTCGCAGTCGCCTCACGCAGGGCGAGCTGGCAACCGTCCAACGCTGGCTGGCTACGCTTCCACCGGCACTCGTGGACGCACGCCCCGCCCTGCTCCTGCTCCAGGCATGGACGCTGGTCTGGGACTACCAGCCCGCCGCGCTGGCGGCGCTTCTGCGCCAGCTGCCGACCGCTATACCAGATGCGCTGGCCGCCGAAACAGCGGCGCTGCATGCCTTTGTTGCGCGCAGCCAGGACGATTGGCCGCGTGCGCTGCGCCTATCGGAGCAGGCGTTGCAGGCCGCCCGTGACAATCCATTCCTGGCCGGCTTTCTCTATGCCGGTCTCGGTGATATCTACTGGCTCACCGAGCAGGCGGCGCAGGCGATGGACTGCCACCGCTGCGCATTGGAGTGCGCCTGCCAGAGCGGCGATCTGGTTCAACTGGTGGATGCCACCCATTCCCTGGCGCAGTTCGAGATCCTCCAGGGCCGCTTGACCGCCGCTGAGGCGGTCTACGCCTATGGCACGACCCGGCTCGCGGCCCACGGCGCGCGCGCAGCGCCCTTTACCCACCTCTTCGCGCTCGGGCAGGCGAGCATTCACTATGAGCGCTACGCACTTGCTACGGCACGCCAGGCGGCGGAAGACGGTCTTGCCCAGGTGGCACGCTGTGGTCTGAGCATCTACGAGCCCTTTGTGCAGGCTGAGCTGGCGCGGATCGCCGCCGCGCAAGGGGATAGCGCCGCCGCGCAGCAGGCACTGCTGGTGATGCGACAGGGCGCCCAGCGCATGATCGCCCGTAGCGGCGGCCAGGTGCCGACCTGGGTTGGCATCTTGCGGTTGCGTGATGTCGAGATCACCCTGGCGCTTGGTGACCTGCCGACGGCTGCCCGTTGGGCAATCGATTTTTGGGTTGCACCTGGCCCGGCAGAGTCGGTGGTGACCATCGTGCAGCAGTTTGCGCTTGCCCAGGTGTGCGTTGCCGGCCTCGCTCAGCCGGCGGTGCTAGCGCCCCTGGCCGAACACGCTGGGGCATCGATCCCGACGTTAGCCGAGGCGCTCATCGCCGGGTGCCTACCCCGCTTCAGCGCCTTTAGGGGCGGACAGAACAGGCGTGTCACATGCATGCTGTTTCCTTAGACTGCGACCCGCAGGCGCTCACGCTTGCCGACCCGGCCGGTGCGGTGCACCGGGGTGGCGGCGGGTCGGGCGGACTGCC
>Ga0308410_1001906_pt1 | contig 12094 bp, 15 predicted proteins | sample HotsprOSTMatCore_FD_203467 | JGI IMG/M metagenome (GOLD analysis project Ga0308410, IMG submission 203467) | Hot spring phototrophic mat microbial communities from Octopus Spring, Yellowstone National Park, Wyoming, United States -... | ecosystem: Environmental > Aquatic > Thermal springs > Hot... | reverse complement strand
GGCCGAATTCGTCGGCGATTAAGCGGGCTTTGACAGGTCCAATTCCTTTCACGTCCGGATGGTTGGCGAGGAAGGTGGCAAGGCCCTCGGGGTCCATCTCGAGGTCATGGCCCATGAACTCGGCCTCGAACTGCCGTCCGTATTTCGGGTGATCTACCCATCGGCCTTCCAGCCGGACTGCATCGTTCTCCCGGACGAACACCTTACCCGCAAACTTCACCACACTCCCGTCGGCGCACAGAAGCCGGCCCGCGCTGAAGGTAGGCCCGGAATAGAAGACCGTGTCCACGACTCCGCGAATGCTCGAACGTTGTGTCCTCCTCATCCCCACCTCGCGAACGCGGCAAGAAGATACGCCTGGACGAACTGGCAGGCGGCCGGGCGGTTCCCGCAAAAGAACACCGGGACGCGGTAGTCGAGAATGACGGACAGCGCATTGCCGAGCACGGCGTTTGGATGCGCGTCGCCACTGTAGCGGTGGACCAGGACATCCAGCACACCGGCTTCGACAACTACGCATGCCGCCGGGTATCCGGCAAGTTTCCGCAGTTCCTTTCGAAAACGCGCCCGCTTGTGGATCACGGTCGACACGAAGTCATCCAGCGTCTTTCGCTCTACTGCGACCCGCTCTTCCACGCCTTCGACGGAGTAATCCCCGGCCGGCAGCGCGCGCCGCACCGCGGCCGCCTGCCGGGGATCAAACGAGTACGGCTCCTGTTCCCGCGTGTCAATGATGATCGTCGCCAGTCCCTGGCTAGAACGGGACAAGGGCGTCGCCGGCCTCCTGCCGGAACTTGCCAGGCGTGCGGTCGTTTTCGATGCGCCGATTGAAAAAGATGTTCTCGTTATCGCCTTTGGTCTTCTTGGTGACCTCAAGCTTCACGTCCAGCAACTTCTCCAGGTGCTTCGGCAGATCGGACAGCTTGTCGAGATCGAGTCCGCAGGTGTGCAGGTCGGTCTTGACGTACTTCAACGTGTTGTGGGTGATGACAGTGTTGCGCCACATCAGCCGGTTGACGAACTTCGGCGCGATGACGCGAAGTGTCCACTTGAGCATCGGGTTGCCGCTCGTTTGGGCTTCGGTCAGCTCAACTTTTTCGACGGTCACTTGGTACTTGCCGTCCGGCACGCTTTCGAAATCGCCGCGCTCCTCCGGCTGCTCGTCGCGAAAACCGTCGTCGAATTGGGAAAGGTCAATCGTGCGTTTGCTCATATGCTGGTCTCCTTCGGAAAGATCACTTCACTGCCGCGGCAGCCGACTTCGCCTGCGCCGGGGACTTCAACGGCGTCACCGCCGCGGTGAACGCCTCGAGGAGCTGCTTGAAGTCGAGATCGATCGTCTCCGGCAGCCGCCCGGTGCGGTCGCCGGCTTCGTAATAAAGGCTCGGTTTGGTGCGGATGACCCGCCGGATGTTCTGGGCGCCGTCCTCGCCGGTGGTCAGTTCCAGGTCGCAGAACAACACCATGTCCACCATGCCGAGCACAATCTTGCGGGCCTTGTCCGGAAGCGTCGGCACGATGCGGGTATACTTGCCCGTGCGCGTCTCGACCTCGATCTCCTTAGCGTGGGAGACCAGGAACAAGCCGTAGGGCAGGAAGGCCAGCTTGGTGAGCACCCGCTGGAACTCGTTGTTGACGATGGCATAGCCTTTGCCATAGCCGAGATCCGATTCATGGTCGATCTTGAACTTCTTCAGGATGTAGTCGGTGCAGAACTTGTAGGCGTTGTCGACCGTGTCGATGATGACGGTCTTGAACGGGTGGTTGCCTTCACCGATCTCGGCGCACGCGTTCAGCAGGTCTTCCCAGGACTGGATCGGAACCTGAAAGACATCGAGGGCGTTCAGCCCCGGCTCGGTGGCTAGGAAGACGGCCCCGTCGGCGTTGGAGCAGAGGGTAGACTTGCCAATCTTCGTCTGGCCGTACACCAGGACGGTGAGATCGGCGAGCGCGGGCTTGGGTTGCGTTCTTGCAGTGGGTAGCAGTGGCATAATTCTCCTTTTCAGAAAGCTGGTTCAGTGGTTTTCTCAGGGGGCACCCGCAACTCCTCGTTGGGCGCCACGCGCTGGTAGAAGTTCTCGATCACGTTAGGATTGCCGTTGGAGCGGCAGAGGGCGAAGTAGGCGCAAGGCCGCTGGTAGTTGAAGCAGAATGCGGTGTTCTGGTAAAAGACTCCGCGCCGGCGTGCGTTAAGGAAGGCTTGCGTCAGCTCCCACAACTCAGCGCGGAGAATGTCAAAGCGGTCCCGCGAGAGATACAGCATCTCGCGGTGGAACATCTCGGCATCGGCGTACTTCTCCTCGAGGCGCTGCTGGAACTCGTCATCCGATTCCGGAAGCCTCCGTTTGGCGGTTGTCTTGCCGGTTTTCGATTTGGCCAGCAACTCCGCGCGCCGGGCCTGATATTCTTCTTCCGTCTCACCCTTGCCCTGCTGAAGCTTCGCTTTCACGAGCACGTTGTAGAGGATGCCCGTGATTGGAATGCCCATTGTCTGCTCGATATAGTAGGCGTAGATGGTGATCTGGAAATCGGTCCAGAGCTTTTCCAGGTAATCTCCATCGACCTGCCCAGCGGTCTTGTGTTCGAGGATGAAGTGGTCGCCGCCGATGCGAACGATTCCGTCCACCTTGCCGGCGAGTACGAAGCTGCGGGACGCCGCGCCGGTCGCCGGATTGGTGATCGGGCCTTCGAACGTCTTTTCCAACGCAAGGATCTCGAACTCCTCGGCCGGATAGCGCGCGGCGTAGCCCCTCATCATCGCGGTGGCGAGGTGCCAATCCCGGCGCTGGTTCTCATCCTGAAACCGGTTGGGGTAGAGCCGGCCGATCAGAGCCAGAACCTCCTCGAGGTCGCGCCGCTGGTGCCAGGTCTGGAGACACTCGTGAATGATTGAGCCGAAGTGCAGGTTCCGGTCGCGTTCGAACGGAACAAGCTGCTGGAGGTAGCGCCAGTCCACTGCCTTGCGGCAGTTCCGGAACAGCGACCACATCGAGTAGGTAGAGACCATGGGAGCGCCAGTCATAGTTGGTTGTCCTCGCACTCCTACACCTCGCGCCGGACGCCGCCCTGATAGGGATCGGGCGCCACCAGCCGGCGAGTCCGTTTGCCGGAGTTGATGTGATCGACAAGGAGCCTGCTCAGGAGGCCGATGCTGGACGTGCTGCATGCCATCGCCCGGACGTTGGGGTCGTTCAATCCGAACTGGCCGATCTTCTTCTGCATGTCGCGGTCGATCGACAGGCTCTTGCCGGACCAGAATGCCGGGTACGACGAGATCACATCCGCAAGAGCGAAGAGGAAGCCAGACTTCAAATGCGTGGCGCGGTCCTTGTAAAGGATGCCCCGGATGCCCCACACACTATCGAGAAGCTGGAAGAACGCCTTGATGTTCGCGACCATCGTGGCGTGTCCCACCGTGGCCATCATGGGCGGCAGAGCCTGCCAAAGATCGGACACGGCGACATAGCGGCCGGCGCCAAACTTGGAGTGGAGGCGCATGACCGCCTTCAGGAAGGACAGCGCCGTCAGCAACTCCTCGCGCCGCATGTACTGCGACCACGATACCCGCTGGTAGAGCGCGAACGATTCATCCGAGCAGAGGTCGCACAGGCGGCCGAGCGCTGGACATTGGGCGGCGCGGTTGCGCAGGAGAATGTTCGGGGAGAGCCGCGTCCGGCGCATGTTCAGGATGTCAAACCGCTCCCTTTCCCATTCCTCGGTCGTCTCGAAGTGGATCATCGCGCCGACCAGCGGCTTGCCACCTTCAGATACAAACTCCCTGGCCGCGCTGATCCTTTGCAGGCCGTCGATAATGTACACGTCGCCCGTGATGGTGTAGGTGCCATTGGAGTCGGTGCATCCATAGCGGTCCCCGCGGACAGCGAGCTCCACGTCGGGAACGCGCCCGGCGCCGCTGCGGAAGGCCTCCATCAGCTCCTGCGTTTTGGCCCTCCGCAGCGTTTCGCGTTGGTAGGCGGGCTGTAGCAAACCGCCCAACGAAGCGGGATCAATTACCCCTCGCAGCACGATCCGGCCTTCCGTCAATTCGTCCAGCGCGCCGGACAGGACCTTCAGTTGCATAATTTGTTCTCCTTGATTCCCAACCGGAAAGCGTTGAGCGGATTGGCTGCGACCGCCTTCCGTTCGATTTGCACGATCACCGCCGCGACGGCGTTATTGACCTCGGTCAACAACCGTTCGGCTTCGTCGAACTCACCCGCTGTTTCGCCCAGCCAGCCGGCGAGGAGGGCGAGATGTTTTGTGGCTTCGATGAACGACAGGGTCAGCCGGGCCAGCCGGTCGACCCTTTGCGCCCGCTTGGTCCGGCCTGGCGCACGCTGAAGCCCCACTTGGCGATCCGCAACGGTGTCGCTCACGGTCAACTCGGCAGAGGGCGGTGGTAGTGGTGGATTCTGGGACGCCGCCACAGTCTTGCCGATATTGACCACGTTGATCGTCCGTCCATCACGGCCCTTGCGTTTGGCTGACTTCAAATCTTTTGGAGTGGCTTCCATCCGGCGCCGGTAATTGCGGACCATCTGGTCGCTCACGCCGACATGCGATGCGATCTGGCCGTCGCTCAGCTCGGCCCCGCCCGGATGCTGAAGGGCGGCCTTCACCGCACGCTGCTAGTCCTGATTCGTGCGGCGGAGTCCATTCCCCTTGTTCGCGCCGAAGCTGTACCATTGGGCGTCCTGTTGGGTGCCCTGATGCACCTGGCAGGCGATTTCACCGCGGCCGGAGTTTTCGGCGGCCTTGATGCGATGAAATCCATCGGCCAGCCAGTAGTTACTGCCGTCATAGAAGACGTCCACTGGCGGAAACTCCGCGCCGCTGGCCATGTCCTTCATGTAGTCGGATACGGTTTGAGCGTGAATTGCGGCCCGCGGCTGCGTGCCGCCGTCAAGCCGGATGCTGGAGATGGGAAGGCGCATCATCTGCCGCCTCCGCCATTCGCCGGCGCGAGGCCGGCCGCAGTGAAGGCCGCGCGAATCCGCCGGATCTGGCGGTTCATCTGGGACGGCGTGAGCCCCGTCCTCCGGCACACAGCCGAGATCGGCAGATGGGCCAGGTAACGGGCGATGGTTCGCAGATCATCCGGCAGGCCCGCGAGCACGCGCTCCGTGTCGAGGCTCAGCTCCAGGGCCGGACGGATGTCGGCAGCGGGTAAGTCACGCACATGGCCAGCCATGCCGTCGGCGGCCGCGTCGCTTTCCAAAGGCTCGAACGTAGGGCGTTGGACCTGCCGCGCAGCCAAGACGCAAGCGTGGTTACGAACGACGCCACGCACGAACCCTTTCCAACTCCCGCGGGCCCCGTCGAACCTTGGCAGCCGCCGGAGACAGTCGAGCGCCAGATCCTGCCGCAGGTCATCCCAATCGCCTGCAGCGAATCCAAAGCTCGACTGCAAGAGGCTGGCCCGCAGCGCTGTCTGCTGGAGCAGATAAGGGGTGAACTCGGCCGCGGGCATCATCGCCGCACCCCCTGAATAGGGCGCTTGATGACAACGCGCCGCGGAATGCCGTAGCGGATGTCGATCCGCTCGATCGCACCATCGCCGACCTCATCAAACTGCTCCAGGAGCCGGACGACTTCATTTCGCAGTTCGAAGTCCGCCAGATCGGCCTCGGGCCGAGGGTCGCTCTCAGCGTGCAACTTCACCTCCACGAACACCATCGGCGCGGGGCAGAACACGGGATCGTTACGTCGAATCTCGAGGTCTTCCACGCGGCCGAAATTGATCGACTGAAGGAGCCTCACCAAGGCCTGCCGGGGCGCAGAGAGTTGAGAGAAACGCATGCATCGCTCCATGGCCACCTCACTCCCCCATCCCGGCGCGGTTGCGGACCAGGAATTCGTCCACGGCCGCATGCACACGCGGGGGCTGAGCAGAAGGCGGTTCGAAGTCCTCGCGGCGCGAGATCCCCTTGAGATCGCGCAGGAGCCGGACCCGAATCCGATCCAGCCGCTTCATCAGCGTCCAGGTCAGATCGTCATCGAGGTGGTGGAGAACCGCGACGCCGCCAATGACAAGGGCCACGTCGTTAAAAGCCTCCCGAACCAGGCTCTCGGTGCCGGCGCTGGCGCAAGAAGGCGCTTGGTTCTGGTCGTGATTGGATCTGGTAGCAGTAGGTGCCGAATTCATCGTTGCCTCTGCTACCGGCTGTGTGACATGTCACACAACCCGGCCTGGCTGGACGGCCTGATTCGTTATGTGGCTGAAAACAGGAGTGATTTAGTTCAAGGATTTTTCCGGGCAGGGTGGGGACGCAGAGTGACTTGTCACTGCGCCGTGCGCATTTCACTCGAACAGGCGAACAGCGCGGTCCATGAATCAGTGCCTTCACTCAGCCGAAATGGCTGTTCTTCGACCCCGGCCCAGTCCCGGAGGAGCTTGGCCAGATTGAGCACCGTCAGGTCATCTCCCCGGCGCGGGAGGCGGCCGCGCGACCGGAGCATTTTAGTGAACGCCGTGCCTTCCGGCGTCAGCTTGCCGGCGGGTGTCCGGAGGCGCATTTCTTCGAGCGAGTAGAGGCGGCTGTTCAGCGCGTCACGCCGAGCGACCTCGTGCGTCGGCGGACCGTCTTCCTCCGCCCGGCCTCTGACGCGGTACCTCTGCTCCTGGGTCACGCTCACCAGCAGGCGTCCGTCCTGGCACTCATGAAAGCTGAAATCGATCCAGGTGGCGCCTTCCGGCGTGGGATGCCCCCAGTGTTCGGCCAGTCGAACTCCAAATTGACAGGAGTAGGTGTTGGCCTTTTTTTTGTGCTCAATCGGATCACCGTCCACTTCGACCAGGTCCTGCAAGAGCTGGCGAAGCCGGCTGATGCGCGTTCTCAAGGGAGTATCTCCGTGGAGGACGGAGGAGATCCTATCGCTATCGAGCGTCCCCCGTGCTGCGGCAAACAGCCTGAGCAGTTCGAGACGTTGGTCCGGATCCCGGAAGCCCGCCCGCGCAAAGTCCCGCTCTGACTCCTTACCGCGGATTGTCACCCGCAGAAAGGTATCGTGCAGAACCATACCAACCTCGCTCCATGCGGCATCCGCCGGGGCGGTGATGGTCTGGCTGCGGTCCGTCCGGGCTGGTGCGTCATACCCAAAGCAGTCCGCAATGTAGTCGAGGTCAACTGACAAGGCGCCGCCACTCAATTGACCCACCGAAGATAAATCAACGACCCTCAACTTCGATGGAACTCCGGCGCCACAACCGTTGACAGAAGGGACGAAGACCACGCCCGAACTCCATCCGTCGTATCGCAACAGCTTCTCGAAGTCGGCGCTCAGATCACCGGTGTCGCCGGCGACGAGGAAGAGATCCCGGAACCGCCCGGCCAACCGCCGGCCGAGGTGAAAGAGCCGCCCAAGATCGATGGGACGGACGGTCCCCGGCAGACCCACGGCCAGCGCGACCAGTTCGGCCAGCCGCCCGGTGTCGATCCGCCATTGCCGCAGCCGTGAGGGTTCCACGTTTACAGAACCTTCCTCCGGGCATGAGAGGAACATGCGGCGGCCGCCCGCCACGGTGATGACCTCCGACCAGTGTCTGTCGGAGCAGGCATCACACAGGATCCATCTTGCCGCTTCAGTTTCGCGCAGAAGGCCCATCGTGACGGCGCACTCGAATTCGGCCCTGTTCCACGACCGAATATCGTCGACGCCGACGACAGGATCTCCGGAGGCCAGCCTCTCAAGCAGCCGTTGCCAAGTCGCCGGCATGTCTTTCGATCTTCCACTCGCCCAGGTATTTCCGCAGTGTCTGCTCCTCGGGGCTGTCCTCAAGGTCGCAGAACGCCGGCGCCGAGATCTTGAATGTCAGGCTCCGCTCCTTACCGCCAGCGTCTCGAAGGAAGGCCTGCAAATCGTCACCCCGAGAACTGTGGCACTGCTCAGCCGGGCGTGCCTTTCCGCCAGCTTGTCCGCCATCACCTCGTAAACAGATCCCTCCTTCGACCTTCCGTCAATCGCGACCGTGATTCGCCCGCCGCGGCGCCCGTGGAACTGGAGCCGCATCGCCAGTACCCGGACCCAGGTGATGTTGTCGGCTGGGTGCGTCGGAAACGTGATGTTCGGGTCCTTGAAGACTTCCAGATCGAAGCAATCCTGTTCGTGTGTCTCGGGAAGCTCCTCCACACCGAGGACGACACGTGCGAAGATTCGCGACAAGCACTGGCGAATCTTCCGGCCGCCTTGGGCATAAATATCGATCGTGCCGTTGTCGCGGTGGTAGCCGAAGACGACCTCGAATTCCGGATTCCAACTCCGGAACTCGAACTCCCCGTCTTGGTCATAGCCAAAGCGCTCGTCGATGTAGTCCGCTGGATACGCAAAGAAGCAATCGACGTCGCCGTCCCGGCGCCGGAACTCGACTTTGCATTTGTCGCCGCGGCCCTGGGTGGTCCAGAAGAATTCGGAAAGCTGCCGTCCGAGTTCCACCTGCATCTCCGGCGTGACGCCGACAGTCCTGACGGGGAGGTTTTTCAGTGTCTCCCAAGACCGCTTTGGGAGGTTTTCGATGTGCGCAAGGGTCCGCGCCCCCTCCACAATGCGCTTGTCTTCCATGTAGCACCAGAGTGCGCGGTCGTAGGCGTTCTGTCGAGCGCTGATCGTCTCAGCAATGTCGAGGCCGATGTCGCGGGCCGCCTCGATCAACACCTGCGTACCGGTCGGATTAGCCAGGGATTCGACCGTGCGGACGGGAGCGATCATATGGCACCGTTCCAGAATGGAATCGACGCGCCGTTCGCTCACCGCCCCCCCAGTCGAAACCGGCGAACTCGGGAACAGAAGTAAAGAAGCGCTCAAGCGAAGCGTTCGGAACGTGACGAAAGAAAGATAAAGGATTGAAGACGTTCGGCACAGTGGGCCCTCCTGATTTTGTGGGGGGCTCCGCGCATGGTCGTGCTTCGGCGGCCACGTGCTTCTACTCCCGACACGTGCATGCTCGGGAGGGGCTGAGAGCCCATAATCCCAAAGACGGACGCAGCGAATTTTCAGGATAACATGGCGAAGAAAAAACGAATAAAAACTCACACCCCGGGCACATCGCAAGCGATTGATTCTGCTCTGAATATTGTTTGAAGGGCAGCTTGGCTGTGGATGGATGTGGAAAACTGCTTTATTCTTAAGTTGTTTTCTTTCTTGAGCTTGGCCCAGAGGTTCCGCTGCTCCTCCCAGCGTGGCTTGGCCGCAATCCGCCGCACTGCCACCTCGCTCACCGGAAACCGCGATGTGTGCGTCGACGGAAAGCCCAGAATCTCCACCTGGATGTCCGGCGCCAGCCAGATGAGCTCCATGATCTGGCTCATCCGCTCCCGGCTCAAGCAACCGAGCCGGGCCAGGTCCGCGTAGTCGCGTGCGTCTCCGCGCTCGATCATGTCCTGGAACTGGATGGCCAATGCCAGCACCTGCGTGACCCTGGGCAGGCGTCCACCGGTGGCGCCGGGCGAGACGCATGGCTCGACGGCTGGCTTTGTGGCGTAGAGCTGGAACTGAATCTCAGCCCGGCTGCCTGACATTTCGGTTGTCCTCCTGATTGGTGGCGGCCCATTCGCACAGCTCGCGGATTCCGCTGGACCGAAAACCAACCTTCACGGTGGCGGTCCTGCCGTCGTAGCGGACCTCCTCGACCAGGGTGCGGATGAACCGTTCCCGCTCCCAAGTCGATAACTGCTCCCAAAGCGGTGTGAATTTGTGAAGCGCTGCCTCGACGTCCTTTGGGTTGGCACGTTCGGCCTCGATTCTCGTCATCTGACGCTGAATCTCCGCCAAGCGGCCGCTGAGGTGGTTCATGCGATCCTGAAGTTGAACCAGTTAGCCGGCCGCCACTCTGAGACCGCCCGCCATGGCGGCCGTGTCGGCCATCTCCTGCGCGGCCTTCTTCAACTCCATCTCGATGTCAGCTTTCTCCTTCGTCATGCCTGCCGCGTCCTGGAGGCGGCGCTCCTCGATCTGGCGCAAGACCGCGCGCAGCAGCGCGGGGTTGCGGGCAATCCCTTGCAGTTGTTCAACGACGGCGTTCTCCAAAGCGGGGGCCGAAACGGAGCGGGTTTCGCACTGTGACCACCCGCGCTGGTGCGCCTTGACGCAGACGTAGTAACGATAGAACCGGCTCTTCTTGCTGACGTAGCTGTGGACCATGCCGGCATCGCAGCTCGCGCACCGCACGAGGCCCTTCAGCAAGGCCCCGTGCTTGTTGCCCACGTTGCGGCCGCCGCGGCGGCCATTCCGGCTCAGCGCACTCTGGACTTGGTTCCACGTTTCATCATCGACAATCCGCTCGTGCTCGCCCTCGTAGACCTCGCCTCCGTACGCCACCTTGCCGGTGTAGATGATGTTCGTCAGCAGGTTGTAGAGGCTGTTCTTCGCGATCGGCTTCCCTCCTGCCTGCCGGCCTTCGCGCGTGGTCCAGGACTTCATCCGCCAACCTCGGCGATCCAATTCCTCGACCACCGGAATGAGAGACCCATGATCGAGGTACAGCGCGAAGATCTCGCGCACGCGTTGCGCCTCGGCTGGGTTCACCACCAGTGCGCCTCCCTGGGCGGCGACGTCATAGCCGAGCACGGGATTGCCGCCGACCCACTTGCCCTTGCGCCGCGCGGCGCCCATCTTGTCGCGCGTGCGCTCCGAGATCATCTCGCGCTCGAATTGCGCGAAAGAGAGCAGGATGTTCAGCGTCAGCCGCCCCAAAGAGCTGGTCGTGTTGAACTGCTGGGTCACGGAGACGAACGTCGCACCATGCTTGTCGAGGACTTCCATGATCCTGGCGAAGTCGAGCAGCGAGCGCGTCAGCCGGTCCACCTTGTAAACCACCACGCAGTTGGCGATACCGGATTCGACATCGGAGAGCAGCCGCTTCAGCGCCGGACGGTCCATGTTGGCGCCGGTGTAGCCGCCGTCGTCATACTTCTGCGGCAGGACAAGCCAGCCCTCGTGCCTTTGGCTGTTGATGAACGCCTCGGACGCTTCACGCTGCGCGTCGAGGGTGTTGAAGGCTTGGTCGAGGCCCTCGTCCGTAGACTTCCGCGTGTAGATCGCGCAGCGCATGACAGTGCGCGAAGCGGCGCCGTTGCCGTTCTCCTTCCGCCGTGGATCAGCGCCCATGCGCAGACTCCTTCGCGAGCCCAAAGAAGGCGAACCCATTCCACCGTGTGCCCGTGATCTCTCCGGCTATGGCGCTCAGCGAGGTGAACCGGCGGCCCTCGTACTCGAAAGCATCGTCGAGGACCTTCACCACCAGCGTCCGCCCCTTGTACTTCTTCACGATCAGGCTGCCCGGCATTGGCAACCGCGCATCCTGCGTCTGAACCACCACTGCGGTTGCTGACCGGTCGGGCGGAATCGCCGCCCGCTGCCGCGTGGCGTTGTCCGCGATTCGTGAGCGAAGCTCTGTCCCGCGGGCAATCCCAAGGGCGTACTGCCGGACTGATTCCGGCAGGCCGCCTTCTTTCGCTGCCTGCACATGCCACGCTATCTTCCGGCGCAGATGCTGGCAGTTCGAAATCGGATGCGCGGCCCCGAACATCTCCCGGTGAACCGCCTGCAACTGCACGGCGGTCATCCGCGGCAGATCCTCGAGGTTGGGCAAGCCGCCGCCATGTCTCATAATCTGGGTGACTCCTTTCTCTGACGCGTCAACGTCAGTTCATGAGGGCTCGTTTCGACCGTGTTATCAAGGGCTTCTGTTGACGGAAGCGGCGGTTTCGACGAGCCGACCTGTCGCACCTGCGCGTGCCGGCGATAGGCAACCGCCAGCAGTGTGGCAATCTCGCGGACGGCCTCGTCCAAGCTCGTATCCACGCCCACGCCCATCTGTCCTCCCTGGCAGGCCGCAGCCGAGGGAGAGGTGGGTGCGGACAAAGGAAGCGATCGCCGCTGGCGGCCGGAACGTGTGGCTGCTCGATCCAATATCCAGCACCCACAACGAGTCCCGCTGGGCGGCCTGCTCGCTATCTGGTGTTCCGGGGCGCCTCCGCGCCCCTGTCAACTAATACCAGCGCGAGTTGGAAGTCTTGCGACTTTGTTGGCCAGGCTGGACGGGACGTGGGCGAATTGCACCATCTTGGTGCAGTGCCGGGTCAGTTCTGGCGAGCAT
>Ga0308410_1001901_pt1 | contig 12117 bp, 15 predicted proteins | sample HotsprOSTMatCore_FD_203467 | JGI IMG/M metagenome (GOLD analysis project Ga0308410, IMG submission 203467) | Hot spring phototrophic mat microbial communities from Octopus Spring, Yellowstone National Park, Wyoming, United States -... | ecosystem: Environmental > Aquatic > Thermal springs > Hot... | reverse complement strand
TAAACACAAATTAGGGGTCGTATCCGACGAGGAGATTCTTCTCGTGAGGGCCTCCTGATGGGCTGAGACCCAAAGAGGTCCCGAACCCATCTGCCAGCCCCTGACTCCCACACCTAGTGACACGAAGGAACTGAGGTTGGGTTGGTCAGCAAAGGGGGGTTTACACAAGTTATAGCTCATGATGAGGAAAGGGAGATTCGGCCAAAGGACTCTTCATTCCACCAAAGGCCTCTCAGCATTTGCCTAAAGCCCATTTCAAGTCTGGGGTTGACAATTCTCATTGGCCTGTTCTAAGAAGAGGCCATCACCCGGAAGGCGCATGGGGATGATTTTTCCCAGTGGGCAGGCTCCGTGGTGAACACAACGGGCGGAGCCTACCCTGAAGACGAAGAAAAGACCATTGGCTCGGGAAGGTAACCAAGGGATACGGGTGGACTGCCGCAAGGGACAAAAGAACTTTCTCTATGAGATGAGTCCGGAAGTCCAGCGAGTCTCCCGCCCCCCCCCAAACAAGATGCGTTGCCAGTCCGAGGCTTGTGAAGGGTCTCGGGGCGGCCCGTGGTTTGGGGCTCCTTTCGTGAGTCGAGTTTATCGAGGACCTCTAGGATCCCTTTGACTCGCCTCCTCTCGTATCCCCTGCATTTGCTTTTGGGTGATGGTGGCCAGATACGCGCTTCTCTTTCTGTTTCCTGGGAGGAGGGCATGGGGTGCGGAGATCTTTTGAGAAGCTTGCCACAATAGGGCGACTCCCCGACACGTTTCTCGGGAGGGCGAGGAGGATCTTCCGGTCGAACCCGACCGCATAAGCTTCGAGACGGGCGCCGGGGCCTTGGCTACGTATTGAAAAATGAGACGAGTGACGAGTTCCGCTTTTGCCTCGAAGCCATTCCTGAGCAGGATTGGTCACCAGAGAGGAAATACGAGGTAAGCTACCCTATCGCCCAAGACGGAGGATCCCCGGTTATGATGAGGAAGCGACTAGCATAGGGGGTCGGGAAAACCGTGTCGGGCAGAGACTTTCTTATAAACACCGAGGAACTTGGCACTTTTTTGGCAGGCTATGGTTTCATCGAATTCGCCCTCCTTTTGGGCTCCTTTGCCTGTGGGGCTCCCCAACCGTGGAGCGACGTTGATATCGGTGTCTATCTCTCGCGCCCCCTGAGCCTGTTGGAGCAGGGGCAGCTTACAGCGGCCTTGGAGCGCCACCTGGGCCGGGACGTGGATCTCCTCGTTCTCAATACCGCCCTGGACCACAATCCTGCTCTGGCTTATCGAGCAATCACAGAGGGCACGTTGCTTTTCTGCCGCGACCGCAAGACATTCGTGGATTGCAAGACCAGGGCTATAGTGCGCTTGCGGTATCGATCATCGATCTTGCCTTTCGAAACAATACGCCCAGGCCACCTCCTTTATGTTGGCAATGAGTAAACGAAGATCCGCCTCAATCTGGCCACCTCGCGCTCTTTCTCTGACCCCCATTTTCACTTGTCACCCGCTGCCAATGGACCAGTTTCTTGCCCAGCGAGGAACACCGTACCACTCTGGTAGACTTGCTGGTCGAATATCATCCACTGGGTGGGTGGATGATGATCAGTGATTTGCGGGCCTCGTATTGTCGCCAGGAAAATAAGAGCCATCAGATGTTCTCCGAGCAAGTTTTCACCCTTGGAGATGTGTTTGGACGCCTGGTAGCCAATGTGGATAAGATTCGGGAAGGCCCCAGGTGTTATGATCCGCTGGATTGGAGCTTGCGAGAAATGCTAAAGCTCTTGACAAAAGAAGGAGTACAACATAGAGAAGTGCAGAAGTTTGACCACCACCTTGGAGACCGTGACGCCGCAGTTTTGAGCGGAGGGGAGGTAGGCAAATGAGCAAAACGCAGCAATGGTTGGTCTGTTTTGACACTGACCGAATCAAGCAGTACCTGTTTGCCACAAACCGGCTGAAGGAGATCCGTGGCGGCAGCGTCTTGATTGCTAGTCTTGATGAGAAACGAAAGGAGAATCTTGAGCAGCGCTATGGTGTAAACCAAGTGGTTTACTCCGCTGGCGGTGGTGCGACGGTGCTGGTTCCCACGGAACGAGAAGCTCAAGACCTGATTGCCCAAATTGAGCGTGACTTTCGTGCTCAAACAGTCACAGCCTCTATCACCGGCATCTATCTGCAGGTAGATACAGCATCCCAAAAGTTCGGGGCAGAGATGACCCGGGCCGGCAGGGAGTTACGTCGGGCCAAAGCATCCAAAGCGGAATTGGCCTGTTTGCCCGTAGAGCCGTATATGCGTTTTTGTGATTCCTGTGGGAACCATCCGGCAACACGTCGGGCTCAGGACGGAAGTGGAGACTGGTTATGTCTGGCCTGTTCTATGAAAAGGGAAAAGGGCCACAAGGCGCGCACGGGCTTTTTCGCGAACTTTGTCGATTGGAGCCAGTCCGAGAGTTGGCAGAAGGCATCAATGCCTGACGACCTGGATGCTATTGGGTCTCTCGCCTCTCCGCCAGGCTATGTAGGTTTCATTGCCCTGGATGGTAACCATGTCGGCGATCTGCTGACAGAACTGCCCACCATAGAGGAGTATCGGAAGTTTTCGGAAGGGCTTTGGAAGCTCGTGCGAGAGCAGACGTTTAAGTCCTTGGAAAAGCACTGTGCGTCCCGTGATGGGATTGCTCCTTTTGAAATCGTCCTGATCGGCGGTGATGATGTGTTGCTGATCACATCAGCGGATGTCGCTATGGAGGTGGCATTAGACATCGTTCAGGGGTTTGAAGAGGCCTCGCAACAGTTGCTGCAAGAAGTCGGGCTATTCGGTAAGCGCGCGAAACTGACCATGGCCGGCGGGGTAGTCCTGGCCCATGCCGACTTTCCCATCCCGGCGATGCACGCTCTGGCCGAGGCGCTGCAAAAGTCAGCCAAGCGGCTCTGCGCCGAGCAAAAGTATCAGACTGGTGCCATTGATTTCCAGATGGTGACCAGCAGCGATACAGACCTGGATGCCATGCGTCAGGGCGTTCCCCATCGCCGCCCGTATACTCTGGCGGACCTGCGCGCGTTGCTCACCCATATCCGCAACCTCAAGGCAGCCGACATGCCAATGAGTCAGTTGCAGGCGATGTATCAGGCCCTGTTTGAAAGCGAGGTGAACGCGCAGTTGGCCAGTATCGCCACGTTGGGATACCTGGGCCGGGGTACGGATAAGACACGCTACAATCGGCTGAAACTGTTCTTTAAAGATTTCGGCGTCCAGTTTGATGGACAGTTGCCACCCTGGGATGCCTATAAACGCTCGGCGCTCACCGATCTGGTAGAACTTTATCCTTTTATCAAAAGCTAAAGGAGGGCGGAATGGCACGGATTTACGTTCAAATCGAGCCGCTTTTGATTGAGGTAGATGGTCCGCTGGCGGTGAACACTGGTTTTCGGCGTGGCCTCATCCATCGCACGGTGGAGCGCGATGCCGAGGGGTTGGCCTACATCCCCGCTTCGTCGCTCAAGGGGCGGGTGCGCCGGGCCTGCGAACAGGTAGCCCGCCAGGTTGGGCTGCATGTGTGTCGCGCTCCCCGACCCAACGGCATGTGTTCGGCCCACAAACAACCCTGCCTGGTTTGTCGAGTGTTTGGATCGCCAGGGCGAGGGAGCGGGCTTCACTGGCAGGATGCCCGGCTTGTCCAGGATTACCGGAACGTTTTCGTTGGGGATGAAACCACCCGTCAGGCGCAGTCTTATACGCGCACCCAGGTTCAGCTCAGCCGGGCGTTGGGGATCGCCGCGCCCGACCATCTTTTCACCAGCGAGTTCGCCATTGAGAGCTTGCGCTTTGAATCGGCCATCACCGGCTGGTTGGACGTGACTCCCATTGCCGGTGAGGAGGCGACCGGCGGCTATGAACTGCTGCTGTTGCTGGCTGGATTGCGGCTGGTCAACACCCTGGGGAGCAGTAGTAGTCGCGGGGCAGGTCATAGTGTGATCCATTTACCCAGGCAGGTAACTGTTGGAGGACATGCCACCAACGTTGAGGCCATCTTTGAGAATTACGACCTGCTGAATGAATTCGACCAGGAGGTGCAAAATGGCGCCTGAATTCACTCTGGCGCTGCAACTGCGCGCACCGCTGGCCCTGCACCGGGCACGCGCCAGTGTGCAGTATGTCGGCACTCTGGATTACATCCCCGGCACGGCGCTGCGCGGCGCCCTGGCCGAAGCCTACCTAGCCGAACACGGCGGGCCTGATGATATCTTTCGCGCGCTGTTTCTCTCTGATCAGGTGCAATATGGGGATTTGTGGCCAGCACTTGAAGGAAAACAAACAACCTTGCTTCCTGCTACGGCTCAAGTCTGTAAACGCTATGGCCTGAAGGACCTGGCGAGTTTTCGGGATGCCCTCCTGGATGTCTGGACCGATTCCGATGACGACAAAAAATGCCCAAAGTGCGGTGAACCTCTGGACCGGGCAAGCGGTTACCTGTGCAACCCGGATCCCGTGGAGCCGCTCACTCCGCGCTCCCGCCTGCGGGTGAGCACGGCCATCGAACGGAGCACCGGGACGGTGGCGCGGGAGATGCTGTTCACTCACCACACCTTGACCGGCCAACGCCAGACGGAAGAGAGGGCACCTCTCTTGTTCCGGGGCACGGTACGGCTGACCAACCCGGCTTTACAAGATGAACTGGCCCATCTGCTACAAGCCGCTCCCCTGTTCCTGGGCGCAGGCCGCAGCCGGGGATTGGGCCAGGTGGAGGTCAAGGCCTGGTCCGAAGCTCCAGCAACTGAGCCATTGGCAGAGCGTTGGCGCCAGTTCAACGAGGCCGCACAACGAGCAGGCGGAGAGGCCGGCAAGCGGTACTTTTCCCTGACCCTGCTAAGCCACCTGGCCCTGCGGGATAACCTGTTGTGTCCCGTACTGAGCGAAATTGCCCCCCAACATTTCGGGCTGCCGGATGGCGTCACGTGGGTACGTTATTCGGGTTCTGACCGGGCGGTGCTATTTCTTAGCACTGTCACCGTGCCCGGCTGGAACGCCGCACTGGGCCTGCCCAAGCCGGACACCATCGCCCTGGCGCGGGGTTCTGTGCTGCTGGGACAGTGCGATGCCGAACAGGAGCAGGCCGTGCTGGGCTGTCTGGCACAGATCGAGGCCGAAGGCGTAGGTGAACGGCGCAATGAAGGCTTTGGCCGCGTGGCCGTCTGTTATCCGATTCATTACACGTACTGGAGGTAACCCATGAGCGAGCAAGCAGTTCAGGAAGTAGCCTTGCGTGTGGCGCTGGAGCGGGCCATTGCCCGGAAAAGCGACGACTATGACCAAAGCGCCCGGCGATACGCTGACCAACTGGTTGGCACCAAACTGGACAAAACCCAGATTCGTGGTCTGGAAACGCTGGCCAGCACCACCGACAAGGTGTCTGACATCACCGACTGGCTCAAATTGCGTATAGGGCGCGATTCCGGGCGAGATCGCTGGGCCCAAGAGGGCATCGGACGCGACCTGGTGAACGAACTGGAGGGGCTGCGCAACGATGCCAGAAGGATTGTGGATGAACTTCGGGTAGGCGAAGGCCGGGCAGGCAAAGGCACTGCCTTTGCCTACCCAGTGGATCCCGACCTGGAGCGGCAGGTGCACCTGCGGCTGTGCCGCGAATTCCTCAAGCACCTGGCGGCGCATTTTGAGTATCTAAAAGCGGAGCGGGAGCGATGAGCGAACTGGCCTATCTGCTCAAACAAAAACAAGGCATCGCTGCCTGGAGCGACCGCTGGCAGGCCGAGGCGGCCCGTTTTGCCGACAGCCATCGCGACCTGCTGCCCAAACGGATCACCAACGCCCAGCTCTATGGCCTGGGCAACGTAGTGCGCAGCGCGCGACGCTATGCCGACATCGAGCGCTTTATCCGCCATCAGGCGGAAAAGGCGGAACGCGCCGGCCGGCTGGACGTGCAGGGGTACTGGAATGACCTGAAAGATGCCTTGGGCAACCTTCGCAGCGAAGCGCAGGCGCTGCTAAAAACGTTCCCTCTCCCTGCCGGGATGGATCACCAGGAGGCCCTGGATGCGCTGCACCGCGAGTTGGCCGGGTTCTATGTGCAACATCTGATTGCTCACAGTTTGTATTGGACACCAGCCCAGGAAGAATCCAAACGACGTGAGCGGTAAGAGGTGAGCCAATGCCCGACGAGGCTCTGCGACAACGTTTTGAAGCAGTGGTAAACAGCGCTATAGAACCTTTGGTACGGCAATACTTAAAAGAGGCATATCGTTGTTTTGTAACTCAGGCGTTCAATGGCGCTGTGGTGATGACATGGAATGCCGTCGCATGCTACTTGCGGTTAGTCGTTAGGACAATCAGTGTGGATTTATTCAGAGACAGTTACAAGACTTTGCATCGTCAAGAACCAGGCGAGGATCTATCGCTCATCAACGACAGTCTCTTTATGCAAGCGTGTGACGGAGCAGGCATATTGTGCGATGTTGTTCCAGACCTACATCTTCTGCGTAAAAGTCGCAATGACTGCGCTCATCCGACTGGCATCTTTGTCTCGGTAGATGAAGCTCTGGAATTGGCAGAGAGTATTGGCCATGTGGTTTCTCGTCGAGTTGTAGAGGAACGTTTGACAAACCCGGCTATCTTGCGGAAATTTGCCCGAAATGCCAGCAAACCTGACGCAGAAGGGATAGCCAAGTGGGTTCGGGAGGATCTGTGCCCGCAACTGGCGCACGATTTGCTCACGATCTTTGAACGCGACGACTTTGAACGCGACGACGAAGTAACCAACGTGTCAGGTATTATTGGGCTATGGCGAGGGTTGTGGAACCGAGTAGATGAAGCGACTCGGCAGCGCTTGTGGAATCGCATTGAGAGAATTGTGCAAAACACCCTACGCGACGTGGAACGCGCTCTCCGCACCCCCGAAGAACTTGTGAGACTGATCGTCTGGCCTGCTCCTGACGCGGAATGCCCACCACGGGACCGCATCGGAGAGTTATTCGTTACTTGGTTTGAAGGACTTGTTCAATCAGGCCAATTCAGACCAGAAGATATGAGATTAGCACGGGAGCTACGACAATATTTCCCGTCTTCCCTGCGTGAAAGATTGCAGGCTGCCTTACAAGAAATGACCAGGAGGTACGCAGAATGAACACAACTCTAGATCGTTCCCAACTCCGCGCCCGCTATCGGATCACCGGGCGCATCGTGCTGGATACCGCCCTGCACATCGGCGGCGGGCGTAATCCATCGGCGGCGACCGATAGCCCGGTGGTGCGCGACGGCGCCGGCCGGCCCTTTATCCCCGGCTCGTCACTCAAGGGCGCTTTCCGCGCCGCGGTAGAGCGGTTGGTGCCCAACATCCCCGGTTTGCGCACGTGTGGGCTGAGTGACGCGCCCGAAGCGTGCGCCAACCGCCTGCGAGAGGAGCTCAAGGATCGTAAAAACATCCCCGAAGCCGAACTTTTGAAACTCCTGGACAGCATCCTGTGCGACACCTGCCGCACTTTCGGCACGACGCATCTGGCCTCGGTGGCGCTCTTCCACGATGCGCCGATCGCTGAAGTCTGGCGCGCCTTGCCGGAAGTGCCAACCCAGGTCCGCGACGGTGTGGGGATTGACCGCGATAGCGAGCGCGCCCGCGAGGGAATCAAGTACGACTTTGAGGTGGTGCCGCCGCAGACCTCCTTTGACTTTGCCCTGACGTTGGAGAATCCTACCGAACGTGACCTGGGACTGATCGCCCTGGGCCTGCAGGAGTTCATCGACGGGATGATCCCCCTGGGCGGCATCCGCTCGCGGGGATTGGGCCGTTGCCACCTGGAAGAGGTCAAAATTGAATGGGTAGACTTCAGCGATCCCAAAGCGATAACGGGTTATTTGCTGGAGCGCCAGATGACGGTGGAACCAACCGACGACTTTATCCGCCGCCACCTGAGCGCGCTGCTGAATTCAGAAAGGAGCTGAGCGATGTTTAAGCAACTGGTGAATGAATGCCTGATTGACCTGCACATTCACGTCGAGGGGCCGGTGTTGATCAAATCCGGCCTGGCCCAGGTCAGCGGGCCGGATATGGCCTGGGTGCGCGTCTTCCGCAATGGCCGCGAGGAGGTCTACCTGCCCGGCTCTTCGCTCAAGGGCGTCCTGCGCAGCCACGCCGAGCGGATCGCCCGCACCCTCAAGCCGGAGGCGGCCTGCGATCCGTTTGGCAAAAAGGATGATCCGCAGCGCTCATGCAGTGCGTGCTTTGATGTCCGCAAAGACAATAGGCAAGAGCCGGATAGTGCGACGGCCTATAAAGAGGCTTGTTTAATTTGCAAACTGTTCGGCTGGACCCGGTTTGCCGGCCGGCTGGCGACGGCCGACGCCTATGCCGTCGGCACGCCGCCCGAACCGGCTCAGCGTGACGGCGTAGGGATTGACCGTTTCACCGGCGGCGCAGCCCACAGAGCCAAGTTTGAGCTGGAAGTCATCACCGATGGTATCTTTGCCACCACCCTCCACCTGCGCAACTTTGAATTGTGGCAACTGGCGCTGGTGGGCTTTGTGCTGCAGGATCTGGGCGACGGGCTGATTCGCATCGGAATGGGCAAGAGCAGGGGCCTGGGCAAGGTGCGTGGCGAGGTGCAACAAGTCCGAATAGACTTCCTCGGCCCGCAATCGCCACAGGTCGTCAACGGCCAACTGGCCTTGCGCGGGGTCGGTTCGCTCTTTGATGACGCCGGGGCCTACGGAATGGTCACGCCCGACGAGGTCAGCATCCCCTACTATGGCGAACTCTGCTCCAACGGCCTGCGTACGACGGTCGTTTTCCCCGGCCAGACCTTCCCGTGGGACAGGATTGCCGACCGTTGGGTTCAGCGAGTGAGCGCTTTCACCGATCCCCTGGCGGGCGAACGACGGGGAGGGCGGCGATGAGCGAGCGGGTGTTTTCCGGCACCCTGGACCTGGACAAATTGCAGGCGTTGGTGGAGGCCTGCCGGCCGCAGGCGCGCTTTGCTATCCTGGAGCGGATTGACGCCATAGACTTTCCCCCACCGCAAGAGGAGCCGATTAACGTAACGAACTGGTCCAAAGGCCGGCTCTTTGACGAGGCCTTTGAATTGCGCTGGGAGCAGATCGGGCAGGAATATCACGTGATTTTGTCCGGCAGCGGAGATCTATCGGCCCTGGCCGCTGGGCTGAGCGAGCAGCCACTTCCAACTGGCCCAGACGAGGTAGCGTACTATTGCTGGAAGGAGAGGGATACACGCCTGGGGCGCACGTTGAACTACCGCTGTGTACCGGGCAAGGGGGATGTGAAATTGTCCGTGCGCGAGTTCCGCGACGACCACGGACGACTGGTCTTCTGGCGCTACGTCAAAATGGAGCGGGATGGAGGTGAAGAATGAATCCTTACGGTTTTGTCCGCCTGGGGCCGGCGGCGCAGCATGCTCCGGCGACCCGGCATGACCAGTTCCAGGGGCTGAGCGGGCGCCTGCGCTGTCGCCTGATGGCGCTGACCCACCTGTTTATCCCCAGGACCCAGGAGGCAATGAAGGGGAAGCATCAGGAGCTGGATCTGATGCGATCCGTGGATGGGCGGCCCCTGTTGCCCGGATCCTCCCTCAAGGGGGTCATTCGCAGCGTCGCCGAGGCGATCAGCGGCTCCTGCCTGACTCTGCCCCTTGGCAGAGACGGCCAGATAGAATATCGCGGCCGTCCGCCAGTCATGTATCGCATTCCGCGCGGATTTGAACACTGTCGCGATGCGGATCACCTTTGCCCGGCCTGCCGCATCTTCGGCTCGCTCAGCGGCGGCAATCCCTTCCTGGGCAAGGTCGGGTTCAGCGATGCCCTTGCGGTCGGCCCGTATGAGGTTGAGACCCTGACCATTGAGGCCCTGATGGAGCCCAAACCGCGCCACCGCGCCTGGTATGAAGACCCGATCCAGCGCGGATACCTTCGCGGGCGCAAGTTCTATTACCACCGGCCTCTTGGCCCGCGGCGGACAACGGTCAGGACTGAATATAACAAGACCATTGAGGCCGTGAAGCCGGGCGCTGTTTTTGAGTTTGAGGTGGATTACACCAATCTGACAGAGGCCGAGTTGGCTCTGCTTGTCTTTGCCCTGGTCCTGGAGCCTGGTGTGGCCCACAAAGTGGGGATGGGCAAGCCGGTGGGTTTAGGCAGTGCCCGGATCGAGATCATCGGTTGGAAACAGGTGGACCGTCAGGCGCGCTACCGGCAACTTGGCGGCGGGGTGACAACTCTGGAAGGCGAGACCCTTAGCACCGAGATCGCCCGCTGGCAGGACAGATACCATCAGGAATACGATCTATGGCAAGAATGCCTGGCCGACCTGCGCCGCATCTGGAAGTGGGATCCAGCGTCAACGGTAGAAATCCGGTATCCGGGGCAGGACTGGTTCCGGCAGAATCCACGGGCGCCGATTGAGCAGGCGCCGTAGTAAGTAAAGGAGCGTTATTGATGACAAAAACAGCGCTGATTCTGTTAGTCGGTGAGCAGCCGTTACCCAACTTGTTGCCGACACGCCACATTAACCCTGAGTTGGTTGTCTTGGTTCACACGGATCGCACAAAAGGGATTGCAGAACGGCTAAAAGGTCTGTTATCAGCCGAGAAGCTCCTTTGCGAAGTCGAGCCATACCATTTGTCTAAGATTGAGCGGACCTTGCACGATTTCCTTTCCCAGCATGTCGCGGAGTCTAAGCATCAACTGCTTTTTAATCTTACCGGTGGAACCAAGCCGATGTCTCTTGCCGCCTTCCAGGTAGCCTCTCGACACAAGGCCCCGTTTGTGTATTTCCAGACCGAAGGCGGCCGCAGTTTGCTCTATCGATATCAATTCACTGACCAGGGAGAAGTGAAGCTGGAGAAGCAGGAAGAATTATCGCAAACCATCACTCTGGACGATTATCTGCGTGCACAGGTGGGGAGCTATACAAAAGGATCGCCTAGGAATGATTTCGAGGAACAAGTGTATCAAGCGCTGCGAGCGATCTCTGACATGGAGACACTTACAAGTGTGCGTCCCCAGGGTCTGGAGGCTTTGGAGGTGGATTTTGTGATCCGCCTGGGCAACCAGGTAGGCGTCATAGAAGCCAAAACCAAAGGTGCCAAATCTGGGATTGACCAGATTCAAGCCGTAGCCGAGCAACGATACCTGGGGACATATGTGGCCAAGTTTTTGGTCTCTGGTAAGCAGGTGGATAGGAACAACAAGAACCTCGCCCAAGCTTACAAGATCGAGGTGATTGAGTTGCCAAGTTATACCGGTATCGGCAGGCTAAACGAAGGTGACCAACAGGCGCTCAAGCGACGAGTCCTTGAAAGGCTGAGGAGAGGAGGGTAACCATGGGCGTCTACCACCTCATGGGCCTGGGCCGTTCGCCCGGCACCGTCATCGGGCCGCTGACCTACCTGGCCCATCGCAATAAACGCTGGAACGCCCACGACCAGCGCTTCTTCGCCCGTTCCGGCGAGGTTCGCCAGCGCCAGGCCGGCGAAAAGGTCGGCGCCGTATCCCAGCTGGCTGCAAGGTGCGCTACGCCGTCGCCCAACAGGAAGGACGCACGGTCGTGGTGAAGGTGCAGCGAGCATAGGAGGTGAAAAACACTATGCCGAACAGACCGTCTTCCACCAACATCGGGCAGATCGTCGATCTGTTGGCCGGTTATGATTTCATCGAATTCGCCCTCCTTTTCGGCTCCTTTGCCGGCGGGGCCCCCCAACCGTGGAGCGACGTGGACCTCGCCGTCTACCTCTCGCGTCCGCTGAGCTTGTTGGAGCAAGGGCAGCTTACAGCGGCCTTGGAGCGCCACCTGGGCCGGGACGTGGATCTGCTCGTTCTCAATACCGCCCTGGACCACAATCCGGCTCTGGCTTATCGAGCGATCACCGAGGGCACGTTGCTGTTCTACCGCGATCGCAAGACGTTCGTGGATTGCAAGACCAGGGCTATGGTCCGCTATCTGGACACGGCCTTTCTGCGGGCTTTGGTGTCGCGCGCCTTTCACAAGCGCCTCGAGACAGGTCGGTTCGGCACAGGAGGATAACGTGCAAGAGCGATTGCTGCGTCTGGACGTGAATGTCCGGGAATTGGAGCGCTTTCGTCAAACGTATACCATCCAGGATATACGC
>Ga0308410_1001897_pt1 | contig 12129 bp, 9 predicted proteins | sample HotsprOSTMatCore_FD_203467 | JGI IMG/M metagenome (GOLD analysis project Ga0308410, IMG submission 203467) | Hot spring phototrophic mat microbial communities from Octopus Spring, Yellowstone National Park, Wyoming, United States -... | ecosystem: Environmental > Aquatic > Thermal springs > Hot... | reverse complement strand
TGGGTGGGCACCTCGTTCGAAGGGGTCTTCTGGCGTGATGCCGGGGGAAACTGGCGCGCATACACCGGGGCCGATGGTCTGGGGGGAAACACGGTGCATGCGATCGCCGCCGCGCCTGATGGATCGCTATGGTTTGGCACAGAGAGCGGGCTTAGCCGTCTGACGGCGGATGGGCAATGGCAGCGGTTCGGCCAGGCGGAAGGCTTGCCGGAGGGCGCGATACGCGGCCTGCGCGTTCTTGCCGACGGAGCGCTGCTGGTGGCCGCGAGTGACATCGCCGAAGGCGGCAGCCTCATGCGGCGCTCCGCCGATGGAACATGGCAAACCCTGCTCCCGCCGGGCGGCGCCGCGCGCAGCAGTATCCTGTGCCTTGCCGTCGCGCCTGACGAAACGATCTGGATCGGCACGGCGACGGATGGGCTGGTGCGTCTGGGCGTGGGTGGGGCGGTCCAGACCTTCACGACGGAAGACGGCCTGGCGGGGAACAGCGTGAACGCCTTGCTCGTCGCGCCTGATGGGACGCTGTGGGTTGGGACTGACCGCGGCTTGAGCCGGTACATGCCGTGATGGGGCATAGAGTTCATCGGAGGGGGGGTGGGGAAACCAGGTTTCCCCACCCCCCCCGCCCCCCGGGTTGGACAGGGTGCCAGTCACCCCTTCCGCAGAAACACGACGCTCTCCCGCGCCGGTTCCCGACCGAACCGCCCCATCTGCTGCGCGCTGTTGCCGCGCAGACGGGCAACCCAGGTTCGTTCATGCGTAAAACCTGCCTGCCCGGCAACGTCAATCAGAATCTGGTCCACGGGCGCCATAACCCCGGCGTGGCGCACATTCCCCACCACGAACGCACAGACTGCGCCCGGCGAGAGATGCGACGCAAGCGCCTCGAACGTGAGGTGCATGTCTGCAAAGTAGCCCTGGAGCATCGGCGCGATACGGGGATCGGTGGTCTCCGGCAAACACCTCAGCACTGCTTGAAGCGAGTCGGGCGCGCGATAATCGCGCGCGCGCACCTCGGGTTGCTTTGCCTCGACATGCGAACGCACCGACGCGCGGCGGAGTTGCGTAATGTCCTCCTCATGCAAACCTAGCGTAAGGAGTTCGATATGAAAGATGCGTGAATAATCATGGCGGTTCGGATAGGGCGGAGACGTGATGACCAGATCAAACCTTCCGCTGACCTGCTCCAGTCGCCGGGCATCATCCAGGAACACCTGTGCGGGCCTTCCCTCGTGTGGTGCGACGTCTTCCATGTGCAGATGGCTTTGCTGCTCGAACCAGCGGCGAATCTCCTTGCTTTGATCCTCCTTTTCCACCCAGCGGAACCATCCGCCGTCGGGCGCGGCGCGGCTCACGCGTTGCTGCACCCGCAACAGGACCAGGCGGAAAAAATCCGCGGCGGCCTTAGGAAGGGTTGCGATCGTTTGTTGCAGGCCGAGCAGATGGGCCAGTTCATGCGCGGTAAACGCTTTCGCCAATCGCTCTGGCACGGGAGGCACCTCGGACAACGGCGTATAATCCAGCACGCACCGCATCTGCTGTTGCAGGAATGTCCGGTCAAAACGAGCGAGTTTCACCTGGCTGACAAACACACTGAGCGGCGACAGGTCCGTGCCAGCGGCGTGGTAGCCCAGTTCATAGGCGCGCCGCACGGTGGCGCCCGCGCCGACGAAGGGGTCCAGGATGCGTCCATGCGGCGGGAGCGGATACGCCTTCAGGATTTCATCGACCAATTGCGGCGAGAAGCTGTGGGGAAACCAGAACCAGCGATGAACCGGCTGCTCCTGCAGCAGCCGCGGCGTCACATGATGACGCAAATCCAACCGATATTCGAAACCTTCCGGCAGTGGCGGCAACAGATTCTGACTCATTTTTGGGCTCGACCTTGCCGAAACGGCGGCCGCGGAAAGCGAATTTTGACCGGTTGACGGTAAATCGGGTGCGAGAGGATCAACTCGCCCTTGTCCAGACGTGTCAAATGACTCCGGATATCTTGATCAAGGAAGCGATAGTTGCCGGCGTTGATCTCAGCGCTGTCGGTGCGCCCCAGAACCTTCGTGGCCGAATTGCCGGTGACCCGGTCGTGCACGGCGCTGAGGAATTGTTGGGCTGCGAACAGAATTATCCCAAAAGATCGCCCTCGCTCCGCAATGTCCAACACTTGCTCAAGGATTGGGGAAGGCTCTCCATGACCACGGGCCGGAGCATATTTGTTAAGCTCATCAACGAAGATAATCACCTTACGCGGCGGTTCATAGTCGTCAAAAGGCAAAGCCTCGCCTGAGTACAACCCGTACACTGTGCGCAACACGTCGCCGAAGACCAGGGTCTGCTCTTCAGGAGCTAGCCGGGCGATGTCTACTACATATGTGTGTCCACTTCGAATGTCGCCGATCTCCTGTTCAATGGTGGTCATTCGATTAGAAAGCTGAGAGACAAAGATGCCACTCTGCCTGGTTTTGACCACCCTGCGCAACAGCCGCAAGAAGCGCCCGATACTGGATGGATGGATGTTATGGAACCTCTGAGGAATGCCCTGCTGAACCAGAGGGGGTCTGGTCAACAGATCATCCCATGTCTGCACGGCCCGCCAGGCTGCCTCGTTTCCACCAATCCCGCTCATGATTTCGCCGATGACCGAGCCAAGCGTACCGCCGGGATCGGGAATGTCCGAGAAAAGCAGATCTAGCTTGGAGGCCGTCTCCCGCAGGGCATAGGCGTAGACCTTGTGAGGGGGCGGCGGGTCGGCAAAGGAATTTGGCCGTCCCGTTGTCTGGGTGTGCTTGCCGCAGGGCAGCAGATAATGGACTCGATCCGATGGCCACGGGTCTGGTTTCAGCCCCAGTTGCTGCCATTGCTGGTGTTCCTCCTGCGAAAGCGCGCGCGGCTCGTGGATGCGCAATAAGTCATCGTATTTGACGTTGAGCAGGATCACTGCTATCTCATCCTTGGGGTCTTTCTGCAGCAGAGACTGAATGAGAAACATAGCATAAGAAGTCTTGGTGGCCAGGCCGGAGATACCGGAGATATTGACATGGCCTGCCTCAGGACCAAGCACAAAATCCCGGTCCAGGTATGCCACCGCCTGCGTGCCATTGCTCATCTGGATCAAACCGGCTGGCACTCGTCGCTCCTGGGGGATTCCGTCAATGCCCAGGGCCAGGTGAATTTTGTCTTCATCAGCGAAATAGACCCGCGATTCGTTCTGCACGGGCATGTAGATGTCGGCGCTGTTGGAAAGCACCGCCGCCTCGGCCACGTTGGCCCCCTGCCGGGGCGTCTGCGGCGCTGCGTCTACTTCTTCGCCGAAATCGTTGGAGATAAAGTTCGCCAGGTGGCCGGCCGCATCGGTGATGTGCTGGATGTTGGTCACCAGGCCAAAGGTGTAACTGGATTCACCGCTGCCTTCGGCCGGGAAATGCTCGGCGGCAATGATGTCAAAGGGATTGACCATTTGACCAGGGCGGATCCAGAATTTGAACTTTTCCGCCGTATTGGGGTCGCGCTCGGTGGCCGATCCGCGCCCGATGGGTTGACTCGTCTGTCTGGTCATGTATCCATACCTCGTGTAGCAACCTGAAACGGCCAGCGGATGCCCGATTTGAGCACCTCTTCGGAGTAAAACCGGGAACGAATGACCTGCTCGGCGATGTAGATGGGATAGAGGTGGGCATGCCAGCGCCCATCGCGGCCATACGGCGTCACGCTCCGCTCGGCAAGCAGCCAGCCGCTAATCCGGTCCACAAGCTGGCTATCCACCGGTTCCCGGTCGGGGTTGGGCATCTCCACCTTGACTACGCCCATGAGCGGATAATCCAGCCCCTTTTGTGGGCGGAGGCGCACGTACCAGAAGACGATCTTGCCCTCGTTATTCCGGGGGAAAACGAGGGTGCGCTGATTCTCTTGCAGATCCTTGAGCAATCCGAACAGGTTGAGTTTTCTGGCCCGTGGACCTGTGCCTAACTCAAAACGACTATCACGCCTGAAGGTCTTGGCCACGCCAATGATCGGAGCGCCGCGCCAGGTCTCGAACTCGTTGCCCAGGCTTCCATCCACGACCAGCCACTCTTTATGCGTCCGTGAAAGCGACTGCGCCAATTCGGTTTCCAGTTCGCGCATGTGCCAGTTGGCGCGGTGGGCGCCCCGTGGCCGGGATTCTTGTAATTGCATCGCCTCTGCGTAGCGGTTGTTGGTGGCGCTATCGCACAACGTGTAATCGGCTACACCCGCGAGGGCCTGCTCCAGCGCCTGCCAGAGCGACTCGGACACCTGGCTTTTTTCCAGCGTGAGCAAAATGGTGCGTCGGCTGTCGGCGAGGCAGATGCGGCCATCATCCTCGCGTCTTACCATGGCCGCGCCTACCTGGGACACCTGCACCGGCGTGGAGCGATCCTGCTCCAGCACCGTGCCGATGAAATAGGTTCTGGCCGAGCCGTCTATAAAGTAGCGGAAGCCGTGTTCTTCGGAGCGGTGGATAGGCTGGATGGAGCGATAGCGCGAGCGGGCGTCCGTTTCCCAGACCGTCTGAACGGTGGCCTCGCCGGTGGTGCGCTGGTCGTAAATCTCTTCCAGGTCGGGCGTGACCATATCCACGACCGCCTGACCGGTGGCCGGCAGTACCTGGGCGTTTTCGACCAGTGCGCGCAATGCGCTCTGGAGGGGTTGAAAAGGATTCGGCATCTCGGCTGACTCCAACCTTCAGTTTAGTTCAGGAAAGGGTTGCTGGCAGCCATTGCGATCATTCTCTATCATATCGCAAAAATAATCCAGGCTGCCATTGTTACGTCTTGCTCGGGAAAGATCAATGCTGCGAGCGATTCGGGTGCCCAGGGATTTGACCGACCGTCCTCCCATTGTTGCCAGTATTTGGTTGCTCTTGCGTCTACCGATCTCTCGCACAATATGCGCAATTCCCTCACGGGCCTGACGAGGAGTCAGATGCTCAGTCTGGTGCGTATCAGGGCGATAGTCCGACGGTCCGAACGTCTCCACAATCGCCTGGGGGTCGCTGAGCAACCATGCTTCCAGGCAAGAGCGGACCTCCACCCGCGCGAGTCTGAGTTGTTTGAGCGGATCGCTAGATGGCAAATGCTCGATATGCTCGCACAAGCGCTGAAAAGCTTCACGAAAGCAGCGGCGCGCTTCAACACGTCCCTGGTCGGCATCATGTCCTTCGCGGTCCATGGCAAATACAACCTGCCGGTGGCCACTGCGTTGTGAGCGTTGCGCCAGGTCCAGCAAACTCTCAAAACTGGTTAACTGATCGAGCCTCACTTTTGCTGCTCGGATATGGTTTGCACCCGATGCGCGAGAACGACGCGGAGGAGCGCCGATGGCTTTGGCAGCCAGGATCTCGTAGGCTTCATTGAGTTCATCTTCAACGAAAATCTGAATGTTGGGCATGGCAACCGCATCCTTATATGAAGCGACGTCGCACGGCCTCGCCGAGCCGATACTTTTCCAACCAGGGGGCAAATTCCGCGGCTGTGGCGGGTATGAACACAGTTTTGCCAAGTTCATCGCGCTCGGCAATGTAGACCTGTAGATAATCCTGTTCTTCTTCCAGGTCAAAGCAGTCCATAAACTCAGGGCTATGGGTGGTGATCAGAATTTGGGGTGTCAGACTGCCTCCATTCCCATCGGACGCAGGGAGGTCATCTTCATCCTGGGGTAATGCCACTGCCTGGCGGAGGATGTCGGCCAGATAGAGCATGAGGCGTGGATGCAGGCCGTGGTCGGGTTCTTCCAGGCAAGCCAGAGAGACGGAACGATCGCCGAGAAGGAGAGCAAGATACGCCAGCAGACGGATCGTCCCATCGGAAACACTTTGTGGTGGCACAAGACGGGCCTCGCCAAAGGGCGCCTCGATGAAGGAGTAGCGGGCATTCTGTCCGCCGCGTTCTGCGTCGTGCTCCACCAGCAGCTTTTCAGGAAGTTCGATGAATTCAGAGAGAAGTTCGGCGATGGTATCGAAATCATCGGTGCGCAATCGCCAGAGAGCGTACAGGAATGCGCTCAGGTTAGAGGCATCATGTGCCAGCGGGGGAACCTCTTCCGGGTACTGGGGAATGAAGGCTTCCTGCCGCGCATGGGGTAGCACGATGTCAAAGAAGCGCCATCCTATGATGTGACGGTAGACAGCTTGAGCCTGGGGCAATTGCAAATCAGGCCCTGCATCACGTAACGTCAGTGTGCGAGATGAAGGCGCGCTGGATGTGTAGGGACGCTTGAGAGGAACGCTTCGCTGACCGACATGCTGCCAGATCTTTTCTCCACTGCGTTTGAAGTAGGTGGAAAGGTCGTTTTCTTGAGGCAAAACCACGGCTAATTCCTCTGTCTCAACCCTGATATAGTCGTTGCAGCGCAAGGCAGCCTGATATTGGCCCAGCGACTTGCCCTGTAAGCTGAATTCGCAGGTGAACTTCACGGTCTCAAGGCGTTTACCGTACTCATCCACGCCATACCAGAGCAAATGGTCTATCTGGTTGTCGTATGCCTGCCACTTCAGGCGGTCGCCGGCGATGGCGTCGTGAAGAAAACGCAGGGCTTTGAAAAGGTTCGACTTTCCGCTAGCATTTGGGCCGATCAGGATGGTCAACGGCTTGAGTTGCAGATCAACCTCGTAGAGACTGCGAAAATGTTGAATCTGTAGGCGGTTGAGATACATAGGGTTATCCCTTCAACTCCTGCAAACTAACGTGAACATAAGCCCTCGGCGAGGGGGTGGGGAAACCGGGTTTCCCCACGCCCCCGCCCCGCAGGGGCATGGGGAAACCCGGTTTCCCTATTCCCCCACCCGCGGGAGGGTCTGGGAGGGCGCAGCCCTCCCAAGAACAACCGTATGTTCATTGCGGCGTTGTGCGGCGCAGCCGCATGGACGGCTGAGGTGAACATAGGCTGCTGGAGCAGAGGTGTGGGGAAACCGGGTTTCCCCACGCCCCCGCCCCGCAGGGGGATGGGGAAACCCGGTTTCCCCATCCCCCCACCCGGTGGGAGGGCTACGCCCTTCCAAGAATTATTTTCATCCCGTCGATGTGCGGCGCAGCCGCATGGACGGCTGCGGCAAACGCAGAGGGTTTCTGAGGATTGTACCATTATCAGGCTATCAGGCGCTGCGCGCCTTGCGTGCTTTGCGGTGCGTTGCCTCAGGCCGGCACCGCCTGTTCGTGCTCCAAATCCCGAGGTGCGCGAGGCCCTGGGCTGGGCGACGCTGCCCGAGGCCGGCCATAGCGCCACCGTGCAGCCTTTCACCAGCGCCGTTGACGCGCATACGGGCCTGGTGTGGTTCGAAGACACCGACTTCTTCTTCGCCTTCGGTCCTGGCACCCAGGTCACGGCGTTCCCCCGGGTCGGCGAGCCGTTGTGGTAGCAGGCAGCCAGCCGGCGATCTGCGCGCCCGCGCCGGCCCGGGATCTGCTATCATGGGTCTATTCCTGTAGCCGCCGTCTGGCGCCGGCACAGCGCCGGCTTGTATGAGGAGCAGTGTGCGCTATGTCCGCCTGGGAGACGTACCTCGACACGCACCAGTCGCGCTTTCTAGACGAACTGGTGGAGTTTTTGCGCATCCCGAGCATTTCGGCCATTCCGGCCCATGCCCCCGATGTGCAGCGCGCGGCTGAGTGGGTCGCCGCGCGCGCCGCGCGCGCTGGCCTCGAGCACGCGCAGGTGCTGCCCACGGGCGGCCATCCCGTGGTCTATGCCGACTGGCTGCATGCCCCGGGCAGGCCAACCGTGCTGATCTATGGCCACTTCGATGTGCAGCCGGTCGATCCGGTCGAACTCTGGACCCACCCGCCGTTCGAGCCGCATGTCAGCGCTGGTCGGGTGTATGCGCGGGGCGCTTCGGATGACAAGGGCAATATGCTGGCGCCCCTCCTGGCGATTGAAGCCCTGTTGCGGACCTCGGGCGCCTTGCCGGTCAATGTCAAGGTCTTCTTTGAAGGGCAGGAGGAGATCGGCAGCCCGCAGATCGGGCCGTTTCTGGCGGCGCACCGGGATCTCCTCGCCTGCGACATTATCCTCAACGCCGATGGCGGCCAGCACAGCGAGACCGAGCCGGCCCTCCTGGTGGGCCTGCGCGGCCTCTGCGCCTTGCAGATCGATGTTACCGGGCCGAAGATGGACCTGCACAGCGGCCTCTACGGCGGCGTGGTGATGAATCCCATCCATGCCCTGGTGATGATCCTGAACTCCATGCGCGGCGCCGATGGGGTGATCACCGTCGAGGGCTTCTACGACGCCGTGCGCCCGCTGAGCGCGGAGGAACGCCAGCGCATCGCCGCGGTGCCTTACGATGTCGAAGCGCTCAAGGCCGAACTGGCCATTCCCGCCACCTTCGGCGAGGCGGGCTATACCCCGCTCGAAGCCAGTTGGGTCCGGCCAACGCTGGAGGTGAACGGTATCTGGGGCGGGTTTCAGGGCGAAGGGGTGAAAACCGTGCTGCCGAGGCAGGCGCACGCCAAGATCACCTGCCGGCTGGTGCCCGACCAGGATCCGGCGACGATCCTGCGTCTCGTGCAGGCCCACGTGGAGCGCCATACCCCGCCCGGGGTGACGGTTGGCGTGACGTTCTTCGAATCGGTGGCGCATCCCTATCTGGCGCCTGAGGATGATCCGGGCAACCGCGCCGCTCGCGCGTTGTTGAAGGAACTCTACGGGCGCGAACCGTACCTCGTGCGCAGCGGCGGCTCGATCCCGGTATGCACGCTGTTCCGCGAGCATCTGGGCGTGTACGCGACCAGTTTCGGCTTCGGTCTGTCCGATGAGCGCCAGCACGCCCCTGACGAGTTCTTTCGCCTGGCGAGCTTCCGCATGGGGCAGCGGGCCTATGCGCTGATGCTGGAGCGCCTGGGGGCGTGATCCTTCTTTGCGCAGGGGCATGGGGAAACCGGGTTTCCCCATGCCCCCACCCGCGGGAGGGTCTGGGAGGGCGCAGCCCTCCCAGGAACAACCGTATGTGCATTGCGGCGTGGTGCGGCGGAGCCGCATGGAGGGCTACCGTGAACATAGGCTGCTCACCTACGCGCATGCGGCGCTGCCCCCCCTCCTGACCTCCCCCCGCTGGGGGGAGGCGCCGGACTCCCTCCCCCCAGCGGGGGGAGGGCTGGGGAGGGGGGCCGGCACCGTGCCCGCGGAGACGCGACGCGGGCGGGCCGCCCGCGCTCCCAGGCGATGTTCATCGGGCGTTGTGCGCGAATCGCATGGACGGCTGAGGTGAACACGGGGAAACCGGGTTTCCCCATGCCCCCGCCCGCGGGAGGGTTTGGGAGAACTACGCGCTCAAGCGGGGGTATGGGGGAACCTGGTTCCCCCATGGTCACGTTAGCCCTCGGCTACGGGATGCGAAGCCCGCCAGCGCGGGCTGTAGCCGGGTAAAAGACCATTCTATCGCTTGCCGTCCATCGAGATATCGTGGATTACATTGACCAGGAACGCTCTCTGTTCGAAACCCAGCGCCGGCGCGTGTACCGTGTCGCGGGAAGCCTTGGTCTGCTGATCGTCCTCTATGCCCAGTACAGCCTCCTGGTCGATACCGTCACCCCCTCCATCTTTCAGGCCATCTATGTCCTCAACCATATCCTGCTGGCCGGCTTCACGGTCGTGGTCCTCTGGCAACTGGCCCGGCGGCGCGTGCCGATTGATCGGCTCGAACAGCGCATGCTGTTTTTCTTCATCTTTCAGTCGTTATTGTTCAACAGTATCGTCCCGGCGCTCTCCAACCCCACGCCGGCCCAGGTGTTAGCCGAGACCTATGGTGACGATATCTGGTTCTTGCTGGCCACCTGCACCCTGGCGATCCATTTCTATCCCTCCCGGCGTGGCGTGGCGCTCGCGCTGGGGGTCTACATCCTCTCGTTCGCCATTGTCGCGGCGCAGGTGATCCAGTGGCAGGTGAACGGCCTCGATGACGGTAGCGGGGCCAGGATCGTGCAGATCTACGCCCTCGGCGGCATGCTGCTCGGCTTTATGCTCGTTATGGCCGGCTACCGCAACCGGCTGGTCCGCATTCACACCGAATATGAACTCCTGGCGGTTATTGCCTACACGGACGCGCTCACCGGGCTGCCCAATCGCCGGCGGCTCTACCACGATTTGCACTGGCTGATCGCCGAGGCGGAGCGCCACGGGCATACGTTGTGCATTTGTTTATTTGATGTGGATCACTTCAAACGCATTAATGACCAGTACGGCCATACGCTCGGCGACCAGGCGCTGCGGGCGGTGGGGGAGACTGCGCGCGCGAACCTGCGCGTCGTGGATCACTTCGGGCGCTGGGGCGGGGAGGAATATTGTATTCTCATGCCGCACACAACGCTGGACCAGGCGCTCACCGCCGTTGAACGGGTGCGCCTGGCGCTCAAAGGACTAACGGGCCTCCCGACGGCGATCAGCGCCAGTTTTGGCGTGTCCGCCTATCGCCCCGGCGACAGCGCCGAAACGCTGCTGCATCGCGCCGATGTTGCGATGTACCGCGCCAAGCGCGCCGGGCGCGACCGTGTCGAGAGCGAGGCCCGGGAGGAAGCGGGCAGCTTCAGTTCGGGGTGACGAGGACATGCCGCCGGCATCACCGCGCGCCGGGGCGCGCGTAGCGCAGTTCCAGGTGGCCCTGGGGCGCCAGGGCGGCGCGCAGGGTCGCGACGAGATCGGCATCGGCGCCATGGGCGGCGAGAAAGGCCAGGGTGGGCGCGTCGAGGTAGTAAGTCACGTCGTCGGGACCTTCCTCTTCCAGGTGGTCAATCAGGAACTGCAACTGCTGCGGGGTGATCTCGCCGAGGTAGACGCCGGTTTCATCGTTGAACAGGGCAACCCCTTCCTCCTCGACGCCTGGCGGGGGAGTGTCTGGCCCGGCTTCGCCGCGCGCGACGGCAAGGATCTGCTGTCGCTCGGCCTGGCTGAAGTGCAACGGCGCCAGCGGATCGGCCAGCAGCGTCTCGACGATCACCCGAGCCGCATCGGGGCGGGCGAGGCGGGCGGTCGCGGCGCGCATCGCCTCGATGCGTCCCGGCTCGCCGAGCAGACGGTCAAGCTTATAGCCAATGGTCAGCAGCGAGTTGCTCCGCGCGGCGGCGCCGTTCTCCAGCAAGCGATCGCTGTTGCGCTCTTCCTGGCCGGGGATAGGATTGACGATCAGCATCGGCAGCCCGGCGGCCATGCACTCCGCCGAGGTCAGCCCCCCTGGTTTGCCGATGAACAGCGTCGCGACCCGCATCAGCGCATGCATCTCGTTGGTGAACCCCAGCACCCGGAACCGCTCGGCCTGGCCGGCGACGAGGGCGGTCACCTCCTCGCGGAGCAGGCGATTGCGCCCGCAGACCACCACCGTCTGCACCGGCGTTTCCATCTGCATCATGCGCGAGACGATCTCCTGGGCCGGGCCGCCGCCGAAGGCCCCCGCCGAGACCAGCAGCGTCGGCAGATCGGCGCGGAGCTGGTAGCGCTCCCGGATGGCGGCGGCATCCACCGGCGCGCCAAACTCGGGACCGACGGGGATCCCCGAAACCGTGATCCGCTCCGCGTCGATGCCCAGGGCGATCAACTGGGCGCGGGCCTCGTCCTGGGCGACGAAGTAGCGATTGAAGGCGCGGCTCAGCCACATCCCCTGAAAATCGTAGTCAGTGGTCACAATCGCCAGGGCGCTATGCAGCCGGCCCTGGCTGAGTAACTGGGCCACCATCGCCGCGGGCATAAAATGGGTGCACACGGTGATGTCCGGGTCGTAGTCCTGAATGAAGCGCACCAGGGGCTGGGCGTTGAGCATGGTCAGAAGGTTCATCAGGCCGACCTGAGTCTTGAACGGCTCGTCGTTCTGGTCGTAGAGCCAGCCCACGGCCCAGGGATTGTCTTTCACCAGGGCGAAATAGGCATCCGAGGCGGCGACCTGATACAGGCGCGAGGTGAGTTTGAGCGCGTCCTGGTTCTGTACTTCGACCCCTGGGCGAGCGCGAAAAGCCTGCTCCACCGCGGCGGCGGCGACCTTGTGCCCCGAGCCGACGCTCGCCGAGAGGATGAGCACCCGTGTGGTCATACCTGGCTCCGCGTAAGGGTGACGAGGATCGTCGTGGGTAGTATACCGCAGGTGCGGAAGGGCGTGGCGTACCATCTTGCGCGATGCCTGGTTCCGTTGGGCTG
>Ga0308410_1001896_pt1 | contig 12130 bp, 12 predicted proteins | sample HotsprOSTMatCore_FD_203467 | JGI IMG/M metagenome (GOLD analysis project Ga0308410, IMG submission 203467) | Hot spring phototrophic mat microbial communities from Octopus Spring, Yellowstone National Park, Wyoming, United States -... | ecosystem: Environmental > Aquatic > Thermal springs > Hot... | reverse complement strand
CACGGGAACGTCCAGCGTCTCGGTCGCAGGCGGCGGCTCGGGCACGAGGGGGACGAAGCGCACGGCGGCGAGCCGCTCCCGCTCCCAGGCATCGCCGCTACGCGTCAGCCGCCAGAGCCACTGGTCGTGCGGGCTTGGCCCCATCGGGAGCACCATCACGCCGCCCTCGGGGCTGAGCTGCTGCATCAGCGCGGGCGGCACTTCGCGCGGCGCGGCGGTGACGATGATGCGGTCGAACGGCGCGAGCTCGGGCCAGCCCTTGGTGCCGTCGGCGCAGCGCGTGACGATGTTGGTGAGGCCGAGATCGCGGAAGATCGCCTCGGCGCGCGCGAGCAGCGCCGGGTGCCGCTCGATCGTGTAGAGCCGGCGGCAGAGCCGCGCCAGCACCGCGGCCTGATAGCCCGACCCCGTGCCGATCTCCAGCACCCTGTGTCTCTTCGATACCCGCAGCGCCTCGGTCATCAGCGCCACCACCTGCGGCTGGCTGATCGTCTGGCCGAGCCCGATCGGCAGGGCCATGTCCTCCCAGGCCTGGTCCCTGAATGGTTCAGGAACGAAGAGTTCGCGCGGCACGCTCTCAATCGCGGCGAGCACGGACGCGTCCGTGATGCCGGCCCGGCGCAGCGCCAGGATCAGGCGGATGCGCGAGGGATCCGAGGCCACGTCTCAGCCGAAGGCCTGGCGCAGATCGCCGAGGAACCCGCGCGCAGTGAAGTCGATGGAGATCGGCGTGATCGCGATCGCGCCGTCGTTGATCGCCGAGAGGTCCGACCCGCGCGGCTGCACCTCCTCCTTGGACCAGTCCACCAGCCAGTAGTAGGGCCGCCCGTCCGGGTCGGTGCGCTTCTCGAGCGCGAGCCCCTGCTTGCGCCGGCCCTGATGCGCGACGCGCACGCCGGCGAGGGTATCGACCGACCGGTCGGGCACGTTCACGTTCACCAGTGTCTCGTCCGGCCAGGGCTGGGCGGCGAGGCGGCGGATGATGTCGGGCAGGACGCGCTCGCAGGTGTCCCAGCGCGGCTTGCGCCGCACGGCACCGTCGCGCTCCGGCAGGTCGAGCGAGAGGGCGATCGCGCGGCGGCCCAGGAGCGTCGCCTCCATCGCCGCCGCGACCGTGCCCGAGTAGCCGATGTCCTCGCCCAGATTGGCGCCCATGTTGATGCCCGAGAGCACGAGGTCGGGCGGCCGCTTGCCGAGGATGTCATGCACGGCGACGAGCACGCAGTCGGTCGGCGTGCCTTCGACGGCGAAGCGGCGCGGCGCGACCCGGTGCGCGCGCAGCGGCCGGCGCACGGTGAGCGCGTGGCTGACCGCCGATTGCTGCGTCTCGGGCGCGACCACCCAGACGTCGCGCGAAAGGCTGCGCGCGATCCGCTCCAGCACCCGGATGCCGGGGGCGGAGATGCCGTCGTCGTTGGTGACGAGGATGCGCGCGGCCGCGAGATCCGCGATCGGGGCGTGGCGGTGCGTCATGGCTCGATGGCCGCGAGCCCGCCCATGTGGGGGCGCAGCGCCTCGGGGATGTCGATGCCGCCGTCCGCGCGCTGGTAGGTCTCCATCACCGCGATCAGCGCCCGCCCGACCGCCACACCGGAGCCGTTCAGCGTATGCACGAAGCGCGTGCCCCTGCCCTCGGCCGGGCGGTAGCGCGCCTCCATCCGCCGGGCCTGGAAGTCGCGGCAGTTCGAGCACGAGCTGATCTCGCGATAGGCGCCCTGCCCCGGCAGCCAGACCTCGAGGTCGAAGGTGCGGGCCGCGCCGAAGCCGAGATCGCCGGCGCAGAGATCGACCACGCGGTAGGCGAGCCCGAGCCGCTGCAGCACCGTCTCGGCCGCCTGCGTCATGCGCGCGTGCTCGGCCTCGGACTGCTCGGGCGTGGTGATCGAGACGAGCTCCACCTTCATGAACTGGTGCTGGCGCAGCATGCCGCGCGTGTCGCGCCCGGCGCTGCCGGCCTCGGCGCGGAAGCAGGGCGTCAGCGCGGCGACGCGCAGCGGCAGGTCGGCCTCGGCCAGCACCTGCTCGCGCACGAGGTTGGTCAGCGGCACCTCGGCGGTCGGGATCAGCCAGCGCCCGTCGGTCGTTGCGAACTGGTCGTCGCGGAACTTCGGCAACTGCCCGGTTCCGTAGAGCACCGCCTCGCGCACGAGCAGCGGCGGGTTCACCTCGGTGTAGCCGTGCTCGCCCGTCTGGAGGTCGAGCATGAACTGGCCGAGCGCACGTTCCAGCCGGGCGAGCGCCCCCTTCAGCACGACGAAGCGGGCACCCGCGAGCCGCGCCGCCGCCTCGAAATCCATCAGGCCGAGCCGTTCGCCGAGATCGAAATGCTGCAGCGGCGTGAAGTCGAAGCGGCGCGGCTCGCCCCAGGCGCGCAGCACGACATTGTCGGCCTCGCCGCTGCCGGCCGGCACCGCCTCGTCGGGCCAGTTCGGGATGGTCGCGAGCAGCGCGTCGAGCTCGGCGCCGAGCCGCTTCTCCTCGGCCTCCTCGTGGGCGATCGCCTCGGCCATCGCGGCAGCCTCGGCCTGGAGCGCGGAGGCATCCCCGCCCGTGCCGCGCGCCGCGCCGATGCGCCTGGAGAGCGCGTTGCGCGCGGCCTGCATCTCCTGGAACGCGGTCTGGGCGGCGCGGCGGCGTCGGTCGAGCGCCAGGATCTCCGCAGCGAGCGGGGCGAGGCCGCGGCGGGCGAGCATCGCGTCGAAGGCCTCCGGGGCCTCACGGATCCGGCGGATGTCATGCATGGGGACCGTCCGGTCAATCGGCGGCGGCGGCCGCCGCGGCGGCTTCCGCGCGCTTGCGGAAGATCTTCGCGGCGATGATCGAGGCTTCGTAGAGCAGGATCAGCGGCAGCGCGAGGCCGACCTGGCTGATCACATCGGGGGGGGTGATGATGGCGGCGCAGACGAACATGCCGACGATGGCGTAGCGGCGCTTCGAGGCCATGCCCTCGGGCGTGATGATGCCGACGCGCGCCAGCAGCACGAGGCCGACCGGCATCAGGAAGGCGAAGCCGAAGGCGAAGATCAGCCGCATCACCAACGAGAGATACTCGCCCACCTTCGCCTCGAGCTGGATCGGCAGGCCGCCGCCGCCGGTCGGCGTCTCGAAGCTCAGGAAGAAATGCCACGCTGCCGGAATGACCAAGTAGTAGCAGAACGCCGCCCCCAGCGCGAAGAAGAACGGCGTCGCGATCAGGAACGGCATCACCGCCCGCTTCTCGGAGCGGTAGAGGCCGGGCGCGATGAACAGCCAGAGCTGCGTCGCCCACCAGGGGAAGCTGATCATCAGCGCCCCCCACATCGCCACCTTCAGGTAGGTGAAGAAGGCCTCGTAGAGCGCGGTGAAGATCATCCGCCGCTCCTGCCCGGTCTGCTGCTGCAGGATGTCGGCGAGCGGGGCCGCAAGGAAGCCGTAGATCTGCTCGGAGAAGATGTAGCAGACGATGAAGGACAGAACGAAGCCGCCGAGCGCCAGCATCACCCGCTGCCGGAGTTCGATCAGGTGATCGATCAGCGGCATTGGCTTGTCGTCGATGGTGTCCTCTTCCGGTCGCATCGCTGGTCAGACCGTGTCGCGCGGCCGGGTGCCCGGCGGCAGGAAGGCGGGCGGCTCCTCGGCGGCCGGCGGCGGGGGGGATGACGGCGCGGGGGCGGTCTCGGGAACCGCCGCGGCGACGGTCGTGGCGGGCGCTGGCGCGGGCGGCGGCGCGCTCGGCGGTGCGGCGAGGGGATCGCTGAAGGAGCGCACGATGTCGCGGTCCTTGTCGATCTCCTCCTCGAACTGGCGCTTCATCTCGTAGGCGCCCTGGCGCACCTCGTCGATCTGGCGCTTGACCTCGTCGAGCTTGCTCTCGCGCATCATCTCGTCGACATGCACCTGGAATTCGGCGGCCATCCGCCGCGCCTTGCGGATGAACTCGGCAACCCCCCTGATCGCGTGCGGCAGATCCTTGGGCCCGATCACGATCAGGGCGACCACCAGGATCAGCGCGATTTCGGTCCAGGCCAGATCGAACATGTCGCGTCGGCGCGGCGCTCGGGGCGCCGCGCCCGTCCTCACCGCTTGGGGTTGGCCTCGCGCTCGTCGAAGGGCGCGTCGGCCGACGGGGGCTCGGCCTTGGCGGCTTCGCGCTTGAGGCTCTTCAGGCCCCGCGCCGCCTCCGCCGCGAGCGCAGGCAGCCGGTGCGAGCCGAACAGCAGGGCGATGACCAGCCCCGCGATCACGATCTGCCAGATGCCGATGCCCATGTCCGTGTGCGTCCCCCGGGCGCTGTCGCCGCGTCCCCGGCCAGGGAGCGGATCATGACAGAGCGCGGCAGCCGCGGCAACGTGCGGTGCCGCGCGCCTCGCCGCGTCCGGCCGTCACGCCGCCGCGCGGTCCTGCCGCTCCGCGGGGAACACATGCGCCCTCGTCGGGTCGAGCGCAACCGCCACCACCGCGTCGCGCGCCGGCAGGTACTCGCCGGGGATGCGGGCGTGGATGTGCACCTCGCGGCTGCCGTCCAGCACGGAGAGATGCACCATCGAGGTGCGGCCCAGCAGGCGCGAGGCCTCGACACGGGCGCGCGCGTGGCAGGGTTCGCCCGCCGCCTCCGGCATCAGCCGGATGCCCTCGGGGCGGATGAGCACCTGCACCGCCGCGCCCTCGGGCAGGCCGGGCGCCGGCACGGGGCCGAAGGGGGTCGCGACCATGCCCATGCGCACGGTCCCGGCCAGCCGGTTCACCTCGCCGAGGAAGGCGGCGACGAAGGGGGTGGCGGGGTGGAGGTAGATCTCCGCCGGCGGCCCCTCCTGCGCGATCAGGCCGTCATGCAGCATCGCCATGCGGTCGGCCATGAACATCGCCTCCTCGGCGTCGTGCGTGACCATCAGCACGGCGATCCCCTCCTCCTGCAGCACGTGCAGCGTGTCGTCGCGCACGCGGTCGCGCAGCCGCGCGTCGAGGCCCGAGAACGGCTCGTCGAGCAGCAGCACGCGCGGGCGCGGCGCGAGCGCGCGGGCGAGCGCGATGCGCTGCTGCTGCCCGCCGGAGAGCGTGTGCGGCATCGCGCGCGCGAAACGCTCCATGCCGACGCGGGCGAGCATCTCGCGCACGCGCTCGGCCCGGCCGGCGCCGCGCAGGCCGAAGCCGACGTTCTGCGCCACTGTCAGGTGCGGGAACAGGGCGAAGTCCTGGAACAGCAGGCCCACGCCGCGATCCTCGGGCGCCACCTCGCGGCCGGGCTCGGCGACCAGCGCGCCGCCGATCCAGACCCGGCCGTGCTGCAGCGGGGTGAGGCCGGCGGCGATGCGCAAGAGCGTCGTCTTGCCGTCGCCCGAGGGGCCGAGCAGGCAGACGATCTCACCCGCGCCGACCGCGAGGTCGATGCCGCGCAGCACCGCCTGCGCGCCGAAGCTGTGGCGGATGCCCTCGAGCCGGAGCGTCATCGGCTCACCCGCTCCGCGCCCCGTCGCCCTCGGGATCGAGCGGCGGGGGCGGCGCGTCCTCGGCGTCCGGCGGGGGCGGCGGCAGCGCGCCCTCCGCGCCGCCGGGGGCCGGCAGCGCGCCGGGGCGGAGGTCGAGCAGCCCGGCCGCCTTCAGCTCGTCGAGCCTCGGCAGGTCCTTGAGCGAGGCGAGGCCGAAATGGGCGAGGAACTGCTTGGTGGTGCCCCAGGTCGTCGGCCGGCCGGGCGCCTCGCGCCGCCCCTTCGGCTCGACGAAGCCCGCTTCGGCAAGCGCGTCGAGCGTGCCCTGGGCGAGAGCGACGCCGCGGATGTCCTCGATCTCGGCGCGCGTGACGGGCTGGTGGTAGGCGATGACGGCGAGCGTCTCGACCGCGGCGCGGCTGAGCCGGCGCGGCACCTCGAAGCGCCTGCGCAGCAGCGGCGCGAGATCGGGGGCGGTGCGGAGCAGCCAGCCGCCGGCCACCTCGGCGATCTCGACGCCGCGCCCGGCGAGCGCGGCCTGGAGCGCGGCCACGGTGGCGCGCGCATCCGCCCCCTCGGGCAGCACCTCGGCGAGCGCCCTGGCGCTGACCGGCTCGGCGGCGGCGAACAGCAGCGCCTCGGCGATGCGCAGGTCCTCCGCCCGCACCGCGGGCACCGGCAGCGGCAGTTCGGCCGGCTCGCTCACGCCGCCCCCCCGCCCGGCGCGGGGCCGGCGCGCCTGACCCAGACGGGGCCGAACGGCTCCTCCTGGCGGAGATCGAGCTGGCCGTCCCTGGCGAGTTCGAGCCCGGCGAGCAGCATGGAGGCGACCCCGGCGCGCGCCGGCAGCCCGGCGCCGAGGCCGGGCGGCAGGAAGCGGGTCAGCACCGCCCAGTCCGGGACGACGCGCAGCAGCCGGCGGAGCCGCTCCAGCGCCTCCTGCGCGCTCATCAGCGCGAGCGGCGGCGGCACATAGCCGCGCCGGCCGAGGCCGCGCCGGCGGGCGGCCGCGTAGGCCGCGATCAGTTCGGGCATGGTCAGCGCCCACCCGCCCGGCACCTTCTCCACCCGCGCCTCCGGCGCGCCGCGCGGCCAGACGTCGAGCCCGAGCCGCGGCCGCGCCATCAGCGCCGCCCCCGCCGCGCGCATCGCCTCGAGGCGGCGGAGCTGGAAGGCGAGGAGCTCCGCCGCCTGCTCCGGGCTCGGCTCGTCGGGCGGGCGCTCGGCCGGCGGCAGCAGGAGGCGCGACTTGAGATAGGCGAGCCAGGCCGCCATCACCAGGAGGTCGGCGGCGAGGTCGAGATCCAGCGCGCGCGCCCGCTCGACCCAGGCGAGGTACTGGTCGGCCAGCGCCAGGATGGAGATGCGCGCGAGATCGACCTTCTGCTCGCGCGCGAGGCTCAGCAGCAGGTCGAGCGGCCCCTCGAACCCCTCGACGGCGACGGAGAGCGGCGCGATCCGCGGCGGCGGGCCCTCGAAGTCGGTGACGGCGTCCTCGCTCATGGCCGCCCCCAGTTTAGAGCCCGAGCAGCGACAGCGCCATCGCCGCCATCGTCAGCACCAGCCCCGACACCCAGGCGAGGGCCGGCAGCAGCACCGCGCCGATCGGATCGAAGCCGATGCCGAGCTCGCGCAGGGCGAGCGGCAGCACGAACAGCCCGAGCAGGACGAGCGGCAGCCCCGCCGGCTCCAGCCGCGCGACCGCCCGTGCCGCGTCGTGCGGCAGCACCCCCACCAGGATGCGCCCGCCATCGAGCGGCGGCAGCGGGATCAGGTTGAACAGCATCAGCAGCACGTTGATGAGGATCGCGAACCGCGCCGTCTCGCCGAGGTAGCCGGCGGTCGGATCACGGAGCCGCAACAGCAGGACGAAGAGCAGCGCGAACAGCACCGCGAGCACCAGGTTGATCGCCGGCCCGGCCGCCGCCACCAGCGCCATGTCCTGGCGCGGGTGGCGGAAATGGCGCGTGTCCACCGGCACCGGCTTGGCCCAGCCGAACAGGAACTCGACCCGGCCGACCGTCAGGATCTGGAACCCGAACAGCAGCAGCGGCAGGGCGATGGTGCCGAACGGATCGACGTGGCGCGCCGGGTTCAGCGACAGCCGCCCCAGCCGGCGCGCGGTCGGGTCGCCGAGCGCGTCCGCCGCCCAGCCGTGCGCGACCTCGTGCAGGATGATCGCGACCAGCGCGCCGGGCGCGATCACCGCCACTGCCCAGAGGATCGACTCGATCACGCGAGTAGGGCGTCGAGGGTGGCGAGGGCGCGGTCGCGGTCCAGCCGCAGCCGGCGGGCCAGCGCCCAATGCGCTGCCTCCTCGAGCCGCGCTGCCGCCTCGCGCGCGACCGCCGGGGCCTCCGCGAGCACCTCCTCGGTGCGCGCGGGATCGCCCGAGCACTCCAGCACGGCGTCGCAGCCGGCGGCGATCGCGGCGCGCGCGAGCCGTCCGGGCGGGCCGTCGAGCGCCTTCATGGCGAGATCGTCGGTGACGAGGAAGCCGCGGAAGCCGATGCGATGGCGGATAAAGCCGATCACGGCCGGAGAGATGGTGGCCGGATGCGCGGGATCGAGGGCGGTGAACAGGATGTGCGCGGTCATGCCCCAGGCGCGCTCGCGCGCGAGCGCGGCGAAGGGCCGGGCGTCGCGGACGAGGAGTTGGTTCACCGGCGCGTCCACCACCGGCAGGGTCGCGTGGCTGTCGGCGCGCGCACGGCCGTGGCCGGGCAGGTGCTTGAGCACCGGCACCACGCCGCCGCCCTGGAGGCCGCGGATCACGGCGCGGCCGAGCGCGCTGGCGATGCGGTGGTCGTCGCCGTGGGCGCGGTCGCCGATCACGGCGTGGGACCCGGGCACGGGCATGTCGAGAACGGGGGCGCAGTCCACGCTGATGCCGGCCTCGGCAAGATCCTCCGCGATCAGCCGGGCGTTCAGCTGCGCCGCCCGCCGCGCCGCCGCCGGATCGCGCGCGTAGAGGGCGGCGAAGACCGAGGCCGCGGGCGGATGGCGCCAGTGCGGCGGGCGCAGCCGCGCCACCCGCCCGCCCTCCTGGTCGATCAGGATCGGGGCGTCATCCCGGCCGACCGAGCGCCGGAACTCCATCGCAAGATCAGCGAGCTGGCGCCGGTCGTGGATGTTTCGCGCGAAGACGATCGCGCCCAGCGGCCTCAGGCGCGCGAACAGCTTCCGCTCGGCCTTTGTCAGTTCGAGGCCGGACAGGCCGACGATCGCGGCGCGCGGCGCGTCGTCGTGCCGAGCCACGCCGACCTCAGGATCCGCCGACGACGAAACAGGTGAAGCCCCTCGCCCGCACCTGCTCGCAGAAGGCGCGTGCGGCCGCGACATCGGCAAAGCCGCCGGTGCGCACGCGCCAGAAAGGCTGTCCGTCGCGCTCGCCGCGGCTGGCAATGAGCGTGTGGTTGGCCAGCAGGTCGGGCATGCGCGCGCGCAGGCGGTTCCATTCCGGCTGCACGGCGGCCTCCGCACCGACCGCGGCAAGCTGCACCTGCACCGTGCCCTCCGCGCGCGGCGGACTTGGCGTCGCGGGCGCGGTCGGCCCTGCCGCCTCGGATGGCGGCCGCGGCGGCAGCAGCCGGCCGGACGCGGCCTCCGCCGGGAGCGGCTGGGTCGGCGGTGTTGCGACGGCGGGCGTCTCCGCCGGCGTTGGCGCTGCAGGCGCGGGTTGCGGCGCCGGCGGGGCCGGACGCGGCAGCGGCAGCGGCGCCTCGGGCGGCGGCAGCAGCACCTCGATCCGCCGGTCCGGGGGGGCGGCGGGCGCGCCGCCCATGCGCTCATAGACGAGCTGGTCTTGGTTCGGCACCTGCATCCCGCCGGGAGCGGCCGGGCGCACCCGGAACGGTGCGTCGTCAGCGACGATCAGCGGCACTTCGCGCTGCGGCCGCTCGCCGGTACCGACCAGCGCCACCGCGGCGGCGAAGGCGAGCACGCCGACTGCCAGGGCGAGCAGCAGGACGCGCGGCCGGGCGCGCCGCTCGCGCCGGCGCCAAGCCGCCTCGCGCGGCTGCGCCGCCGGGATATCGAGGTCGCCGGCCCGCATGTCCGCCCGATCCTCCTCGCGCCTCAGCGCATCTCCTCGACCGGCTCCACCCCCATCACGGCGAGCCCGGAAGCGATCACGGTGGCGGTGGCGGACACCAAAGCCAGCCGGGCCATCGTCTCCTCGCGGGCATCCCTGCGGATGAAGCGGAGCTCGCTCTCCTCGCGGCCCTTGTTCCACAGCGCGTGGAAGGTCGCGGCGACATCATACAGCGCGAACGCGAGTCGGTGCGGCTCTGCGGCCTGGGCCGCCTGTTCGACCACGCGCGGCCACTGGACCAGGGCGCGGATCAGCGCGAGCTCGGCCGGGTCGGTCAAGCTGTGGCGCGGCACGGCGGCCAGCGAGGCGGGCGTGACCGCCTCGGCGCCGAACGCCTCGGCCGCGTGGCGCAGCACGGAGCGGCAGCGCGCATGCGCGTACTGCACATAGAAGACAGGGTTGTCCTTGGTCTCCAGCCGCACCTTGTCGAGGTCGAACTCCATCTGTGCATCCGCCCGCCGCGTCAGCATGATGAAACGGACGACGTCGCGGCCGACTTCGTCGATCAGGTCGCGCAGCGTGACGAAGGTGCCGGCGCGCTTGCTCATGCGCACTGGCTCGCCGCCCTTAACGAGGTGGACGATCTGGCAGAGCACGATCTCGAGCGTCGCCCTGCCCTGCCCCACCGCCTGCACCGCCGCCTGCATGCGCCTCACATAGCCGCCGTGATCGGCGCCCCAGACATCGATCAGCCGGGTGAACCCCCGCGCGATCTTGTCGGCGTGATAGGCGATGTCGTTGGCGAAATAGGTGTTCGAGCCGTCGGACTTGCGCAGCGGCCGATCGGTGTCGTCGCCGAAGCGGCTGGCGCGGAACAGCGTCTGCGGCCTGGGCTCCCAGTCGTCGGGCTTCTGGCCCTTGGGCGGATCGAGCACGCCGACATGTATCAGGTCGCGCGCCTCGAGCTCGCCGAGCACGCGCTCGACCGCGCGCGAGCGGACGAGCGCGGCCTCGGAGACGAACACGTCCTGGCGCACGCCGAGGGCGGCAAGGTCCGCGCGGATGAGGTCCATCATCGCCGCGACAGTCTCGTCGCGCACGCGCTCGATCCAGAGCGCCGGATCGGCCGGGGTCGCGTTCGGGCCGGCGAGCGCGGTGCCGTGGCGGCGGGCGAGTGCTTCGCCGACGGGGATCAGGTAGTCGCCGCGATACTGCAGGCCGCCGGGCACGCGGGCCTCGAACTCGGCTTCCGTCAGCGCCGTGCCGAGCGTCTGCAGGTAGCGCCAGTAGGCGGCCCAGGCGAGCGCATCGACCTGCGCCCCGGCGTCGTTGATGTAGTACTCGCGGGTGACGTCGTAGCCCGCTTTGGCGAGCAGCGCGGCGAGCGCGTCGCCCACCACCGCGCCGCGGCAGTGGCCGATGTGCAGAGGGCCTGTCGGGTTGGCGGAGACGTATTCGACGTTCACGCGCACGCCGCGCCCCATGGTCGAGTTCCCGTAGTCGGTGCCGGCGGCGAGGATGTCGGCGAGCCGGTCCTGGAGGAACTCCGGACGCAGCGTGAGGTTCACGAAGCCCGGCCCCGCGACCGAGACCGCGGCGACAGCCGGGTGGGCGCGCAGCGCCTCGGCGAGCTTTTCGGCGAGCGCGCGCGGGTTGGTGCGCAGCGGCTTAGCCAGCACCAGCGCGGCGTTGGTGGAGATGTCCCCGTGGGCAGGATCGCGCGGCGGCTCGACGGTGAAGCCGTCGGGCGGAGCGTCGGGCAGGGCGGCGGCGATGGCGTCGCGGAAGGCGTGGAAAATGTTCATGGATGTCCAAGTGCTAGGGGGACCACGGTGCCGGGTACCCATCGCGGCAACAAGCCGCGATGGGGCCCGTCCCCCCAGCCCCCCCTCCATCACCGAGGTCCGCGGCGCGCCCAACGAAGCGCGACGCCCTCAAAGGGGGGTCCGGGGGGGCCAATGGCCGTCCGGCCCTTTCCCATGCCCTTCCGTCCGCGTCAAAGCGCAAGCCCTGCGCCGTCGCGAGCGGCCGGCAGGCAGGCTGCGGGCGGCAGGATGACGGCGCGCCCCTATCCAACGGCGCCGCCGCCTGTGCTAAGCAGGCGCGGCCGTCCCCGTAGCTCAGCAGGATAGAGCACCAGATTCCTAATCTGGGGGCCGTGGGTTCGAATCCCGCCGGGGACGCCAGCGCTGCCGCGGCAGGTAGGGGGTCCATCCAGGCGAAGTCGTCCACCCGGATCTCGTGCCAGTCGCGGCCGCGCAACGGCAGGGCCTGCCGCTGCAGCATGACGAGGCCGTACTCTATGAGGGAGGTCTCGATGCCCCAGGGGTGTGCGCCAGGCGCGTGGCCGATGATGTTCATCTCGAAGTCCGTGGACATGTCGCGGGTGCCGAGCAGCAGGCTGCGCCAGCGCGGGCCGTTGTCCTCGCGCGGCGTGGGGCCGCGGTGGCCGATCTTGAGCCCCGGTACAGGCACGCCGGGGGCGGCGCTATAGGGCCGCTTCACCCCCACCGCGCGCGCCTCGCCCTCGGCCGTCGCGGCGAGCGCATCTTCCGTGCCAGCGGGGCTACAGGCGAAGCCGCCGGGAGGAAGCATCGCGGTCCGGCCTGCCGCCAGGAGCGTGAACGCGCCCTGCTGCACGTGGAAGAAATGTGTCAGCCCGTCGTCGATCGACCCCGCGGCTCCCTGCGCC
>Ga0308410_1001895_pt1 | contig 12133 bp, 9 predicted proteins | sample HotsprOSTMatCore_FD_203467 | JGI IMG/M metagenome (GOLD analysis project Ga0308410, IMG submission 203467) | Hot spring phototrophic mat microbial communities from Octopus Spring, Yellowstone National Park, Wyoming, United States -... | ecosystem: Environmental > Aquatic > Thermal springs > Hot... | reverse complement strand
ACTCATCACTAGGATTCCCCCGTGCTATTCGGGCCGTGAAGGAATGGGAAAACTCAGACTTAATGGACGAATTCGACGGTTTTCCTTCACCCTGGCCTCGGTGTTTCTCCTCAGATTCGGTCTGAAAGCTAGTTCTTCATCATCCGTGCTGTTTTTTGGTGTCCGGGAAAAAATCTTACATCAAAACCGGGCGAGAGGGCTTTTTCGGAGAGACTCCTATCCGGTAAAGCCCCATCCTGCGGACATCGCTAGCCGGAATTTTACTCCTTTGCAATTTCCGTGGGTTTGCGAACTTTTTTCACAAAAAATCCGAACGGGAAGACATCTTCCCCAGACCGGACTACCTCGTCAATTTTTCGGGCTGGCGGGTGAACTTATATCGTAAGGCAAATTATTCAGATCCGATGCTGCCCCGCGGACTTCAACAGACAAGGGTCCGGAAGCAGCTTTGACGGTTGAAAACCAACATTTAGATCGAAATGGGGCTTGGTCGACGGAGCCCTGCAACAGGTAAAAAGGATTTTGCGTTTCCTGCGGAGGGCAAAGGACCGAAAGACCCATTCGCTTTTTTGTCCCCAGCTTGACAACCTCCGCAATTTTGCAAGGGATCCGTTTTCATCCGGGATGGGGAAGAAAGGCAGCAAGCGGAAGGTGTTAGCAGGGCATTGGCATTTTGCCAAGCTTTATCACCCCCAAGAAGCCTGGAACCTTGCTTCGGTCGGCTCTTCATAAGAAGGTACAAGAAGGATGCAACAAACATGCGAAGGGTGGAGGTGCAAAGGCCACCTTCAAGAAACCTTGGGGTCGGATCCGCCCAAGGGTTTAAGGAGGAACTTCACCACAACTGCCGGTCTTCCAAAGTACCTTTTGCCCCCTCATACGGGAAAATGTCTGGCGGTTTCCTAGAAGGTGTAACCCCTGGAGAGAATCCCAGTGACAGCGGTTGTTTGAGAATGCCTTGGTTTCTTTAGCTTCCGGAGTCAATGGGCGGAGGAGCTGCCGAAAAGCTCGGGAGGTCTTCAAGACCTCCCGAGCCTGCTAGAGGGTAGATTGAAAGATTTCGGAAGGTCAAGCGTTTAGGAGATAGAAGACCGGCAGATTAAACCCCCAGAAGCCGGAATTGTCGCTTCAACCGATTGGGATTACGAGGTGCTACAGTCTCCCTTTGGCCTCAAGGTCTTCCCCCCGGGCTCCGGATGGTTAACCCAAGGCCTGCTTGTGGGAAGAGGTTCATTGCAATTAGTTCAACAGTGGCCGAATCCGAGCCTCTTCCGCGGTGGGGAAATCTTCCGGAATTTTTTGGGTGACTTTGCCCGTGGCCGCCCATTCAGCACCCCGCTGGAAAAGCACAATGAAGGCTACACTTTGCAGCTCCTTGGCCGTGTGGCCTAAAGCAATTTGGTACACTCTGCCTTTTCCATACTGGACGGTAAAGATGATCGGCTCATGTTCGTCCGATCCCCCCTTTGCTTTCGGAGCAAAGGCAGTGGCCAAGACCGTGAGGTTTTTCGCTGGTCCGCGGAGCCAACCGTAAAGTTCATCCTCTACATGCATAAACCGCGGCGGCAGCCCTTGAGTCACCGGATGATTCGGTTCGCGGATGTCGATAGCGAAAGCTTGCATTGGGCCGTGCCCACCAGCTCGGCCTGGGGAGTGGTCAAAGACGATCTTCCCATCCCGCCACCGGACATAGGGTCCCCATTTTTCGTTTCGTCCGCCCCAGCCGCCTAGGCCGATGATCTCGTTGTATTCGGGCCAATCCGGGAAAGCAGCACAAGCAAAGTGATACACGACAACCCCGCCCCCGTTGCGAACATACTCTACGAAATCTTTTTTGGTCTCTTCTGGCCAAGAATCCCCTTGATAGTTGAGGACTACCACATGGTAGTCGGAGAATTTCGGCCGAAATCCGCTCATATCCGCCCCTCGCGGGGGTGAAGTGGCCACATCCACGGTGAAGAGTCCCGTGTCTTCCAAAAGCCGTTTGAGGACCGGGGTGGTTCCCTTCCAGTCGTGGGCGTTTTGCCCGTCCACAATTAAGGCTTTAAGTGTTTGGGCTGACGCAACACCTAAGCCGAAGCCGAAAACCACACCGAGAATCGCGATTCCGAAGGTAACCCAAGTTCGTCGTCTCATAAATCGGTCTCCTGGGAAAATGGTCCACGAATCGACTATCACAGCGACACAACTACCTATACCCAGCCGGTTATTGATTTAGAGTTTCTCAGTCTACCAAAAGATCGCCATATCTGCGGCTTTAGGTTCCTCCCCATTTTCGAAGGTTATTTCTTTCGGTCCCTTGAAAACCTCGGTCCGACTAACGGGGGCAGGCTTGGTTCGGAAGGAGTTGGTAGCCCTTTCAGTTTAACTGTTGATGGCCCCGATGCAACTATGTTTTTGGTGGCCGGGAAAGCCGGGCAGATTAGGCGGAAAGAAATTACAGGATAGGAGTCGTAAGCAGGGGAAGCAGTTCCATCTCTACGGGTCGCAAGTTTCCTACCGGACCTGGGATGTCCCCGACTGGCCGTCGGGTTCCCCTGCACCGTTTCTAAAAAATCCACGTTAAAAGCAGGCCGAGAATACCTGCCGCTACTAAGTAGTAAATGGTGGGTAACAAGGTTCGGCGAATGAGGAGTCCCTCTTTTCCGACCAGTCCTACCGTGGCCGAGGCCGCCACCACATTGTGGACACACACCATGTTTCCTGCGGCCGCCCCCACCACCTGCAGGCCGACAATCCATCGAGGATCCAGGCCGGTCCTTAGGGCCAGTTCGAATTGGAAGAGGGAAAAAGTCATATTGCTGACGGTGGCACTGCCGGCGATGAAGGCTCCCAGGGCTCCAATAGCGGCAGCGAAGGCCGGCCAGACTGTTCCGGCAATCTCTGCCACAGCCTGGGCCAGTGCTTGAGGCATACTGGGCAGTTCCGCGGTGTTAACTCCGGAGTGGATAAAAATCCGTACTGCCGCCACAGCGAAAAACAAAGCGGCAGCAGCACCGACCAGTCTCCGCAAGGTTTCTCCTAGGGCAGCCCGAACGGCCGCGGAGGGCACTTTTTGGAGCAGGATCGCCAATAAGGCCACAATCAGAAGCACCGTGCCCGGCGAGGCAGCCAGGTTCCACTGAGCCACAATGGCCCGCCCGGCCTCCGCACGGGCTAGTTCCCAAGCGGGGAAAGCAAGACGGCTAAGAAATGCCTTCACCGGAGGCCATTGTTCCACAAGAAGCAAAAAAGCTACCCCCAAATAGGGCAGAAAAGCGGTAACTTCCGGGAGCTGCCGGCCTTCGCCCAGAGCCAAACCTCCGCTTTCCTCGGTTTGATCTGGAATCCTCTCTCCCTGAGACGGGAAAACGGCAAATCCGGGATCCGATCTCGGGGGAGGGGAGGTGCTCGGAGCAGCCCCGGGGGATTTTTCTTCCCCGGCGGCCTGAGAGGGCGATGGAGAACTTAGCGGCCTTAAACCCGGAGAACCGGCGGGCATCAGGGATCCACCAGAGCAGTCCGAACTTTTTTGCTCAGAAGGTCCCCAAAAAGTTGGCCAGGAGTCAGGAGCAGGAAAATCCCATGGCCTTCGCGGTTGGAGCCAACCCAATCGGGCCACCGCCGCGGTGAGGCCCACAGTCACAAGTCCCCCGATAATCGTGGGAAACCGAGGACCGAGCAGAAAGCTGCATGTGAGATAGGTGCCCGCATACACGATCCCTGCCACGCAGGCAAATGGCCAAACTTCCAGGCCTTCTCGCCAGGAGCGGTTCCTTCCGAAGAACCGGGTAAGGATGCAGACCATAATGAGTGGAATAGCCCACCCCACGCAAGCCTGCACGAACGCTGTTCGCACCCCGATCTGGTAGAGCAAATTCTCCAAGTTCCCGGTGGACGAACCCGCAGCTGCAGGAGGAGTATCGCCGATTGCCGGTAGGCCGGCTACTTCGGCGGTTGTGGCAAGGTATTGGATGACAGATGGTTGGTTCTCAAGCCCTTTTTGCACCCCGATATAAAAAGGGGTCCCTAAGGCTCCGAAGGACACGGGCATACTTTGGATGATCAAGGTGCTGACGGCCGCGGCCATCGGGGGAAACCCCAGAATCACTAGCAAAGGACCTGCCACAGCTGCCGGTGTTCCGAATCCCGCTGCTCCCTCAATAAATCCTCCAAATCCCCACGCAATGACCACGGCCTGAATCCGGCGATCGGGAGAAATCCGGCGAAAACTTCTCCGAATTACCTCCACCGCTCCGGAGTGCTTTTGCACATAAAGGAGAAAAAGGGCCCCGAAAATGATGTACAGAAGGGCTATCGCAATCACGATGCCTTCCAGCACTGCCGCTGCCATCCAGCCGGGAGGTACCTTCCAGTATCCTAGGGCCACCAGGGCCATCAGGAGGAAGGTGACCGACATGGCACGAATGGCCGGCCAACGAAATGCCACCAGAAGCACAAACACAACGACAATCGGTAAGGCGGCAACTAAGGCGTTCATGGCAATGGTTTCCGGTCGGCGGGCCTCCAACGAAACCGAGACTCTTCTTCCACAGAAGCTCCTAGCTTGGCAACAGGCTCGAGATAAACCTCCAAGCCACTAAGGGACGACGGAATGTAAAAAGAATTTCCCTTTTTTGATTCGGGATTGTCTCAAACTCCTCCTTGCCGCCCAGGCTACGAGCCCTCCAGGGATACAGCTGGTCCGGGCGAAGGAGCAGGCCCCAAGCAAATTCGTGCAAGACTCCTTCCCATACCGGGGCCTAACTCCCCCCTGAGGGCAAGATTTGGGAAAAAGGCGAATTCTGGTCAAAGACCTTGCTAACGGGAAGTTACTCCGGAATGGGCTGTGGAGTGGATTTCAAAATTACGGAGTGGTTTTCAAAACTACAAGTGCAGGGCCTGATCCTGTTTGGGCTTTACCCGAGCGGGAACGGCCTTGCTTAATCGGGCCGTCGCCAAAGAAGGGACACATCGTCCTGGGGTTTGAAGCCGAGGATGCGTTCGGCTTTATCAACTCGGAATTTTCCCTGGGGTACCCCTCCATGGATGAAGAACACTTCGCAACGGGAGGGAAGTCGCTCTTCCGGGATTTCCAGGGCCAATCGGAAGGCCTCCGCACAATCTCTCCAGCTTACGATGAAAGGGATTCCCCCTCCTCCTCGTTGGATCTGTTGGGGTTCGCGGAGGATGTAGAACAGGAGGGTAATGACGTAAATATCGAACCGCTCTGCATAAAGTCGACAGATTTCCTGACCCAAGGACTTGGTAATCGGATAAAGCCCGATTCCCGGATGGGAGGGGACATCGGGGGTGATGCCGAAGTCGAAGCCTTCGTAGGTGGGCCCGGCCACTGTGAAATGAGGGCCCGTATTAATGACCCGGCGGATTCCAAAGTGGGCTGCTGCCTCCAGCACATGGAGGGTTCCCAGAGTGTTTACCCGGAAGGCCAGGATCGGGTCCTGCCGGACCACGGCCAGGTTGATGATAGCATCCATCCCCTCGGCCGCTGCGAAGACCGCCTCCCTCGATGTGATATCCACGTCCCGGTAGTCGTGCTGGGGGAACTCCTGCCGAATTTCCTCCGGAGCCGGCCGAATGTCCGTCACCCGAAGCCAGTGCTCCAGGCTAAGCCTGCGGACCACATGAGGTCCCATGTAGCCATTGGCACCAAGTAAAAGGACCTTCATCAGTGTGGCTCCTCCAAAGAGGACTTGTCGGGAGAAAATCTCAGGCCGCCAGCAAAAGCTTTACTTTGCATCATGCCTTGGTGGAATTGCTTTTGGGGTACAGTACCAGGATCCCACCTCCCTCGGGTTAGAGGGAAACGATTGGCAGCCCATTCCATTTGACCGGTACAACAGGCCCGCTTTCGAGCCTGGGAACGTGCCTTCCCGCCGTCTTCGGCAACTGGTGGATTTTAACGCGGGGAACACTTTTCGGGAAATGACAGCGGAGTGGCGAACGACAAAACCCGCCCTTGCCTCCTGGCCAAAGTCCCCAAGTCTTGCTGGGTTATCTCGACGGGGTAGAAATTGCTCTCCGACTTCCCGTCCGCTTGTGATTGCAAAAACAGGGGGAACTGGGGGGTGTCTAATCGGGCAGTCCGCTGTCGCCATAACAGGTTGGGCACTATTTCCAGCTAGAACGGATGGGAAGTAGTTCCTCGAAGGGATGTCGTTCCTTGAAGAAGATGGGGTCTCGGTCGGCGGCCAGAGCAAAGTGAGGTCGTCCTTTTGCTGAGAATTCCACCCGGCTGATGGCTTTTACTTTGTCGGCTGGCACGCTGGAGGAGTTGGTGCCTTAGTCGGTTCTCGGGGGAGTTTTCAACCCGGAAAGTCCCCGGAAACCCCGGATTTTGGCGGAGAAATTTTCGGAAGTGGGTCTTCCGGGGGGGTTACTTGGTAGACCAAGACTTTTCCTCTGGCGATCCCTGGGGCAGGGTCGCCGCGGACTGAGGGGCTAAAGGAAAAAGCCATTGAAGGAGCAAAGGTGGTCAGCTGATGAGTAGTACTCAAAACGGGCTTGATTCTGATGATTGTTTCCAAAGAAACGGAGGCCAGTTGAACCACAAAAAACTTCAGGGCCACCCAGGATTTGCCCAGGCGGCCCTTTCTCGTCGTTTCACGGGGGCAGGTCAGGTGACAATTGGCTGGGCCGGGAGACTAGCACTTCTTGCCCTTGCTGGCCTGCTGCTTGCCGCCCTTCTGCTCCTTGCTGGGAGCTTCCGCCTTCTTGGTCGTCTTCTTTTCCGCCACGGCCAAACCTCCTTAGAACAGCCGCCTCGATGCAGCCGGCATCCGTCACCACAACGGATGGACCACCCCGGTGCATCGCATCTCGCTCCATAAGTTCCTACGAGGACACCCAGCAAACGTTCACTACCATCGATTTGCTTTCTCTTATCGTCATTTAATGATACTGAAGTTTGAAGATCTTGCAAGACCAATTGTTGGCGGTGGAGTAGCTGGCTTTCTCGGGCTGCACCAATCTGGGGCGGGCCACCCGGTGTTGGCTCGCGGGGACAAAGCATCGCTCATTTGCAAGGCATTTGGAGCTGGAGGGGGCAGTAGGAAACGCCAATCGAAGGCAGCTTGACCTTTTACCCGCTGCAAATTGAGTTAAGATCTTTCGCGGGGATCCTGGGATTCCGCTTGCGGCTTGTCCTGGCGGAAGTTCCATGCTCGAAGGGCGAAGGGCTCCGGGATCCTTCGGTCTTTTGGAGAAGCTCCTCTTTGAAGGACAAGGTAGTCCCGGGCTCGCCACCCATCAGTCGTGGGAGTTCGCTTCGGATCCCCAGGAAGACCGTGTCCCCTGTCCGGTGTGGTGTGTCCGCGGTTGGCCCGGCAAACTACCCGCTCGCTTCCCTGAGGGATTTACCTACAGGATGAATTTGCTAAGGTCCTCATCCTGGATGAGTTTCTTGAGACGTTCCTCGACGTACTCCCGGGTGATCACCACGCGAGTGGGGGCAATATCCGAGGCCTGGAAACTTACCTCCTCAAGAACCCGTTCCATGATCGTGGCCAATCTCCGGGCCCCAATGTTTTGGGTAGTTTGGTTGACGCGATAGGCATAGTCGGCAATAGCCCCGATGGCTTCCTCCTGGAATTCCAGCTCCACGCCTTCCGTTTTTAACAGGGCCTGGTACTGCCGGATCAAGGAGTTTTGAGGTTCTTTGAGGATCCGGACAAAGTCCTCCTTGGTCAGCTCGGAAAGTTCCACCCGGATAGGAAATCGGCCTTGCAGTTCGGGCATCAGATCGCTAGGTTTTGACCGGTGGAAAGCCCCGGCAGCGATGAAGAGGATGTGGTCGGTCTTTACCGTGCCATATCGGGTCTGAACGGTGGTACCTTCCACGATAGGCAGCAGGTCCCGCTGGACACCCTCCCGCGAGACGTCTGGGCCGTGAGGGGTTCCTGAAGAGACGATTTTGTCGATTTCGTCGATAAAGATGATGCCGAGGTTTTCCGCGAGGCGGATGGCCTCTGCGTGGACTTTGGCGGGGTTAATCAGCGAATCGCACTCTTTCTCGAAGAGATATTCGCGGGCTTCTGCCACGGTCATTTCCCGGCGGGAGACTTTTTTGGGGAAAAGCTTTTCGAGGAAGTTCTCCAGGTCTAGATCGGGCGGCTCGAGCCCCGCTCCCGCCACAAGGAAGGGAGGGACGCTTTTCTGTTCGACTGGCACTTCGATCCGGCGATCGTCGAGCTTCCCCTCCGCCAACATTGCCCGCAGCCGTTCCCGAACTCGCCGTCGGCGGGCTGTGCGACCCGTCCCGAGGGATCCGGCCTCTTCTACCTCTTCCATGCTGGGGTTGTCTTCCAACTCCGAGGGTTCGAACTGTCCCATGAGGAGGTCCAGAATTTGTTCCTCAACCCGCTTCCTAGCTTTTTCTTCCACCAATTTTCGTTCTTGCTGCCGGACTAGATGCACGGCATTTTGGACAAGCTCGCGGACCATGCTTTCCACGTCGCGACCGACATACCCCACCTCGGTGTATTTTGTGGCTTCCACCTTAACAAAGGGAGCCCCGGTGAGCTCTGCCAGGCGGCGGGCGATTTCTGTCTTTCCCACCCCGGTGGGACCGATCATCATGATGTTTTTGGGAGCCACCTCCTTGCGGAGTTCCTCAGGAAGCTGTTGCCGCCGCCAGCGATTCCGCACGGCAATGGCGACTGCCCTTTTGGCAGCCTCTTGACCGACAATATGCCGATTAAGCTCTTCAACGATTTCGCGAGGGGTTAAGGGTCGCACGACAGTTGCTCCACGGTGATGTTCACATTAGTGTAAATATCCAGGGAGGCAGCGATCTCCAGCGATCGGCGGACAATTTCCGGGGCGGATAGGTGAGAATGAGCCACCAGAGCCCGAGCGGCGGCCACCGCCAGCGGTCCTCCCGACCCAATCCCAAGAATGCCATCGTTGGGTTGAACAAGCTCACCGGTTCCGGTAATCAGGAAGGTATGTCGAGCATCGGCCACTGCAAGCATCGCTTCCAAGCGACGTAAGGCCCGATCCATTCGCCATTGTTTAGCTAGCTCCACCGCAGCCCGAGGCATGTTGCCAGGGTATTCGCGCAGCCGCTCTTCGAACCGCTCCAGAAGTGCTAGGGCATCTGCACCAGCCCCGGAAAATCCCACCAGCACTTGCCCATCTAGCAGACGGCGGATTTTCTGGGCATCGGCTTTCATTATAGTGGTTCCCAGTGTCACCTGGCCGTCGCCCCCCATCGCCACAATCCCATTCCGCCGAACCGTCAGAATCGTCGTTCCCATCCATTGTTGATGCCATTGTTGTTTTAGCATAGGAGCGACTTTCTTTTGCCGGTAGGAGCAACTTTCTTTTGCCGGGCAAGCCCTGCAATCTGCTATTCTTTCTGCCAACTGTGTCTTCTACATCTATCTTCTTGGGCCACGTTTACATCCGGGAAATGTCCCACTCCAACTCCCGAAAATGCCTCTGACTCGGAGACTGCCGAAAATAACTCTGACTCGGAAAAATTTTGAAATCCGGATTACTCCGTTGAGACATCCAAGGGGGTGAAGTTGCAGCTCAATCCACGCCACCACGGTCTCTTCAACCCCTGCGAAAGTGGTCTGCTCCAAGGTCTCCTCAACCTGTGCAAAGCCGGTCTGACCCAACTGGAGCAACTTGCGGAGATGTCATACTTCGATCGGTTTTGGTTTTTTCGCCTAATGCCCGCTTCTCTCCGGGTAGTCTTTCCGCCGACCCACTCGGTCGGAGGCTTGTCCCAATCTTATCCCAACTGTCGGCTTTTGCCAAAGGCTGCAGGGTGGGGGCCCCAACCGATTTATGTGAAGCTGAAGCCCATAGACTCGGGTTAATACCCCGGAGGTGCTCCGCAATTTCACCCAGGACAATTTTCCGATCCCGCCTCTCGGTCTGCTCAAATCGGGTCAACTGAGCTAACTTGCAAGCTTTTTTCATCCGACGCCCATAGCCTCCGGTAAGGTGTTGATAAGAAATACCTTGCATTACCCGATCTTGAAGCCGACAAATTGTGGACTCTTTCTCAGAGCAATGCTTCTAGCAAACGTTTCTAGTATATGTGGGAAATGGCCCGGCCGGAGGATACTGCCAAAAGTGAGTTCTGCCAAAGGCAGTATGGACCCTCTGCAGCAGATTCTCCTTCACCCAAGTGTTCGGCAAAAACTGGCCCGGATCAGCACACTCGAGTGGAAGTTTGCTAAGGAGTGAAATCTTGCTCAAACCGAAATTAGAGTGCTTAAAAGTTTGCAAGGGTCGGGCCTCGGACTCCGACTCCGCAGGATGATCGAGAGATAAAGATTGCTGCCGGAAACGGCCCAGGGGTTTGACTGGCCGGGAAACCCACTATGTTCGCTGAGATCTTGTGAGTTTTCTGCCCACCCCCGGAATGTCGCGGAATGTCGGTTTGAAGTTAAGGCCCCGGAATGTGATGTTCTAACGCCTTAAGGGGACCACAGTCCGGCATCATCCGGGCAGACCCGGGAACTTACAAAAGAGCCGCCCAAACATGGGAAGTTCTGCGGTGGGAATGCTGGATTTGGTCGAAGGCTGGCCAAGATACAAGACATCCCAATAATTGCAGACCATTTTGAGGAAAGTTTATCTCGGTGAAGATAGCGGGGCTGTCGCCGTGAAAAAACCCACGGTGACAATTGTTCTGCCAGTTGAAAGGAACTCTTTAGAAGGACCTCATGGTGTTTAAAAGGACCTCATAAAAGGCCTCTCGGAACCGGCCGAAGAACGGGGGAAGATTCAAAGTGGTTCTCCGGTGGTCAAGCCGCGAAGGTGCCCCTTCAGGCCCCGGAGACCTCGGTTACGCAGAAGCGACCATTTGCTCTTCGGAAGGGATCGGTGTAGCCCGGGACACCTCATCCTTATATTGCCGGCCTTGCCGGAAGGCTTGGCAGGCCTCCCCTACTAACCATAGGGCTATACCCACGATACCCACAGTGATCACCACCAAAGGCCAATTGCCGTTCCGGACAAATCCGAGCAATTGAAGACTTAAGGCATAGAGGGAGACTCCCAGCATGATTAGCATGGGGAGGACCGTGTACACCAAGGGCCGGCCCAATTTGAAGAGGAACACCGACACAGTCAACAGACTCAAACCGGCCAGCAACTGATTGCTCGTGCCAAAGAGCGTCCAAAGTGTTTTGCCTCCAGTCGCCAGCAAGAAAGCAAAGAAACCAATGGCCGCAACCGCCACCAAGGATGCAACGAAGCGATTGGCCAAGGAGGATAGTCCGATCGAACGAAATAGCTCTTCCACGTTGAATCGAAGCAGCCGCGTGGCTGTATCTAAGGTGGTTAAGGCAAAGGCCACAATGGTCACGGCAAGAAGGGCCGAGGCGATGGGATGGGGAATGCCGAGGAATCCGAGCAGATTCGCTCCCCCCCGAACGACAGCACTGAGCTGAACGGCTAGGCCGGCTCCGCCCAATCCTTTCCAACTTCCGTATTCTCCCAGGGGTTGCCAGGCACCAGCTCCCAATCCGGCAGCACAAGCCATGATAACGAGCACGGCCAAGACGGCCTCCACCAGCATGGCTCCGTAGCCTACCGGCAGAGCATCTGTCTCCCGGTTAATCTGGCGAACCGTGGTACCGCTGGAAACAAGTGAGTGAAAACCGCTCACTGCACCGCAGGCAATGGTCACAAATAAAAGAGGGAACCAAGAGGGAGCATGCACCACCTCGGATAAAGTTTGTCCGGGTCGAAGGGGTTCTAAGGGCACGATGGGGCGGAAAGAGGCTGCATGGATTCGGGCCTCTGGTGCTCCCAGCAGTCCCGCAATCAGTAACCCGATAAATAACGTTCCCAAACTAAAGTACAGCTGGAAGCTGTTGATGTAATCTCGGGGTTGAAGTAACAACCATACCGGTAGGACCGAGGCCAAAAACGCATAAAACAACAAACCGACAATCCAGGTGTTTTGAGTTTCCCGCAATGCCGAGCGAAAACCTGGCCAAGCAGCCAAGACCGGTTCGGCCATCCTTTTGGCCACCTCCCCTAAAACTTTCCCTTGCTGTTCGGCTTCGTGTACCCAGTGTTCCAATTCGGAAAAGTACCGAGTGATTTGAGCAGCTCCAAAAGGACTTTGCCACTGGAGCTTTGGTAAAGAGATAGCGGGGCCTGCTCC
>Ga0308410_1001894_pt1 | contig 12134 bp, 9 predicted proteins | sample HotsprOSTMatCore_FD_203467 | JGI IMG/M metagenome (GOLD analysis project Ga0308410, IMG submission 203467) | Hot spring phototrophic mat microbial communities from Octopus Spring, Yellowstone National Park, Wyoming, United States -... | ecosystem: Environmental > Aquatic > Thermal springs > Hot... | reverse complement strand
CGGCGCCGGCGCGCTCGAGGAGCGTCTCGAGGCGCTCCCAGCGTTCGCGGCGGCGAGTGATGAAATCGTCGGGGCGCATCCTGGGTAGTGGAGAATCTGGGAGGGCCTTGCCCTTCCCAAGCGTAACTGTTCACCCCTGGGGTAACCCACGCGCCTGCGAGCGAGGGCGTTTCGCCCCTGGCGCGTCTCCGCGGGCAAGCTGCCCGCGCTCCCAGCCTATGTTATGGTCTTTGAATACATCATCCGCTCTAGCCCGCGCAGGCGGGCTTCGCATTCCGTAGCCGAGGGCTTTAGCCCCACGGCCAGCGCGGCATCGCGGATGAATTGCTCACTATCCATCAGATGTCCATGCGGCTGCGCCGCACAACACCGCAATGAACATACGGTTGTTCCTGGGAGGGCTGCGCCCTCCCAGACCCTCCCGCGGGCGGGAGTATGGGGGAACCGGGTTCCCCCATCCCCCTGCGTGAGGGCGTAGCCCTCCCAGACCCTCCCACCGGGTGGGGTATGGGGAAACCCGGTTGCCCCAGCCCCCTGCGCACGGGTTGCGCCCTCCCAAACCCTCCCGCGGGCGGGAGTATGGGGGAACCTGGTGCCCCCATCCCCCTGCGCACGGGCTGCGCCCTCCCAGACCCTCCCGCGGGCGGGGGCCTGGGTGCGCGGGCCTCTGGCCCGCATCCGCTGAGGTATGGGGAAACCCGGTTTCCCCACCCCCCTCGCCGAGGGCGTATGTTCACGTTAGCCGTCCATGCGGCTGCGCCGCACAACGCCGCAATGAACAGACGGTTGTTCTTGGGAGGGCGAAGCCATCCCAAACCCTCCCGCGGGCGGGGGTCTGGGGAAACCCGGTTTCCCCATCCCCCTGCGCACGGGCTGCGCCCTCCCAAACCCTCCCGCGGGCGGGAGTATGGGGGAACCCGGTTGCCCCAGCCCCCCTGCGCACGGGCTGCGCCCTCCCAAACCCTCCCGCGGGCGGGAGTATGGGGGAACCCGGTTGCCCCAGCCCCCCTGCGCACGGGCTGCGCCCTCCCAGCCCCTCCCGCGGGCGGGAGTATGGGGGAACCTGGTGCCCTCATCCCCCTGCGCACGGGCTGCGCCCTGCCAGACCCTCCCACCGGGTGAGGTATGGGGAAACCCGGTTTCCCCATCCCCCTGCGCACGGGCTGCGCCCTCCCAGCCCCTCCCACCGGGTGGGGGATGGGGAAACCGGGTTTCCCCATCCCCCTGCGCACGGGCTGCGCCCTCCCAAACCCTCCCGCGGGCGGGGGTATGGGGGAACCTGGTGCCCCCATGGTCACGTTAACCCAGACGAATCGTAGTGCCGGCATCAAGCGGCGCGCCGCGCAGCACGGCGGCGAGGTTGCCCGGATCCGGCCCGATCAGGCGCACCTCCAACGCTGGAATGGCCTCGATCAAACGCCACATCAACTCGAGTTTGCTGCGCATCCCGCCGGTGACATCCACGGCGTGGGAACCGCCGGCGCCGTGCAGAACCGCCTCGAGATTGGCGGCGGTAATCAGTGGCACCCGTTCGGCGGCGGGGTTGGCGCGGGGATCGGCGGTGTAGACCGCGGCCTCGCCGACGAGCACGATGCGCGCCGGACGCAGCGGCGTCGCCAGGGCCAGGTGGGCCAGCAGGGCCTCGGTGGAGATGATCGCGCTGCCCTGCAGGCGATCGAAGGCCACGTCCCCGTGAACCACGGGCACCAGACCGCGCTCGAGGGCCGCGGCGATGGGCGCGGTCTCCCAGGCGACGATGCGCCCGCCGGCGGCCTGCAACGCGGCGGAGGGTTGCAGCGAGAGGGCCGGCACCCCTGCCTCGAGCAGCGCGTCAACCACGATGCGATTGAGCCGCAGCGCGGCGGCGGCGGTCAGGGCAAAGCCGGTGTAATCGCTGCCGGGGGCCAGGCCGCGGTGGACACCGTAGCGCGCGGCGTAGTGGTGGCCGAACGAGCCACTGCCGTGACCGAGGATCAGGCGCAGATCGGGACGGGCGCCGAGGGCCGTGGCCAGTTCAGCGGCCAGCCGGGCAATCACGGGGCGGTCGGCGGCCTCGCGCCCGGCCTTATCGGTGATGACGGAACCGCCGAGTTTGACAAAGGTGTACATGCTTTTCTTCCTGGGCAGGCGGCGCCCTCCCTGTCGGGAGGGTGCGGGGCAACTCGACTGCCCCGTGATTGCGCATTGGGCAGGCGGCGCCCTCCCTGTCGGGAGGGCGCAGGGCAACCCGGTTGCCCCGTTGACCGCCTGGTCGCATCACGTCGGAAAGAGCAGCAACACCCCGAGCACGGTCAACCCCCAGAGCACAACGCTCCCGGCGAGTGGCGGATCCTTGAGGATCAACTCGTCGGGCGCGCCGCCCTCCCCGCGGATATAGATGAGGTAGAGGTAGCGAAAGATCGCGTAGATGACGAACGGAATGGTCAGCATCAACATCGGGTAGGGCTCCTGTGGCGCGACAGGAGCGAGAAAGGCCGTAACGCTGTAGGCCATGATGATGCTGGCCGTGACGATAGCCATCATCTGGTCGAGCATCGGCACGGAGTACTCGGCAAGGATGCGCCGGTGCTCGCCCGCGCCGTTTTCCAGGAGGAGCAACTCGTGGCGGCGCTTGCCGATGCCCAGGAAGAGCGCCAGGAGCAGCATGCAGAGCAGCAGCCAGGGGGTGATCAGCACGTTGATCACCACCGCCCCGCCCACCGCCCGCAAGACGAAGCCCGCGGCCAGGACGAGAATATCCAGAATGACCACGTTCTTGAGCCAGTAGGAGTAGAGGAAGCCCTGGATCGCCACGTAGGCCGCCAGCACCCCGAGGAAGGCCATACCCTCACCAACGGCATAGGCCAGGGGTATCGCGAGCGCAATCAGGAGCGTGGCGGCGACGATGCCAACCGTGGGGCTGAGGCGCCCGGAGGCGAAGGGCCGGTGGCGCTTCTTTGGATGGGCGCGGTCCTTCTCGATGTCAACCAGATCGTTGACCAGGTAGATCGCGCTCGCGGCCAGGCAAAAGGCGATAAAGGCGCCGAACACCCGCAGCAGGGGCCCCGGCCCCACGCCGGGTTCCCAGAAGCGCCACAGCCGTTCTTCGGAAAAGGCCAGGGCCGCGAAAACGAAAACGTTCTTGACCCACTGGCGCGGGCGCATGGCGCGCGCCAGCTCGCGCAGCATGCCGAGATTGGTGATGGCCGCGGCGCCGAGCGCGCCTTCGGTGGATACCTTGCGCATAGGTCTCGATCCGGGTGGCGCGCGATCGCCCCCCCTGGGAGTGCGGAAAAACCGCCTGATTGTACCCGATGGGTCAGGCGGGCGTCAACTCCGGTGCAGGTCGGACCTGTTCACCCCTGGGGTAACACGCCCGGGAGCGCGGGCGTCCCGCCCGCCTCGCATCTCCGCGGGCAAGCTGCCCGCGCGCCCAGGACAAATGTGAACACGTACGTGAAGGTCACATCCAGGGCTTGAGCAACGTCCGTCTTCGACGGCGGGGCGGCGAGCGGTTGGACTGCCCGACAGTTGTCCATGCGGCTACGCCGAAGGTTGTTCCTGGGAGGGTTGCGCCCTTGCAAACCCTCCCGAGCGCAAGCATGGGCACGGGCCTGGGTGCGCGGGCCTCCGGCCCGCATCCGCGCGGGGCTGCGCCCTATAGGCGTGAACGTAAGCGTGTGGCTCTGTGAAGCCACAGACGGCTTGCCAGAGCGCGATACAGCCCGGGGGGCACAGCTTTCGACGGGCTTTCTGGGACGATTCTGAGAGCGTACCCTCCCATGTTGCCGCTTCAGGAAGCCCTCGCCGGTTACGTTCGCGCCTATAGGGCTGCGCCCCAGACCCCTCCCCCATGCGGTCACATCTCCCGCACCTCGCCCATACTACGCGCATCGTACCCGCCCAGAGCCTCGACCGCGGCGCGGTAGGCCGGGTCGCTCAGCGCCTGGCGCAGCGGGGCGAGCAATTCGCTCTCCCAGTGGCGGCGCGGCACGGCCAGTTCGTAGCACTCGCTGAACAGGGGCATGAACTCCAGCCCCAGGGCCTGCGCCGCGGCGCGAATGCCCAGGCCCACGTCGGCCGCGCCGCTCAGCACCGCCGCCGCCACGGCCATGTGGGTAAACTCCTCGCGCTCATAGCCGGCGATCGCGCCGGGGTCGATTCCCGCTTGCTTCAGGTGGTAGTCAAGCAGCACCCGCGTGCCCGAACCACGCTGCCGGTTGACGAAGCGCACCCCCGGGCGCGCCAGATCGCGCAGTTCGCCCAGGCCCAGGGGGTTGCCCGGCGCCACCAGAAAGCCCTGCTCGCGCCAGGCGAGGTGTACCAGGACGATCTCCTCATCAGGCAGCAGGCGCCGCACGAATGGCCGGTTGTACTCGCCGGTCTCCTCGTCGAGCAAATGGGTGCCGGCCAGGTGGGCGTCGTGGCGCTTGAGGGCCATCAGGCCGCCCAGGCTGCCCACGTTGGCCGAACTGAGGCGTCGCTGCGCCCCGGCGCGGTGCAGGTGACTGGCCAGCAGATCCAGCGCCAGATCGTGGCTGCCGATGGCCACCAGGGTGCGCTCGATCTCCTCCGGGTCGCGCAGCAGTTCAACCCTCACCTCGGCCCCGGCGTGCACCCCCTCGGAAAAGCGCGGAATACGGGCCATGCCATCGGCCCTGACCAGCGACGTAACCACCCCCGCGCCGCGGCTCAGCGGGGTGGCGATCAGGCGCCCATCCACCCGCCCCAGGGTCACGCGCACGAACTCATCTTCGCCGAGCGGCGAGAGCAACTTGCGGCTCATAGCGGCGGCGACCACCGGTCGCGACGGCGGGTTCAACCCCTGGAGCCGGTACAGCAGCGGGCGCAGGAACAACTCGGCGGTGAGGGCCGCCGAGACCGGGTAGCCTGGCAGGCCCAGCGCCGGCTTGCCCGCGGCAACAGCGAGGATCACCGGGTGGCCCGGGCGAATGGCCACACCGTGGACGGCCACCTCGCCCAGTTCGGCCAGCACCGCCGCGGTGAAATCCTCCGCGCCGGCGGACGAACCGGCATTGATGACCACCACATCGTGGCCGGCCAGAGCCTCCTCGACCACGGCGCGGAGCAGGTCGCGCCGGTCGGGCACGGGGGCGAAACGGGTGGCGCGCCCGCCCCACTCTTCGACCATGCCGGCCAGGATCAGCGAGTTGAACTCCACAATCGCGCCGGGAGGCAGCGCCTCGTCGCGGGCCTCGCGGGCCGCGGCCTCCTCGGCGGTGATCAGTTCCGTCCCGGTGGGAATGATCGCCACCCGCGGGCGCCGGCGCACCAGCAGCGTCGTATGCCCGGCGGCGGCGGCGGCCCCCAGATCCACGGGCCGCAGGCGCGCCCCCTCGGGGATGATCAGTTCCGTAGCAACAATATCTTCGCCCAGGGGACGCACGTGCTGCCAGGGGGCCACGGCGGCGGTAATGGCGACGGTAGCCTCATCGAGCGTCTGCACGTGCTCGGCCATCACCACCGCGTCGGCCTGTGGCGGCAGCGGATCGCCGGTATCCACCCAGATCGCCTGCGTGTCGAGGGCGAGGGCGCGGGGGGAGGTTTCGGTAGCCCCGGCGGTGTCGGCGGCGCGCACGGCGATCCCATCCATAGCCGCGGCGTGGTAGTGGGGCACCGAGCGCCTGGCCCAGACCGGCGCGGCCGTCACCCGGTCGCGAGCCTCGGCCAGCGGAACGGCCTCGCCCTCCAGCAGCGGCAATCCTCCGGCGCGGGACAGCGCCGCCTCGAAGCGGGCGCTGGCCTCGTCGAGGGCACGATCCTCGAGATAGTAACGTCGTCTGGTCATTGCCAGACCCTCCCTCCAGACCGGGGCGCGGGGAACCCGGGTTGCCCCGCGCTGCTCCAGGATCACGAAAACAGCCTCACCTCGACCGCATCGCCGGCATACAGGCCGCTCAGATCCAGTGGCACATGCACCAGGCCATGGGCGCGGGCCAGGGTGTAGATCAGGTTCGACTTGCCGAAAACCGGGTCGGCCCACAATTCCCCGTCGCGCGCCTCCAGGCGCACCGGCACGAAATCCTCGCGGCCGGTGCGCGAGGGGATGTTGCGCGCCAGGCGCGCCTGGCGCGTCAGCGCGGGCGGCGCGGCGGCGTCCAGCAACTGGCGGATGGCCGGCGCGACGAACAGCCCGAAGGCGATCATCGCCGAGACGGGGTTGCCGGGCAATCCGAACACGGGGCGCTGGCCCGCGGCGGCCAGAATGGTGGGCTTGCCGGGCTGGAGGGCCACGCCGTGCACCAGCACCCCCGGCGCGCCCAGCGCGCCGATCACCCCCACGGTCATATCGCGCGCGCTCACGGAACTGCCGGCGGCGATCACCAGAGCGTCAGCATCCTCCAGGGCGGCGCGGGCCATGGCCTCCAGCGCGGCGGCGTCATCGGGGGCGATGCCGCGGGGCATCGGCTCGCCGCCGGCGCGCCGCACCAGCGCGGCGATGGTATACGTATTCACGTCGCGCACCTGCCCCGGCGCAACCGGCGCGTCGGGAGGCACCACCTCGTCACCCGAGGCGAGGATGGCCACCCGCGGGCGCGCCACCACCGGCACACGGGAGATCCCCACCCCCGCCAACCCCCCCAGATCCTGGGGGCGCAGGCAGTGCCCGCGGGGGAAAAGCAACTCTCCCCGGCGCACATCCTCGCCGACGGGGATGACATTCTCGCCCACGGCCACGGGGCGCGTCACTTCGATGGTTGTCGCGTCGAGACGCTGGGTATACTCAACCATGACCACGCTATCACTGCCGTCGGGGAGCATCCCGCCGGTGTGGATCAGCGCGGCCTGGTCCGCGCCGACGGTGATGGTCGGGGCGCGACCCATGGGCGCCTCGCCGCAGAGCGTCAGATAAGCGGGCAGACCCTCGCTGGCCCCGTAGGTATCCGCAGCGCGCACGGCGAACCCGTCAACCGTGGAGCGTGGAAAGGCGGGCAGGTCAACCGGCGCGTGCAGATCCTCGGCCAGCACCCGGTCGAGGGCCTCATGGAGCGCGAGCGTCTCCACCCGCGCCAGCGGCGCCAGATGGCGCGCCAGGCGCGCGTTGGCCTCGGCTATCGTCACCACCTGAAACAACTCAGGCATAGCATGCTCCTCCAGGCGTACCGGTTCCGGGGAACAATCTATAGTATACACGGACCAGAGCTTTCGGTCACCCTTGCCCCCCGCGGGAGGGTTTTGGGAGGGCGTAGCCCTCCCAAACCCTCCCACCGGGTGGGAGGATGGGGAAACCAGGTTTCCCCATACCCCTGCTTGAGGCCTGCGCCCCGCAAACCCGCCCGCGGGCGGGGGCGTGGGGAAACCGGGTTTCCCCACACCCCGCTCGTGTTCAAGAGGTTACCTGATCTGGCCCTGATGTTAACCTGGCAGTAATGCGGCGAGCCTATACTTGTACTGTGGTACGTGTTCACATGTCTCCTGGGAGCGCGGGCAGCTTGCCCGCGGAGACGCGACGGGGGCGAAACGCCCGCGCTCGCAGGCGCGTGAGTTACCCCAGGTGTGAACAGTTACTCGTTCGCGGGGAGTCTGAGAGGGAGAAGCCCGCAAGCAGGCGCATGGGGAAACCGGGTTTTCCCATCCCCTCACCCGTGGGAGGGGATGGGCGGGCTGCGCCCGCACGCGGGGGGATGGGGAAACCGGGTTTCCCTATCCGCTCATCCGGTTGGAGGCCGCGCCCTCCTAGAAACAACTCCTTATTTGCATCGCGGCGTTGTGCGCCTCACGCATAAGGCCTGATGTATGGAGGGACATATGAGCCGGGTTTCGATTCGCACGCTTGCGGGTTCAATTCTGACGATCTTCATCGCTTCTGTGCTAACCGCCTGCGGCGGCGCGGCGACACCCCAGGCCGTTCAGTCTCTCCGGTCGAATGATGCGACAGCGTCTCAAGATGCGAGTCCTCAGCCGACCGCTGGCCCTGCCCCGACCCCTATGATCGAACGGAGGCTGCCTACCCAACCTCCGGTCAAATTGCCGGTGACCTCGGTTGCGCAGCCGGCCACCCAGGCCACGCCCGGCGACAAGGCGCGCGCGCCGGTTGCGACGGAGCATACCAAGGCGCCATCGGCAGATCCCGCCGCAGCGGCGATGCCGGCCCCGGCCCCGCTGGTCCCCTTCGCGGCCTTTGCCTTTACCCAGGCTCCGCCCGGACGCGATGCCGCCGGGAACACCGTGTACTACTACGCCAACAATACGATTGACGGCTATCTCGATACCGCCTGGCGGGTCCCCGGAAATGGCATTGGCGAACGTGTCATCGTGTTTTTTGACCAGGCCGTGCGTCTGAGCGAAGTGTGGATCGTGCCTGGCTACGCCAAGGTTGATCCGGTCAGCGGCGAGAACCGTTTCTGGCAGAATCGGCGCGTGCGCAAGGTCCGGCTGACGTTCGGCGGCGGTCGCTGGGTGGAAGCGCGTCTTGCCGAGCAACCGGAGTTTCAGCCGGTGCGCTTCGAACCGGTGCTCACCTCCTACGTAGAGGTTATGGTGCTGGAAACGACAACGCCCGGCGCGCAGAATGGGCGCGATTTCACGCCGATCAGTGAAATCGCGCCGATCGGCCAGGCATGCGCTCCCGGACAGTGCGGCCGGGTTGGCGATACGATCAGCGAATTGATCAATGACGTGGGCAATTGGGACAGCGGCATAGAGGTCGAAGCAATCGACGAAACCTACACCTATGCGCGCCTCTGGCGCATCCCTTTCAATGGCGACCCGCCAGAAATGGGTATCTACAAGCGCGAACGGGGGGGCTGGACGTGGGTCACGGGAGGGACGAATTTCGATGTCGGCTTCCTGGACGTGCTGAAGCGGCTCGGCGTGCCGAAGAGCGTCTGGCCATGAGCCGTGGTTCATAGGAGATTTCCCGTTCGCAGCGTTCCGCCCCCCTTCCAGCCTCCCCCCCACTAACGTGAAAATAAGCTGCTGGGGCAGGGGAATGGGGAAACCGGGTTTCCCCATTCCTCCACCCGCGGGAGGGTTTGGGAGGGCGCAGCCCTCCCAAGAATAACCTTATGTTCATTGCGGCGTGGTGCGGCGCAGCCGCATGGACGGCTGGAGAGAGAGGAGCCTGGCTCCCTCCCCCAGCCGGGGAGGGTGAAGAAGGGGGCGGTTCGGCGAGAGACGGGAGCATGACCCCATAGCCATGGCTTCGCTGCGCGACGTTGTCCGTGGCTGTAGAGCACCTCGGAGGGGCGCAGCCCTCGGGGGGATGGGGAAACCAGGTTTCTCCATCCCCCTGCTTGAGAGCTGCGCCCTCTCAAAATCTCCCGCGGGCGGGGTGTGGGGAAACCCGGTTTCCCCACACCCCGCTCCGAGAGCTTATGTTCACATGAGCTGTCTATGCGGCTCCGCCGCACACCACCCAATGAAAAGGGAGTATGGGGGAACCGGGTCCCCCTATATTCACCTTAGCGCGATGGCCCCGTAGACCGCGCCCATCACCCCGGCGGTGCGTTGCAACGCGGTGGGGCGGCCCTCGGCAAACGCCGCCAGCCGGCGGTCGACCGGGCACCCTTCGCTATAGGCGGCGCTGAGCGCGAACCATTTCGGCAACAGGTCGTTTTCGATCCACGTCCAGCGATCACGAGTGTTGGCGATGCTGCGCGTGCCCAGCAGCACCGGCAGGGGGCCATAGTAGCCGCTGAATGACGGCTGGCCCACCAGCCCCGGCGCGCCCTCGAAGTCCAGCCAGGTGCCCAGCGAGGCCAGCCGCCGGCCCAGGTCGGACAGGCGCTCCATAAACGGCGGGAGAATGGTCATCTGTTCGTGGCGCAGCATGGCCACCGCGGCCTGGTCAATCAGGGTGCGCCCCTCCTCGAAGGTGGCGGGGTCGCATAGCCGGTGGGCGCCGGCATCGAGCATGCGAAAGGCCTCCAGCAGCGGGCGTTCCTCGGCGGCGGTCAGGCAGGCCTCCAGCGCTGCCAGGCCGCCGTGGATGTAGGCCAGGTGGGCCCAGCCGGTATCGTGGAAGATGGCATCGTTGGCCTGCTTGATCACCCGCAGATCCTCCAGCAGTTGGGCGGTCGCCTCCTCGTGCAGCGCGATCGGCACGAACAGCGCCACGCTGACCCCGCGGCCATACAGGTCGCGCAGCAGGGCGGGCAACGCCGCGCCGGGCGGCGGAAGCGCCTCCTCCCATAGCGCCCGGTGGGGCGCCATGAGCATCTCGGCGGTGGCGAGGGCGACCCCCACCTGGTCCGAGGCGAAGGCGGCCATCCCGGCCCACTTGAAGAGCCAGGGTTCTTGCCGGTACCAGCCCGCGTAGGCGGCGGTGATGGCCCGGTTGCGATCACAAAAGCGCTCCGGCGGGGGAAGCTGGCGTTCGATGACCGAGCGCCATTCGGCCTGCGTGGGCATAGATGCTCCTGGGCTAGGCTCAATACCTTTCACATAACAGGACGTACGCGGTCGCCTTCCAGCGCGGAGGAGTGGAGGGCCGCAGGCTCTCCACCAACCGGTTGTTGCCCGCCCGCGGCGGGCGGGCCGTGGGTGGTGCGCCAGGCCGCCTGGCCGCCGCGGGCGGGAACAGGGGTGCGGGGAGGCTTCGCCTCCCCGCACCCGTCCACCGCGTACGTCCTGTCACCTAAGCGCATGCGCCGCCGCAGCCCCCCTCCCAACCTCCCCCCGCTGGGGGGAGGAGCCGGACACCCTATAGGCGCGAACTTAACGGGCGAGGGCTTCCTGAAGCGGCAAAATGGGAGGGCACGCGCTCAGAATCGCCCCAGAAAGCCCGTCGAGAAGCTGTGCCCCCCGGGCTGTATCGCCCTCTGGCAAGCCGTCTGTGGCTTCACAGAGCCACACGCTTAAGTTCGCGCCCATAGCCGGACACCCTCCCCCAGCGGGGGAGGGCTGGGGAGGAGGCGGTCACCTTAGTATTGGCGCCGGGCTACGGTCGGGCAGAGGAGGGCGCGCGCGCCCGCCTGGGAGTCATTATACCAGCCCTCAACTGGTCATTCGTTGCCCCACCCTCGGGGATGGGGTAGACTACATGCTGTCCGCACAGGCTGCCCGATGGGAGGGGTCTGGAGGGTCGCGCCCACACCCGGAACCTCCCCGTTCGTTCCCAATGTTCAGGGCGCCGGCGTCAGGCGCCCATCCTGGAGGTAGTTCCAATGAGCGATCCATCAACGACCCCGGGCATCGCCACCCTCGGCGGAGGGTGCTTCTGGTGCCTCGAGGCGGTGTACGACCAGTTGCAGGGCGTTACCGACGTAGTTTCGGGCTACTCGGGGGGCCACGTGCCCAACCCGACCTACGAGCAGGTCTGCGGCGGGAGGACCGGCCATGCCGAAGTGGTGCAGGTGCGCTTCGACCCGCGCCAGATCAGCTACCGCGAGATTCTGGAGGTGTTCTTCAGCATTCACGATCCGACCACCTTGAATCGCCAGGGCAACGACGTGGGGCCGCAGTACCGCTCGGTGATCTTCTACCACTCGCCGGAGCAGGAGCAGATCGCCCGCCACCTGATCGCCGAACTGAACGCCGAACGGATCTGGCCGCGTCCGATTGTCACCGAGGTGGCCCCCTTCAGCGCATTCTACCCGGCGGAGGAGTACCACCAGGAGTACTTCGCCAACAACGGCGGGCAGCCCTACTGCCAGTTCGTCGTGGCGCCGAAAGTGGCGAAGTTTCGCCAGCAGTTCGCCGCTCGCCTCAAGGGGTGAGCGCTCACCCGTGCCCGCTTGCGGCAGGCGCGACCCGGGGTTGCGCCCCCGTCGGGTCATTCATACGTGTTCACATGTCTCCCGGGAGCGCGGGCAGCTTGCCCGCGGAGACGCGACGCGGGCGTCCCGCCCGCGCTCCCGGGCGCGTGGGTTACCCCAGGCGTGAACACATACGGGTCACCCCGATTCTCCTTGATGGCATCGCATTGGCTCAGCTCCACACCTCCACAGCTCTACGGCTCTCCAAAGCCCTGTGTGGAGCTGTCGAGCTGTGGAGATGAGCAGGACCATGCGGGATTGCCAATTCCACCTGGTGTCACCCCTGCAACATTCGCGCCTCCACGGGCGTCTCACTGCCAGAAAGCCAGACGGCCAGCGCGACGGGCGCCGGCCAGTGCTAGAGGGAGATGTCCAATGCAAGCCAGGCAGACCCGGATCACCGGGATCATCTTGATCGTTCTTGGAATCGTGGCA
>Ga0308410_1001889_pt1 | contig 12142 bp, 10 predicted proteins | sample HotsprOSTMatCore_FD_203467 | JGI IMG/M metagenome (GOLD analysis project Ga0308410, IMG submission 203467) | Hot spring phototrophic mat microbial communities from Octopus Spring, Yellowstone National Park, Wyoming, United States -... | ecosystem: Environmental > Aquatic > Thermal springs > Hot... | reverse complement strand
CACTGGGCGTGGTGGTTCACCACCACACCATCCCCATCGCGTGGAGGGTCGTGCGGGGCAACACCAAAGGCGCGTGGCTGCCGTTGTGCGAAGCGATGCTTGCCCTGTTGCGTGGCGCGTTGCCGAGGTCTATGCCTGTATATGTGCTAACCGATCGGGGCTTGTGGTCGCCTGAGTTGTTTGGGGCAATCGTGCGCAACGGGTGGCATCCGCTGATGCGCATCAACGCGCAGGGCAACTTTCGTCCGTTGTGGGGGCGTCGGGCGCGTCCGTTGGTGGCGTTGTGCCCTGCGCGGGCGGGTCAGCAGGTGGTGCTTGCTGGGGAGGCGTTTCGGTATCGGTTGCGGTGTACTTTGGTGGTGTTTTGGGGCGCGGGGGCGCAGGATGTGTGGTATCTGTTGACGGACTTGCCTGCGCGTGCGGTATGTGGGTCGTGGTATGGGTATCGGATGTGGATAGAGCAGGGGTTTCGTTGGCTCAAGCGTGGGTGTTTTGGGTGGCATCGGTGTCGTGTGGGTTCGGCGGTGGGTATGGATTGGGTGTGGTTGGTGTATGCGTTGGGATGTTTATTGGCGGCGCGTGAGGGTCAGTTGGTGGGGAGCGAAGTTGGTTTATGGGACAGGCATCGTCGGAGCGCGAGTGTGTTGTTGTTGGGGTTGGTGTCGCTGATGGTGAAGTGTTGGCGTGGTGTGCTGGGTGTAGATAGTGAAATTCTGAGTTTTTCTTCGGGAGGTGAACCTGAGTGATGTACCCTTATCAGCGGGGTGAGGGGGGATTCGAAGCCGACGCATTTACAAACTTTGGCTCGGCGATTGGTATTAGACCATACACAGTGTGACGCATTTATTGTGCTTGTACACAAGATGATACTTTGCTGTGCAACGGGAAACTATAGCGCAGCAATCGGCGTCAGCCCAGCCGTTCTAATTAGATGCGGCTTTTGGCATCCAGCATGTCGACATCGCGGATTTCGTAGCGGCTGCCGTCTACTGCCACAATCAGATACCGCACGGGCGAGAGTTCATGCACATTATCGCGCCAGTTGCGCACATAGAACACACGTCTGCCCCGATCGGTCATCACATCCCAGCGGTGCTGCCCGTACTCTTCGGTTAACGAGTAGATTTTCTCAATGACGGGCGTGAAGTAGCGGCGGTCTAACTCCTCGTCTAAGATGCGCCGCGAGTCGTCGGGCATGCCCTCCAGCGTGCGGAACATGCCGATTTCGACGAACTTGTCGCGCTCCTCGCGGCGCAGCACGCTGATATACTCGTTGGCATGGGACAGCGGGAAGGCACGGGCGAACTGCACATCTTCGTACACCTCGCCGTTGGGCAAGCGGATGCGCACCAGCACACTGTCGGGCAGGCGTTCGATCACCACGCCCGTCGGGTCTAACCAGCGAATGCTCAGCTGCGGCGTCATCGGGTTCCCTCCAGCAGGTTTTGGAGTAGGTCGCTCACTTCGTACTCGTCGTCCTCGCGGCACAGGCGCGGGTAGTCCGAGACGCTCAGCGGGGCATCCCCGACGCCGACGCGCTGTCGCTCGCTGATCCAGCGTACCCACCGCGACTCACGCACGCGCATCGCCTGTAGTGTACCCGCTCAGGGCACGCGCAGCACGATTTTGCCGAAGAAATCGCGGCTTTCGAGCTTCTCGTGCGCAGCGCGGGCGTCTTGCAACTCATATACGCTGTCCACAATCGGGCGCAGGCGTCCGTAGACCATATGGGGCAGAATCTGCTCCAGCTCGGCGCGTGTGCCGATGTAGGTTCCGTGAATCTCCAGCTCGCGGCTGAACAAATAGCGGATGTCGAACTTTGCCTCGCTGCCTGTGGTCGCCCCGCAGGTGACCAGCCGCCCGCCTTTGGTCAGCAGCTTGATGCATGCGTCGAACACCGCCTGCCCGACATGTTCGAACACCACATCGATGCCCTCGCCTTCGGTCGCCTCGCGCACCTGTTTGTGCCAGTCGGGGTCTTTATGATTGACTACGCAGTCTGCGCCCAGTTCACGGCAGCGTTGCAGTTTAGCGTCGCTGCCTGCGGTGGCGATGACCAGCGCACCGCGCAGTTTGGCGATTTGAATGGCTGCGCTGCCGACGCCGCTGCCTCCACCCATAATCAGCGTCCATTCGCCAGGTTGCAGCTGCGCGCGGGTAATCAGCATATGCCACGCCGTCAGGAACACCAGTGGGAACGCTGCTGCTTCCTCGAAGTTGAGGTTTGCGGGCTTGTGCAGCAGGTTGCGCTCAGGCACGACGATATACTCGGCGTAGCCGCCCGCGCAGTGGGCGCCGATAACTTTCACCTCCACGCACAGGTTCTCGCGCCCCATCTTGCAGAATCGGCACTTACCGCAGGAGATAATCGGGTAGAGGATCACTTCGTCGCCCTTGCCCCAGTCACGCACGCTCTCACCGACCTCCACAACCTCGCCTGCGATATCGCTGCCGAGAATGTGAGGTAGGGGCGTCTTGTAGGCGGGGATTCCGTTGCGCACCCAGATGTCCAGATGATTCAGCGCGCACGCCCGCACACGCACCTTGACCTCGCCTGCGCCGAACCGTGGCTCAGGCACGCGCTCCTCGTAGACCAGCTTGTCCGCGCCACCAAACTCGTACAATCGAACCGCACGCATAGCATGATGATACCTGATAGGTTTGGATGCTGCTGGCACTTGCACAAGCGCGCTTGTTTTTACGAACCCTGACCGCGCGATTGGTATCATAGATCCCCGATTAGCAGCGCGGGCAGCCCGTTGGTTTTCAGCTGCTCGCTCAGTTGCGGGGCGGTCTGCGTGAGGTAGGCGCGAATCTCAGTGTGTACCTCTTCGAACTCCGCCTTGACCTCATTGAAGTAGGCGACCTGCGCGAGAGTCGGACCTGTGTTGCTGCTCATCTGCCCGTAGACGCTGTTCAGCCTGCCTCGCAGGCGCGCGCTGCGGGCATACGCCAGCCCCGTGTTCGGGTTGTCCACCTTCGCTTTCAGCTCGCCGATTTGCTTGAGGTGGTCGCCAATCGCTTCGTCCAGCTCGTCGGGCAGTTTGTAGTTCTGCTGGCGGGCGACTTGGCGCAGGTTGGTCAGCTGCGTCTCGACGCTGGTCAGCACCTGCATCGCGCGATTCAACTGGCGAATCATGTCCAGCGTCTCCAGCGCGAACTGGTGTCCCGCCTTGATGCCTGTCAGGTACGGCTCCAGTGCAGGCTCCACACGCACGGTTAGCGGCTGCTCCATCTCGAACTCGCCCGCGATGAGTTTCACGAGATAGGTTCCGGGCAACACCTGCGGTCCCAGCGGTCCTGTGTTGGGTGGGGGCGTCTGGCTCTCATCGTCGGTTTCGACGGCTTCGCCGCGCGTGCGCAAGTCCCACACAACGCGATGGATGCCTGGCTCCTGCGGCACGCGCGTCAGCTCGCGCAGCAGGTTGCCCTGCGAGTCGAGGATTTGGATGCGCACGCGCCCCTCTTTGGGCTTCTCCTTGAGGTGGAAGGTTATCATCGCGCCGTAGGGCGGGTTCGGCGCGACCAGCGGTCGGTCGCCGCGCCCGTAGCGCGTCATACGGCTGGAATACCGCCACGCCACAGGGGGACTGAACAGGTGCGCAGGCTTCTCCAGCACTGCAGGCGAGGCTTCCTGCAGCGGCGTGATGTCGTCCAGCACATAGACGCTGCGCCCGTGCGTGCCGACCACGAGGTCGTTCATCAAGTCATGCACCATAATATCGTGGACGGGCACAGGCGGCAGGTTCGGCATGCGCTGCCAGTTCTGCCCGCCGTCGAACGAGACGAACAGCCCGCGCTCCGTGCCCGCGTACAGCAGGTTCAGATTGCGCGGGTCTTCGCGCACCACGAACACATACGCTTCGTCGGGCAGCCCGTTGGTCAGCGGCTGCCAAGTCTTGCCGCCGTCGGTCGTCTTGTAGAGGTAGGGCTTGAAGTCGTTCAGCATATGGCGGTCGAAGGCGACATAGGCGGTGTTGGCATTCGCACGGGATGGCTCCACATGCGAGACGGGCGAGTTGGGTGGCAGATTCGGCACATTTCGGGTCAGCTCGATCCAGGTTTTGCCGTCGTCGGGGCTTGTCCACAAGCGTCCGTCGTCCGTGCCGACCCACAGTCGCCCCTTCTGCACGGGCGATTCGGCAAGGCTGATAATCGTACAGTGATACTCGGCGGTGGTGTTCTCCACCCACACGGGACCGCCCGCGTCTTTCTGCTTTTCGGGGTCGTTGGTGGTCAGGTCGGGGCTAATCACCGACCAGGTGGTTCCGAAGTCGGTGGACTTGAAGACGACATTCCCGCCGACATACACGGTATCGGGGTCGTGCGGCGAGGGGATAATCGGCGTGTTCCAGTTGAAGCGGTACTTGAGTTCGCTGGCGGGACCGCCGTCGCTGCGGCGCGCCTGCGGGCTGATGTTCTCCTGCACGCCCGTCGCCAAGTTCGTGCGCACGAGGTTGCCCCCCTGCGACTCGCTAATCACGGTGTTCGGGTCGCGCGGGTGAATCACGCAGTAGAAGCCGTCGCCGAAGCTGACCATGCGCCAGTGTTCGTTGACGATGCCGCCCTCCTTGTTGCGCGCCCAGCCGATCCAACTGCCGTTGTCCTGCAGCCCGCCTGCCACTTGATAGAAGGGCGCCTCTGTGCTGCAGTGAATCTGGTAGAACTGCGCCAGCGGGATGTTGGCGACTACATCCCAAGTCTCCCCGCGATCGAGTGAGAAGGCAAGCCCGCCGTCGTTGCCGTTCCACAGCACATTCGGGTTCGTGGAGTCAATCCACAGCGCGTGATGGTCGACATGCACGGTCTGGGCGATCTGTTGGGTGGTACGCCCGCCGTCGATGGACATTCGCAACTGCGTCGCCAGGAAGTAGAGGCGGTTCGGATCGCTGGGGCACACGCGCAGGTCGGTGTAATAAAACCCGCGCGAGACGATGTTTGTCTCGCTGGAGATGCGCTGGAAGGTCTCGCCGCGGTCGGTGGAGCGGAACAGCGTGCCGTCGTTCGACTCGGCAATCACATAGACGATATTCGGGTTGCTGGGGGCGACCTTGACGCCGATGCGTCCCATCAGTTGCGGCAGCCCGTTCGTGAGTTTGCGCCAAGTGCGTCCGCCGTCGGTAGATTTGAACACGCCGCCCTGCTCGCTACCGCTGGTGTGCGTCCACGGCTTGCGCTCAAATCGCCACATGCCTGCGTACAGGATGTTGGGGTTCACGGGGTCTATGTCGAGGTCGGACGCGCCGTGATGCTCGTCGATGTACAGCACTTTCTGCCAGGTTTCACCACCGTCGGTAGTCATAAACACGCCGCGTTCGGGGTTCGGACCAAATGGCGAACCGATTGCCGCTACCCACACGGTGTTTGGGTCGCGCGGGTGGACGATAATGCGGCTAATCTGGCGCGTCTCGCGCAGCCCCAGATACTGCCATGTCTTGCCGCCGTCGGTGGACTTGTAGACCCCGCAGCCGATGGAGATGCTGTTGCGGGTGTTCGCTTCGCCCGTGCCGACCCAAATCACATCGGGGTTCTGCGGATCGAGCGCAATATCGCCGATGGAGGTCGTCTCTTGGTCATCAAACAGCGGCGTCCAGCGAATGCCCCAGTTGGTGGTCTTCCATAGCCCACCCGTGCCTGTTGCGACATAGACTGTGCTGGGGTTGCCTGGGATGCCCTCAATATCCGTGACGCGCCCGCCCATATTCGCGGGTCCGATATTGCGTGGGCGCAGGTTCTTGAACAACTCCGCACGCACACCTGACGAATCAGCAAACGCAGAGACGCTAACACAGAGAAGGAACGCAATACCGAAGGATAGCACTCGCCTCAACATAGCGAACGGATTCGACGCACAGGCGAGTTTCCCTGTTCAGTGGGCTAATCGCGGACGCGGTAGCGAATCAGCGTCCAGAGCGCTTCCAGCCCGTCGGTCCAGCGAATCTTTTTGCCTTCCGCTTTGCGGCGGGGGCGGTAGTTTTCCAGCGACACCTCGAGAATCGGGATGCGACGCTTGAGCGTTTTTGCCGTGACTTCGGGGCAGAACTCGAATCGCTCGCACTTGAGGTTCATCGAGCGCAGTAGGTCGGTACGGAACGCCTTGTAGCAGGTCGCTTCGTCGGTAAGCGGGTAGCGATACAGCAGGCGCACCGCCCACGCCAGAATGAGGTTGGCAATCTTGTTGGGGAGGGGCATTTCGCGGGGCAAGCCTTTGGCAAAGCGCGCGCCGTAGACCGCCTGCGCCTCGCCTTTGATAATCGGCGCGACCACTTTCGGGATTTCGTTGGGGTCGTATTCCAAGTCGGCGTCTTGAATGATAAGGATGTCGCCTGTCGCATGTTGGAGGGCGGTGCGGATTGCCGCGCCTTTGCCCCGATTGCGCTCGTGGCGCAGGGCGATAATGTCGTGCTGCTCGGCGAGAATGTCGGGCGTCTTGTCGGTGGATCCGTCGTCGACAACGATAATCTCCTTGCGGAACGGGGCGCGGCGCAAACGCTCCAACAACTCCAGCAGCGTGCCTTCCTCGTTGTAAATCGGCACGACGACCGTAATCAGCGGCTCATCCATCGGCGACTCTCGCGCACCGTTAAGTATACTATCCCCACGAGGTGATTCCGATGCGATACGCGATTACCGTAGCAGCATTCACGCTCGCGCTCAGCGGTTGGGCGCAGACGCTCAAAGTGGGCGACCCCGCCCCCACCCTGCCCGTCGCCAAGTGGGTCAAGGGACAACCCGTCAAGGAGTTCCAACAAGGCAAGGTCTATGTCGTGGAGTTCTGGGCGACTTGGTGCGGTCCGTGCCGACAGACCATTCCCCACCTGACCAAACTCGCCGAGAAATACAAGGATAAGGTCACGATTATCGGCGTCAGCGTATGGGAGCGCGCCGACGCGAACGACCCGAACGCCCACATCCAGCGCGTGGAGAAGTTTGTGCAAGAGATGGGCGATAAGATGAACTACACCGTCGCGGTGGACGGCGCAGAAGGCGTCATCGCCAAGACCTGGATGCAAGCCGCGGGGCAAGACGGCATCCCCGCCGCCTTCGTGATAGACCAGCAACAGCGCGTCGTCTGGATCGGGCACCCGATGGACAAACTGGACGAGGTGCTGGAGAAGGTGCTGGCAGGCAACTTCGATTGGAAAGCGGAAGCGGAACGGCAAAAGCGTCTGCGCGAGCAGATGGAAGCCCTTCGAAAAGACTACACGGAATACGCTCAGTTGATGCGACAGCGCAACTACGAAGACGCGCTCGCCAAACTCGATGCGATGATTCCCAAATACAGCGAGTTCGCCTCTGATTTGAAGTTGACGCGCTTCGAGACCCTGCTGCGCGTGGACGAGAAGCAGGCGTATGCCTACGCGCTGCAACTCGCGCAGAACGAGTTCAAAGACAACGCGCAGGTGCTGAACATCCTCGCGTGGACAATCGTGGACGATGACACGAACCCGCCGCTCAAGTCGCCCGACTATCAGGCGGCAATCACCATCGCACGGCGCGCCGTCGAGTTGACCAAAGAGCAAGACGCTTCCGTCCTTGACACGCTCGCCTACGCCTACTTCAAAAGCGGCGATGTGCAGAACGCGCTCAAGTATCAGAAGATGGCGGTAGACCTCGCCGAGAAAGACCCTGCGATGTCTGCAGACGCGAAACAAGAGATACGCGCCCGCTACGAAAAGTTCCAAAAAGCCGCGCAGAAGTAGCAGCACTTACTTGTCAGGGGCGCAATCCCGTGCGCCCCTACCGCTTGCGCCGACGCCCTCACGCCTCACAACTGACGGCGCAACTACTCCAGCGCTATGCCAAGTTCGCGCAGTTTCTGTGCGAGGCGCTCTGCCCGCGCACGCTCCTGCTCCAATGCCACCACCAACTCCTCATACCCCACAAAACGCGCCCCATCAGGACGCACCACCACCAACTCACTACCCTCCAACCCAAAACGCACCCCCAACAACGGACTCACCCAACCCCGCATCTCAGCCACACGACGCAAATGACCCGACTCGTCCCGCACAAAACCGTACAACTCCCCCGCATCAGGGTCATACACATAATACTCCTGCACCCCATAACGCTCATAAAACAAACTCTTGTCCAGCAACTCCGTCAGCGTGTTGCTCGGCGAGAGGATTTCAAATACCACCTGCGGGGCGATGTTGTCTTCTTCCCACTGGCGGTACGAGTCGCGGTCGCCTTTGGGTCGTCCGAACACCACCATCACATCGGGGGCGACGCGGGTCTTATTGTCGCCTTCGATGGGGTACCAGAACAGGTCGCCTGCGACGAACACATCGGGTCGGTCGCGGAACATCGCGGCGAGTCCGCCCTGCAGGGTGGTGATGTAGCGGTACTGTTTGGTGTTTTGTGCCATCGGTTCGCCGTCGGTGGAGGGATACTCCACAGCGGGCTTGGTTCCTGCCTGCGTCAGCGCCATAATCCGTGCCTCCCGTCGAAATATACCCCATGCGAGGCTTGAAGAGGGACGCGCGCCCCCATACACGGTATAATCTTGCCCGATGCAGTTCCTGTTCAAATGGCTGATTTTCGCGGTCGCACTGCACCTGACCTTTTGGAGCGGCGCGCAGCTGGGGCTGGACATGAGTCCCAGCCCGAAATGGCAGGACAATCTGATTATGGCGCTGCTGCTGGGACTGGTGAACGCCTTTATCAAGCGCGGGGTAAAACTCGCGCTGCTGCCGCTGAACTGCCTGACGCTGGGGATCGCTGGGCTGCTGGTGAACACGCTGCTGTTTTGGGCGGTGTTCGCGCTTGCGCCGTTCAACTTCCGCATTGGCAACTTCTGGGCGGCGTTGTACGGGAGCCTCGTGCTGGGCGTCATCAACGGGCTGCTGAGCGGCGTGCTGTTGCGCGAGGAGCCGAAGAAGCGGAGGTAATCGGCGTGGGGCGACTGCTGCGGGGGCTGGCGATTTGGATTGGGCTGTATGTGCTGATGACGGGGGCGCATATGGGCGCGCTGTACGGGCTGGACGCGCTGCGCACACGCTACGAGAGCGCGCTGGAGACGCGGCTCGGCGCAGAGGCGGTTGACCGCGAGCCGCCTTACAGCGGCGGCGAACGGCTTATCGTCGCGCTGGACATCCAGCCGAGCGCGTACTGGCAGGAGTCGCTGGCGATGAGCGCGGTGATGAGCCTAATCGTCGCCCTGTTCGTCGGGCTGGCGTCGCTGGCGTTTCGCAAGGGGCGTGCGGCGAAACTGATGCTCGTCGCGCTGGTGGTCAACGGGCTGGTGTTCTTCTTCTTCGCGCAGCTGAGCGAGCAAATCTTCGCGGGCTACTTGCTGGGGCAACCCTTTTCGGCGATTGCGCCCGCCGTGCTGGTGGGGCTATCGCACGGCGCGCTCAGCGCGTTGGTGTTGGGGGGCAAGAAATGAGCGCAGGGCGATTGGTGCTGGTGTCGGGCGTGTCGGGCGCGGGCAAGACGCTTGCACTGCAGACGCTGGAGGATATCGGCTACTTCTGCATCGACAACCTGCCGCCGTCGATGCTGGGCGCGCTACGCAGGCGCGTCGCGACGGGGCAGCGCGTGGCGGTCGTGGTGGACACCCGCGCGAACGAGCCGCTGGAGGACGCCGAGCAAGCCGTGCTGCAGATGCGCGCGGACGGCGCGCCTATCGAAGTGCTGTTTCTGGACTGCGCGGACGAGGTGCTGGTGCGCCGTTTCAAGGAGACGCGCCGCCCGCACCCGCTGGCAAGCCGCGAGCCGAGCCTGCCGAAAGCCATCCGCGCGGAGCGCGCGCTGCTCGCCCCGCTGAGAGCCATCGCCGACCATACGCTGGACACCACGCTGTTCAAGCCGCAAGACCTGCGCGAGGCGATTCGCCAACGCTACGCCGACGAGAAGGCGCAGCCGCCTTTGCGCGTGCGCATCGTGTCGTTCGGCTTCAAGTACGGCGTGCCCGCTGACGCCGACCTCGTGTTCGATGTGCGCTTCCTGCGCAACCCGCACTATGTGCCGCGCCTCAAGCCCAAGCCTGGCACAGACCCCGCCGTGCGCGCGTATGTGCTGAGCGACGCCGAAACGCAGGAGTTTCTGGAGACGATGCGAAACTTCTTGGCGTACCTACTGCCCCGCTACGAGCGCGAAGGCAAGGCGTACCTGACGGTCGGGATTGGCTGTACGGGCGGACGCCATCGGTCAGTGGTGCTGAGCGAGGCGTTGGAGCAGTGGTTCGCCGAGCGGGGCTACCGCGCGACGGTGGAACACCGCGACTTGGTGCGGGGGGAGACATAACATGCGCGACGGACGCTGGCGTTGGCTGATGCCCGGCATGCAGGTGAAGCGTTGGCTGGCGTTCTCCAGTCTGGGGCTGCTGCTTGCGCTGGCGGGGCTGTGGGTGGCGTTGGCAGGCGCGCCCGCCGAGTGGCTCAATAGCCTCTACCGCGCGATTGACGAACCCATCCGCCAAGCGGCGACCACGCCACGCGCGGCGCAGGCGATGCGCTGGGCGCTGGGCGGCGCGCTGATGCTTGCGGGGCTGGGCGTGTGGTGGTGGGGGCTGCGCCGCGCATGGCGCACGCTGGTCGGCATCCTGCAGCCGCGCGCCAGCGGGCGCGTGTGGGATGTGCTGTCGCGCTACGCGCTGATGGCGCACGGCAAGCGCGTGGTCGTCATCGGCGGCGGCACAGGGCTGTCCACCATGCTGCGCGGCATCAAACGCTACACCGCCAACATCGTCGCCATCGTGACCGTCACCGACGACGGCGGCTCGTCGGGCAGGCTGCGCCACGAGCTTGGGATTCTTCCGCCAGGCGACATCCGCAACTGCCTGATTGCGCTCGCTGACGCCGAAGGCGCGATGACCGCCCTGCTGCAGCACCGCTTCAAAGACACCGCAGGCAACCTCAGCGGGCACTCGGTCGGCAACCTGCTGATTGCCGCGATGACCCAAATCAAGGGCGACTTCGAGCAGGCGATTCAGGAGATCAGCAAGGTGCTGGCGATACGCGGGCGCGTGCTGCCCTCCACGCTGACGCATGTGAACCTGCGGGCGGAGATGGACGACGGCGCGTGCGTCGAGGGCGAGACGGCGATTGTGGAGCATCCCGCGCGTATCCGCCGCATGCACTTGACCCCGCCCGATGTGGAGCCGCCCCAAGAAGCCCTCGACGCCATCCGCCAAGCGGATGTGGTGGTGCTTGGACCAGGGAGTCTCTTCACAAGTGTCATCCCGAACCTGCTTGTGCCCAAAATCGCCGACGCGCTGCGTGCGACCGACGCCCTGCGCGTCTATGTGTGCAATGTGATGACCCAGCCTGGCGAGACCGACGGCTTCACGGCGTCCGACCATGTGCGGGCGTTGGAGGCGCATGCAGGCGGGCGCGTGTGCGATTATGTGCTGGTCAACACCGCCATCCCGCAGCCCGAACTGCTGGAACGCTACCGCGCCAGCGGGCAGGACTTGGTGCTGTCTGATGTTGACCGCATCCGTCAGATGGGCTACAAGGTCATCACGGGCAACTTCATCAGCCAGACCGACTATGTGCGCCACGACCCCGTGCGCCTTGCCGAAGCCATCCTGCGCTTAGCCAAGTGAACACTCTCGACGGATAGCAATTCATTCTCGATGAATCGCGATTCAACGCCGATGGATTGCTATTCACTTTGAATGTTTGAATGGACGCCGAGTTCTCATGCTATAATCCCTCGCAGTGTCTGAGCGCGTTAACTATTGGGCGATTAGCGCGTTCTGGCTGGGCGTGAGCGTCCACTGGGCGGCATTTTTGACGATTGCGATACAGGCGCGGGTGAACGACCTCGCGCCGTTGGAGCAGCGCGGAGCCTATCTCGCAGGGCTGGCGGCGGCGGGCGCACTGATTTCCACCGTCATCGAACTCATCGCGGGACCCATCAGCGACCGTTGCACCTCGCGCATGGGCAGGCGACGCCCATTTATCCTGTGGGGCACGCTGCTGAGCCTGCCGTTCGTCGTACTGTTTATGACCACGCAGAGCTTCGCGCTGCTGATTCTGCACTTTGTGGCGATTCAACTCTTTCTGAACTGGGCGAACGGTCCGTATCAGGCGGTGATTCCCGACTATGTGCCTGTGCATCGGCACGGGCTGGCGTCGGCGTACATGGGGATGATGACGCTGGCGGGCAACCTGATAGGGCTGGCGTTGGC
>Ga0308410_1001887_pt1 | contig 12143 bp, 10 predicted proteins | sample HotsprOSTMatCore_FD_203467 | JGI IMG/M metagenome (GOLD analysis project Ga0308410, IMG submission 203467) | Hot spring phototrophic mat microbial communities from Octopus Spring, Yellowstone National Park, Wyoming, United States -... | ecosystem: Environmental > Aquatic > Thermal springs > Hot... | reverse complement strand
CGATCCGCTGCGCACACACCCAGGCGGCGCCCTCGAGCTGCCGACGCTGGATCTCGGCGGTCAGCTCCGGTCCGTGCCGGTCGGTGAGGAACAGCCCGGCCGAGGCGGACAGCAGGTGGCATTGCAGGGAGAACTCGCGCAGCACCGCCACGAGGGCACCCCAGGACAGGTGCTCGAGGCGGAACGCCGGGTCGAACGGCCCCGCGTAGTCGCGCCGACCGCCGGGCTCGCGATCGGGCGGCATCTCGTTGGGGGTCGCCGCCACCGGCAGGGCCCCGATCCGGCCGGTGTGCGGATGCTCGGCGACCGGTTCGGTCCCCGGGTCGATCCGCAGTGTCCAGTGACAGTGGGGGTGGCGGTCGGCGGGTACCCGCGGTGGCCGGTGCACCGGACGGATCCGGGCCCGGGGGTTGGTGGCCACCGCGGTGGCGTCGAAGGTGGGGTCCTCGATGTGGTGGCACATGTTCACCACCATCTCCTCACCCTGGGGTTCGACGTCGGTGAGCGCGCCGCAGTGGTCGAGCCAGAACTCGGCCGAGGTCTCGTCGTGGATCCGGTAGTGCACGTCCATGTACTCGTGCGCGAAGCCGACATCGAGTTGCAGGGCCTTGCAGATCGCCGAGGCACCGTCGCCGGTGATGCCCATGAGGCGGCGCATCCGGCGGGTGTACACGGGGCTGGCACCCATCCACTCGGCGATCGCCAGCGGCACGATCTCCTCCACCCCCACCCGCAACGCGACCTGGGGCATCAGCGCCCGGTCGTAGAGGTGGCCGAACAGCATCCACTCCCGGCCCAGGCGGGCCAGGGTGCGCCGGTCGAGGTCCTCCACGCCGCTGCGCATCGCTCCTGTCTCCCTTCCGACCTCGGCGTCGCCGCCCGTCGACGCCGCCGGCTGCTCGGGGCCGATGGTTCAGCGGGCCCAGTCGGGCAGGCGGTCCGGCTTCCACTTGATGGAGCAGCCGAGGCTGGGGTGCTGCTCGCCATCGACCGGCCGGCCCGCCAGCACGGCGCGCACGGCCCGTTCGAGGTCCTCGCCGGTCACCGGCACGTCGTTGCCCGGTCGGCTGCCGTCGAACTGCCCCCGGTAGGCGAGACGCCGGTCGCCGTCGAACACGAAGAAGTCGGGGGTGCACGCGGCCCGGTACGCCTCGGCGACCGCCTGGTCCTCGTCGAAGAGGTACGGGAACCGCCATCCCCAGGCCGCGGCGGTCTCGACCATCCGCTCGGGTGCGTCCTCGGGATACGCGTCCACGTCGTTCGGGTTGATCGCCACCACGGTGGCACCCGCCTCCATGAGCGCGTTCCCGACCTCTCCCAGCCGGGGACCGATGTGGCGCACGTAGGGGCAGTGATTGCACACGAACGCGACGACGAGCGCCGGCGTCTCGGCGTGCTCGGCAAGCCGCCAGGTCTCGCCGGTGGCGGGCCACACCAGCGCGAAGTCCGGGGCCGGGGTACCCAGCGGCAGCATCGTGGAAGGCACGGCAGGCATGGCCTCACCGTATCGCCCGGTCGGCCGCCGGCGGTGGCGTGGCCGGACGTGGACCACCCGGCGCGGGTCGGCGTGCACCCCGCCGGTTCGGATTGAAGCGGCCCGGTCGCCCGTGTCACGCTCGCCCGGTGGCCGAGCCGACCGGGCGCATCACCGATGAGGCGGTCGCCGCGCTGCGGGCCCGGATCGGGATCCCCGAGCCGCACCCGCAGCCCCCGCACTACCGGAGGCCGAACCTCGACGCGTTCCGGCACGTGGCCGAGGCCTACGGCGACGACAACCCGCTGTGGTGGGACGAGGCCCACGCGGCGGGCACCCGTTGGGGCGGCCCGATCGCCCCACCCCCGATGGTGGGCGGCGACACCCTCATCGGCGAGGACGAGGTCCCCGAGGTGCCGGCCGCCCACCGGGAACGGATGCGGGGCGATCCGTTGCGGGGTGTGCACGCCTACTACGCGGCGAGTGTGCGGGAGTGGTGGGCGCCGCTGCGGCCCGACCGGCGGGTGTGGCGGCGCAACGCGCTGGTGGGGGTGCACGACAAACCGTCGGGGTTCGCCGGCCGGGCGGTCCACGAGTGGACCGCCCAGGTGTTCCGCGACGAGGACGGCACGCTCCTCGCCGGGCAGTACCGCTGCATGATCCGCACCGAACGCGGCGAGGCCCGCCGCCGCAACCGTGACGCCGAGGTGCGCATCGAACCGTACACGGCCGAGCAGATCGCCCAGATCGAGGCGCAGTACGCCCGGGAACGGCCCCGGGGTGCGGAACCCCGCTGGTGGGAGGACACCGCCGAGGGTGACCGGGTGGGCCCCCTGGTGAAAGGGCCGCTCACCGTCACCGACATCATCTGCTGGCACGTCGGGATGGGGATGGGGCTCTACGGGGTGAAGCCGTTGCGGCTCGGGGCCGCCAACCGGCGGCGCATCCCCCGCTTCTACGTGCCCGACGACCTCGGGGTGCCCGACGTGCTCCAGCGTGTGCACTGGGACCCGGCATACGCCCGGCGGGCGGGGAACCCGACCACCTTCGACTACGGGCGGATGCGGGAAACCTGGCTCATCCACCTGTGCACCGACTGGATGGGCGACGACGCCTGGCTGTGGCGCCTCGAATGCGAGTTCCGCCGGTTCAACTACGTGGGCGACACGCAGTGGCTGGAAGGGACCGTGACCCGCCGGCACCTCGTCGACGGGCGTCCCGCGGTCGAGGTGGAACTGGCGGCCACGAACCAGCGGGGCGAGGTCACCACGCCGGGCCGGGCCACGATCCTGCTGCCGAGCCGGGAGCACGGACCGGTCCGGCTGCCGGAGCCTCCCGACGGGGCGACCGACACCGTGGAGGCACTCGACGCGCTCGTCCGGAGGTTCGCGGCGTGAGCACCGCCGGTGACCGTCACCCCGACGGGCTGCGGGTGCACCGGCGCGGGCCGGTGCTGCATCTCGAACTGGATCGGCCGGCGCGCCGCAACGCGCTCACCGACGAGATCACCGTCGCGCTCGCCGAGCGCGTCGCCGCCGCCGGTACCGACCCCGAGGTGCGGGTGATCCTGCTCACCGGGGCGGGCGAGCATTTCTGCTCGGGCGCCGACCTGGCCCACAAGGAGCCCGACCGCGCCGGGGCGGCGGGCCGGCCGGTGACCGGCAGCGTGCAGTGGCGCCTGCCCACCACCGCCCATCGGCTCATCCCGGCGCTGCTGCAGACCCAGGTCCCGGTCGTGTGCCGGGTGCAGGGATGGGCGGCCGGGATCGGGCTGCACCTGGCGCTCGCCGCCGACGTCACGGTGGTGGCCGAGGACGCCCGGCTGTGGGAGCCGTTCCCGGTGCGGGGGTTCACCCCCGACAGCGCCGGCACCTGGCTGCTGCCCCGCCGGGTCGGGGAGGTCCGGGCCCGGGAGATGCTGTTGTTGGGCCGGGAGGTGTCCGGCCGTCAAGCCGCCGAGTGGGGCATGGTGCACACCGCGGTGCCGCCCGCCGATCTCGACGCCGCGGTGGAGGAGCTGGTGGAGCGGCTCGCCGCCGGGCCGACGGTCGCGCTCGGGCTCACGAAGTGGCTGCTGCACGCGTCCCGCCACGCCGACCTGGAGACCCAGTTGCGTCACGAGGCGTTCGCGCTGGAGCTCTCGTCGCGCACCGCCGACTTCCGGGAGGGCCTGGCCGCGTTCCGGGAGCGTCGAGCTCCCCGGTTCGAGGGGCGATGACCGACACCGACCGGCGGCCGGGGCCGTGCACCGACCTCGACGGTCGGCTGCCGGTCGACGCCGCGACCCCGGCCCACCAGGTGCGGGAAGCGGTCCGGGCCTGGATCGAGGCGCACGTCCCCGAGCCGTGGCGGCGAGCCGCGGCGGACGGGCCGGAGGCGATCCGGGCGGTGCGGTCACGCGCCGCCTACGAGGCCTGGTACCCGGTGTTCGCCCGTTCGGGGCTGGTGGTTCCCCACTGGCCCGTCGCCTACGGCGGCCTGGGTCTGGACCCCGCGATCGCCCGGATGATCGACGCCGAGCTCGCCCCCTACAACCTCGGGCGGCTCAACCCCCTCGGCCTGAACCTCGTGGCGCCGGCCCTGTTCGCCCACGGCACCGAGGCGCAACGCCTCCGGTACCTGCCGCCGATCGTCACCGCGACGGAGTGGTGGTGCCAGCTGTTCAGCGAGCCCGGCGCCGGCTCCGACCTGGCGTCGCTGGCCACCCGGGCACACCGTGACGGCGACGAGTGGGTGGTGACCGGTGAGAAGGTGTGGACCACCTGGGCGCACCGCTCCGACTGGGCGGTGCTGCTGGCCCGCACCGACCCCGACGTGCCCAAACACGCCGGGATCACGTACTTCCTCTGTCACCTGCATCAGCCGGGGATCGAGATCCGTCCGCTGCGGCACCTGGGCGGGGAGGACGAGTTCAACCAGGTGCGCCTCGACGGGGCCCGGATCCCCGACGCCCAGCGGGTCGGGGCGGTGGGGGACGGCTGGAAGGTGGCGGCGGCGACCCTGTCGGGGGAGCGGCAGATGGTGGCCGGTGCCGGCAGCGGCGGTGTCGACCGCATCGGCGGGTCGGGGGTCGACCGGCTGGTGCGGATCGCCCGGGATCGGGGACTGGACGACCCGTGCCTGCGTCACGAGTTGGCCCGCCTGTACACCGAGGAGCGGGTCCGGGCGTGGACGAACCTGCGGGTGCGGATGGCGGCGTCCGCCGGACGGCCGCCGGGCCCGGCGGCCTCCATCGGCAAGGTGCACGGGGCGTCGCTGAACCAACGGATCCAGCTGCTCGCCTGCCGCATGCTCGGGGCCGGGGCCATGGCCTGGGAGTCGGCCGCCACCGGCTACGCCGCGTCGCTGCCGTACGAGGTGGCCGGGATGCTGCGCTCCCGGGCCAACACCATCGAGGGTGGGACCACCGAGGTGAACACCACGATCATCGGGGAGCGGGTGCTGGGGCTGCCCCGGGAGCCGGACCCGTGGCGCGGGGTGCCCTGGCGGGAGGTACCCCGGTCGTGAGCGGTGTGGCACCCCCGGCATACGCCACGTTGCGGGTCGAGCGGCGGGGACCGGTCGGCTGGCTCGTGTTCGCCCGGCCGGAGGCGGCGAACGCGATGAACGCCACGATGCTCGACGAACTCGAGGTCGCCTGGCGCCGGTTGGACACCGATCCGGCGGTGCGGGTCATCGTGAACACCGGGGACGGGCGCGCCTTCCAGACCGGCCTCGACCTGCACCAGCTCAGCCGGGACCGGGCGGCGCTACGGGAGCAGGCGCGACGTACCGCCGCGGCCGAGTTGCGGATCACCGCCTGGCACAACCGGGTCACCAAGCCGGTGATCGCCGCGGTGAACGGCATCTGCGCCGGCGGCGGCCTGCACTTCGTCGCCGACGCGGATGTCGTCATCGCCGCCTCCGACGCCGCCTTCTGCGACCCGCACGTCTCGGTGGGTCAGGCCGGTGCGTACGAGCCGATCGGGTTGCTGGCCAAGATGGCGGCCGAGCCGGTGATGCGGATGGCGCTGGTCGGTCGGCACGAGCGGCTCCCGGCCCGCCGCGCCCTGCAGCTGGGGATGGTGAGCGAGGTGGTCGATCCCCCCGAGCGGCTGCGGGACCGGGCCCAGGAACTGGCCGAGACGATCGCCGCCCGGCCCCCTGAACTGCTCCGGGCCGCGAAACGGATGGTGTGGGCCGCACTCGAGACGGGTCGGACCCGGGCGGTGCGGCAGGCAGGCATCGCCACCGTGGGGGCCGCCGAGGGTGAGGACGGATGAGCGGGTACCCGAACCTGACCTGCCTGCGCCTCGAGCGGCGCGGACCGGTCGGTTGGCTGATCAACAACCGTCCCGAACGGTTGAACGCGATGTCGGCCCGGATGCGTGACGAGTTCGAGATCGCCTGGAAAGCGCTCGACGCCGACCCGGCGGTACGGGTGATCGTGCACACCGGGGAGGGACGGGCGTTCCAGACCGGTGTGGACGTCACCGAGATCGCCACCGACGGCGTCGGGATGGAGCGCTACCGCGACTCCCTGGAGCGCTTCGACCTTCGCTTCACCGCCTGGCACAACCGGATCTGGAAACCGGTGATCGCGGCGGTCAACGGGGTGTGCGCCGGCGGCGGGTTCCACTTCGTCGCCGACGCGGACGTCGTGATCGCCGCCTCCGACGCCGAGTTCTTCGACCCCCACACCTCCATCGGTCAGGTGGTCGCCATCGAGGCGATCGGGCTGTTGCGCAAGATGCCGGCCGAGGCGGTCATGCGCATGGCGCTGGTCGGTCGGCACGAACGGCTGTCCGCCGTCCGGGCCTACGAGCTCGGGATGGTGAGCGAGGTGATCGACCCTCCGGAACGGTTGCGGGACGCGGCCCAGGAGCTCGGGGAACGCATCGCCCGGAACTCCCCCGCCGCGATGGCGGCCACGAAACGGGCGTTGTGGCAGGCGTTCGAGGTGGGGCTCACCGAGGCCTGCCGGCTCGGCGCACGGGAGCTGGTGGCGATGTGGGGGCATCCCGACCAGCTCGAAGGGCCCCGCGCCTTCGCCGAGAAGCGGGAGCCCCGCTGGGCCGACCCCGTGCCGAGCGACACCGCCGAGCCGCCGCAGCCGGCTGCGCCCGGGGACCCGGCCGAACCGCCGGTGCCGTGAGTCTCGCCGACCTGCTCTTCGGTTCCCTCGACCCGCCGGTCCCCGACGACCGTCCCGCGATCATCCATGGGGAGGAGTGCCTGAGCCGCGCTGCGTTGACGACCCGTGCCCAGCGGCTCGCCGCCCGTCTGCGCCGGGCCGGGATCGGGCCCGGCCGGGTGGTGGGGGTGCGGCTTCCCGACGGGGTGGAGGCGGTGGCCGCCCACTTCGGGGTGTGGCGGGCCGGCGGCGCGCTCCTCCCGCTCAACCCCCGCCTGACCGCAGCCGAACTGCGCCGGATCCTGGCCGCGGTCCGCCCCGCGGCCCTGATCGGACCCGGTCGCTCGGGCCTGCGGATCCGGACCCGGCCCGCGCCGGCGGCGGTCGCCGGTGACGTGGCCCTCGTGCAGCTCACCTCGGGGACCACCGGCCCGCCCCGCCCGGTGCCGCTCACCCACACCGGGGTGCGTGACCTGCTCGACCGGGTGGTCGGGGCGCTGCGCACCGGCAGTGGCGCCGGTCCGTGGCCCGCTGCGTCGCGGGCCGCCTCGCCCCACGCTTCGCCCATGCCGAACCTCGTACCGGTGTCGCTCGCCACCTGGGCCGGGATCTACCAGGTGCTCTTCGCGTTCCGGGTCGGGGCCCCGGTGGTGCTGCTCGCCCCGTTCGAGACCACCCGGTTCGCCGCCGCGGTCGCCGAGCACGGCGTGCGCTCGGTGGTGCTGCCCCCCGCCGCGATGCACATGCTGCTCGAGGACCCCCGGGTGCGGACCCTGGCCCCGCTGCGCCGGGTGCGCAGCATCACCGCCCCGCTTCCCGTCCCCCTCGCCCGCCGGTTCATGGAACGGTTCGGGGTGGCGGTGCTGAACTCCTACGGTCAGACCGAGCTCGGGGGGGAGGTGATCGGCTGGACGGCGGCGGATGTCGCCGGGTACCTCGAGGCCAAGCTCGGGTCGGTCGGCCGTCCGCACGCCGGGGTGGAGGTGCGGGTCACCGACGACGACGGCGTGCCGGTCCCCACCGGCGAGGTGGGGGAGCTGGAGGTCCGCCCCCCGGCGGGCCGGGCGGCCGTCCCGTCGCTGCCGGCCGACCGGGTCCGTCCCGGCGGGTGGGTGCGCACCGGTGACCTCGCCCGCATCGACCGTGACGGGTTCGTCTGGATCGTGGGGCGTCGCTCCGACATGATCAACCGCGGCGGGTTGAAGGTGACCCCCGAGGAGGTGGAGGACGTGCTGCGCGACCTGCCGGAGGTGGCCGACGTCGCGGTCGTGGGGCGGCCCGACGACCGGCTCGGCGAGGTGCCCTGGGCGTTTGTCGTGCCCACCGCCGGGCGGGACGTGGACCCCGGCCGGTTGGCGGCACACTGCCGGACGCGCCTGGCTCCCTACAAGGTGCCGGTCGGGTTCGAGACGGTGGCGGCGCTGCCGCGCAACGAGGTCGGCAAGGTGCTGCGCCGGGTGCTGCGGGAACGCGTCGACCCGAGGCGGTCGGGGTCGGCGACGTGAACCCCGGCGCCGGGCACACCGGGAACCCGCCCGCAGACGACCGGGAGGTCGCGCTCCCGCCGGACCTGCCGGTCACGATCCCCGGGCTCGTCGACCGGGCCGCCCGGGTCTTCGCCGACCGGGAGGGGCTCGTCGACGGGACCCGACGCTTCACCTTCGGCGAGCTTGCCGACCAGGTCGACCGGGCGGCACGCGCGTTCGTCACCGCCGGTCTCGGCCCCGGGGACCGGGTGGGGATCTGGGCGCCGAACATCGCCGAATGGGTGTTCGCCGCGCTGGGGGTGCAACGGGCCGGCGGGGTCGTCGTGCCCCTCAACACCCGGTTCAAGGGTGACGAGGCCGCCTACATCCTGCGCCGCGCCGGGGCCCGGTGGCTGTGCACCGTCACCGGGTTCCTCGACACCGACTACGTCGAACTCCTGCGACGGGCCGCCGATCCCCCGGACCTGGAGGCCACGGTCATCCTCGCCGGTGACACCCCGCCCGGCAGCCTGTCCTGGGTCGAGTTCACCGCCGGTGCCGATCGGACGACCCCGGAGGCCGTCGCCGCCCGTGCCGCCGGCCTGCGGGTCGACACCTGCTCCGACATCCTCTTCACCTCCGGCACCACCGGTGCCCCCAAGGGGGCGATGCTCGCCCACGGCGCCACCGTGCGGGCCTACGCCACCTGGGCGGCGGTGGTGGGGCTGCGCGAAGGTGACCGGTACCTCATCGTCAACCCGTTCTTCCACGCCTTCGGGTTGAAGGCCGGGATCGTCGCCTGCCTCGTCACCGGCGTGACGATGATCCCGCACCTCACCTTCGACGTGCCCTCGGTCATGGCCCGGGTGGCCGAGGAACGGGTCACGATGTTCCCGGGGCCGCCGGCGGTGTACCAGACGATCCTCGACCACCCCGACGCGCACCGTCACGACCTGTCGTCGCTGCGCCTCGCGGTGACCGGGGCCGCCACCGTGCCCGTGGAGATGATCCGCCGGATGCGGACCGAGCTCGGATTCGAGACCGTGGTCACCGGGTACGGCCTCACCGAAGCGACCGGGATCGTCACGATGTGCCGCCACGACGACGACCCCGAGACCATCGCCCACACCGCGGGGCGCGCCATCCCCGGGGTGGAGGTGCGGGTCGTCGACGACGACGGCCGGCAGCGCCCGGTCGGGGAGCCCGGCGAAGTGGTCGTCCGTGGGTACAACGTCATGGCGGGGTACTTCGGTGACCCGGAGGCCACCGCCGAGGCGATCGACACCGACGGGTGGCTGCACACCGGTGACATCGGCGTGCTCGACGAGCGCGGGTACCTGCGGATCACCGACCGCCGCAAGGACATGTTCATCGTCGGTGGGTTCAACGCGTATCCGGCGGAGATCGAACAGATCATGACCACCCACCCCGCCGTCGGGCAGGTCGCGGTCGTGGGTGTCCCCGACCACCGGCTCGGTGAGGTCGGCCACGCGTTCGTGGTGCCCCGGGCCGGCGCCACCGTCGATCCCGACGAGCTGGTGGCCTGGTGCCGGGCGCGGATGGCCAACTACAAGGTGCCCCGCCGCATCGAGGTGGTCGACGCGCTGCCGCTCAACGCGGCGGGCAAGGTGCTCAAGTACGTCCTGCGCGACCGGGCCACCCGCCGGTGACCGCGGCGTCGCCGGGTCCCGCGCCGAGGTCGCGACGGTCCGCGACCGACCGGAGGCCGCTGCCGTGTTCCCCGCCGACCTGAGCTACGACCCCCGCCGCCCGCGCTTCGCGCTCGCGGGTCTGGAGCCGGCCGCGGTGGCGGTCGAGGTGTTCACCACCGACAACGTGTACGGCATCGACGCCGAACGGGCGCACACCGAGGGCAACCGGATCGTCGCCACCGGCCTCACCTGGGCCGGCGGCCGGCAACGCGCCGAAGGCCGGATCGAGGTGGAGATCACCCCCGCCGGTCGGGGCGTCGCGCACCTGGTGGTGCACGCCCGCCACGACGAGCCGATCAAGGCGGCGAAGGTCGTGCTGCACGACCTGCCCGCGGCGGCGCTGGATGCCGGCTGGTGGCACGCCACCTCGCCCCCGGGGTTCGCCCGGCGCAGCGGCCCGGGCGCGCCGGTGCTGCTGCGGTACCCGTGGCCCGGGGAGGATCCCTGGCCGGAGTGGGAGACCCCGTGGGGCGCGGCGGGTGGGTCCGGCCCGCACGTCTGCGTGTCGGTGCGGGACGCCGAGGTCCGCCCCGTCCGCCTGTACGCCCACCGGCCCCCGTGGGCGGCCGGCGCCGAGGTGGTCGAGGTGGTCGTCGAGCAGGACGCCCGTCGCTGGGGCCCCGCCTTCGAGAGCCCGCCGGTGCGGGTGGCGGTCGTCGACGGGCCGGGCGCGGTGCGGACCGAGTTCGACGCCCACCTCGCGCACCTGGAACGGACCCACGGGCTGCGCTGCTGGGAGCATCGCACCGACGTGCCCGCCTGGTTCGACGACATCCGTCTGGTCGTCGCGCTGCACGGGTGCCACTGGACCGGGTACGTGTTCAACGACTACCCGGCGATGGCCGACGCGTTGGCGGTCGTCGCCGAGCACCTGCCCGGCCACCGCGTGCTCGCCTACCTGCCCGGGTGGGAGGGCCGCTACTACCACGACTACCCCACCTACGCACCCTCCCCGCTCCTCGGCGGCGCCGAGGGGTTCGCGGCGTTCGTTGGCCGGGCCCGGTCCCTCGGGGTGCGGGTGATGCCGATGTTCGGCGTGCACGGCGTGCACGCCCTGCGTTGGCCGGGGTGGGAGGCGGCCGCCCTGCGCAGCCGCAACGGGAGGTTCCCGGTGCGGATCAACAGCCCCGACTGGGACGGCGACCGCAGCGGGGAGGACGACCAGGTGTTCTGCAACCCCGGTGACGACCGCTTCCGTGCCCACCTGCTCGCCGAGATGACCCGGGTCGTGGACACCTACGGCGTCGACGGGGTGTTCTGCGACACCACCGCCTGCTGGTTCAACGATCCCCGCGCCGCCCTCCTCGACGGCTACCGCGCCCTCGTCGCCGACCTGCGGGACGGCCGTCCCGAACTGCTCGTGGCCGGGGAGGGGTGGTTCGACGCGATCCTGCCGATCTTCGGGGTGAACCAGAGCTGGCACGGTGTCGATCGTGCCGTGCGGTACCCGGAGCTCCTCACCCGGTACGGGCGGGCGATCGGGCACCTGTCGACCGGCGCGCCCGGCCGGGGCTCCACCGGGGTGCACGAGCTCGGGTGGACCACACCGGCCTCGGTGACCGAACCGGCGCCGGGTCACGTGCCGGTGCTGGCGGTGGTGGACGACACGATGCGGGACCACCGGGACGCGGTGGCGCGCCTGTGCGCCGCGGCGTCCCGCCGCTGACCGGGCGCCCCGCAACCCGCCGACCCCGACCCGGGTATGGGTGGTGATCCCCCGCGCCGGCGCGATGGCGCCACCGAGACGGGAGGGCTAGCGTCCCCACGGGCACGGGCCGACGTGCTCGACGGGAGGGAGGCCGCCATGGCCGACAGCGTCTACAAGATCATCGAGTTGGTGGGAACGAGCACCGAGTCGTGGGAGCAGGCCGCAGCCGCCGCGGTGAAGACGGCGAGCCAGTCGCTTCGTGAACTGCGGATCGCCGAGGTGACCGAGCTCGACATGCAGATCGACGACGGCGAGATCCGCGCCTACCGGGCGAAGGTGAAGTTGTCGTTCAAGTACGAGGGCGGCGACTGACGCACCCGGTCCCGGGCCGGGTTCCCCGGCCGAGTTGTCGGTGGCGGTTACGTACGCCGAGGCGCGAATCCGCTACCGATTGCCGCGGGCCCGGCGGACGGCCTCGGTCAGGCGGGGCAGCACGTCGTGCACGTCGCCGACGATGCCGTAGTGCGCCACCCGGAAGATGAGCGCGTCGGGGTCCCGGTTGACCGCGACGACGGTGCGTGCGCCCCGCATCCCCACCACGTGCTGCAGCGCACCGGAGATGCCGCAGGCCACGTAGAGGCGGGGATGGACGCTGGTGCCGGTCTGACCCACCTGCGCCCGGCGGGGCGCGAGGCGGGCCTCGACCGCGCCGCGTGTCGCCGCCACCCGC
>Ga0308410_1001884_pt1 | contig 12155 bp, 13 predicted proteins | sample HotsprOSTMatCore_FD_203467 | JGI IMG/M metagenome (GOLD analysis project Ga0308410, IMG submission 203467) | Hot spring phototrophic mat microbial communities from Octopus Spring, Yellowstone National Park, Wyoming, United States -... | ecosystem: Environmental > Aquatic > Thermal springs > Hot... | reverse complement strand
TTAGGTTCCTCCTTGATTGAGGAATTTTCGGCTCGCTGAAGAGCACTGAAACCCGGACGCGAACAGCGCCAGCAGCGCCGGGTCTTCATTGAGGAATTTTCGGCTCGCTGAAGAGCACTGAAACGCCTTTTGTCGTCTACGGGGCGCGTGGGGCACCTCATTGAGGAATTTTCGGCTCGCTGAAGAGCACTGAAACTGCTGCATAATCGCCGCCGCAGCCGCCGCGCCGCCCGATTGAGGAATTTTCGGCTCGCTGAAGAGCACTGAAACTCTGCGGCGAACTCAAGTACCGTGAGCGTTGAAGAGTATTGAGGAATTTTCGGCTCGCTGAAGAGCACTGAAACTTCGTCAAGCGCGACTAGCCGCAGTGCGAACACCAGATTGAGGAATTTTCGGCTCGCTGAAGAGCACTGAAACTCAGCCGCGTACGCGCCAACGAGGTTATCAAAAAATTGAGGAATTTTCGGCTCGCTGAAGAGCACTGAAACTCCGCTGGTCGCCGCGCGGGCTGGTCGGCAGCGCGCATTGAGGAATTTTCGGCTCGCTGAAGAGCACTGAAACCAACGCCGTCGCCCGCGCTACTCGTTTCCCTCTTCGAATTGAGGAATTTTCGGCTCGCTGAAGAGCACTGAAACAGTGGCTGGGCGGAGATTGTCCACATCGCCCCGGTGCATTGAGGAATTTTCGGCTCGCTGAAGAGCACTGAAACGACGCCGGGTTCAACTTCGCTGCGTACCGACGGTTCCATTGAGGAATTTTCGGCTCGCTGAAGAGCACTGAAACGCGTTCGGTTGCTCATCGAACTGCGACAGAAACAGATTGAGGAATTTTCGGCTCGCTGAAGAGCACTGAAACCAACCAGCATCCGCGCCAGTAAGTGCGATTTCCCCCATTGAGGAATTTTCGGCTCGCTGAAGAGCACTGAAACGTATACCACAGACGCGCCGGGTTGTCAAGTCCGCAAAAATTGAGGAATTTTCGGCTCGCTGAAGAGCACTGAAACGTACGATAGCAAGCGCCTCATCGTAGATCGGCGCAAATTGAGGAATTTTCGGCTCGCTGAAGAGCACTGAAACGCGCGTCGTTGCGCAGTTTGTGGCGCGTCCAGCGCCGATTGAGGAATTTTCGGCTCGCTGAAGAGCACTGAAACTTGTGGCTGATGAGTTCTTTGAACATCGTCGGTTCCATTGAGGAATTTTCGGCTCGCTGAAGAGCACTGAAACCTCTCGGCGAGGAGTTTCAGCGCCTCTTCTTTCGACGATTGAGGAATTTTCGGCTCGCTGAAGAGCACTGAAACCCGACGCGCTTGACCGTCTGCCGCTCCAGCGCGTGATTGAGGAATTTTCGGCTCGCTGAAGAGCACTGAAACGGCGAATGCGACCGCATCATCAACGTCGCCTGCGCAATTGAGGAATTTTCGGCTCGCTGAAGAGCACTGAAACACGGGCTGTCTGCGCGCGGCGCGTCCGGCTCGCAGCATTGAGGAATTTTCGGCTCGCTGAAGAGCACTGAAACGCCGCGTTTGCGTAAGGAGACAGCGATGCTCGTTGCATTGAGGAATTTTCGGCTCGCTGAAGAGCACTGAAACAAGGGACGCGGCGACTTCTGGCGCATCCACCAGACCATTGAGGAATTTTCGGCTCGCTGAAGAGCACTGAAACACATCGGCGTCGGCGAGAATAATCAAACGCGCTTTATTGAGGAATTTTCGGCTCGCTGAAGAGCACTGAAACGCTTGGATCGGAGCAACGTCGTTGATGTAGCGCGGCTCGATTGAGGAATTTTCGGCTCGCTGAAGAGCACTGAAACGCTGGAGGTAGGCAATCTCGGCGGTTCCCGACGAATTGAGGAATTTTCGGCTCGCTGAAGAGCACTGAAACCCGTTCGCGGGCGAGGTTGACCAGAACGCCAATCCCGATTGAGGAATTTTCGGCTCGCTGAAGAGCACTGAAACTCGGGAAACGGCTAAAGTGATTTCGACGCTCATTATATTGAGGAATTTTCGGCTCGCTGAAGAGCACTGAAACCGGACGCGGTGTGTGGTGGACGTTGAGCGCTTAGTTGATTGAGGAATTTTCGGCTCGCTGAAGAGCACTGAAACTTCGCGGTCTACGCGCGCTGGGTAGACGGCTTGAAATTGAGGAATTTTCGGCTCGCTGAAGAGCACTGAAACGCAACCAAACGCATATACACTGACACTTGGAACGTTTAATTGAGGAATTTTCGGCTCGCTGAAGAGCACTGAAACCCGTCGTCAAGGAACTCCGCATCGAGTTCTTGGCGCGATTGAGGAATTTTCGGCTCGCTGAAGAGCACTGAAACGCTACAGCGCGCCGGAAGGACTTCACGATGACGGCGATTGAGGAATTTTCGGCTCGCTGAAGAGCACTGAAACGGGTGATGCGGCATATTGCCGGTCTCCTACGATCCAAATTGAGGAATTTTCGGCTCGCTGAAGAGCACTGAAACCGAATGATCGCCGCCAGCCGCTCGGCGTCGAACGCGATTGAGGAATTTTCGGCTCGCTGAAGAGCACTGAAACGTGCAATACCGCGATCCGCGCCCCAATCGTCCAGCGATTGAGGAATTTTCGGCTCGCTGAAGAGCACTGAAACTAATTGAGATAGACATATCCCCTTCCTCCCTCCTAAATTGAGGAATTTTCGGCTCGCTGAAGAGCACTGAAACTCGCCGCGCCGATTGCGCCAAAGACCGCGTTCCAGAATTGAGGAATTTTCGGCTCGCTGAAGAGCACTGAAACGTTCTTAGAAACCGGGTTCACTTCGACTGCGGGCGGGATTGAGGAATTTTCGGCTCGCTGAAGAGCACTGAAACAGCGTGATGACGCGATCCGCTACGATTACATCCCAATTGAGGAATTTTCGGCTCGCTGAAGAGCACTGAAACCGAGCGGTACGGCGGCGCACCTGGTGGTGCGTCAAATTGAGGAATTTTCGGCTCGCTGAAGAGCACTGAAACTTCGCGCCGATCCCGATGCGGTGGCGTATTACTGCGAATTGAGGAATTTTCGGCTCGCTGAAGAGCACTGAAACTTTTGACGAACGCCGCTTCATCGATAACTACCAACATTGAGGAATTTTCGGCTCGCTGAAGAGCACTGAAACTCAACGCCGCGCCGGGGATGGACGAACGGCGGGTGGTTGAGGAATTTTCGGCTCGCTGAAGAGCACTGAAACCGAATGGTTGCGGGTCGAAGAGACCGTTGATGTGAAAATTGAGGAATTTTCGGCTCGCTGAAGAGCACTGAAACCGCGCAAGCGCTGCGTGTCGCCGGTCGCAACGCACTATTGAGGAATTTTCGGCTCGCTGAAGAGCACTGAAACGCTGGGGGTACAGCATCAACCCGCCCGCCGATATTGATTGAGGAATTTTCGGCTCGCTGAAGAGCACTGAAACTCGTCTCGTTGCCGGTTGCGCGCACGCCGATAACCCATTGAGGAATTTTCGGCTCGCTGAAGAGCACTGAAACCGGGCGCTGGTCGTCAGTGCGCGACGCGGCGGAAGCGATTGAGGAATTTTCGGCTCGCTGAAGAGCACTGAAACTATCTGACGCAACTGGTCGCGGCTGCGGCGGAAGGAATTGAGGAATTTTCGGCTCGCTGAAGAGCACTGAAACAATCTCAACCAAAACCCTCGCCGAAAGCCCTTGACAAAATTGAGGAATTTTCGGCTCGCTGAAGAGCACTGAAACCATTTCGGCATCTGGCGTTGTCGAGTGAGATAAAAAATTGAGGAATTTTCGGCTCGCTGAAGAGCACTGAAACCAATTAAAGTGAGGGGCGAAGATCGCCCCGCTGAAAGATTGAGGAATTTTCGGCTCGCTGAAGAGCACTGAAACCCGACGCGCTTGGGCGCGAGCAGCGGGCGACGGGCGATTGAGGAATTTTCGGCTCGCTGAAGAGCACTGAAACTGCGCGGGTACGGGTGACGGGGACGCTGGTCAATCCATTGAGGAATTTTCGGCTCGCTGAAGAGCACTGAAACATATTGTGCACGCAACGATCCGGCTGGCGGCGTGGAATTGAGGAATTTTCGGCTCGCTGAAGAGCACTGAAACCTCGACCGGCGTTTGCTGGAACGTCAGCGTTGTCGGATTGAGGAATTTTCGGCTCGCTGAAGAGCACTGAAACACGCGCGCGACGCGGGCGGTGTGGGAGATTGACGAATTGAGGAATTTTCGGCTCGCTGAAGAGCACTGAAACTCTGCGCGATCAAGCGTTCGTAGGGTAGCCCGAATGATTGAGGAATTTTCGGCTCGCTGAAGAGCACTGAAACACAGCACGCGGTTGTAGCACTTCGCCGCCTCTGCCAACATTGAGGAATTTTCGGCTCGCTGAAGAGCACTGAAACACGCGAACGTCAAAGTCGACGACGTTGAGTTGAACCGATTGAGGAATTTTCGGCTCGCTGAAGAGCACTGAAACCGCTTAGCGGGATGTGATACGAGACGACGTACCCGAATTGAGGAATTTTCGGCTCGCTGAAGAGCACTGAAACGTAACTGCTCTCCTTCGCAAAGAACGCCAGTGCAATAATTGAGGAATTTTCGGCTCGCTGAAGAGCACTGAAACGGCTTGTCAAGGAGCGCCGGGTTTCCGAACACATCGCTATTGAGGAATTTTCGGCTCGCTGAAGAGCACTGAAACCCAGAAAAACCGCGACCAAGAAGACGGAAACAGCGCATTGAGGAATTTTCGGCTCGCTGAAGAGCACTGAAACGAACTGCCGGGATGTCGCCGCTGGCGCAGCGAACGATTGAGGAATTTTCGGCTCGCTGAAGAGCACTGAAACGGGTGCGACAGCCTCGCCGGTTTGCGCACCCACTTATTGAGGAATTTTCGGCTCGCTGAAGAGCACTGAAACCGCAGAGAGAGGAATAGAAGGAGGAGACGCTGCGTGAAATTGAGGAATTTTCGGCTCGCTGAAGAGCACTGAAACCCTATGAAGTAGTGTTGATTTACTGTGACTATACTATATTGAGGAATTTTCGGCTCGCTGAAGAGCACTGAAACACTTGATGATGATCCGATAATTCCGAAGCATTGTGATTGAGGAATTTTCGGCTCGCTGAAGAGCACTGAAACGCGCTGTCGGTGTGGCGTCAGATTGGAGCGAGTAGATTGAGGAATTTTCGGCTCGCTGAAGAGCACTGAAACCCGAGCCGGGCGACGAGTTCCGGCAGTCGGTCTCTATTGAGGAATTTTCGGCTCGCTGAAGAGCACTGAAACCCTGTGAAGTGGCGTTGATTTACTGTGACTATACTATAATTGAGGAATTTTCGGCTCGCTGAAGAGCACTGAAACATCGACTACAATATCTTTGAAGGAACGTGCGTCCCCGATTGAGGAATTTTCGGCTCGCTGAAGAGCACTGAAACGATTGACTGGAACATTCTTGAGGGGACGCCCGTTCCATTGAGGAATTTTCGGCTCGCTGAAGAGCACTGAAACCCTCCCGCGCAATCGCCAGCCGGTTGCGCAGCCGCATTGAGGAATTTTCGGCTCGCTGAAGAGCACTGAAACGCGGGCGCTGGCGGCGCTCGCCAACGATGTGTATCATTGAGGAATTTTCGGCTCGCTGAAGAGCACTGAAACGCGATACTCAACCGCGTAGTCTTTCGACTCGCGGTCGAATTGAGGAATTTTCGGCTCGCTGAAGAGCACTGAAACCTCATACGCCCGCTCGCCGTATCTGACAATATCCAATTGAGGAATTTTCGGCTCGCTGAAGAGCACTGAAACGCGCTCGTCGGCGACTTCGACGGGTTGATCAACGCATTGAGGAATTTTCGGCTCGCTGAAGAGCACTGAAACTCTAGCCAAACGTCGGTGTCTCTTCCCTTCTCTGTTAATTGAGGAATTTTCGGCTCGCTGAAGAGCACTGAAACGTTATCGTTTCGGCGATCTGCGGCTGTCCGCCCCAAATTGAGGAATTTTCGGCTCGCTGAAGAGCACTGAAACGGCGGCAGCGTGACGCGCCCGCGCTCATCGCCGTCGATTGAGGAATTTTCGGCTCGCTGAAGAGCACTGAAACTTAATGACTCGTACTACGCTCGTATTTTAATCAATATGATTGAGGAATTTTCGGCTCGCTGAAGAGCACTGAAACCAAGCGCGCGTTCCAGCAATTGCGCGGGGTAATACTCGATTGAGGAATTTTCGGCTCGCTGAAGAGCACTGAAACCCTGCACGACGCATCGACCGTCGTGCGCCCGGTAGATTGAGGAATTTTCGGCTCGCTGAAGAGCACTGAAACAGATCGCGCCGGAACTGGGCTGGTCGAGCGGGACGGATTGAGGAATTTTCGGCTCGCTGAAGAGCACTGAAACCTCATACGCCCGCTCGCCGTCGGGTTGATCAACGCTTTGAGGAATTTTCGGCTCGCTGAAGAGCACTGAAACTCTAGCCAAACGTCGGTGTCTCTTCCCTTCTCTGTTAATTGAGGAATTTTCGGCTCGCTGAAGAGCACTGAAACTAACTGCTCTCGCGGGCGAAGAACGCCAGCGCAATAATTGAGGAATTTTCGGCTCGCTGAAGAGCACTGAAACCGGAAGGCGTCAACGCCTTCACCGCGTGGACTTCCATTGAGGAATTTTCGGCTCGCTGAAGAGCACTGAAACGCAGACGCCGGTTGAGGGATACGTCATTCCGGCGGATTGAGGAATTTTCGGCTCGCTGAAGAGCACTGAAACCGCGGCTGCGCGAGGAGGTCGCTGCTGCGGTCAAGGCGCAATTGAGGAATTTTCGGCTCGCTGAAGAGCACTGAAACTGTGCTGGTAGTTATTGATGAAGCGGCGTTCGTCAAGATTGAGGAATTTTCGGCTCGCTGAAGAGCACTGAAACTTATCTGCGTCTACACATCCCCGGCGTTTCAGACGGATTGAGGAATTTTCGGCTCGCTGAAGAGCACTGAAACGCGCAACGTCGTTGATCCACTGCGGCGTGCGCAAAATTGAGGAATTTTCGGCTCGCTGAAGAGCACTGAAACATGCTGGTACGTCGATGAAGACGTTCCTTCAGCGCCATTGAGGAATTTTCGGCTCGCTGAAGAGCACTGAAACATTTCGTCGAAATCGTCGATGAGCCAAAGCGCGGCAGATTGAGGAATTTTCGGCTCGCTGAAGAGCACTGAAACGCCAAAAACGCCCAGATCGGGGGTTTTCCCGGGGACGGATTGAGGAATTTTCGGCTCGCTGAAGAGCACTGAAACTCGCGCTGTCACAACACCCGCTCTTCTTTTAATTAAATTGAGGAATTTTCGGCTCGCTGAAGAGCACTGAAACAGATATTCGGCGAACTCTTCCGCAGCGACGCGCAGAAATTGAGGAATTTTCGGCTCGCTGAAGAGCACTGAAACTTCGGGTGAGGCGAAGGTCGGGGCTGTCACAACACTATTGAGGAATTTTCGGCTCGCTGAAGAGCACTGAAACGTCGAAACTATCGAAGAGACAAATACGCTCTCGTTATTGAGGAATTTTCGGCTCGCTGAAGAGCACTGAAACCGCGACTTCCTCCGGAGCGTACTTGACTGCGCGCAGATTGAGGAATTTTCGGCTCGCTGAAGAGCACTGAAACGGGTCTGACAACCCAAGCGTTACCCTAGCACACAAGATTGAGGAATTTTCGGCTCGCTGAAGAGCACTGAAACGCCCGCGGATATCGTCCACGCGACGATCCGGCTTGCGGCATTGAGGAATTTTCGGCTCGCTGAAGAGCACTGAAACCAAGTCGCCCGTCTTGCCGTCGCTGCGCGTAACTGATTGAGGAATTTTCGGCTCGCTGAAGAGCACTGAAACGCACGCGGCGGATGCGTATGTTGCGGCATCGACCGATTGAGGAATTTTCGGCTCGCTGAAGAGCACTGAAACTCTCGCCGATCACCGATCCGAAGCGCGGGCTGGTCGATTGAGGAATTTTCGGCTCGCTGAAGAGCACTGAAACCGCGTGGGCGCTGCGCGAGTTTGCGGGGATCGATCTATTGAGGAATTTTCGGCTCGCTGAAGAGCACTGAAACTCCGCGCAGACCGCGTGGGGCGCGGTGCAGTCTACTGTATTGAGGAATTTTCGGCTCGCTGAAGAGCACTGAAACTTGGACAAGGTGACCTTCGGCGCGCTCGCCGCTGCGACGATTGAGGAATTTTCGGCTCGCTGAAGAGCACTGAAACGGTGACGAACGGAACGCTGGCGGCTTCTGATGGCGTAGATTGAGGAATTTTCGGCTCGCTGAAGAGCACTGAAACGGGCGCGACATTCCGGCATCGCTTCCGTCGGGCTGGATTGAGGAATTTTCGGCTCGCTGAAGAGCACTGAAACCCAACGTAGGGAAATAGTTGACGTGGCATTGTACAATTGAGGAATTTTCGGCTCGCTGAAGAGCACTGAAACCCTGGAACTTGAAGAGCGCGCTCTCGAACGTCGCGATTGAGGAATTTTCGGCTCGCTGAAGAGCACTGAAACACGCGATCCAGCCCGAACTGCTCCAGCGCGCGGCGGATTGAGGAATTTTCGGCTCGCTGAAGAGCACTGAAACGCGCTTTGACCGCCGCCGCTACCTCTTCCCGCAGCCATTGAGGAATTTTCGGCTCGCTGAAGAGCACTGAAACGTCCGTCCAGCGCGCGTAGACCGCGAACGGATGCGATTGAGGAATTTTCGGCTCGCTGAAGAGCACTGAAACTCCTTCTTGACAAACGGGTGGGTGTGTGGTATAGATATTGAGGAATTTTCGGCTCGCTGAAGAGCACTGAAACCCGTCAGTCTCGTCACGAAGGAACAGTACGCGGATCATTGAGGAATTTTCGGCTCGCTGAAGAGCACTGAAACCGCGCCATTTGTCAATAGGCAATTTTGGGATTTTCCATTGAGGAATTTTCGGCTCGCTGAAGAGCACTGAAACACGCGACGCTGGCGCTTGCAGCGGCGGCGCAACTCGATTGAGGAATTTTCGGCTCGCTGAAGAGCACTGAAACGCGCTCATCGCCGTCGTCAGAGGTTGAGAACTCGTAAATTGAGGAATTTTCGGCTCGCTGAAGAGCACTGAAACCGCTGGACTGGCTGCTCAACGAGTTAGAGATGTACAATTGAGGAATTTTCGGCTCGCTGAAGAGCACTGAAACGGATGCGTCAGCCGTTTCGGCTTCCGCACCCACTTTGATTGAGGAATTTTCGGCTCGCTGAAGAGCACTGAAACCGCGTCGATCAGTGTGACCCGCTCCACCACCGGTACAATTGAGGAATTTTCGGCTCGCTGAAGAGCACTGAAACGCGCGATGACGCCGGTCGCGGTCGCCTCGACGCTCAATTGAGGAATTTTCGGCTCGCTGAAGAGCACTGAAACAACGCCCCACCGACGCGGAGCGGTCGCGGTTCGAGCATTGAGGAATTTTCGGCTCGCTGAAGAGCACTGAAACGACGGTGATCGTCGCGTGGTCGCTGCTCCCGCCAACATTGAGGAATTTTCGGCTCGCTGAAGAGCACTGAAACGTTCGTCGAGATCGCAGCGGGTACGTAGTAGATGGATTGAGGAATTTTCGGCTCGCTGAAGAGCACTGAAACTCGGCGCTGCCGGATGACGTGCGCGCCGTAGTGGAATTGAGGAATTTTCGGCTCGCTGAAGAGCACTGAAACGTTCGGATTATTCCGGTTATCGGCGGGCTGCGGCTGATTGAGGAATTTTCGGCTCGCTGAAGAGCACTGAAACGGAATGGACGAACGTCGAGTAGCGACGTTGGTGCGCAGATTGAGGAATTTTCGGCTCGCTGAAGAGCACTGAAACTGGTCGTTCCGGAACACGCTGATTGAATCGCGCGCTATTGAGGAATTTTCGGCTCGCTGAAGAGCACTGAAACTCAGATACAACCGCAAGCGCTTTTTGCGCGATCAAAATTGAGGAATTTTCGGCTCGCTGAAGAGCACTGAAACTCGCGCTCTCCAACTCCTCAACCGCAATCAGCGCGTTGATTGAGGAATTTTCGGCTCGCTGAAGAGCACTGAAACGCGCTACCCGTTTCCCTCGTCGCCGATACTGTCGAAGATTGAGGAATTTTCGGCTCGCTGAAGAGCACTGAAACATCGTAATCTGCAACGTTTCAACCGCCGCGTTGAATTATTGAGGAATTTTCGGCTCGCTGAAGAGCACTGAAACCGTCGAGCAGAACCGCGCGGTGTTGCAAGCGGCGCTATTGAGGAATTTTCGGCTCGCTGAAGAGCACTGAAACCTGTCCCTCATCGCCGTAGCCGCCAGCGGGGGGAAAAATTGAGGAATTTTCGGCTCGCTGAAGAGCACTGAAACTAGTGAGGTTCGCCTAGGATGCTTGACCACCTGACGATTGAGGAATTTTCGGCTCGCTGAAGAGCACTGAAACGCCTCAAACAGCCCGCGCAGCACTGCGAGCGCGGTTTATTGAGGAATTTTCGGCTCGCTGAAGAGCACTGAAACGCGTATCGCCGTACACCAACGACTGCCCGCTAGCAATTGAGGAATTTTCGGCTCGCTGAAGAGCACTGAAACACCTCGTACTCGACGACGAGCGCGGCGCATACGCGCATTGAGGAATTTTCGGCTCGCTGAAGAGCACTGAAACTCGCGCGGCGCGCACAGCGTAAACGCATCCGACATATTGAGGAATTTTCGGCTCGCTGAAGAGCACTGAAACCGTTGCAGCGCTACTTGTACGACAGGTATCCATGCATTGAGGAATTTTCGGCTCGCTGAAGAGCACTGAAACACTGGTCAACGTCGAGCGGGCGCGCCTGCGCACAACGATTGAGGAATTTTCGGCTCGCTGAAGAGCACTGAAACCTACCGCTCTGTCCGGAGTCAGTGGTCGTTGGTTCATTGAGGAATTTTCGGCTCGCTGAAGAGCACTGAAACGTTGCGGCAATCCGGGTAGTGGCCGCTACTGGCACTAATTGAGGAATTTTCGGCTCGCTGAAGAGCACTGAAACCCAGCGTCAGCCAGAGCAGCACGTAGAGAGTCGCAAATTGAGGAATTTTCGGCTCGCTGAAGAGCACTGAAACTTGTGGACCGACGCCGAGAGCTGGTCAAACCACGCAATTGAGGAATTTTCGGCTCGCTGAAGAGCACTGAAACGGCTCGCCGATACGTGGCGGCGGTATGCCAAACATGCATTGAGGAATTTTCGGCTCGCTGAAGAGCACTGAAACGCAATCCGTTCCAGTCATCCTCGCGCTTGCTGTGCAGATTGAGGAATTTTCGGCTCGCTGAAGAGCACTGAAACCCTGGCAGAGCACAGTCTCACCGGCCACCAGGTCGATTGAGGAATTTTCGGCTCGCTGAAGAGCACTGAAACCGCGGGGAGCTCGACAAGCTCGCCGCGCGTGTACTGATTGAGGAATTTTCGGCTCGCTGAAGAGCACTGAAACCTCACGCACTTCCAGGCGCGATCCGGCGCGTACAAATTGAGGAATTTTCGGCTCGCTGAAGAGCACTGAAACGCACTGGCGTGTATACCCGGTGAGGTGCGCGCGATGATTGAGGAATTTTCGGCTCGCTGAAGAGCACTGAAACGACGAGGAGCAGCACCGCTTGGGCGCACTCGCCGTGTTGATTGAGGAATTTTCGGCTCGCTGAAGAGCACTGAAACCGCACCCGCGCTGTCGGTGCGGCGTGCGATTGGTGAGGAATTGAGGAATTTTCGGCTCGCTGAAGAGCACTGAAACGATATGCCGTACCGGGGCACCTGGCGGGCAGGGCAGGATTGAGGAATTTTCGGCTCGCTGAAGAGCACTGAAACGGCAGCGGATGCCGGGCGCAGACCGCGCCGAACTCGATTGAGGAATTTTCGGCTCGCTGAAGAGCACTGAAACGCTGTGACGCCCGCGCGCCCGTCGCCGGTTTATCAATTGAGGAATTTTCGGCTCGCTGAAGAGCACTGAAACCTTCTCGACCCCGCAGACGTTGCACTGCTGCGCGCGATTGAGGAATTTTCGGCTCGCTGAAGAGCACTGAAACACATCGACACCATCGAGACCATCGAGCAGCGCACGATTGAGGAATTTTCGGCTCGCTGAAGAGCACTGAAACTGCTCCAGGCCGTTTGGGGCCGTTTTTGGTAGTAGGATTGAGGAATTTTCGGCTCGCTGAAGAGCACTGAAACCGGCGTGCATCATCTGA
>Ga0308410_1001882_pt1 | contig 12159 bp, 11 predicted proteins | sample HotsprOSTMatCore_FD_203467 | JGI IMG/M metagenome (GOLD analysis project Ga0308410, IMG submission 203467) | Hot spring phototrophic mat microbial communities from Octopus Spring, Yellowstone National Park, Wyoming, United States -... | ecosystem: Environmental > Aquatic > Thermal springs > Hot... | reverse complement strand
ATGTCTACGCACAGCGCGAAGCGATCGAGCAATTGTGGGCGCAGGTCGCCCTCTTCGGGGTTCATCGAGCCGATCAGCACGAAGCGGGCCGGATGGCTGAAGCTGATGCCTTCGCGCTCCACCACGTTCACGCCCATGGCGGCCACATCGAGCAACAAATCCACCACGTGATCGTCGAGCAGGTTGACCTCATCTACGTAGAGCACGCCGCGGTTGGCGGCCGCCAGCACGCCCGGTTCGAAGTGACGCTCGCCTTTCTGAATCGCCTTTTCGATGTCAAGCGTGCCGACTACGCGATCCTCGGTGGCGCTGACCGGCAGGTTGACGAAGCGCGTCTTGCGGCGCACGATCTTGAACGTTTCTCCGGCTGCGGCGCGCCGTTTCAAATCTTCGGTGAAGGCCGCCGGGTTGGCCGGATCACACGAGAATGGATCGTCCTCGATCACATCTATCTCAGGCAGGATGGCAGCCAGGGCGCGCGCAGCGGTGCTCTTGGCCGTCCCGCGTTCGCCGCGGATGAGTACGCCGCCGATTTGTGGATAAATCGCGTTCAGGATTAGCGCGCGCTTCATGCGCTCTTGTCCGACGATCGCAGTGAAAGGGAAGATGGTGGCCATACCGCTGCTATGCTATCACACCGTAGCGCGGGATGATCTTGTGCTCGTGCGCCCTTCTGAACTCAGTCTGTGCAGTTGAAACCCCTGGATGCGGGCCTGGTGGGGCAGGCCGAGTGATGCAGATGCGTGGCCGGTCGCGGGGGCTGCATAGGTAGGCGCGGGCAGCGCCCGCAGACAGCGCCTACGCCCACCTTGGTTTGCAACACGGTTGAGAACTCCGGTTTCTAGGCTCGCCAGCGCCGACGCTGGGGTGCAGAACAGAGGATTTTCAAGGCCGCAAACCAAGGGTCTGCACAACGTCAATTCTTAACGTGAAGACGATAGGCTTGCATTACACTTGCGCAAGGTAACTGCCTACCCTCTGAATAGCGAGTGAAATGCCAACTTGATTCGCGCATGGAACAGAGTCCGTTTTAGCGCCTAACGCGCTCAAAGCGCGTTAGGCGCTAAGCTATGCTCCGACAGGGTAGGTAGTTACTGCGCAAGCTGAATTCGAACGATTCGAACAAGATGAAAGATATGAAGCGAATCGCAGTCGTGACCTCGGGCGGCGATGTGCCCGGCCTGAACGCTGCCATCCGCGCCGTCACGCGCACGGCACTGGCCTGCGGCGCCCGGGTGATCGGCGTCCGACGAGGATACGAAGGTTTGATCGCCGGCGAATTCTTTGAAATGACCTCCAAGGACGTGGGGGGCATTCTGCGCAAGGGAGGCACCATCCTGGGCACATCGCGCAGCGAGCGTTTCATGACCGATGAGGGACGCCGCGCGGCAAAGGCGCAGTTGGAACGCGCCGGCGTTGATGGCCTGATCGTGATCGGCGGCAATGGCACGCTGGCCGGTGCGAACGAGCTCTATAAGCTTGGCTTCCCTCTGGTGGGTGTGCCGAAGACGATTGACAACGATCAATACGGCACCGACACTGCCATCGGCGTGGATACTGCGCTCAACACCATTGCCGAGGCGGTGGGACGTATCAAAGACACCGCCTCGTCGCACCGGCGCGCTTTCCTGGTGGAGGTGATGGGTCGGCGCTGCGGCTACCTGGCGCTGGCCAGCGGCATCATCTGCGGCGCCGAGATGGTGCTTATCCCTGAACACCCCGCCACGCCTGACGAGGTCGCGCACAGGATCATCGAGGTAAGTCGCATCGGCAAAGCACACTGCATCATCATCGTGGCCGAGGGCTGGCCGCCCGGCTTGCGGGCATTGCAGCACCATCTACTCACCAACCACGTGGAGGAGGGATTCGACGTGCGCGAGGTGGTGCTGGGCCATGTGCAACGCGGCGGCACGCCTACTGCGTTCGATCGCCTGCTCGCCACGCGCATGGGCGTGCGGGCCGTCGAATCGCTGCTGGATGGCAGCGGCATCGGCCACATGGTGGGACTGCATGGCGGTCAGCTCAGCCTGGTCCCGCTCGCAGTTGCCACCGCGCAGCCGAAGCCGCTTTCGCCCGAGCTGTTGCATATCGCCGACATTCTGTGCCATTAGCCGGCCCGGCGTCGGGGTCAGGCAGCCATGATGACCGGCCCTGCCTGTGCGCGAGCGTACAACTCGGCCCAGTCGTTCGAGCCGTCATCCGGGTGGGTGACCATGTGCGCGCCGCGTTCCTGCGCCGGGATGCTGCCATTTTGCGCGTCCGTCCAGATCTGCCAGATGTCGGCGTAGATGCGGCGATGGTTGTTCGGCCAGATCACTTCCAGCAGCAGGCGCGGCTTTGGCAAGGCGTAGGGAGGCTGCATGCGATATTTCGTCAAAGCAGTCTCGTCCACGGGGATGCCCAATCCGGGCGCTTCGGGCACGCGGGCACACCCACCGACGATCTCTATCGGCGTCGCCAGCAGATCATCCGCATAGTTGTTCAGACAGTTGACCGCCGGCCATTGCGCGAAGGGCAACACCGCGCCCAGGTGCAACGACAACAACGTGGTCAGTCCGGTGCCGACCAGTTGCAGCCAGAACGGCTTGTCGAAGGCGGCGGCCAGCGCCCCCTCGCGCAGCACGCGCGAGACGCCCCCGCTGACGACGAAGCCATCGCAAACCTGATCGCGTGCTGCGATCGGGAAGGGCGGATCGCCGAAGTGCAGCGCGATCGGCCGGGTGATCTTGCCGCGCAATTGGCGCAGGCCCTCCACATCGCGTTGCATGATCGGTGATTCGTAGATAGCTATGCGCGGCTCGCGATCCAGCGCCGTCAGCACTGGCGCAGCATTGCCGGCGTTGATCAGCATCTGGTTCCAGTCCAGGTCGAGCCGGAAGTGCGGCGGGGTGACGCGCGCGATGGCCTCGACCTGGGCGAACACGTCCCACCACGGCCGGGCTTTGATCTTGTATGAGGTGTAGCCGCGCGCAACGGCCTCCTGCGCTTCGGCGGCATTGTCTTCGGGCGAAGCGTCAATGTTCCACCACGAGATCGGGCACCAATCACGCACTTTGGGCAGGTTGAAGAGCCGGTAGACCGGGACGCCCAATGCCTGGCCAACCACGTCGTAGAGCGCCATTTGCAAGCCGGCCCCCAGCGCGTCGTCGCCCAGAAAGTCGGCCGGGTTGCCGCCCTTGACGCGCGCAATCGCGTCGTCGCTCACGCGGCCCCAGGTGTAATGCGGCAGGGTCTCGCCGTAACCGACGATGCCGGCGTCGGTGCTCACGCGGATGATTTCGCTCACCCGCCAGTTCCAGATCTCGCGCGCGTTCAAGCGCTCGCATCGTTCGGTGAACGGCAAATTCAACGTAATGCGTTCGATATCGGTGACTGTGAGTTTCGGTTTCATGATTTGTCCCAGAAGAGAGGGGATAGGTCGCCTATACTTTCGATGCGATCACCCAAATACGCAAGAGGCCGAAACATGCGAGAGATCATCCAGGCGATTGGTGAATGGAGCGACCAGGGCGAACCTGTGGCGGTGGCGACAGTGATCGAAACCTGGGGATCGGCTCCGCGCGGGGTCGGCGCGAAGATGGCGCTCACGCCAAGCCATCGCATCGCGGGGTCGGTGAGCGGCGGTTGCGTCGAAGGTGCAGTGTTCGAGGCTGGCGTCGAGGTGCTGGAGACACAGCGTCCCCAGTTGTTGCGCTTCGGCGTGGCCGACGAGACGGCCTTCGAGGCGGTGGGACTGGCCTGCGGCGGCAGCATCGAGGTCTTCGTCGAACCGCTCACGCCGGCGCTGCGCGTGTTTTGGCAACGCGCCTTCGCGCGAGACATGCCGATCGCAACGGCCACGGTGGTGCGCGGCCCGGAATCACTCCTCGGCTGCAAGTTGATGCTCGATGCGGACGATGACGTCCAAACTGCTGGACCTGCTCAGCCAGCCGAGCTTCAGGCGCAGCTCCTCGCGGCCGCACGATCGGCATTGGGGGAAGGTGTATCCAGGCGGATCGAGGTGCCGACGGCTCACGGCGCGCCGCTGACTGCTTTCGTCGAGGTCATCCTGCCCAAACCGACGTTGATCATCGTCGGCGCTGTGCATATCGCTATCGCGCTTACCACGATGGCAAAGGCACTCGACTATCGCGTCATCGTAATAGACCCGCGTAGCGCCTTCGGGAATCGGGAACGCTTCCCGCATGCCGACCAGCTCATCAACGAGCATCCACGCAAGGCGTTCGAGGGGCTGCCGATCACGCGTTCGACCGCCATCGTCACGCTGACCCACGATGCCAAATTCGACGATCCCACGCTACAGGTGGCACTGAAAAGCCCGGCTTTCTACGTCGGTGCGCTGGGAGGGCAAAAGACGCGGGCAGCGCGCCGGGAGCGGCTGGCAGCAGCCGGGTTGAGCGAGCCGCAATTGAACCGGCTGCACTCGCCTATAGGCCTGGATATCGGCACGCGCACGCCCGAGGAGATCGCCCTGGCGACCATGGCCCAGATCGTCGCCGCGCGCAACGCCGGACCCGGTCGCGGGGCGTGACGCCCAGTTGCGGCGCGCGTGTATTTCGGTCGGGGCGCGCCCTGGCGCCCGCGTGTGAACAGCGAACCGGCGCTCCTTTCGGCGAGTATAGCTACGCGCGCTTGTGCCTGGCGGCGTCGCTCACCGCTATGCCGCCGATGAATCCAATATAGGCCGGCACGAGGGGCAGCACGCACGGCGAGAGGAAGGACAACAAGCCGGCCGCACCGGCTACCGGGATGCTCAGCGCAGCATTGCCCAGCACCGCCGACTCCAATTCGAAGCGCGCGCCGGCCAGCGAGGCGCTGAGCTGCGAAATCTGCCCAAGCAAGAGCGCAGCGCCCACGGCGATGAGGAGCAGGCCGCTGACGATCTCGATAGCGCGCATGTGCCTCTGCATGCGCCGCAGCGTCGGCACCATGCGGTCGGCCAAAATAGCTACCAGCAAGAAGGGGATGCCCAAACCGAGGGTGTAGGCGACGAGCAACGCAATGCGCGGGCCCAGCTCGCTGGTGACGCTGAGCGTGAGGATGGCGCCCAGGAACGGCCCGATGCATGGCGTCCACCCGGCAGCGAAGGCCATGCCGGTCAGGTAGGATCGTGCGCTGCCCACGCCTTTGCCGATCGCTCCCAGGTCCTTGCGCGTGTCGCTATACAGGAACGGCAGGTGGATCAGGCGCAGCGTGAACAACCCGAAAATGATCAAGGCGATCCCGCCGACGACGCGCACGATGTCGCGCAGGTCGTAGAACACGTCACCCAGCAACGTGCCGACGAAGCCGAACACACCGATGACGAAGGTGGCGAAGCCGGCTACGAAGATGAGCCCTTGCTTGAAGGTGTTCCAGCGCTGCGCACGGGTGAGCGGTGCAGCCGCCGATCTGGTTGAGGGAGAGACCACTTGTTGGGCCATGGTTGTCGAGCAAGATAACCCCAGATGCTTACAGGAGCCTTATACCGCTGCTCCTCCATCGCGACTGTCCGATGTGCGGCTGCTGGCTTTCGATGAGCGTCGCTCTTCCTCCTCGATTTGTCGCAGGATCTCCTCGTCGCGGTCCAGGCTCCGGCTGCGCAGCCATAACGAGGCGAGGTAGATTGCCAGTCCGCCGAGGAACAGACCGTAAGCCGTGAACAGATAGACGGCGTTTTTGTCTTCCAGCAAATTCATGTCGCTTCGATCAGGGCGGCCTTGCGGGCGGCCAGCTCGTCTTCGCGTTCCAGCAGGCGCACGCGCCACCGCAAGAGGAAGACGTAGATCAGCGTGAAGGTGGCCAGGCAGAACAGCAAGATGACGAAGCGTTCGGACGAGACACCGAAGCCGCCCTGCTCGGCGGCGTTCACGCTCGGCCCGAAGACGGCCGGATGGATGCTCTGCAGCACGCGGCTGACGAGGAAGTTCAACGGCACGGTCAACGCGCCGACGATGCCGTAAACCGACGCGAAACGCGCGCGCTGTTCCGGGTTCTCGATGCCGCCGCGCAGCATCAGATAAGCTACATACATCAGGAACTGCAGGGCGCTTAGCGTCAACTTGAAGTCCCAAGTCCACCACGCATTCCAGGTCGGCCGGCCCCACAGCATGCCGCTCAGCAGCGTGAGCGTGATGAATAGCACCCCGATCTCGGCCGAGGCATGCGCGCGGCGATCCCATCGCAGATCGCGCGTCTGCAGATAGCGAACACCGCAGAAAGCCGTCACCAGCCAGGCCCCAAAGCCAAGCCAGGCAGAGGATAGGTGGAAGTAGAAGATACGCTGCGCCTCGCCACCTGAACGCACATCACCGGACGGGGCGATCACGAATACCATGACCAGGGCAACGGCCAGCATTCCTGCAGCAGCCAGTCCGATGGCGCGGGTGACTTGCTCGCGAGACTGGATGCGGGTCGCCGCAGCCGGAGGTTGAATTGCACTCTCCATCGCGCGAAGTTCTCCTTACGACAAGGGCGCAGCCGCCCACAGCGTAGACTGCGCCCTTGAATCGTTCAATGTATGAGCGGATTATACTCACGCACATGACGACTGGTTCGGTCGAACTGCGCCCTCGCACCACTGGCGAAATCTTTGCGCTCACGTTCGATCTTTATCGAAGGCACTTTCCGCTTTTCTTCTCCATCATCGCGGTTGTCCTACTCCCAATCATGCTGTTGAATGCGTTAAGCGCGATAGCTGCGCTCGGCGTGATCGTGATGACGCCAGGCGAGGTGCCGGAGGCCGTTTTTGCCGGACTGGTCTTTGCGTTCAACTGCATTCCGCCGCTCCTCTGGTTGCTGGGCATCTTCTGGCCCTGGGCGGAAGGCGCGCTCAGCTTCAACGTGATCGAGCGCGTGCTAGGCCGCGAGCCGGGCCTGCGAGCGTCCTACAGCCAGACGCGCCAGAACTGGGCCTCGCTGTGGATTGCGAACTTGCTGGCGCAGATCGGCATCTCCCTGCCACTCCTGGTGGCCTACCTGATCGTATTCGCTGGCCTGTTCTCAGTGGCGCTGGTGCCCCTGATGGGGGTCTTCGGCGCCGATGTATATGCGAACGTCCCGCCGATTGTCCCCGTTGTCATGGCTGTCCTGTGTGTGCCGCTCTTCATCGGCGCGCTGGTCGTCTCGGTTGTGCTGGCCATCAACTGGACCTTCCGCGCGCCGGCCATCGTCGGCGAAGGCGTGGATGGCCTGCGCGGGCTCAGCCGCAGCGTGGCGATCGCGCGGGGCGACCGCTGGCGCATCTTTTGGCGCTATGTCCTGTTGTTCATCGTCGAGTTCCTCGTGGTGGCCGTGCCTTCGCTCATCGTGAGCGGCGTGTTGCTAGCCGGCGCCTTCGCGCTTCAGCGAAACTCCTTGCCGAGCACTCTCGACTTCGACGTTGCCGCGTTGCCCGGGTTCGTGGCGATCGCCGTAGTTGCTGCTGCCTTCAGTGTCATCGGCTCGCTGTTGATTGCGCCTTTTCGCGTCGTCTTTACTGCGCTGAATTATCTGGACTTGCGCATCCGCAAAGAGAACCTGGCTGCACTGCTGGCGAGCGCAGCCGTTTCATCAGCGAGCAACGCGACATCGCCTCCGGCCGGCGTGGAGCAGCCGGCGTCACCCGTGGCGCAGCCGGCGCCGAGTGCGCCCGGCTCGCCCTATCGCAGCGCCGATTGGAAAGCGGTGGACCTGGCCAAGCTGACGCCGGGGCAGCGGGTCGGCGTGTTGTTCAACCGCATCCGCGCCGAGGGCGAAAACGCGCAAATGCTGAATGATCTGGCGCTCGCTCTGATGGAGATCGGCGATTGGGGCGGCGCGCTGGATGCGCTGACGCGCGCGCGCGCGATCGCCCCCACCGACCCCGACGTTGTATACAACCTGATGGTGCTGTATCGTGAACGCCGGGATACGACAGCCGCGCGCCGGATGATGCAGGAGTATCTGCGGCTGGAAACCAATCCGGATGAACTGGCTGCAGTGCGCAACGACCCGCGCTTCAAAGATCTGTTGCCGGAGTGAACCTTGGCGCGGCGTTCTTCAGCGCGGGCAGGGTATGCCGGGGTATGTATGTGGCCGATCGAGTTTGTGCGCGTGGTGGTGAAGGTGTATTGTGATGACGATGCCGAACTTACAAGACAAGATCTGTGTTGTGACTGGAGCGACGGCCGGCATTGGCCGGGTGAGCGCGCGCCGCTTGGCGGAGATGGGTGCAAAGGTGATCGTGGTGAGCCGCAACCCGCACAAGTGCGATGAGGTCGTGGCCGCCATCCGCCAACAAACGGGCAATGCCGCGGTGGAAGCCATGCCGGCCGATTTGTCGTCGTTGCGCGAGATTCGCGCGTTAGCGCGTCGCTTCCTCGATGCCTATCCCCGGCTCGACGTGTTGCTGAACAACGCCGGCGCCATCTTCACCGCACGACAGGTGAGCGCCGACGGCATTGAGATGACCTGGGCGCTCAATCATCTCGGCTACTTCTTGCTCACGCATCTGCTCATGGATGCCCTGGCGGCCGCGCCGGCAGCGCGCGTGATCAACGTGTCCTCCGACGCGCACCTGATGGGGGTCATCCACTTCGACGACGTGCAGTTCGAGCGGCGGCGCTACAGCGGGTTCGGTGCTTATAGCCAGTCCAAGCTGGCCAACGTGATGCACGCCTATGCCCTGGCACGTCGGCTGGAGGGCACCTCCATCACTGTGAACGCATTGCATCCCGGCGCCGTGGCGACGGATTTCGGCAAGAACAACAGCGGCGCCTGGGGCAAGGTGTTCAAGCTGTTCGGCCGATTCACCATCGGCCCGGAGGAAGGGGCGAAGACCAGCGTCTACCTGGCCTCCTCGCCAGAGGTCGCCGGCGTTAGCGGCAAGTACTTCTATCGCTGCAGGGCCAAACCCTCGTCGAGGGCGTCGTACGACGTGCAGGCCCAAGAGAAGCTGTGGCGCCTGAGCGCGGAAATGGTCGGCCTGTAGCAGTCAGACGCTTCGACGCGCCTTTCGAACCCCCGGTTTCGTCAAAACCGGGGGTTTGTCTTATCCCACCTTCCCACGAGTTATCCCCAATTGTGGATAAGTGGTTGCGATATATACGTTTATGAGTATGATGAGGCCTGTAGTGGGAAAAGGTGGGTTGAAGTGGAGTATAGTGGTAAGGGCATAAATGTTTCTCGGTGAATTCACGCACACCCTGGATGAAAAGAGCCGCCTGACGTTGCCGGCTAAGTTTCGTGCGCGGCTCGCCGACGGGGTGGTGATGACGACCGGGTCGGATAAATGCCTGCTGGTGTACCCACTCGACGAGTTCAAATTGTTGTTCGAGCGAGTGAGCGCCCTGCCAGTCATGGGGAGGGAGGCGGCTACGCTGCGGCGCATGCTCTATAGCAACGCGCACGACGCCGTGCCGGATAAACAGAATCGCGTCGTCATCCCCCAACCGCTGCGCGAGTATGCCGGGATCGTCAACGAGGCGGTCGTCGTCGGCGTGGGCAAGTTCATCGAGATTTGGAATCCGCAGGAATGGCAGCGGGCGCGCGAAGAGATCCAGGCGCACGCTGCGCAGAAGGACGTGTGGGCGAGTTTGGGGATTTAGAGCTGAAGATAGGAGAGTGTGGGGGATGGGGGAGTGAGCGTTGCTCTGCCGTCTTCGAGCGCTTCCGAGATGCATGTTCCGGTCTTGTTCGATGAAGTCATGCAAGCTTTGCAGCCGAGGAGCGGTGGGCGCTATCTTGATTGCACTCTGGGAGGTGGCGGACATACCGAAGGTTTATTGAAGGCGATTGCACCGGATGGGCGTGTGTTGGCGACCGACGCCGACCCTGACGCCATCGCCAGGGCGAGCGAAAGATTACGCGGTTCGCTGAGCGAACGACTGACGTTGCGTCAGGCCTGGCTGGACGAGACGCCGGCTCTGGCGCGGTCGCTCGGCTTCGCGCCGCTCGATGGCGTGCTGGTGGACCTGGGGCTGTCGTCCGATCAGCTTGATGCCGCCGAGCGCGGCTTTTCGTTCATGCGCGAGGGGCCGCTCGATATGCGCTTCGACCGCAGCCGCGGCGTGCCGGCGTGGAAGCTGATCGAGCAGATGGATGTGCAGCGCTTGACCGAGGTGCTGCGCGCATACGGCGAAGTGCCCAACGCGCGACGCGTCGCCGAAGCGATCTGGCAGGCTCGACCAATCATGACGACCGGCCGGTTGCGCGATGTGGTGTCGGGAGTAGTGCGAACGCGTTCGGAGCGCATTCACCCGGCTACTCAGGTCTTCCAGGCCCTGCGCATCGCGGTGAACGACGAATTGCGACGCCTGGAGGCGGCGTTGCCGGAACTAATCGAGATATTGAAGCCAGGTGGGCGCATTGCCGTGATCACCTTCCATTCTTTAGAGGATCGGATCGTCAAGGATGTCTTCCGACGTGAGTCGCGCAGCGAGGTTGCCCAGCCCGGTTTTGGCGCTGACGAGAGCCGGTTGGCTCGCCTTCGGTTGGTGAACAAAGTGCCGATCAGGCCGAGCGAGGCCGAGGTGGCACGCAATCCGCGCGCGCGGAGCGCCAAGCTGCGCGTGGGGGAACGACTGGGACCGGAAGATGGAGAGGAAAGGCGGATGCGGCAAAAGCGCACGAGAGATGGTGAATGATGGGCTTGGTTCGGGGCTGGTGGCACAAGTTGCGCGCGGTGGATGCGAGCGATCGCCGCGCTGCAGCGATGGCGATTTTGAGCGGGTCGGTGTTGGTTGTCCTCATCGTGGTCTGGTTGGCGCTGTCCACGCGCACCGCGCTGCTCAACCAGCAGCTCGATGAGCTGGACGCGAAACACGCGCGGTTGACCGACGAAATCAACCAGACGTGGATGGAGATCGGCGAGGTCACCTCGCCGCGAATGATGGAAGATCGCGCCAGGCGCTTGGGGTTCAAGCCTGCCGAGCGGATCGAATATCTGGTGGTGGCATTGGAGGTCACGCCGGTGGCCACGGCGACGCGCGCCCCCGGTGAGTAATGGAAGCACAGGCGATGCGTTCGACGAACGAGGCAACGAAAACAGGCGGAGTACATGATATCTTCACGACGGCTCATCACCCTGGCAGTCATCATTGGCCTGACCATCGCGATCGCGTTCACGCGCGCCGTGCAGGTGCAGGTGTTCGAGAATCCGAAGTATGCTGCCGCAGCCAACGACCAGCAAACCGAGACGCGCATCACGCTCGCGCCACGTGGGGCCATCTTCGACCGGGCCGGCAACTTGCTTGCCGTCAGCAACCGTGCCTACATTATCCGCGTGGATACTCGAACGCTCACCGACACGGCTACGGTCGCGACGGCCCTCGCGCCCGTGATGGGTCGGTCGGTGGAGGAGGCGCGCAGGCGCATCGAAGCCATCCTCGAAGATCGCAAGTCCATTACCCCTACGCTCAGCACGGTTGTCGCCTATAACGTCTCACCGCAGGCGACTTACCAACTGACCAAGACGCTGCAGTCGCTCGCGCGCGGCGGCCTGCTGGTGGATGAAACCTGGGCGCGCGCATATCCCCATGGCCCGATCGCCGGGCCGACCATCGGCTTTGTCAGCCTGCAACCGGTGGGCTATGCCGGAGTCGAAGCCTACTACGACTCGCGCTTGAACTCCTCGGTTGGCCAGCGCAAAGAACGCAGCCGGCTCGATCTGCTCGTCATCACTCCCACTCAGAGCGGTGCTGATATGGTGCTCACGCTCGACCTTAACCTGCAGACCTACGTCGAGACGCGGCTGGCGCAGGCCATCCAGGATACGCGCGCCACCAGCGGCACGATCATTGTGATGGAGACGAAAACCGGCGCCATCCTGGCTTCTGCCTCCTGGCCCGGCTACGATCCCAACCGCGCCATCGAGCTGGCGAGTACGTCCGGTGCCGGCCTGTTGCGCGACCCGGCCGTGAGCGACGTGTATGAGCCGGGCTCTGTTTTGAAAGTCCTGACCATTGCTGCGGCTCTCGAATTGGGCCAGGTGACTACCCGGACAATCTTCACCGATACCGGCCGCCTGGTCATCAACAACAAGCGCATCTACAACTCTGATCGCGGGCGTTACGGCCGCGTGGACATCGAGGACATCCTGGCTAACTCACTGAACGTGCCGACCGCGCAGATCGCGCTGGATATGGGCGAGGGGGCGTTCTACGAGCGGTTCAAGTTGTTCGGGTTCGGACATCGCACCGGCATAGATCTGGGCAACGAGGC
>Ga0308410_1001881_pt1 | contig 12164 bp, 5 predicted proteins | sample HotsprOSTMatCore_FD_203467 | JGI IMG/M metagenome (GOLD analysis project Ga0308410, IMG submission 203467) | Hot spring phototrophic mat microbial communities from Octopus Spring, Yellowstone National Park, Wyoming, United States -... | ecosystem: Environmental > Aquatic > Thermal springs > Hot... | reverse complement strand
CATGGGTGGCTAAGGGCCGACGGGGTCTACGGGTTTTGGCCGGCAAATTCGGCCGGAGATGACATCCTCCTTTTCGCCGACGAATCGCGGGCTGTGGAGCTTGCTAGGCTTCATTGTTTGCGTCAACAGTGGGAGCGAGTGGGTCAAACGGAATTCCTTTCGCTTGCCGACTTTGTGGCTCCGTTGGGATCGGGAAAGGCGGACTATGTAGGAGCGTTCGTAGTGACCGCCGGTCATGGCAGCCAAGAGCTTGCTCGGCACTTCGAGGCTAGGGGAGACGATTATCGGGCGATTCTTGTACGGGCTTTGGCAGATCGTCTTGCAGAGGCCTTCGCGGAGCTCCTTCACCTCATGGCCCGCCGCGACTGGGGGTACGGGTTGGAGGAGGATTTGAGCTTAGAGGATCTTATAGAGGAACGGTACCGGGGTATTCGGCCGGCACCTGGCTACCCGGCACAGCCAGACCACACGGAAAAGGCCACTATCTTCCGTCTGCTGGGTGCAACGGAGCGAATTGGCGTTCGATTGACCGAAAGTTTTGCCATGGACCCACCGGCTAGTGTGTGCGGGCTTTACTTTTCCCATCCTCGCTCGCGATATTTTGCAGTGCACCGGATACTTCGGGATCAGGTCGAAGATTATGCTCGCCGGAAGGGCATGCCGGTGGAGGAAGTGGAACGGTGGCTCTCCCCGTATCTTGCCTACGATCCGGGAAAGGCCGCCTAGGGAGCCCTGTCTTTAGAAAAGAAATTGGGAGGCCTGTCTGTGAAAGAATTAGGGAGGCCTGTATTTTAAAAAAGAAAGGCTTGCCTTTGCTTAGGCCTCCTGTAGGCAAGGAAGCCCAATCACCGATTGCCGGGGCAAGATAGGTGGCACTGCTAATGATTAGGTAAGAAGCTGGGGGCCGTTTGGGGCCCAAAACGAGGGACTTCCTAACTGCCCAACGGTTTTCCCAATTTGGCAATTGAGGGATGACGAACCCGGATGCACTCGGTTCGGAGGGATCCCAACCTTGGAAATATTACAATTTGAGTGACGTTAAGGCGGTCCAAGGGGGGTACAATTGGCCAAACCGCTTGTTGCGGCCGATGGCGGGAAAACCGCGACTCGGAAACTTCTGGGAAAACATCTGCGAAAAACTTCTTGGAAAATATCTGGCAAACTAGATCCAGCCGGAGCGTGTGCCGATCCTGGGGTCTGACCTGGGGGGTTGGCCCATGAAGTATCTTCTCATTTGGAGAACGCGGGTTTGGAGAAGGCGGGGGAACGCCGACCACCGGCGGGCTCCCCAGCCGCTCGGCTCCAATTTAACCTGTCCGGATGGGCAAAATCGCAAGGAATCGGTAACTGTCGGAATGGGCCAAGTTGCAGAAAATTCCGGAAATAAGCAACCTGCTGGGAAGGGCTAAATCGCAAGAAATAGGGAACCCGTCGGGATGAGCCAATTCGCAAGAAATAAGATTGTAAAGGTCGGAAGTTTGACTTTCCTTCGCTCAGGTTCGGTTTTTTCCTGGGCCGATCATCTTGGCACAGGCCCAGTTCTGCTGGATAATTCTTAACGCAGAACAACTTTGGAAAGGCCGATAGATCACCTGGCCAGTTAAATTTTGGGGTGTGGTGGGTGTAGCTCAATCGGTTAGAGCACCAGACTGTGGATCTGGGTGTTGCGGGTTCGAGTCCCGTCACCCACCCTCACGGTGGTAGCAGGGAACTGCCTTTGTCATTCCCCCTGTCTTGGATTGTCATTCCTACTGTTTTGGAGATGATTCTCGCGAATAAGTGGAGGCTACCGTTCCGGCATTAGAGCGGGGCCCTAGCTGGCTGGGTATCCGGGGGATCCGGACTCCCTCCCCTCTGGCTACTCTAATTCCCCCAAGGCTTGACTTTTCCTTAGGCGTTTAAACCCATAGGAAACAAGGCCACCCTGCGGAGTTGGTTATGCTGGGGAGGTGCACCCCTGATAGCCGGGACAGGATACCTCTGACTGACCTACAACGAGCTCAGGAAACGGTGCACCCTTGATAGCCGGGATAGGCTGCTAGGATTTAACTGCCGTTAGTTTTAATCCCCCCGATAGAGTGATTCCCTCCTATAGAGTGATTCAGGCATTGTGAGTTTTTTCGAATTCCCAATGCCCCCCAGTGGTGTAATCTTGCGGCTTCCAGCCTAGGTGTCGCCCAGGGGGCCGGCCGGAGTGTTTCCCTCCCAGGCCCCGGCTAGTTAGTGCCTTGCGGTTTTGGTTGATAGCTGGGTCCGTCCTGCACCTCGAAACATTCTTCCGATCGAACGAAATTGATCACAAGGAATCACATCCAAGGAAATCGAACTTACTGTAGGGGGCTCGATAATAATTGCCAGTACCTTGAGTTGGCCGGAGGCTTTTTGCGAGGGCTAACCGGGGCTGGCTGATTTTGGACGACACATAATGGCTTGCCGGTCGGGCCGTGATGAAGTCTGGGCAGAGTTCGACGGTGCTTTCCGTGGTGGTCGCAGTACATCCAGCCAGTGTAGGCTTCTCCTTACTTTCTAGGCACTGGGTGCCCCAGCTCCGCCTCTTCGTCGGCTCTCTGAGAAAACCCTCGGCCGATATCTATCTGCCCACCCATTTTGGCGGATAACATCTCTCGCAACTTCAGGGGCACTCAAGATGACGATTTGGCGGCTAATCCCGGCGGAAATGGCGGGTTCGCTTAATCAGAAGGGGAATTTCGCACACTCCCAGTTGGGGCTCAACATCGGTGGCTAAGTTTCGGACTCTAAAATAAACGTTTTTTTGGGAAAATCGGGAGGAGAAACAGATGTAGTCGGTTTTAAATAGAAAGGCTTTCTTTGGGTTGCGGATGGGCCGTTCGATGACGGATATTCCTAGTTTTTCAGACCGTCGCCGGATTCTTCTTCTTGTAGATCGGAGTCTGAATTTTGTCCGCGGATTGCTTCGCGGAGTACGGGCCTATGCCATAGGGAAACCGGAATGGATCCTCCGCGACGCGGCACCGCAGGTGCGGCTTTTGAAAGCGGTGGAAGAATGGCGGCCGGACGGGGTTATTGCAGGCGTTGTAACCCCCGGGCTTGCTCAGGCCCTCCGACGGCTTGGGGTTCCCGTGGTAGACACCGCCAATGTGCTACCTAGGCTGCGAATGCCCATCGTCGACGTGGATCCGGAAGCGATTGGGAAGTTGGCCGCCGAGTATCTCCTGGAGCGGCAGTTTCGCAATTTTGCTTTCTTCGGCAGCCGGGTAGCTGTCTATTCCCAAGCCCAGAAAAATGCCTTTGCCCGTCGAGTCCGTGAAGCTAAAGCGAAGGTGTACACTTGTTACTATGAATATCTGCCGGATTACGCACCGGGAATGGTTTGGCGGCAAGTGACCACCCGAATTTGGCGATGGTTACGGGGTCTACCAAAGCCGGTGGCCATTTACTGCTGTGAGGATGTTCTCAGCCGACTCTTGGCAGATACCTGTGCCCAGCTTGGATTCCGGATCCCCGAGGATGTGGCTCTTTTGGGTTGTGGCAACGATGAACTGGAATGTACCCTGAGCGAGCCTAGCCTCTCCAGCATCGTTGTACCGGCGGAAAAGGTCGGATACGAAGCTGCTGCCCTATTAGACCGGCTAATGGCAGGAGAGCCTGCCCCACCCCATGGGATATTTCTCCCACCGGTAGGCGTCGTTACCAGGCATTCGACGGATACTCTTGGGATTGAGGATGAACTTCTCCGCCAGGCGGTCCGATTTATCCGTGAACATGCATTAGAGGAAATCCGGGTCAGTGATATCGTGCAAGCACTGGCAGTTGGTCGACGGTCGCTCGAACGGCAATTCCGCAGGGTGTTGGGGCGGACGATCCTGCAGGAAATCTATCGAGTCCGCGTGGAACATGCCAAGCGTCTGTTGGTTCAGACCCACTGGCCCATTGGGGTCATCGCTCTCCGAAGTGGTTTTTCCTGTCCCCGTCACCTCGATGTACGGTTTCGGCAGTTTACGGGAATGACCCCTCGGGCTTACCGTCGGCAATTTCGCCCGCGGTAAAGACCCCGCCGCAACCAAGCGGCCTGGACGGTCCCGGAGTGTGCCCACGGCTAAGGCGGAAGCGGTGAGACGGCTTCTGCTTCGGGACGTTTTTCCCGCCGATGGGGGCCTTCCTGAACCTTTGTCCTAAATCAAAATTAGGGGAATTTTTGAGATTGGAAATTGGGAGAACTTTTGAATAATTCCGTCAAATAAAGGTTCCGTCAAATAAAGGGCCCTGAAGACCGGGGACCTATGTGCTGGAAACTCTGCCGGCGGTGTGCCTGGGTTTTTGGGCTTTGGTGCTCCTCTGGAGGTTCGAAAGAATTATTCATAGCCTCCGACATGACAAAATGAGATGGAATCCTAACGGGACAACCCCTTCGGTTGAAGAGGTTCTCCGCGGATTCCGTTTCTCTGCGAATGGACCCCTAAATGTTGGCCCCGCCGCTACTATAAAGGCCTAGTAAAAAAGGGACTTGGTTTGGAGCAGAAGAGGGCGGAAAGGGGTGCGGGTTTGGGTCGTAGTTTCGTGAGAGCGGTGAAGTAGCACCCCCTTTGCTGGGAGCAAGTTTGAGTAAGTGATGGGATTAACGCTTTTCCTGGAAAGCAAGCTCGAGTAAGCCATGGGATTATCGCTTTTCCTGTGAAACAAGTTTGAGTAGGCCATGGGGTTATCGCTTGTAATTGATGACATCTTGGGTCCGGAGGGGTTAATTGCCCGGCAACTGCCTGGCTATGAGTCGCGGCGGGAGCAGATGGTGATGGCTCACGCTGTAGCTGAGGCTTTAGGCTCCGGACAGCATTTGATTGTGGAAGCTGGAACGGGTGTGGGGAAGAGTTTTGCCTATCTCGTTCCCGCTATTCAGGCGGTGGCTGGAGAGGAAGGGTTCGGCAAGCGAATTCGCCGGGTGATTGTTTCCACGGGTACCATCAATCTGCAAGAGCAACTGGTGCAAAAGGATATTCCTTTTTTAAGGAAGGTTCTTCCTTATGAATTTACTGCGGCACTTGTTAAAGGGCGGCAAAATTATGTAAGCCTTCGTCGCTTGGCCCGAGCCTTGGACCGAGCCGGCGAACTGTTTGTTACCGAGGAAATTGAGCAGCTTCGCGAAATCGCCCGTTGGGCCCAGACAACTACGGACGGCTCCTTGTCGGATCTCCCCTTTGCTCCCGCCGAGCAGATCTGGGACGAAATAGCCTCGGATCGCAATAACTGTTTGGGCAAGAATTGTCCTCGGTATGACGAGTGTTTTTTCTACCGCGAGCGAAAGCGGATGATGTCCGCCTCGTTACTTGTGGTAAATCATGCCCTCTTTTTTACCGACCTAGCCCTGCGGGAGTCGGGAGTCTCGGTTTTGCCCGAATATGATGCGGTCATTCTCGACGAAGCCCACACCATCGAGGATATAGCTTCCACGCACCTTGGGTTTGGGGTAAGTAGCGGGCAAATTGAATTTGCCCTTTCCCGCTTGTTTAACGAGCGGAAAAATCGGGGCCTGTTAGTTCACCTCCAATTAAGGGAGGCCCAGGAGCTCGTCCAAGAGTGTCGCCGGCGGGCCGAGCAGTTCTTCGCCGAGATAGCAAGGTGGCTGGAAGAGAACCCCACCTGCAAAGGCCGAATCAAATCCCCCAATCAATTTTCCTCCATCCTCAGCGAGGGATTGCGGAAGCTCCAGTGGGAACTGGGGCGTGCGGCTGAAAAGTTCGAAGCAGATCCCGAGACCAAGCAGGATTTAACGGCTGCCCAGGAACGGGTCCGATCGCTCGCGGAAACTCTCAGTTTATGGAACTCTCAGGCGGTTGACGGCCATGTTTACTGGGTGGAAACTGCCGCAGGGCGTCGGATTCGATTTAAGCTCCTTGCTGCCCCGATTGATGTGGGGCCTCTTTTGCAGGAACGCCTGTACTATAAAGTGCCCTCTGTGATCATGACCAGTGCAACTCTTTCTACGGGTAAGGGGGATTTTACCTACTTCAGACGTCGCGTCGGCTTGACCGAGGCAGCGACGTTACGCCTGGGAAGTCCTTTCGATTACAAACGGCAAGTCGAACTTGTTTTGGTAGAAGGGGTTCCGGATCCTGGGGAGGATAAGGAAGGGTATGAGGAAGCCTTGATTCGATTGATCCCCCGCTATCTGGAGCGAACCGATGGCGGGGCTTTCGTTCTTTTCACCAGTTACGAGTTGCTCAATCGTGTGGCTTTCGCTCTAACGCCCTGGCTTGCGGAGAAAAGAATGCCCCTTTTTAGCCAGGGAGAAAGAATCCCTCGCACACAACTTTTGAATCGTTTCAAACAGACGGCTCGCGGTGTACTTTTCGGAACCGACAGCTTTTGGCAAGGGGTGGATGTGCCCGGACCGACTTTGCGGAATGTGATAATCACGCGACTACCGTTTTTTGTTCCTGACTTGCCGCTGGTGGAGGCTCGGATGGCGGCCATCCGGGAGCAAGGGGGTGATCCTTTTCGGGACATGCAGCTGCCGGAAGCAATTTTGAAACTGAAGCAGGGGTTTGGCCGGCTCATTCGGTCCCGCACGGATTCGGGGATTGTAGTGATTTTGGATTCTCGCATTCGCAGCAAGCCCTACGGAACGTTGTTTCTCGATGCCCTTCCTCCCTGTCGAACGATCATCGAGCACGCCTAGCCCGGCTATGCCTCCTGGCGAAGAGAGAAAAAACCCGGCGGAATGTTATCAAATAGGGCCTTGCACCGGATCCGGTTGTGGTCCGGACGGCGGCTGTGGCAGAGGTAGCTTTTGAGTATCCTGCGCTGTCGGAAACTTTGCTAAGAATAGATGGAGACGGCAAGTACAAAGCCGCTCGAAGCCTCCGACACTTCGGAATGTTATTAATGAAGATGGGGGTGAGGTTCTCCTCCGTCAGTGTTTCCTTTTTGCATCATTCCTCTTGGCATGTGTCCTCTGAATGCCAATATTTTTAAACCTGCTTCGTGGCTGTCTTCTGCGGCAGTACAGATGTGGGGGACAGATTCTCCTCTGACAGTCTCAGATTCGGAAATTACCGGTCTGTTCGTCATTACTTTCCTCCAGGCAACTCCGGGTGAGCTATATTTTGGTGACAGTAGGTCTTCTGACTCTTTTGGTTACCTTAGGAGGCAACGACGGGGTTCCAGAATGCCGTCGGGATGGTCCCCGCGGAAATGGCCCCGGAGGGTTGCCTGTCGGTAGGTCGTGAGGACACTTTTCGCTTGTGTCAAAGGTTTTTCGAGGAAGGCTCTATCGGCTTGGGCCTCAGGAAATGCCCTGCTGGAAGATAATGGGAAGCCACCGATACAGGCATTCCTGAGCCAGGAAGGGCAGATAGGTGGGGAGGACCTGTCAATCCGGGATTCTCCACGATCTTATCTTCTTTGGATGGACCGGTAGCGAACCGACATTTGTCGGCAGGCATCGCCCCAAAGCGATGCCTGACCTGCAGAGATTCACTCGGAGATCGCGGGGAAATCCTCGTTGCGGACCTAACACAGTTTCCTCTTTATGACAACCTAGGAAAAAAGGGATTCGAGAAGCCATGGCGACCGTTAGACCCAGCCTTGTAGCAGGAAACCGCCTCACGGAACATCGCCAGCCCAGCTTTGACGAACTAAAACAACGGATTCACAGCAAATTGGTGGACAAATTGGACCTCTCGCGGATCAGTGAGCTCGAGGGGGAAGTTCTTCGCCGGGAAATTCGGGCGGTTGTCGAACAGCTCTGCGATGCCGAGCAGACGATGCTTAATCGCAGCGAGAGGGAACGCCTGATCGACGAAGTTCTCGACGAGGCGTTAGGGCTAGGGCCACTAGAATCCCTCCTTAAGGATCCCACGATTAGCGATATTCTGATCAACGGCCCCAAACAGGTTTACGTGGAAAGAAGGGGCAAAATGGAAAAGGTTAATGTTACATTTCGGGATAATGAACATTTGCTGCAGATCATCGACCGGATTGTCTCTAAGGTGGGACGCCGGGTGGACGAGACCTGCCCGATGGTCGACGCTCGCATGCCCGATGGCTCGCGATTTAATGCCATTATTCCGCCTTTGGCGTTGGACGGGCCGGCGGTTTCTATCCGTCGTTTTGGTAAAAACCCGCTTCGGCTGGAAGACTTGCTAGCATATAAAGCATTGACCCCAGAAATGGTGATGCTTTTGGAGGGGGCCATCCGGGCCAGATTAAACATCATTATTTCTGGGGGTACAGGATCCGGGAAGACGACTCTGCTCAATGTGCTGTCGAGTTTCATTCCCAATCATCAGCGGATTATCACCATCGAGGATGCCGCGGAATTGCAGCTTCAACAGGAGCACGTGGTGCGACTGGAGACCAGGCCACCGAACATCGAAGGTAAAGGGGAGATAACCGCGACCGATTTGGTTCGGAATGCCCTCCGGATGCGGCCAGAACGGATCATCATCGGCGAATGTCGCGGGCCTGAAGCCCTCGACATGCTTCAGGCAATGAACACCGGTCACGAAGGTTCGATGACCACACTCCACGCGAATTCCCCCCGCGATGCAATTTCGCGGCTAGAAACGATGATCATGATGGCCGGCTTCGAGCTACCCGTTAAAGCGATGCGGCAGCAGATCGCCAGTGCCGTGGACTTGATTGTACAGGTAAGTCGGCTTCAGGGAGGGGCCCGAAAGGTTACCCATATCACGGAGATTGTGGGAATGGAGCAGGACACGATCGTGATGCAGGACATTTATTCCTACGTGCAGGATGGGGTGGATGAGAACGGTCGAGCTTATGGCCGATTTATCTGCCATGGTGTCCGGCCAACGTTTATGCCTCGCCTGGAGGCCGCGGGTATTCGTTTGCCTGCTAGTGCTTTTCGGGAACGCGTGATGTTAGTGGACTAAAGGCAAAACCAAGAGGTCCAGATGGGCATCAATGGAAGACTTTTCCCATTCGCAAACTTCGCCAGACGAAGTTAAGGCTCGAGGAGGGTGCAAAAAAGTTTTTTGGCAAGCGGAAAATGTTCTTTTGGCACAAAGGTGACAGCTTTGCGAACTCCCGGAATCCGATGGGAAGCATGGGGGTTCAGAGGGGAAAAGCCCGCCCTAACACCGGGGTGAGCCACTCGTATGTTTCAGCCGGGATCTTTCGATAGCTCGACAACTTCACATCAGGGATTGAATAGGAAGTTTCCATGTCCCCTGAGATACTGCTGATCACTGGTTGTGTTTTTGTGGGGGTGGCCGCTTTGGTTGGGGCCGTATATCAGCTTTTGCAAGCGGCTCACACCTCCAGGGCTGAAAAACGCCTTACGCGGTGGGCCGGCACAAAGCTTTCTTCTGGTGGGTTATCTGCCAAAGCCAAGACCCTGCTTGCCGAACCCCTCCGCGAGGAGGAGCAAGTACTGGAGAAATTCTTAGGGCAGTATCATTTCCTCCGCATGTTGATCGAACAAGCAGATGTTAATTTCACCCTCGCCCAGTTTTTAGCTTTTTCGGGAGTTTTGGCATGTGTGGGTTTGGTGATCGCGGTGGTATTTCGGATGCCAATGACCCTTTGGCCGGTTCTTGGTGTTGGGGGATGTAGTCTGCCGTGGTTATGGCTCTTGTGGCGGCGGAATCAACGTCTGAAAGCTTTCGCCGCCCAGATGCCGGAAGCGATGGATATGTTGGCCCGAGCCCTCCGAGCGGGGCAAAGCTTGGCGGCCGGTGTGGGGCTCGTCGGCAAAGAAATGCCACCGCCACTCGGTAAAGAGTTCTCCAGGGTGTTCGAAGAGCAAAATCTGGGGGTTTCGCTAGAAGACTCTCTCCGGGATCTGACCGAGCGTGTCCCCAACATGGATTTAAAATTCTTCGCCACGGCAGTCATCCTGCAGCGGCAAACAGGCGGGGACTTGGCAGAGATCTTGGAGAAAATTGCCAATCTAATTCGCCAACGCTTCCAAATTTGGGGACAAGTTCAAGCCCTTACCGGGGAAGGTCGGCTTTCGGGAGTCGTTCTGTTAGCTCTGCCAGTTCTCCTGTTTTTCGCCATGTATTATCTCAACCGCGATTATGTCATGCTGTTGTTTACCGATCCCTTGGGCAATCGCATGCTCATGGTCGGGGTTATCATGCAAATTGTCGGTGCCCTGGTAATCCGCAAGATTGTCAATATCAAAGTTTAAACAGCGGGCCGCAAAGTCTTTTACGAGATCTTCGGATACTTGAGTTTAGCTGAAGCTAATGGAACGAATGGGCTCCCCGGGAGGAGGGCAGAGTGTAGGGAACATTCCTTATCCGGATAGATCTTGGATGGGCTTCATTCAGAATTAGGTGGACGGCCATGCCCGGAACACTTTTTGACTTGGAGATGCTAACACCTTGGGCGATCTTTGGGGCGTTCACCGCAACCGCATGGTTGCTTCTCGAGCAATTTGGTGCTGCCCGACCCCGAGCCTTGTCGCGGCTCAAGCATTTTCAGCGGCGGCGAGAAATCCGCCCGCTTGAGGAAGCGATAAAGAAGCGGGACCGCTTGTCCCTTTTGCTGGAAAAGACCTCGCCGATGCTGGCTAAGCCGCTTGAACCCAAGTCCCCAGAAGAATTCACTCGGCTTCGCCAGAAACTGATGGTGGCAGGGTTTCGTTCCCCCTTGGCCCCTACAGTGTTTTTGGGGGCCAAATTTCTGTGCTTGATACTAGGCTTGGTGCTCGTAGGGGGCTTCGTTTTGATCTCTGCCCCGAATGGTCCTCGCGGATGGGGAATGGTGGCCTTGCTCGTTGGGGGTTTTTTCTATCTTCCCGACATCGTCCTATGGTACCGGCGGCGGCATCGCCAGGAACAAATCTTCCATGGCTTACCCGACGCTTTGGATTTAATGGTGGTCTGCGTCGAGGCAGGACTGGGATTGGACCAAGCAATGCGGAAGGTTGCCGAGGAAATGAAACGTAGTTACCCGGTGATCGCGGAAGAGTTCGGGGTCGCCAATTTTCAGCTTCAAATAGGTCGGCCTCGAAGTGAGGTCTTTCACGAGTTGGGTGCCCGCACCGGCGTCAATGATCTCAAGATGCTTACTGGCGTGCTTATCCAGGCAGACAAATTTGGGACAAGTATTGCTCACGCTCTGCGGACGCAAAGCGAGATGATGCGAACCCGCCGACGGCAATTGGCCGAGGAAAAAGCCGCCAAAACCGCGGTGAAACTCATTTTCCCGCTCGTGCTTTTCATTTTCCCCGCCATCTTTGTGGTGCTGGTTGGTCCCGCAGCGATCACCATCGTTCGGGAGCTTTTCCCATTGATGGGCCGATAGAAAAGTCCATGAAAAACCTTGCTTAATGCGGTTTTGGCACAGCATTTTGGGGGAAATGGAGACTGCACTAACCTGGCGGATGCTATCGGGAAGCAATTAAATTTATCAGATATATCAACTTTCCTTGTGTGCTTCGCGAGGGTGAGCATGAATCAACGTTCCTTGTCTCCTTCGTTAAGCTCAGCAAGTGTCGCCACCTAGGGATGCCGGCTGTTCCTGGGATTCGATAGACCGCACGGTGCCCTCCGCATCCCCTGAATGGAGGCCTTCCAGGGTCCGTCGACCGACTCGCCAACTCGGAACGGTCCGCGGGACCCACTTAACAGAGAATCCGTACCCGACCCTGGACTTTCTCGAAAACCCTCGCTCAATTCCCGCACTTGCAAAAGCACATTTAATAAAGCGGGCTTAGAGTATCACATTGAATGAATCGGGTTCAGAACACCAGACCTGATAAAAAACTGAAGGAGTCTGGCTCAGGATATCAAATCTAATAAGGTTATCAAGTCTAATAAAATCAGCATATCACCTTTAATAAAGAGGGGGAGCCCGATGCTTCGGGATCAACCGAAGACTGGTGAGGGGTACTAGCTCGCGGGCCGAAGTTTTTCGGGCCTTTTCCCACCTCCGCCGACTTTTTTTTCCAAAGATCGCCCTGCCCCTGGGCGTGGCCCATAGGTTGTTCCCTAAGCGAAGCCCGCTCGAGAAGCCAGTTCCGCTTTTCGTTTGCCGAACCCCCCCGGGGAGTTCACGGAGAAATTTTTACGACGGGGAATTTCGCGATAAGGTATAGCCTGGGAATTGGGATCCGGCTGGAAAACGGGCCAGCCCGGGCTCGATTTCCGGGGGGAACCGCTAACTGAGTCATTTGGCTTCTGCCTGCCAAGCAAAATTGGAGGATTCTGAGC
>Ga0308410_1001873_pt1 | contig 12189 bp, 22 predicted proteins | sample HotsprOSTMatCore_FD_203467 | JGI IMG/M metagenome (GOLD analysis project Ga0308410, IMG submission 203467) | Hot spring phototrophic mat microbial communities from Octopus Spring, Yellowstone National Park, Wyoming, United States -... | ecosystem: Environmental > Aquatic > Thermal springs > Hot... | reverse complement strand
TCTGGTCGACTTCAGGCGGCGCAAGTTCGACGTCCCCGCCACGGTCGAGCGGCTCGAGTACGACCCGAATCGCACGGGCTGGATCGCGCTCATCAAGTATGCAGACGGCGAGCTCTCCTACATCCTCGCGCCGCAGCGGCTGCGCGCGGGGGACACGGTGATCTCCGGGCAGAAGGCGGACATCAAGCCGGGCAACGCGATGCCGATGGCGTCCATCCCTGTCGGCACGATCATCCACAACATCGAGATGAAGCCGGGAGCGGGGGGCAAGCTCGCACGCGCGGCCGGCACCTATGCGCAGCTTGTGGGCAAGGATTCCGGCTATGCGCAGATCAAGCTCTCCTCAGGCGAGCTCCGCGTCGTGCGCGCCGAATGCATGGCGACTGTTGGGGCGGTCTCGAACCCGGACAACAGCAATGTCCAGATCGGCAAGGCCGGTCGGAAGCGCTGGCTCGGGCGGCGGCCGCACAACCGCGGCGTGGCGATGAACCCGATCGACCACCCGCATGGCGGCGGCGAGGGCCGCACCTCCGGCGGCCGCCATCCCGTCACACCCTGGGGCAAGCCGACCAAGGGCGCGAAGACGCGCCACAACAAGAGGACCGACCGGCTGATCATCCGCCGGCGCAACGCGACGAAGGGCTGAGGCAATGACCCGCAGCGTATGGAAGGGGCCGTTCGTCGACGGCTACCTGCTCACCAAGGCGGAGGCCGCGCGGAGTTCCGGGCGGAACGAGATCATCAAGACCTGGTCGCGCCGGTCAACGATCCTGCCGCAGTTCGTCGGCCTGACCTTCGGCGTCTACAACGGGCGCAAGTTCATCCCGGTGCAGGTGACCGAGAACATGGTCGGCCACAAGCTTGGCGAGTTCGCGCCGACGCGCACCTTCACCTCGCACGCGGCCGACAAGAAGGCGAAGCGGAGCTGAGCGATGGGCAAGTTCGCACAGCCGCGCAGGCTCTCCGACACGGAAGCGCAGGCGGTCGCACGCAACATGCGCGTCAGCCCCCGCAAGTTGAACCTGGTCGCCGAGATGATCCGCGGCCTTCCCGCGGCCGAGGCGCGGGCGGCGCTGACCTTCTCGAAGCGGCGTATCGCGAAGGCGGTGCGCAAGGTGCTCGACAGCGCCATCGCCAATGCCGAGAACAATCATAGCCTTGATGTGGATCGTCTCATCGTGCGCGAGGCGACGGTCGGGCGCAGCGTGGTGATGAAGCGCTTCCACGCGCGCGGCCGCGGCCGTGCTGCCCGCGTCGAGAAGTGGTTCAGCCATCTCACCATCGTCGTGCGCGAACGGCCGCAGGCGCCGGCGCAGAAAGAGGGAGCCCGCTGAGATGGGGCAGAAGGTCAATCCCATCGGGATGCGGCTTGGCATCAACCGCACCTGGGACAGCCGCTGGTTCGCTGACAAGGGCTACGCGGCGCTGCTGCACGAGGACCTCAAGCTCCGCAAGGTGCTGCGCGAGAAGCTCGCCCAGGCAGGGGTGGCGCGAGTCGTGATCGAGCGGCCGGCGAAGAAGGCGCGGGTAACGATCTATGCCGCGCGGCCCGGCGTGATCATCGGCAAGAAGGGCCAGGACATCGAGAAGCTGCGCGCCGATCTCGCCAAGCTCACCGGCTCGGAGGTGCATCTCAACATCGTCGAGATCCGCAAGCCGGAGATCGAGGCTGTGCTGGTGGCTGAGAACATCGCCCAGCAGCTCGAGCGGCGGGTGAGCTTCAGGCGCGCGATGAAGCGGGCGGTGCAGTCGGCGATGCGGCTTGGCGCGCAAGGGATCCGGATCAACTGCTCCGGCCGTCTTGGTGGGGCGGAGATCGCGCGGGTGGAGTGGTATCGCGAGGGCCGGGTGCCGTTGCACACGCTGCGCGCAGACATCGATTTCGGCCAGGCGACGGCGAAGACGACCTACGGCACCTGTGGCGTGAAGGTGTGGGTGTTCAAGGGCGAGATCATGGCCCACGACCCAATGGCCGTCGACAAGCGCGCGGCGGAGCAGGCGCCGCAGCGCTGAGCCAGTGAAGGAGGGGGTGTGCCCGTAAGGGCGCGCTTGAGCGAAGAACGATGCTGCAGCCGAAGAAGACGAAGTGGCGCAAGGCCCACAAGGGCCGGATCCATGGCGAGGCGAAGGGCGGCACGCAGCTAAACTTCGGCAGCTACGGGCTGAAGGCGCTCGAGCCGGAGCGGGTGACGGCGCGGCAGATCGAGGCTGCGCGGCGTGCGCTGACGCGGCAGATGAAGCGCCAGGGCCGCGTCTGGATACGCATCTTCCCGGACGTTCCGGTGTCGCGGAAGCCTGCCGAGGTGCGCATGGGCTCTGGCAAGGGCAGCCCGGAGTTCTGGATCTGTCGGGTGAAGCCGGGGCGGATCATGTTCGAGCTCGACGGCGTCTCCGCCGAGGTCGCCCGCGAGGCGCTCGCGCTTGCCGCCGCCAAGCTGCCGATCCGCACCAAGGTCGTCTCCCGCATCGGGCTGGAGGCCTGAGGCGATGACGAAGATCGCTGAGCTGCGCGCGAAGTCCGGCGACGAGCTGAAGGAGATGCTGCTCGCTTTGCGCAAGGAGCAGTTCAACCTGCGCTTCCAGAGGGCGACGGGGCAGCTCGAGGCGACGGCGCGGATCCGCGCCGTCCGGCGCGACATCGCGCGTATCAAGATGCTGCTCGGGAACGAGAAGCGCTCGGGCAAGCCGGGCGGCGGCGCTGCCGCAGCGAGCGCCTGAGGGAGGGGGAGCGATGCCGAAGCGCGTGCTGTCGGGCCGCGTGGTCAGTGACAAGATGGACAAGACCGTGACGGTGCTTGTCGAGCGTCGCGTCATGCACCCGATCTACAAGAAGTTCATCCGTCGCTCGAAGATGTATGCCGCGCATGACGAGGCGAATCTCTGCAAGGAGGGCGACATGGTGCGGATCGAGGAGTGCCGGCCGATCTCCAAGCGCAAGACCTGGCAGGTGATCGCGCGCAACGGCGAGCCGGTCGCCCGCGCGGTGGGCGCTGAGGCCGCGAAGCCGGCATCGGCTCAGCGAGGCGAGGCGCAGGCGTGAGGGGCGGGCGATGATCCAGGTGGAGACCAATCTCGACGTCGCCGACAATTCTGGCGCGCGGCGGGTGCAGTGCATCAAGGTGCTCGGCGGCTCGAAGCGGCGCACTGCCTCGGTGGGCGACGTCATCGTCGTCTCCGTCAAGGAGGCGATTCCGCGCGGCAAGGTGAAGAAGGGCGACGTGCACCATGCGGTGATCGTCCGCACCGCCTTCCCGGTGCGCCGCGGCGACGGCTCGGCGATACGCTTCGACCGCAACGCTGCCGTGCTGATCAACAAGCAGCAGGAGCCGATCGGCACCCGGATCTTCGGGCCCGTGGTGCGCGAGCTGCGTGGCAAGAAGTTCATGAAGATCATCAGCCTCGCGCCGGAGGTGCTCTGAGCCATGGCTGCGAAGATCAGGAAGGGCGACCGAGTCGAGGTGATCGCCGGCGCAGACAAGGGCAAGCGCGGCGAGGTGTTGAAGGTTATCCCAAAGCAGGGCCGCGCCATCGTTCAGGGGGTGGCGGTCGTGAAGCGTCACCAGAAGCCCAAAGGCCTTGGGCAGCCCGGCGGCATCATCGAGCAGGAGGCGCCGGTGCATCTGTCGAACCTGATGCAGGTCGACCCGAAATCGGACAAGCGGACGCGCGTCGGGTTCAAGGTTCTGGAGGACGGCAGGAAGGTGCGCGTGGCGCGGGTGTCGGGTGAGGTGATCGATGGCTGAGACCACGAGGGTGAAGCCCCGCCTGCAGGAGCACTACGAGACGGTGGTGCGCGAGGCGCTTGCCGCCGAGTTCGGCTACAAGAACCGCCTCGCCGTGCCTCGGCTCGAGAAGATCGTGATCAACATGGGCGTGGGCGAGGCGGCGGGGGACCAGAAGAAGCTCGATGCCGCGGTCGCCGACCTCGCGGTCATCTCCGGCCAAAAGCCGGTGAAGACGCGGGCGAAGAAGGCGATCGCCGGGTTCAAGATCCGCGCGGGCATGCCGATCGGCGCGAAGGTGACGCTGAGGCGGGCGCGGATGTACGAGTTCCTCGACCGTCTTGTGACGATCGCGCTGCCGCGGGTGCGCGACTTCCGCGGAGTCTCGGGCAGGGGCTTTGACGGGCGCGGTAATTTCGCGATGGGGCTGAAGGAGCAGATCGTCTTCCCCGAGATCAACTACGACAAGGTCGACAAGGTGCGGGGGATGGACATCGTGATCTGCACCACCGCGAAGACAGACAGGGAGGCGAAGGCGCTGCTCAAGGCCTTTGCCATTCCGTTCACGAACTGAGCACGGAAAACCGCCGGCCGCGTGCCGGCAGGTTCTGGAGGGTTGGCGGATGGCCAAGACGTCGTCAGTCGAGAGGAACCGCAAGCGGGAGCGGATGGCCAAGCGCGATGCCGCGAAGCGGGCCGCGCTGAAGGCCGTGCTGAGGCAGAAGGACGCCTCGCCGGAGGACCGCTTCGCGGCGATGCTCAAGCTCGCGGCGATGCCGCGCAACGGCGCGGCGGTTCGGGTTCGGCTCCGCTGCGAACTCACCGGCCGTGCGCGCGGCAACTACCGCAAGTTCAGGCTGTGCCGCGTGGCGCTGCGCGAACTCGCCTCGGCCGGGCAGATCCCGGGCATGGTCAAGGCGAGCTGGTAGGCGGGGAGAGGAGCAAGGACGATGGCGATCTCCGATCCGCTCGGTGACATGATCACACGGATCCGCAACGCGCAGCGGGCGCGGCGCTCGAGCACGCGCGCGCCTGCCTCGAAACTGCACGCGAATGTCTGCGAGGTGCTGAAGCGTGAGGGCTACATCCGCCACTGGCGGGTGGTGGAGCTTCGCCCGGGCGTGCGCGAGCTCGAGATCGAGCTCAAGTATTCGGACGGCGAGCCGGTGATCAAAGAGATCACCCGCGTCTCCAAGCCCGGCCGCCGCGTCTACTCGAAGATCAAGGAGCTGCCTCGGGTCTACAACGGCCTCGGCATCTCCATCCTGTCCACCCCGCGCGGGGTGATGAGCGAGGCAGAGGCCCGCGCCGCCAATGTCGGCGGCGAGGTGCTCTGCCGCGTGTTCTGAGCGCGCGGGAGGAGGGTTGCACCATGTCGCGTGTCGGCAAGTATCCGGTGACGCTTCCCGCCGGCGTCTCGGTCGCCGTCGCCAACGGCGTGCTGACGGCAAAGGGCAGACTCGGGGAGTTGAAGCTTTCGCTGTCGGATGAGATCACCGCTGCCGTCGAGGGCAACAAGGTGGTGCTCACGCCGAGGAGCCAGGAGCGGCGCGCCCGCACCCTCTGGGGGACGACGCGCAGCTTGGTTGCCGGCATGGTCAAGGGCGTCTCCGAAGGCTATGCGAAGTCGCTCGAGATCAACGGCACCGGGTTTCGCGCCGCGGTGCAGGGCAAGGAGCTCGTGCTGAACCTCGGCTTCAGCCACGAGATACGCTATCCGGTCCCGCCCGGGATCAAGATCACCTGCGAGAAGCCGACCTCGATCAAGGTGGAGGGGATAGACAAACAGCGCGTCGGCCAGGTGGCGGCCGAGATCCGCGCCTTCCGCCCGCCCGAGCCTTACAAGGGCAAGGGCATCAAGTATGAGACGGAAACGATCCTCCGCAAGGAGGGGAAGAAGAAGTAGCCATGGCGAAGAAGCTCGACCCGAAGCAACGGCGCAAGGCCCGGCTGCGCTTCCAGCTGCGACAGAAGGGCGGCGGGCGGCCGCGGCTTTCCGTGTTCCGGTCCTCGAAACACATCTACGCCCAGGTGATCGACGACAGCGTCGGCCACACGCTGGCGGCTGCGTCGTCCCTCGACCCGTCGCTGCGGCAGACGCTGAGGACTGGCGCCGACAAGGCGGCGGCGGCGGCGGTCGGCAGGCTCGTTGCGGAGCGGGCGATCGCGGCTGGCGTCTCGGCCGTGGTGTTCGACCGTGGGGCCTATCTCTACCACGGCCGCGTCAAGGCTCTGGCGGATGCGGCCCGAGAGGGCGGGCTGGATTTCTGAGCGCGCGGCGCAAGGGGGCCGAGAGGCATGGCACGTGAACCGAGGGAAGGCGGCCGCGGCCGCGAGCGCGGGGACCGCGAGCGCGAGGGCGAGGAGCTCGTCGACAAGCTGGTTGCGATCAACCGCGTGGCGAAGGTGGTCAAGGGCGGGCGACGCTTCGCCTTCGCAGCCCTGGTCGTGGTCGGCGACAGGAAGGGGCGCGTTGGCTTAGGCGCGGGCAAGGCGCGCGAGGTTCCGGAGGCGATCCGCAAGGCGACCGACCAGGCCAAGCGCAGCATGATCCGCGTGCCGATGCGTGAGGGGCGCACGCTGCATCACGACGTGGTCGGCCGGTTCGGGGCAGGCCGGGTGATCATGCGCTCCGCGCCGGCCGGCACCGGGATCATCGCCGGCGGGCCGATGCGGGCGGTGTTCGAGACCATGGGCATGGGCGATGTCGTCGCGAAAAGTGTCGGCACGAACAACGCCCACAACGTGGTGAAGGCGACCTTCGCCGGGCTCAAGGCGGTGTGTTCGCCACGCAGTGTCGCCGCGCGCCGCGGCAAGAAGGTGAGCGAAATCATCGGCCGCCGCGAAGCGCCCGCGGAAGCGAAGGAGACGGCCGATGTCTGAGCGGGCAAAGCGACTGCGTGTGACGCTGATCAAGTCCGGCATAAACCGGCTCGAGGACCAGAAGCGGACCCTGGTCGGGCTCGGCCTGACCAGGCTGCAGCGTACCCGCGAGCTCGAGGACACGCCGGCGGTGCGCGGCATGATCCGCAAGGTCGGGCATCTCGTGAAGGTCGAGGAGGTCGCGGGCTGAGGCCGGCGGTGAGGCGCTGCCTGCCGTTGGGGCAGGAGGCAGGAGAGAGGCGATGAAGCTCAACGAACTGCGCGACAATGCGGGGGCGCGTAAGAAGTTCCGGCGGGTCGGGCGTGGAATCGGCAGCGGCAAGGGCAAGACTGCCGGCCGCGGCGTGAAGGGCCAGAAGGCGCGCACCGGGGTGGCCCTGAACGGCTTCGAAGGCGGGCAGCTGCCGATCTACCGCCGCCTGCCGAAACGTGGCTTCAACCCGCTGAACCGGAAGGTCTATTCGCCACTCAACCTCGCGAGGCTTGAGGCAGCGATCGAGGCGGGGCGGCTTGACCCGTCGAAGCCGATCGACGAGGCGGTGCTGCGCGCGGCAGGGCTCGTCCGCAAGGGCAAGGTCGCCGGGGTGCGGCTGCTCGCGACGGGCACACTCACCCGGCCGGTGCGGATCAGCGTCTCCGGAGCCTCCGCCGCGGCGATCGCTGCCGTCGAGAAGGCCGGCGGGTCGGTGACGCTGCCTGCGGCGACGGCGGAAGGCTGAAGGGGCATCGGCGATGGGCGAGCCCGCGATACGCTTGATCGTTCCGGTCCTGCCGAGGCAGGGTCGAGGCCTCGCCTGACGCCCTCTCAAACGGAATCACCAAATGGCCTCGGCGGCGGAACAGCTTGCAGCGAACCTCAACTTCGGCGTCTTCGCCAAGGCGACGGAGCTGAAGAAGCGGCTCTGGTTCACCTTGGGCGCGCTGATCGTCTACCGGATCGGCACCTACATCCCCGTCCCCGGGATAGACGCAGCGGTGATGGCGGAGCTCGTCCGCAGCCACGGGGGCGGCATCCTCGGCATGTTCGACATGTTCACCGGCGGCGCGCTCGGGCGCATGACGGTGTTCGCCCTCAACATCATGCCCTACATCTCGGCCAGCATCATCATGCAGCTGATGTCGGCCGCCTCGCCGACGCTCGAGGCGCTGAAGAAGGAGGGAGAGCAGGGGCGGAAGAAGCTCAACCAGTACACCCGCTACCTGACGGTGGTGATCGCCACCTTCCAGGCCTATGGCATTGCTGTGGGGCTGGAGAGCGTGCGCGGCAGTTTCGGCCCGGCGGTGGCGGAGCCCGGATTCTTCTTCCGTTTCTCCTGCGTCGTGACTCTGGTCGGCGGCACGATGTTCCTGATGTGGCTCGGCGAGCAGGTGACGGCGCGCGGGGTGGGCAACGGCATCTCTCTGATCATCTTCGCGGGCATCGTCGCGAACCTGCCCTCCGCCCTCGCAGCCACGCTCGAGCTTGGCCGCACCGGCGCGATCAGCACCTTCGTCATACTGTTCCTGATGGTGATGGCGGTGGCGGTGATCGCGGCCGTGGTGTTCCTCGAGCGCGCGCAGCGGCGGATCATCGTGCAATACCCCAAGCGGCAGGTGGGCAACCGCATGTTCGGCGGGGACTCGACGCACCTGCCGCTCAAGATCAACACCGCCGGCGTGATCCCGCCGATCTTCGCCTCGTCACTGCTCCTTTTGCCGGTGACGATCGCCGGCTTCTCGGGCGATGGCGGGCCCGAGTGGCTGCAGCCGATCACGGCGCTTCTGGCGCATGGGCAGCCACTCTACATGGTGCTCTACGCCGTGCTGATCGTGTTCTTCGCCTATTTCTACACGGCAGTGGTGTTCAACCCGGTCGAGACCGCCGACAACCTCAAGAAGTACGGTGGTTTCATCCCGGGCATACGCCCAGGCCAGAACACGGCCGAGTATTTCGATTACGTGCTGACGCGGTTGACCACGGTTGGAGCGATCTACCTCGTCGTCATCTGCCTCCTGCCCGAGTTCCTGATCGCCCGCTACAGCGTGCCTTTCTACTTCGGCGGCACATCGCTGCTGATCATCGTGACGGTGACGATGGACACGGTCGCGCAGGTGCAGAGCCACCTGATCGCGCACCAGTACGAGGGGCTGATCAAGAAGGCCAAGCTCAGAGGAAGCAGGCGGTGAACCTCATCCTGCTCGGTCCGCCAGGCGCGGGGAAGGGCACCCAAGCCAAGCGGCTGCAGGACAGCCATGGCATCGCACAGATCTCGACGGGCGACATGCTGCGTGCCGAGGTGGCCTCCGGCAGCCCGATCGGTCGCGAGGCGAAAGCGATCATGGAGGCGGGCCAACTCGTTCCGGATGCGCTGATCACGGCCATGCTCGCCGAGCGTCTGCAGGCGCCGGACTGCGCGAGAGGCTTTATCCTCGATGGCTTCCCGCGCACCGTGCCGCAGGCCGAGGCGCTGGATTCGATGCTCGCGACGCTCGGCCGTGCCCTCGACGCGGTGATCGAACTCAAGGTCGACGACGCGGCACTGGTCGAGCGGATTGCCGGGCGGTTCACCTGCAAGGCGTGCGGTGCCGGCTACCACGACACGTTCAAGCGGCCGAAGGTGGAGGGGGTGTGCGACTCTTGCGGCGGCACGGAATTCGTCCGCCGCGCCGACGACAAGCGCGAGACGGTCGCTGCCCGCCTCGAGGCCTATCACAGGCAAACCGCGCCTTTATTGCCGTACTACGCCGCCAGGGGCAGGCTGAGGACAGTCGATGGCATGGCAGAGATCGAGTCGGTGACGCGGGCAATCGAGGAGGTTCTGGCCGGGCTGCGGTAGCGCAGCCTCGCCCTGCCGCGGCCGGTGGTTGACATGAGGGTGCCCGCGGTTATATTCGCGCGCCCTCGGTGGCGCCCGCGGGGCGGCTGCTGGTTGCACGTACAGGTCCGGCAGCGCCAGGCTCCCTGCCCGAGGGTGCCGGGATCAGGTCGGGGCGGATTGGCGGTTCGGTCTCCGGGGCCGGGCCGCAGGCGTATTTGGTCTGGCGTTCTGGCATGGAGTGACCCATCGTGGCGCGTATCGCCGGTGTGAACATCCCTACCAACAAGCGCGTGGTCATCTCGCTCCGCTACATCTACGGGATCGGGCCGAAGAAGGCAGAAGAGATCTGCCGGGCACTGTCGATTCCGGATGACCGCCGGGTGAACCAGCTCACCGACGAGGAGATCCTACGCATCCGCGAGCTGATCGACCGCTCCTATAAGGTGGAAGGTGATCTGCGCCGCGAGGTGGCGATGAACATCAAGCGGCTTATGGATCTCGGCTGCTACCGCGGCCTGCGCCACCGCAAGGGCCTGCCGGTGCGCGGCCAGCGCACCCACACCAACGCCCGCACCCGCAAGGGCAAGGCGGTGCCGATCGCCGGCAAGAAGAAGGTCACGAAGTAGCGCCCGCCGCCCGCTTACCGGACAGTTCGACCCGAAGGAACAGACCCGACCATGGCCAAGCCTGCCGCGCGCCCCAGGAAGAAGGAGCGCAAGAACATCACCTCCGGTGTCGCGCACGTGAACGCCTCCTTCAACAACACGATGATCACGATCACGGACGCCCAGGGCAACACGATCGCCTGGTCGTCAGCCGGCCTGATGGGGTTTAAAGGAAGCCGCAAATCCACGCCCTACGCCGCGCAGATAGCCGCCGAGGACGCCGGCAAGAAGGCGCGCGAGCACGGCATGGAGGTGCTCGAGGTAGAGGTGAGCGGGCCAGGTTCGGGGCGCGAGAGCGCGCTGCGCGCGCTTCAGTCCGTCGGCTTCAACATCACCGCCATCAGGGACGTGACGCCGATCCCGCACAACGGCTGCCGGCCGCGCAAGCGCCGCCGAGTCTGACGCAAGAGTATACCGGTCGGCCGCGGCGAGGCCGGCCCGAGCTCCGGGGTGCGGGTCCGCTCCGGGGCGGAACCGGGAGAACGCAGGCGCCTTCCGGGCATGGACCCCTGGAACGTAGGGCGAAAGGCCAAGCCGTGATCCAGAAGAACTGGCAATCCCTGATCCGCCCCTCGAAGCTCGAAGTCGAGAGCGGGCACGACCCTTCCCGCATAGCCACCGTCGTTGCGGAGCCGCTCGAGCGCGGCTTCGGCATGACACTCGGCAACGCGCTACGGCGCGTCCTCCTCTCCTCGCTGCAGGGAGCAGCCGTCACCGCCGTGCAGATCGACGGCGTGCTGCACGAGTTCTCCTCGATTCCGGGCGTGCGCGAGGACGTCACCGACATCGTCCTCAACATCAAGCAGCTCGCCCTGCGCCTGCATGGCGACGGCCCGCGCCGGATGTCGCTCAACGCCACAGGCCCCGGCGAGGTGACGGCGGGGCAGATCACGACCGGCCACGAGATCGAGATCCTCAATCCCGACCTCGTTCTCTGCACACTCGACGACGGCGTGAAGCTCGGTATGGAGTTCACCGTCCAGTCTGGCAAGGGCTATGTGCCGGCGGCGGAGAACAGGCCCGAGGATGCGCCGATCGGGCTGATCCCGGTGGATGCGATCTACTCGCCCGTGCGCCGCGTCGCCTACCGCGTGGAGCCGACGCGTGTCGGCCAGGTGACGAACTACGACAGGCTGCTGCTGACGGTCGAGACCAACGGCACGGTCGGGCCGGAGGACGCGGTTGCGCTCGCCGCCCGGATCCTGCAGGACCAGCTGCAGCTCTTCATCAATTTCGAGGAGCCGCGCCAGGTCAGTGCCGAGGAGCGCCGCGACGACCTGCCGTTCAACCGCAACCTGCTGCGCAAGGTCGACGAGCTCGAGCTCTCGGTGCGGTCGGCCAACTGCCTCAAGAACGACAACATCGTCTATATCGGCGACCTCGTGCAAAAGACCGAGCAGGAGATGCTGCGCACGCCGAACTTCGGACGGAAGTCGCTGAACGAGATCAAGGAAGTGCTCAGTTCGATGGGCCTCAGCCTCGGGATGACAATCCCGGGCTGGCCGCCTGAGAACATCGAGGAACTCGCCAAGAAGCTCGAGGAGCCGTACTGACCGGCTCGGTAACGTTTCGAAAGACGAGGGCAAGGTGTCATGCGCCACCGTATGGGCAACCGCAAGCTCGGTGTCACCAGCACCCACCGCGCCGCAATGTTCCGCAACCTCGCGGTGGCGCTGATCAAGCACGAGCAGATCACCACAACTCTGCCGAAGGCGAAGGCGCTCCGCCCTGTCGCGGAGAAGCTGATCACCCTGGGCAAGCGCGGCGGCCTGCATGCGCGGCGCTTGGCCTATGCCCAGCTCCGCGACGACGCGATCGTCGCCAAGCTGTTCGGCCCGCTCGCGGAACGGTACAAGACACGCCCGGGCGGCTACTGCCGCGTTTTGAAGGCCGGCTTCCGGCACGGCGACATGGCGGCGATGGCGGTGATCGAGCTTGTGGAGCGTGACCGCGACGCCAAGGGCATCGACAGCGGCCCGAAGCCAAAGGCGAAGGCGGAGGAGGACGGCGCCGAGGCCCAGGCCTGAGGCGGCGCGGCAGACTTCGGCTCCAGCGCGGCCTCCGGGCCGGGTCTCGCAATCTTGGCGCTTGCCGCCACTTGATTCCGATGCACGGAATGGC
>Ga0308410_1001869_pt1 | contig 12197 bp, 13 predicted proteins | sample HotsprOSTMatCore_FD_203467 | JGI IMG/M metagenome (GOLD analysis project Ga0308410, IMG submission 203467) | Hot spring phototrophic mat microbial communities from Octopus Spring, Yellowstone National Park, Wyoming, United States -... | ecosystem: Environmental > Aquatic > Thermal springs > Hot... | reverse complement strand
CGTCGCCGCCCGGGTGCCTGTCGACGGGCGTGTCGCTGCGTACCACCTTGGTGCTCCTGCCGCTCCGCCGAGGCATCCGCCCAGCGTAGGGGGACGGACCGGGGATCAGGACGGCGCGTCGGCGAACTCGGCGGCGACGGCGGCCGCCGCGGCGGGGATCGCCGCAACCACCGCCCCGCTGGGACGATCGCCGGGGCCGAAGTCGGCGCCTTCCACCGCCAGCACCACGAGCCGGTCGGGCAGCCGGTCGAGCGCCCGCCCCAACGCGAGCGCCTCGCGCAGGCCCAGCCCGTGGCTGCTGCCCGGATGGGTGGGCGGGGCCAGCGCGCCCAGCGACGCGCCGTCCCAGCGATGCAGCGTGCCGGGTGGCGCACCGGTGCGCACCGCGTCGACCACCACCGCGAGATCGGCTCCGGCCCAGGTCTCGACGATCCGGGTGGGCTCCCCGTCGAGGGTCACGACCCGTACCCCGGCCGGGAGTCGGTCCCGCACCGCCTCGGCGACCGCCGGGCCCACACCGTCGTCGCGGCGCATCGGGGTGCCGACGGCGATCAGGACCCGCCGCACGGCTCCGACGTGCGCCGCACCACCTGCAGGTCGAGGAAGTGGGTCGCGCAGGAGATGCAGGGGTCGTAGTTGCGGATCGCCTGCTCGGCGAGGTGCCGCAGGGTGTCGTCGTCGTCGGCGAGGTGGTGCTCGGTGAGGTGGAAGAGGTCGTGCTCGATCGTCGGCTGGTTCTGCGAGGTGGGGGGCACGATGCGGGCGTGGCGGATCGTGCCGTCGGCGTCGAGGTCGTAGCGGTGCCACAGCATGCCCCGGGGCGCCTCGGTCCACCCGAACCCGGTCCCGGCCCGGGGAGGCACGTCCAGCGCCGGCCGGTCGGGCTCCTCGTAGGCGTCGATGAGCGCGAGGGCCTCGTCGCAGGCGTACACCACCTCCACCGCCCGCACGATGATCGACCGGAACGGGTTGCGGCACACCGGCCCGAGGCCCGCGGCGGCGGCCACCTCCCGGGCCAGGGGGCTGAGCCGGTCGTGGTGGAGGCTGTAACGGGCGAGCGGACCCACCAGGTAGTTGCCCCGCTCCAGGAGCCGGGCGTGCAGGGCGGTGGAGTGCGGCACCTGCTCCTCGGCCACCGCACCCTCGAAGTCGGCGGCCGCCAGGTCGAGCCCCCGGTCAGAGACCAGCCGCCCCCCGAGGATCGGGTACCGGCCGTCGTCCTGGGACAGCGCGACGAGTTCGTGGTCCACCTCGAAGTCGGGGAAGTCGAAGCCGGCCACCCACGCCGCGGTGGCCACCGCGTCGTCGCGGGCGTGGCGGAGCCGGTCGGCGAACGCGAGGAGCTCCTCCCGGCTCGGGGCGCGGTGGAAGCCGCCGACCTTGGGGTTCACCGGATGGATGGCCCGACCCCCGACCAGCTCGATGAGGTCGTTGCCGGCCTTCTTCAGCCGCAGGGCACGCTCCAACGCCGGGCGGTCCCGTTCGGCCAGCTCCACCGCGCTGGCCACACCCAGGAAGTCGGGGGCGTGGAGGAACGCGAGGTGCAGGGTGTGGCTCTCGATCCACTCGCCGCAGAAGATGAGCCGGCGCAGCTCGGCGAGCGGGCCGGTGACCTGCACCCCGCAGGCGTCCTCGATCGCCAGGCAGGCGCTCATCTGGTAGGCGACCGGGCAGATGCCGCAGATCCGCGCGGTGATGTCGGGTGGTTCGGTGTGGGCCCGGCCGCGCAGGAACCCCTCGAAGAACCGGGGCGGTTCGTAGATGCGCAGCTGCACGTCGGCGACCCGGCCGTCGACGATCTCCACGTACATCGCGCCCTCACCCTCCACCCGGGTGAGGGCGTCCACCCGGAGGGTGCGCGAGGCGCCGGCGCGGTGGGTCACGGGACCGGCTCCCGCTCCGGCGCGAGCCGACCGCTGGTGGCGGCGAACGCCGGGGCCGCGGCGTTGAAGGTCCGCAGCAGCCGGACGAGGTCGACGTCGGCCAGGCCGAGGCCCGACAGCCGGTCCATCAGTGCGTCGGGATTCGCCGACTCGGCCGGACCGAAGCAGCCGTAGCAGCCCCGGTGGTACGCCGGGCAGAGCGCTCCGCAGCCGGCGTGGGTGACCGGGCCGAGGCACGGGGTGCCGTGGGCGACGAGCACGCACACGTTCCCTCGGGCCTTGCACTCGGCGCACACGCTCTGGCCGGAGACGGCCGGCCGGCGGTCGACGAGGAAGGCGGCGATCACCTCGAGCAGCTGCGCTTTCGTGACCGGACAGCCGCGCAGTTCGAAGTCGACCGGGACGTGGGCGGCGATGGGGGTGGAGGTGGCCAGCGTGGAGATGTAGGCGGGCTGGGCGTACACGACCCCCAGGTACTCGCCCACGTCGGCGAGGTTCCGCAACGCCTGGATGCCCCCGGCCGTGGCGCACGCCCCGATGGTGACGAGCCGGTCGGAGGCGGCGCGGATCTCACGGATCCGCCGCTCGTCCTCGGGGGTGGTGACCGATCCCTCCACGAGCGACAGGTCGAACCGGCCGTCCACGTCGGCGGTCCCCGCCTCCAGGAAGTAGGCGAGATCGACCCGCCCGGCGAGGGCGAGGAGCTCGTCCTCGCAGTCGAGCAGCGTGAGCTGGCAGCCGTCGCAGGAGGCGAACTTCCACACCCCCAACCGGGGACGACGGGCGGGCTCGGGCGGGCGGCTCATCGCTGCGGTACCTCGAGATCGGCGCGGACCGCAGCGTAGGTCACCACCGGTCCGTCGCGGCACAGCAGCCGCCCGCCCAACTGGCACCGGCCGCAGTGGGCGAGGCCGCAGGCCATGTTCCGTTCCAGGGACACCTGGACCGCCGTGGCCGGGACGCCCCGGTCGGTCAGCATCCGGGCGCACACCTTCATCATCGGTTCCGGTCCGCAGCACAAGGCCGCCGTGCCTTCCCCCACCCAGGGCAGCCGGTCGATGAGGTTGCTCACGAACCCGACGTCACCGGTCCAGCCTCGCGGGGCACGGTCCACGGTGACCGCCACCTCGCACCGCCCTCCGCCGGCCCAGGCCTCCAGGTCGTCGGCGAAGCAGAGGTCGTCGGGGGACCGGGCACCCACGAGGAGCGCCACCCGGCCCGGCCCCTCACGCCGGGCGAGCGCCCGGATCGCCGGCCGGAGCGGCACGAGGCCGATCCCGCCGGCGACGACCACCACGTCGCGCCCGCCGACGGCGTCGAGATCCCAGCCCCGTCCGAACGGGCCCCGCACCCCGAGCGGTGCCCCGGGGCCCAGGGCGCACAAGGCCCGGGTGACCGCCCCCACCGCCCGGATGGTGTGCCACTGGGTGCCGTCGGGCGCGGGCCCGTCGCTCAGCGAGATCGGCACCTCGCCGACGCCGGGTGCCCACAGCATGTGGAACCGGCCCGGGGTGCCCGGCGCCACCGGCTCCCCGTCCGGCTCGATGCGCAGGGTCACGACATCCGCGGTCTCCCGCCGGGCGTCGGCCACCCGGTAGCGGGCGGGCACCGTCAGCCCCACGCCGTCACCGCCACCCGGGCCGACCCCGGTTGCCGGGGCCGGTTCGTGACCCGTCGCCGGTTCGGAGCCCATCAGCGGTTCCCGCTCATGGTCCGGTGCCCGGCGCACCGGCGAGCGGGTACCCGTACACGTCGCAGAGCTGCATGCGGGTCGCGGCCAGGCGGTGCGCGAGCACCCCGGCGAAGCGGCGCAGCAGGTCGTAGCCCAGCGCGGGATCCTGCTCGCACTTGTCGCGCAGGCAGGCGCCGTCCATCGTGATCGTGCGGGTGAGCGCGGTGGCCACCGCGTCGAACCGGTACCGGTAGGGCGGGACGATCCACGACCAGCCGAGCACGTCACCGGCGCCGACGGTCTCCACCGGCACCACGCCTCGGGGGCCGAGGTCGATCTCGACGAGCACCCGGCCCGAGCGGACGAGGAAGAACCGGTCGGCCGGTTGCCCCTCGCGCAGGAGCCGTGCCTGCGGCCGGAACACCTCGAGACGCCCGCAGCCGGCGAGGAGGTCGAGACGCTCCCCGTCGAGTCCTCGGAAGAACCGGTGGTCCTCCAGCAGGTCCCGCACCGTCCGGATCATCGGTCACCGCTCCGTCCCCCGGGGGCGCCGACCGCCGCCGCGGTCGCGGCCGGGGTCTCGGCCGGGGTCTCGGCCAGCGCGGCGACCTCCTCGGTGAGGTCGATGCCGACCGGGCACCAGGTGATGCACCGACCGCAGCCCACGCAGCCGGAGGTGCCGAACTGCTCCCACCAGGTGCCGAGCTTGTGGGTGAGCCACTGCCGGTACCGGCTGCGCACGCTCGCCCGCACCGCGGTGCCGTGCACCTCCGAGTGCCCGAGGGTGAAGCAGGAGTCCCAGCGCCGCTCCCGCCGGATCCCACCGTCGAGGTCGGTGACCTCCTCCACCGCCGCGCAGAAGCAGGTGGGGCACACCAGCGTGCAGTTCGTGCAGGCGAGGCAACGGGCGGCCACGTCGTCCCAGCGGGGGTGCTCGAGCGTGGTGGCGAGCAGCTCCACGATCCCCTCGGTGCGCAGGTGCCGGACCATGCGGCGGCGCGCCGCGTCGAGCGCCGCCTGCTCCGCCTCCAACTCGGCGTCGGTGGTCGCCCGCAGCTCCAGCCGCCGGGCGAGCTGCACGCCCCGGTCGGTGCCGACCCGCACGAGGTAGACGGGCTCGGCATGGCCGGGACCGTGGAGCAGCTCGGTGAGCGCGAGGTCGTAGCCGCCGTCGGCGGCCGGGCCGGTGCCCATCGACGTGCAGAAGCACGTCGGGGCGGGTTCGGTGCAGTGCACCGCCACGACGAGCAGGTCACGACGACGGGCCGCGTAGTCGGGGTCGGGGCACGGACCTCCCAGCAGGACCCGGTCCTGGACCGCGATGGCGGCCAGCTCGCAGGGCCGGGCCCCGAGGAGCGCCACCCGCCGCCGGGGCGGGGTGGCGGGGGTGATCTGCAGCCCGTCGCCCTCCAGGCGGGCTTCCCACCACGGGACCCGGGGCGGGAACAGTTCGCGTTTCGGTGACGACGGTCCCACCGCCCACCCGAACCGGGCCCGGTCGCCCCGGTCCCGCAGCCGGTACGTTCCCGGCGCCTGGTCGTCGGCCACCCCGACGGGCAGGTCACCGGCGGATCGCAGCGCTCCCCAGGTGATCACCCCGTCGCGCACACGGGGGCCGAGCACCTCCCACCCGTCACCGGCGAGCACCCCGACGAGCGTGTCGAGGCCGTCCACACCCATGGTCCCGACGAGGGTGGGAACCGCAGCGGTCGTCATCGGGGTCAGCCTACGGTTGCCGGCTCCCGCCCGGTCTCGGGGACAATGGCCCCACGACCCCCGGACCCTCGTCCCCATCGGTGCCGGCCGGCGCCGACGTGATCGCCCGCCGCTTCCTCCTGCGCGGCCGGGTCCAGGGGATCGGGTTCCGGCCCGCGGTGTGCCGCCTGGCCCGGGCCCGGGGACTGGCCGGTTGGGTGCGAAACACCGGGGGGGTGGTCGAGCTCCTCGTGGAGGGCCCGGCGCCGGCGGTGCACGGCTTCGAGGCCGCGTTGGCCACCGGCGTGCCGCCCGGCGCCCGGATCACCGGCTGCGAGGTGACCGACGTGCCCGCCGAGGGCCGGCGGGGCTTCCGGGTGGAACCGCCGGCGGACGGTGGGCGGGGCTGGGTTCCCCCCGACGTCGCCACCTGCGACGCCTGCCTCGCGGAGCTGGCCGATCCCCGCAACCGCCGCCACCGCTACCCGTTCATCACCTGCGCCACCTGCGGGCCGCGGTTCACGATCGTGCGCCGCCTCCCGTGGGACCGGGCCGCCACCACGATGGGCGCGTTCGAGATGTGCGAGGCGTGCCGCGCCGAGCACGACGATCCCGACGATCGCCGGTTCTGCGCCGAGACGGTCTCCTGTGCCCGGTGCGGCCCCCGCCTGTCGGTCACCGGACCGTCGGGGGAACGGTGCCCGGGTGATCCCCTCACCCTCGCCGCCGAGGCGCTGCGCGCCGGGGGGATCGTGGCGGTCAAGGCGCTCGGCGGGTACCACCTCGCCGTCTGTGCCACCGACCCGGGCGCCCTCCGGCGGCTCCGGGCCCGCAAGCGGCGGCCCCGCAAGCCGTTCGCGGTGATGGTCGCCGACCTCGACGCCGCGGCGGGCCTCGCCGACCTCGACCCCTGCCACCGGGCCTGGCTGCGGGCACCGGAGGCCCCGATCGTGCTCGCCCCCGCCCGCGACCGCCTGCCGCCGGAGGTGACCGGCGGGCTCGCCGAGGTGGGGCTCATGCTCCCGTCCACGCCGGTGCACCACCTGCTGGCCGCGGCGGTGCCGTTCCCGCTCGTGATGACGAGCGGCAACCGTTCGGGGGAACCGATCTGCGTGACCGAAGCCGACGCGCGCGCCCGCCTCGGCGGCATCGCCGACCTGTTCCTCACCCACGACCGGGAGATCGCGGCCCGCGGCGACGACTCCGTGCTGCGCGTCGGTCCCGGCGGGCTCACCGTGATGGTGCGCCGCTCGCGGGGTTGGGCGGGCACGCCGGTCCCGCTCGGCTGGGAGGTGCGGCCCACCCTCGGGGTCGGCGCCCACCTGCACACGACCCTGTGCCTCGCCGCCGGGCGGGAGGCGTTCCTCTCCGCCCACGTCGGCGACCTCGACACCACCGAGGCGCTGCAGGCCTGGCATGAAGCCCACGCGCACCTCGAGGCCGCCACCGGCATCCGGCCCGAGGTCGTCGCCTGCGACGGGCACCCCGACCTGCCCTCCACCCGGATCGCCGAGGACCTCGCCCGGGCCCGGGGCCTGCCGTTGGTGCGGGTGCAGCACCACCATGCGCACGTCGCGGCGGTGATGGCCGAGCACCACCGGTGCGAACCGGTACTGGGGGTCGCCTTCGACGGTCTCGGCTGGGGTGACGACGGCACGGTGTGGGGCGGTGAACTGCTCGTCGCCGACCTCACCGGGGCCCGTCGCCTCGGTCGGTTGCGGCCGGTCCGCCAACCCGGCGGTGACGCCGCGGTGCGCCGCCCGGTCCGCATGGCGCTCGCCCACGCCCTCGACGCCGGGTGCGGCGAGGCGGCCGAGGCGCTCCTCGCCGGCGTGCTGGCGCCGGGCGAGGCGGAGCGAGTGGCCGCCCTCGTACGCTCCGGGGTCGGCTCCCCGCCGGCGTCGTCGGCGGGCCGGCTCTTCGACGCGCTGAGCGCGCTGTGCGGGCTCGGCGGCGACGCCGACTACGACGGCGAGCCCGCCGTCCGGCTCGAGCAGGCCGCCACCGGCGACCACCCGCCGTACCCGTTCGCGGTGACCTTGGCTCCCGCACCCGGGGCGCCGGCGGGTCCGGTCGTGGAGATCGACACCCGCCCCCTGGTGGCGGCGGTGGTCGCCGACCGCTCCACGGGGGTCGACCCCGGCCAGGTCGCGGCCCGGTTCCACGCCGCCGTGGTCGAGATCATCGTGGCCCTGGCCCGCGCCGGTCGGGAGCAGACCGGTATCGACGTCGTGGCCTGCGGCGGCGGCACCTTCACCAACCTCCGGCTCCTGGGTAGGGTGATCCCCCGACTCGAGGCGGAGGGCTTCGCGGTGTTGCGCCCGGAGACGGTCCCAACCGGTGACGGAGGCCTGGCCCTCGGGCAGGCCGTCGTCGCCGCCGCCCGTACCGAGCGGCACCCGCTCGGGGCAGGAGCGGCCTGAGATGTGCCTCGGGGTGCCGGGCCGGGTCGTGGCGGTCACCGACGACGGGATGCGTTCGGGAAGCGTCGACTTCGGTGGGGTGCGGCGCACCGTCTGCCTCGCCTGCACGCCCGACGCAGGGTGCGGTGACTGGGTGATCGTGCACGCCGGGGTGGCGATCGCCCGGCTCGACGAGGCCGAGGCCACCGAACGGCTCGCCCTCCTCGACGCGATGCTCGGTGGCGCCGACGCGCCGGCGGCGCCATCAGCCGCGCCGGGCCCGGGGGACTGACCGGTGCGTTTCGTCGACGAGTACCGCGACCCGGTGCGGGCCCGGGCGCTGGCCGACCGGATCGCCGCGGTCCTGCGGCGGCCCTGGACCCTCATGGAGGTGTGCGGAGGGCAGACCCACACGCTGGTGCGGGAGGGGATCGACGAGGTGCTGCCGGCGGCCGTCGAGCTGGTGCACGGGCCCGGCTGCCCCGTGTGCGTGACCCCCGTCGAGGTGATCGAGGCGGCGTGCCGCATCGCCGCCGAGCCGGGCGTGACGCTGTGCTCGTTCGGCGACATGTTGCGGGTCCCCGGCCGGGACCGGGACCTGCAGCAGGTGCGGGCCGCGGGCGGTGACGTACGGGTGGTGTACTCGCCGCTCGACGCCGTCGGGATCGCGTCCGCCGAACCGTCACGCACCGTCGTGTGCTTCGCGGTGGGGTTCGAGACCACCGCCCCGGCCACCGCGCTCAGCCTGCTGGAGGCACGCCGCCGTGGCCTGTCGAACTACCTCGTGCTCAGCGCCCACGTGCGGGTGCCCCCGGCGTTGGAGGTGATCCTCGGTGCCCCCGACAACCGGGTGCAGGGGCTGCTCGCCCCCGGGCACGTCTGCACCGTGCAGGGCGGCGCCGAGTACGCCCCGATCGTGGCCCGCCACCGGGTGCCGATCGTCATCACCGGGTTCGAGCCGGTCGACCTCCTCGAGGGGATCCTCGCCTGCGTCACCCAGCTGGAGGAGGGACGCGCCGAGCTCGAGAACCGGTACCGGCGTTCGGTGCGCCCGGAAGGCAACCCTGTCGCCCGGGCGGCGCTGGCGGAGGTGTTCGAACCGGTCGACCGCCGCTGGCGGGGGCTGGGGACGCTGCCGCTCGGCGGGCTGGGCCTGCGCGACGCCTGGCGGGCGTACGACGCCGAGGCCCGCTTCGGACCGGTGCCCGAGGGCACCGACGACGGGCGGTGCCGGGCCGGGCTGGTGCTCGCCGGCCGGTTGCGGCCCGACGCGTGCCCCGAGTTCGGCACCGGGTGCCGACCGGAGCACCCGCTGGGGGCGCCGATGGTGTCGACCGAGGGCGCGTGCGCCGCGTACTGGCACGCCGGCCGGCCGCGGCGCCCCGGGCCGGGCGACGTGGCCGGGCCGGTACCCGAAGCGGCGTCGCGGTGACCGGGCCGTTGCCGGAGCCGACCGGCGTTGCCGCGCCGATGGAAGGGCCGATCGACGTGTCGCCGTCCTGCCCGGTGCCGCTGGCGCCCGGCGGGCTCGTGCAGCTCGGTCACGGTGGCGGGGGCCGGCTCACCGCCCAGCTCGTGGGTCGGCTCGTGCCCCGGTTCGGGGACCCCGAGTTGGCCCGGCTGGCGGACGCCGCCACCCTCGAGGTGCCCGCCGGGCGGCTCGCGTTCACCACCGATGCGTTCGTCGTGCAACCGCTCGCGTTCCCCGGTGGCGACATCGGCTCCTTGGCGGTGTACGGCACCGTCAACGACCTGGCGATGATGGGGGCCCGGCCCCTCGCCCTGGCCGCCGCGTTCATCATCGAGGAGGGACTCGACCTGGCCGTCTTGGACGGGGTGGCTGTGTCGATGGCCGAGGCGTGCCGGCGGGCCGGGGTGCGGCTCGTGGCCGGGGACACGAAGGTCGTCGAGCGTGGCGCCGCCGACGGGATCTATGTCACCACCTCCGGGATCGGATGCATCCCGCCGGGCGTGGAGGTGGGGCCCGAGCGGGCGCGGCCCGGTGACGTGGTGCTGTGCTCCGGCCCGATCGGTGTGCACGGCATCGCGGTGCTGTCCCGCCGGGCCGGCATGGCCTTCGACGTCGACACCTGCTCCGACGCCGCGCCGTTGCACGAGCTGGTGACCGCCGGGCTCGCCGCCGGTGAGATCCACGCCCTGCGTGATCCGACCCGGGGCGGGTTGGCCGCGGTGCTGAACGAGTTGGCGGGGGCGTCGGGGGTGTCGATCACCGTGGAGGAAGAGGCGCTCGTGGTGCCCGGGCCGGTCGCCGCGGCGTGCGAGATGCTGGGCCTGGACCCGCTGAGCGTCGCCGGTGAAGGATGCTGCGTCGCGCTCGTCCACCCGGATTCCGCCGACGCGGTCCTCGACGCGTGGCGGGCACAGCCGGTCGGGGCGCAGGCGGCCCGCATCGGCGAGGTCGGCGAGGGACCCGCGACGGTCCGGTTGCGCACCCGGCTCGGGGCGCACCGCCCGGTGCTGGTCCCCACCGGTGAGCTGCTTCCCCGGATCTGCTGACCGTCCCCGCCCGGCGGCCCGCCGGGTGGTCGAGACCGGGTCGGGACCTTCGGACCTGGCATCGACCGGCGACCGGTCGTAGCCTCCCAGCCGCGGCGCACGGGCGGCGGTGACATGGAAGGTGCGGTGCCCGCGCCGTGACCCGTCGACCCGGAGCGAACCACCCGACCAGCAAGGAGCGGCCATGACCGAGTCCGAGCGCATCGACGCGTTGGAGCGTCTCACCGAACGGCTGACCGAGGTGACCGAGCGCCTCGTGCAGGCCGTCGAAGCACAGGCCCGCCAACTGGAGACGAAGTTCGAGGAGTTCGTCGACCAGACCGAGCGGGTCGCAGCCGAGGAGCTCCGCAAGGCCATGCACGCGGTCCGCACCGAGGTGGACCGCCTCGAGCAGCGGGCACGGGAGTTGCGCCAGGCATCCGCGGCACGCGTGGCCCCGGCCCGGACCCAGGTGTCGAAGGCGGTGGCGTCGGCCCGGGCGGCCGGCCGGCAGGCGGTGGCCAAGGCACGCAAAGCCGCGAAGACGGCGGCGAAGAAGGCCCCGGCCAAGAAGGGCGCGGCGAAGAAGGCCCCGGCCAAGAAGGCCCCGGCCAAGAAGGCCCCGGCCAAGAAGGGCGCGGCGAAGAAGGCCGCCACCACGAAGGCTCCGGCGAAGAAGGCCGCCACCACGAAGGCTCCGGCGAAGAAGGCCGCCACCACGAAGGCTCCGGCGAAGAAGCAGGTGGTGACCCCGGCGGCGCCGACGCCCGGGGTGTCCCCCACCGGCTGAGCCGCCGCTTCCGACCCGGCGCGACACCACGTCCGACGGTGCTGGTGCTGTCGGTCGCGTACCTCGCCGCGTTGGTGTGGCTCGCGGCGGCCGGTGCGGCCAAGGTCTCCGCACCCGACGGGCTCGCCGGTGCCCTCCGGCTTGCCGGCCTGCCGGTGCCGCCGCCGGTGGTGCGGGTGGCCGCCGCCGGTGAGGTGGCCCTCGCCGCCGGCGCGTTCGCCGTCGGCGGCCGTCCGATCGCGGGGCTCGTCGGCGCCTCCTATGTGCTGTTCGCCGGCTTCGTCGGCTGGGTCCGGCTTCGTCGCCTGCCGGTGAGCACCTGCGGGTGCTTCGGGCACCTCGACGTGCCGCCGAGCGGCGCCCACCTCGTGGTGAACCTCGCGGCCGCCGCGGCGGCGATCGCGTGGGCGGTGGCGGGGGCCGAGGCGCCGCTCGACCGGCTCGCCGCGTCGACCCCGGCCGGGGCGGCGACGATCGTGGCGGCGGCCCTGGGCGCCGCGCTGGTCGCGGGGTGGCTCGTGTCCCGCTCGCCGCGACGTTCAGGCGGGCGCGACCCAGTCGTCGGGACGCCCGGTGGTCCCGTCGACGAGGCGGGTGGCCGGTACCGCTGAGGGACGGCCGTCACCGGCGAGCTCCCGGAGGGCGGGCACCGGGTCGGGATCGGCGAAGAGGCGCCGGTCCGCGACGTCCAGGGTCGCGTGACCGGTGGGGTCCACGACCCAGCACGACGCCTCCAGCGCGATGCCGTTCGGATCGGTGAAGTAGATGGAGCGGAGGAAGCCGTGGTCGACCACGTCGGTGACCTCGCATCCGGCCGCCTGCAACCGGCCGCGCAGCTCGGTCAGCGCGTCGAGGTCGGCCAACCCCAGCGCGAGGTGGTCGAACTGGCTGGCCCGGGGATCGGGCACCCCGGCCGGCTTCGCGAACCGGTCCAGGGTCACGCCCCGGTACTCGAAGAACGCGACGGTGGTCCCGGCACCGACCTCGAAGAAGTAGTGGCGGAACGACGGGGTGCCGATGGTGGCCACCAGGCGCGCCCCGAGAGCCCCCACCCAGAAGCGGGTGGTGGCGTCCATGTCGGTGGTGACGAGCGCAAGGTGGTTGATGCCCCGCCAGCGGGGTGCGGATGTGGTCATGTCCCTCCTTGCGGGTCCGCGGTCGGGATCGGTCCGGTGGTCAAGGCTCGACGGCCGACGTGCTCGTCTCGACGAGGCGCACCACGAACCAGAGGGTCTCGTCGGGCCCGATCGCCGGCGGGG
>Ga0308410_1001864_pt1 | contig 12213 bp, 8 predicted proteins | sample HotsprOSTMatCore_FD_203467 | JGI IMG/M metagenome (GOLD analysis project Ga0308410, IMG submission 203467) | Hot spring phototrophic mat microbial communities from Octopus Spring, Yellowstone National Park, Wyoming, United States -... | ecosystem: Environmental > Aquatic > Thermal springs > Hot... | reverse complement strand
AAGATGCTCGGTCCCGGCGGCAGTGAGACGATCACCTTCACCGCGCCCGCGCCTGGAACCTATTACTTTATCTGCACGTACCCGGCACACTATGTTGGCGGTATGAAGGGTGTGATGACGGTTGCGCCGTAATGTCAGGGGTTAGGGGTTGATCGCCTGATCCAATCCCTCGCGCCTCGCGCCTCGCGCCTCATCTCCAAGACCCTTGAGGCGGGCAGCGTCCCTGGCGCGGGCGCACAACACCAGTGGGGGTGCACAACGCCAGTGCAGGCGCACAACACCAGTGCGCCCCTACAGGTTGACGTCTGACGTGCAACGTGCAACGTTCAACCGTGCAACGTGCAACGTTCAACCGTGCAACGTGCAACCTTCAACCCCTCACGCCTCTCGCCTCTCGCCTCACCTCCAAGACCCTTGAGGCGGGCAGCGTCCCTGGCGCGGGCGCACGCGCCGTGCGCCCCTACAGGTTGACATCCCACGTGCAACGTTCAACCGTGCAACGTGCAACCTTCAACCCCTCTTGCCTCTCGCCTCTCGCCTCTCGCCTCACCTCCAAGACCCTTGAGGCGGGCAGCGTCCCTGGCGCGGGCGCACAACACCAGTGCGCCCCTACAGGTTGACATCCCACGTGCAACGTGCAACGTTCAACCGTGCAACGTGCAACCTTCAACCCCTCGCGCCTCGCGCCTCGCGCCTCACGCCTCACGCCTCACGCCTCACGCCTCACGCCTCGCGCCTCACCTCCAAGACCCTTGAGGCGGGCAGCGTCCCTGGCGCGGGCGCACAACACCAGTGCGCCCCTACAGGTTGACGTCTCACGTGCAACGTGCAACGTTCAACCGTGCAACGTGCAACCTTCAACCCCTCTTGCCTCTCGCCTCTTGCCTCTTGCCTCTTGCCTCTTACCTGGTCTCGGTCACCTTGCGCAGTCCACGGGGATTATCCGGGTCGATGCCGCGGGCGTGCGCCAGATGAAAGGCGAGCAGTTGACCGGCGATTACTGCGGTCATCGGCGCGAAGCGCTCGTCAATACTTACCGGAAGGGGCGCGGGGTGGTTTGCCTTCTCCAGAACGGCAGGCACGTCGCTGATAGCCGTCAGGTGCGCGCCAAGGGCGCAGAGATGGTGCGTGAGCGCCGCGAGATCGTCGGCGACTGCACCCTGCGTTGCGATGATGACGATTGGAAAATCGTCACGCACGAGAGCAATGGGTCCGTGCTGGAAATCGGCAGCGGAATACGGTTCAACAGCCACGCAGGTGAGTTCCTTCAATTTGAGCGCGATTTCCCACGCAGTGGCGTAATGGTAGCCGCGCCCAATCGTGACGGCAGCGGTTACGTTCGCCATGTCTCCGGCAATAGTGCGCATACGGTCGTCAAGCGAGAGCATCGCTTCCATCGCATCGGGAACGGTCGTCAGCATTGTAAGACCAGCGCTATCGTTCGCCATGCTGAGGGTCAGCATGGCGAGCGCCGCAAGTTGAGTTGTGTACGTTTTGGTGGCGGCAATGCTGCGCTCGACGCCAGCGTGCAATGGCATCATAAACTCGGCTGCCCGCGCCAGCGGCGACTGCGGGTTGTTTGTTATAGCGACGGTGGGCGCGCCGGCGCGACGCGCGTCATCGACCACTGTACAGATGTCGGGGGATGCGCCCGACTGAGAGATGCCGATGACCAGCGCCCCCTCGAAGCGCAGATGCGCGCCATAGCGTGTATGCAACGAAGGCGTCGCCAGTGCGACCGGCAATCCCAGCGCGGCGCCCATCAAATATTGCGCATAGCGCGCCGCATTATCCGAGGACCCGCGCGCCGCAATGACGGCGTACTGATACCCGCGAGCGTTCAATATGTGCGCCAGACGGGCGACATGTTCACCTTCAGCGTCAATAAGCCGACGCAGCACTGTGGGTTGTTCGTGAATCTCCGCAAGGAGGATCGAGCCGGTCATCCTGTGCTCCTTATCGTTTCCACCGTCGATGGAAAAAGGGTGCGCTCGACAATCTCGCAAATGACGTGAGCAACCGTGATGTGCACTTCCTGAATGCGCGCAGTGTTGCGGGAAGGGACGCATAAGCATACGTCAACATGATCGATCAGCAATCCCCCGGTGGCGCCTGTCAGCCCAATGGTTGCCATGCCGCCATCACGTGCTGTGCGCATCGCCGCAATGACGCTTGCTGATGCGCCGCTGGTGCTGATGCCTACCACCGTATCGTCGGGTCGCCCAAGCGCCTCGATCTGACGCGCGAATACGCGCTCGTAGCCGTAATCGTTGCCAATCGCCGTCAGGATTGAGGTGTCGGTCGTCAGCGCAATGGATGGCAGACCGCGTCGCTCACGGCGAAAGCGGCTGACGAATTCTGCAGCGATGTGCTGCGCATCCGCCGCACTACCGCCGTTGCCGCACAGCAATACTTTGCCGCCGCGCTGAAAAGTTTCGATTATCAGGTCAGCAATTGTCACAATGACCGATACCTGCGATTCGAGCGTGCGTCGCTTGAGATCGATGCTGGCTTCGAATTCTTCCTTTACCCAGCGCATGCAGACGTCAATTCGTGAATCCATAAGCTGTCCTTCTTTCCATCCTCACGTCGAGAAGTATTGTATCAAATCAAGCGATATGAAGATGCAACCGTACCAGCGCTAAAATAGGGACAATGTACTATTGAGCAAGGTCAAAAAAAGGTTTATGCTGGCGGAGGACTTTTGTGATGTTACGTCGGCGTTATCCTTGTGATGGGTGATTCCACGATGAACTGTCACCGACCGCCCTGCGACCGGCGCTTTCTGATTGTGATCGTGTGCCTGATCTTCGTATACGGTGGGATGATACCCCCATCATCGGTCAGCATTGCGTCTGTTCCCGCCAGCGCACCTGGTGCGCCTCCTGCCGCCTGCACCCCTCCAGTCGAGCCCGTCACACTCGTCAATCCGACGATCGTCACCAGTTGCACACAGGCAGCGCTTCAGGCGGCGCTTGCTGCGGGCGGGCACATCACGTTCGACTGCGGACCCAACCCGGTCACGATTCCGATCACATCGCCGCTGGTCACCTCGGCGACCCGCGATATTGTGCTGGACGGCAAAGGGTTGATCACCCTCGACGGCGGCGGTGCTACCCGTATTCTGGAAAAACCGTTTACTCCCGGATCGCACATCGATAAGACTTCCGGCAATGATCTGGTCATCCAGAATATGCGCTTCATCAACGCGCGCGCGCCAGCTGCAACGAAGACGCAGGACGACAAAGCGCGCGGCGGGGCGCTCTGGGTGACGAGTCCGGGAACGCGCCTGCACGTCATCAACTCAGTTTTCGAGAACAATCGCACGACCAGTATCACCGACGAAGACAACCAGGGCGGCGCGATCTACGCAGGCAACATCTACGAGACGGTCATCGTCGGGTCGGTGTTCATCAACAACGAGGCGGGCAATGGCGGAGCGTTCGGCGGTATTGCCACCGGCTTGCAAGTCTACAACTCGCGCTTTGGCAACAACCGCGCCTCCGACGCGACGCCGGGCGGCATTGTGCGCGGACATGGCGGCGCGATACATCTCGACGGCGTCAGCAACAGTTACAATCCGATTACCAGCAACACCGTCGATATCTGCGGCAGCGTCTTCGATGGGAATACCGCGACGCGCGGCGGCGGCGCGCTCAAAGTGACGATTTCCGATAACCTGAACACCAAAGCAATCTATGCCCGCTCGACATTCAGCAACAACCGGGTGCTCGACTCGCCCCCTGCCGAGGGGCACGGCGGCGCCATCTATCATATCGAGGACGATTGGGCAGGCGGCGTCAATGAGGATAACATCGAAATCCGCGAGTCGACCTTCAATGGCAACTATGCCTCAAGGCAGGGCGGCGGCGCCTGGATATTGGTGAACGGTCGCGGACGCGCGGTGAACTCAACGTTCTTCGACAACCGCGCCGCAACTGCCAGAACGAACATTATCGGGCAGGGCGGCGGACTGATCATCAGTCGGGGAACGATTGATATCAGCCACTCAACGTTCGCTGGCAACTTTGCCACGTTTCAGGGCGGCGCAATCTTCGCTGGCAATGAGGCGGCGGTGACGTTGACCAGTTCGATCTTCTCCGCCAATCGTCTCGATCCAACGCACACGAATCCGGTCACGACCGAATTTCAGGGGTACCATACGAACCGACCGTTGACCAACGGCGGCGGCAACATTCAGTTCCCGCGCACCAAAACCCCCGATTTCAACAACGATATCAATAACCTGATCACGTCGCCCGCTTCCGCCATCCTCTTTCAGGACCCGCAACTCACGCCGCTGGCAAACAACGGCGGTCCCACGCCGACGATGGCGATCACAGCGTCAAGCCCGGCGTTCAACCGCGCTGCGGCGGCGACGTGCCCGGTAACCGATCAGCGCGGCATCAGCCGACCGCAGGGTGGCGCGTGTGACGTGGGCGCGTATGAGTTGGTGCTGGCGCTGTCGCTCACGCCGCCGTTCGTCGGCGTTGGCGAGGCAGGAACGCTCCTGATCGTCTCCGGCGCCGGTTTTGACGCGAGCAGCAAGATCGTCATCGGCGGCGTCGAGCGTCCGACGACGTTTGTGAGCGCCACCGAACTGCGCACGACGCTCACGGCGGTTGATGTGGCGAACGCTGGCGATCTGGAGGTGCGGGTCAGCAATTCGGCGTTGCCGCCGGTCACGCTGCGTGTGCTGGCGCAGGTGTACCGCGTCTATCTGCCGACAATCCGCCGATGATACATCTCCTCGCGGGCTTGGGGGAGAGCGTGCCGTGCGTCACTCCCCCGTTTCCCGGCAGGCAATGCGGCTGCCGCCCGCCGTCTGGCGACGGACGTCGCGGCTCGCGGACGGGAAGCCCGCCCGCATGGGCCTGGGGTGTTCCACACACATCGTTCTGAGTTCGTTGCAATGAAGTGAAATAGAGGATCGTCAACTTTCGGTTGATGAATGCCTGCACCCTCTGACGCCTGCACATCCGCGCATGGGAGCGATGTGGTATCATACCTCCGGGGTTAGCGGATTGCTACGATGATGTCGGGGCGCCCCCTCACAGGTGTCGATTGTTCTGGTAAGCCCTCACGTTGCATCGCCCGTTTTGGGCGTCGGGACGTCCCAACTCCCCCTTTTCCCACAGCGTGGAAGAGGGCTTGCGCTGAGCGAAGCCGAAGCGGGGCAGGGGGGATGAGGGGCAAAAGGCATCGGAACACGGCAAATCCATCGCGAGAACTCCCCTCTCCCGCAGCGCGAGAGAAGGGCGGGGCGTGGGGCTGAAAGGTGCGTTCTGATGCCATACCATCGATACGATGATGGTGAAACGAGGGAGGTAAAGATAGATGAGCGATCAACCACCCGTTCCTCCACCGGTTCCTGGAGCGCAGCCAGCGTTGCGCAAAAACCGGACGTGGATCATTGTGATTTCGATTATTCTGGGCATCGTCCTGGCGTGCGCCATCCTTCCGTTGGGTGGTATGGCGCTGCTGCTGGCGTTTGACAGTGGTAGCAGCGCCGCAACGGTTCCTGGCAGCAGATGGCAGGAAGAAATCATCTCCGGTCGCGGCGCCGACCGCATCGTTGTCATAACCGTCAGCGGCGCAATCGGCGCCGGCGCTGATGATGGTCTGTTCAGCGCTGGTCTGAGCCACGAGCAGGTGCTGTCGCAGATCCGCACCGCCGCCGACGACTCGCGGGTGAAGGCGGTCGTGCTGCGGGTGGATAGTCCCGGCGGCAGCGTCGTTGCCAGCAACGAGTTGTACGTTGAGCTGAAGAAACTGCGTGACAAGGGCAAGCATTTGGTCATCTCGATGGGCTCAGTCGCCGCCAGCGGCGGATACTACATCTCGATGGCGGGCGAACGCATCTACGCCAACCCGGATACGCTGACGGGGAGCCTCGGGGTGATCGTGTCGCTGCTGAATTACGATGAAGCGTTCGAGCGACTGGGTTTGCGCGAATATGTCTACAAAAGCGGCGACTTCAAAGACATTGGCTCGCCGCTGCGTCCGCCACAGCTGGAGGAAGAGGTGATCTGGAATGCGCTGGTCCAGGAAGCATACCAGGGGTTTGTCGATGTGATCGTCGAAGGGCGCGGAATGGAGCGCACCGAGGTGCTCCGTCTCGCCGACGGGCGGGTTTATACCGGGCGCCAGGCAAAGGCGCTTGGTCTGATCGACGAACTGGGTAATCTGGAAGATGCAATTGAGGGGGCAAAGGAACTTGCAGGGCTGAGGGACGCGCTGATCGTGCGGTACCGCTCGTTCAATACATTGCGCGAACTATTGCAGGCAAACCTGGAGCAGAATCTGCAACCCGCCGATCCGCTGGGGTTGCGCGCCATTGTGCAGCCGCATGCGCCACGGCTGGAGTATCGTTTCGTTCCATGATGCATAAGGATGGCGTATGGCTCATGTGCTGGTGACCGGCGGCGCCGGTTTTATTGGATCGCATCTGGTTGAGGCGCTGCTGCGACGCGGCGATTGGGTGCGAGTCTTCGACAATTTCTCCACCGGTCGATACGACAATCTGGCGCACATTCGTGATGATATTGAAATCATCGACGGCGATCTGCGTGATGAAGCCGCTGTGCGCCGTGCGGTCACCGGCGTCGAAGTCGTCTTTCATCAGGCAGCGCTGGCGTCGGTGCAGCGCTCGGTGGACGATCCCGTCACCACGAATGCGGTGAATGTGACCGGAACACTCCATGTGCTGATGGCGTCGCGCGACGCAGGCGTGCGCCGGGTGGTCTTTGCGTCGTCATCGTCGGTCTACGGCGATACGCCAACGCTGCCGAAGGTCGAAACTCAGGCGCCGCAACCGCTCTCGCCCTATGCCGTCTCGAAACTGGCGGGCGAACAGTACTGCATGGCATTCAGTGTCGTCTATGGTTTGCCTGCCATTGCGCTGCGCTACTTCAACGTCTTCGGTCCCCGGCAGGACCCACATTCCGAGTATGCCGCCGTTATTCCGCGCTTTATGGCTCGAATGGTGCGCGATATTCCGCCGATCATCTATGGTGACGGCTTACAGTCGCGCGATTTTACCTACATCGAGAATGTGGTCTCCGCCAACCTGTTTGCGGCTGATGCACCTGCCGATTGCTCAGGCGTATTCAACGTCGGCGCCGGTGATCGCACCTCGCTGCTCGACCTGGTAGCGCAGATTAACCGTTTGCTGGGGAGCAATCTTGCGCCGGATCACCATCCGCCGCGCCCCGGCGATGTGCGGCATTCGCTGGCGAGCATCGATGCGATCCGCGAGACGTTGGGGTATGCGCCGCACGTCTCACTCACTGAAGGTCTGGCGCGGACGCTCGCCTGGTTCCGTCACGAGGGAGCACATCTATGACTACCGTATCGTCCAGAGAACGGTTGTTGCGGCGCGTTGCCGATCGTTCAGCGCGCGTCGGCATTGTTGGGATCGGATACGTCGGGCTGCCGCTGGCTGCGGTGTTTGGCGCCGCCGGATTGCGGGTGACAGGCGTCGATGCCAGCGTCGAACGGGTCGCTGCCATTAACGCCGGGCGCAGTTATATCGACGATGTGCCAACCGAGGTGGTGGCGCAACTCCACGCCGATGGCTTGCTCGACGCCACGACAGACTTCGATGTGCTTGCGGAACTCGATGCGATCAGCATCTGTGTGCCGACGCCGCTGCGCAAAACCCGCGATCCCGACATTTCGGCGATTGTGGCGGTGACCGAACAGATCGCGCATCGTCTGCGCCCCGGTCAGATGATCGTTCTGGAAAGCACAACCTACCCCGGCACAACGCGCGAGGTGATTCTGCCGCGCCTCGAATCCAGCGGTCTGACGGTCGGCGTGGACTATTTCCTGGCGTTTTCCCCTGAACGGGTCGATCCCGGTCGCACCGACTGGACGACGCGCAATACGCCAAAGGTGATAGGCGGCGTCACCCCTGCCTGCCTCGAAATTGCGTGCGCGCTGTACGAAACCGCGATCGAACGGGTTGTGCCGGTGAGCAGTCCGGAGGTTGCGGAAATGGTCAAGTTGCTCGAAAACACCTTCCGCGCCGTCAATATCGGGCTGGTGAACGAAGTGCTCCTCATGTGCGACAAACTTGGTCTGGATGTGTGGGAAGTGATCGACGCAGCCGCGACCAAGCCGTTCGGTTTCATGAAGTTCACGCCTGGACCGGGGCTGGGCGGGCACTGCATCCCGATCGACCCGCTCTACCTGTCGTGGAAGCTGAAAACGCTCAACTACACCGCGCGATTCATCGACCTGGCGAGCGAGGTCAATACCGAGATGCCGCGCTATTGGGTGCAGAAGGTTCAGGATGCCCTGAACGATGCAGGACGAGCGGTCAAGGGCAGTCGCGTGCTGGTACTGGGGGTCGCCTACAAACGCGATGTCGATGACGTGCGCGAGTCGCCGGCGCTCGACATCATCCACCTGCTCTACGAGAAGGGCGCGCAGGTGACATACCACGATCCGCACGTGCCCGAGGTGCATGTCGAGGGTCTGCGGCTGTGCAGCGAGCCAGACCTGGACGAGGCGCTCAGTGTCGCGGATTGTGCCATCATCGTTACCGATCACTCGGTATATGACTGGCAGCGGGTTGCGCGCTATGCGCAGCGAGTCGTCGATACCCGCGGCGCACTGCGTCATCTGGCGAATGGTCAGCGGTGAGGCGACCGTTTTGCCCCCAACCGATACTTCAGGTCGTAACTGAGCACAAAGTCGAGTTCTTCGTCGTCGAAGCCATAGTGCCGCGCCAGCTGGCGGTCGATGGCGTCGATGACCTCGCGCGCGCGCGCCGCGTCGATATTCGTTTCGCTGGTCTGGATGCGCGCACCGCGGCGCGCGCGCGTTGTGGCGTTCGCACGATAGAGCGCAAGCAGGCGATCCACGGCGCTGGCGAATGGCGCGGGATCGGCGTCTTCCAGGCGAAACACGGGAAACTCCAGCACCTCGCGCGTGACCACATCCATGCAGTTCGAGAACGCGATCCAGTACCAGTAGAAGAGTTGACTGTTGAGCAGCGCCAGCACGATGGGTGCAACGGTCGGCGCAACGCACAACGGTTTGTAGTGCGACGACAGTTTCTCGGGCAACGCCTTGCGCCAGTAACGACCGCCTGAGTGGTAGTAGATGACGGTTCCATCTTGTGCAACGTAGTTGCGCAAGCGGCGACCATGCGCCAGCATCCGCTGGAGCAATCGGACTTCGAGCGCCGAACCGAGTTTGGGCAACAAACCGTTGATAGCGTCTGACGCGGGCAGGCGCGTGTAGCCAAGAGTGTCGAACAGGTGCGCGCGCTCACAGGAGCGAAACCGTCGATAGCCGCTGACGTAGCGCTCACTGACTGTCGGCGCCTTGTGCAGCAGGGTAATCGTCAGGTTCATATCGACATCGGGGAAGAGTTTGCCCGGTCGCACCGCGTAGTGACTGTGCCACTGGCGCAGCGGTGCGTAGAGACGCTGCAACGGCGCCATGCCGTCGGTTGCAACTGCGGCGACCGGCACGATGACGCCGAGCCATCCTCGTGCTCGAAGCAGGTTCAATGCGCGCTCGATCACCAGCGCGTACAGATTGCCGGTCGTCGCTGTCTGGTAGTGGCGCAAAACCGGGTCGTCCTTCAAGCCGCTGCACACAACATACGGCGGGTTGCCAATCACGACATCGAACCCTCCCGCTGCGATGATGTCGGGAAATGTCATCCGCCAGTGCAGTGGGCGTTGCCGATCAACGTCGTCGTTCTCTCTCCTGTCGTCTGATGGATCGAGCAAACCGGTCAGCGCATCACCCGTGTGAATGTTGAATCGCAGATCGTTCGCCTGATCCTCATGATCAACGCGCGCGGCGAGGCGCAGCCAGAGCCGCATCCGACAGATCTCCACCGCCTCCGGCATCACGTCCACGCCATACAGGTTGTGTTCGATGATTGCGCGGAGTCGTCCGGCGAGAGGGAATGCGCTATCTCTGTCGGGTGCGCGGCGCATGTCCACGATGTGCGCCAGGTCTGCCAGCAGGTCGAACGCAGCACAGAGGAACGCCCCCGAACCGCAGGTTGGGTCGAGCACAGTCAGCCGCGCAAGCGCTGTGTCGAGGTCGTCCAGACGGGAACGGGACCAGACCATGCACAGGTCGCGCATCAGGCGCATCAGGTCGAGATTGCAGGTCACCAGGTCTGCCAGATCAACTGCGCCGACGCGCAGTGCAGCGAGGGTTTCCTCCACACGGCGGCGGCGGGCGATCACATCGCGCCAGGTTTCGCCAGGCAGCGCATAGTCGGAGGGTGCGGCGGCGTCCCACGTCTGGCGTTGAGCACTATCCGACAGCCCCATCGCAACCGGGTCTGGCAGTTCCCGATCCCTCCCGTGCCAGAAGGCGGCAGGAAGGTAACGCAGCGGGTCACGCCGGATGAGGTCGGCGGCAAGCCGCGTAGCTTCTGGCGACAGCGCATCGATCAAGCGCGGAATGATTGTACGACTCGCAATGTATGACGTGACATCGTCGCCAGTATAGTAGATGCCGCCGCGTTTCCGTTCGACATACCGTTCAAAGATGAAACCCATCGCGGCTGGCGTCAGGTAGCCGGGCGCGTTGTCGTCAAGGCTCCACGATGCATCCCGGAGCAACGTCAGCGCCTGGCGCAGCGCTGCGTTGGTCAGGTCGATGCGGTGGCGGACAGCAACGATGCTGGATGGCACAGGTGCGAGGAGGGCGTCAGCGGGGCGATGGTTACGTTCCAGCGATTGTGAGAGCGCGTGGATATCGAGCCAGCCACGCACATGCAGGAATGAGAGAAATATCAACCGCGCCAGCGTGAGTGCTGCCATCGAACGCCGCTGAGTGTCGGACTGTATATCGAGACCGGCGGCAAGCGTGTCGCATGCGGCAAACAGGCGGACGAGGGAGTCGGTTCTGGATCGATGATTCACACCATGCGTCATAACGCACAGATCATAAACGCAACCGTGTTGCAGCGCAATGCTCAGAGTCCCTGTTTCCCTTCATTCAGTATGAAGCCATCCACGCACTGGGTGTTGGCGGCGTCCAGCCATTAGACTTTATCACAATGTTCACCCATCGTTCAACACGTTGGGCGCCGATGGGTGCGAGCACGAGTTGTCAGGCAGCCTTCCGCCGCCCCGCCCGACGCTGAAGCGTCGGGCTGCAAGCACGACGGGCGCTGCCGCGCCCGCGCTGGTGCGTGCGGATGCTCCGCGCCAGCCCCGCGCGGGCGGGGCTCGCCCTGGTGCATGCGCATGCGGCGGAACCAGCCGCGCCGCCCCGCCCGACGCTCATGCATTTCAAGCGTTCAGTCCGGTAGAGCCCGCGCAGGCGGGTTTCCCCTCCACAAGCCGCGACGTTCGTTGCCAGGCGTGACGGCGCTGTCGCCGGGAAACGGTCACTGCTGCACCATCCGAATCATGCTGATGGTACGGGACGGTCGCTTTGCGCCACGAAGCATCCAGGCGGGAAGCCTGGCAGGGACGCCCGGGAGACATCCTGGGCTCTGGGTCAATCGTGATAAGGTCTATTGTATGTCCACTGATTCTCTGTACTGGTTGATGAGCATTGGTTGAAGCTACGGAACCGGAAGCGGGCGCCAAAAGGATGGGGCAGGCGCGCGGAAGGCGTCGGACATTTCAGCGGAATGCTGCGCGGCGCACAATGTCGGCTGCCGCGACCTGACAACGATTGCCCCTCCAACCCGAACAGACGCGCAGCGGAAGGTGTGCTCGTCGCGCCCGAAGCCGGGGAGATGCTCTACCGGTTGCGCGGCTCCAATTCGCAGGGATGATTCCAGACCACTCACAACATCGGTTATAATTCGAGTATCAGTCGTATGCCCCGATCAACAGTCGTCATTGTGCGACGCCAGCCAGCCGACCTTCCGTTCAGGTGTGTTTTTGTCACAGGTGGCGATTTGCGAAACGTTGATGACCGGGTCGCGCGTCAATCCAGAATTTCGCCGCGCTGCATCACCGGTCCTCTTTTGGTAAAACCGCCGCCTTTGCAGCCTGCACGCAGGGTCGAGCGCGCTGGACTCATCGGCATCAATCCGGTTGAGCGCATCGATGATGCTTTGCCGCTGGTGGATAAGGAAAAAAAGATGACTCACCCGCAGGTCGCGCCATACGGCTCATGGCGCTCACCGATCACCGCTGCGCTGGTCGCAGCGTCGGGCGTCTCGCTTAGCAACATGGCGCTCGACGGTGACGACATCTACTGGCTCGAAGGGCG
>Ga0308410_1001862_pt1 | contig 12217 bp, 10 predicted proteins | sample HotsprOSTMatCore_FD_203467 | JGI IMG/M metagenome (GOLD analysis project Ga0308410, IMG submission 203467) | Hot spring phototrophic mat microbial communities from Octopus Spring, Yellowstone National Park, Wyoming, United States -... | ecosystem: Environmental > Aquatic > Thermal springs > Hot... | reverse complement strand
CTCCTAGCGTATTTCTGAGACAGACGTGGAGGCCACCGCAAGGCCCGCAGCGCGGGAGCGGGGCTGGGGGTGCGGGCGACCCCCTCACCCAATGGCTGCGCACGGTACGTTCCCGATAAGAAATCCGGGTTTTTGATCAGGCTCTGAGAGCGGCTGACTTCCGACCTGCCGCAACCTCCGCTGAGGGATGGTGAGAGGGAAAGCAGAGCATTGTAAGTTCTCGCCAAACTCAGCAGTAATGAGACGTGAGCGGTGCTTCTTAACAGAATTGGTATGAAGCTGAGAACGCTGAAAACTCCTGGTTTTAACATTCCTCTTATTGCGCATCCCGATACTCTGGGGTACAATACAGTGTGTGATACATCAAACAACGATCAAGGGAGGTTGAAACAGCGCTATGCCAACCTACGTGTACGCCTGTGATGCCTGTGGTAAGCAATTTGAACAATTCCAGAGCTTTAAAGATGAGCCGCTGACCGTCTGTCTCTGCGGTCAGGCTGGTCGGGTGCGCCGGGTGATTCAGCCGGCAGGCATTGTCTTTAAAGGTTCGGGATGGTATATCACCGATAGCCGTAACTCGAGCAGTGGTTCGGTTACCGGCAACAGTGCAGGCAAAGGTGATACGAGTGATACCAAGAGCGACACCAGTGACGACTAATAACCTTTCCGCGCAACGCAGTGCACTCCTGCACCACACCGAATGGTCTTACCCTCAACGGGAGCAGGGTGCGGCCTCTCACCTTATTGCTCAATCGCTCTCTGTTCTCTCCTCCCCCCTCTGCGGGTGTTACTGTCGTTAGGGGCGCTGTCTGAAGTGGCGGCGCCCCTCCTTACCTATGAACCGGTCTGCGCACCACTGCGCAAGCCCGGTTCTTCGTGCATTTGTCTGTCGGTACGTTGGCCATTCGCATTTATCGCTTCAGCGGAGTAATCCGATGGGTCTTTCACATGCACTATGCGTCTTGCGCGACGATATTCGCGCTATTTTTAAGAATGATCCGGCGGCACGTAATCTGGCCGAGGTGTTGCTTTACCCCGGTTTACACGCCATTATTCTGCATCGCCTGGCCCATGCGCTCTACCGTCGGAACATCCCTTTTATTCCACGACTGATTTCGCAGATCAGTCGCTTCCTCACCGGTATCGAAATTCATCCCGGCGCCCGAATCGGGCGCGGTTTTTTCATCGACCACGGGATGGGGGTGGTCATCGGAGAAACTGCCGAGATCGGTGATTGGGTGATGTTGTACCAGGGGGTCACGTTAGGCGGTACCGGTAAACAAACCGGCAAGCGTCATCCAACAGTAGAAGATGAAGTGGTGATCGGTGTCGGGGCCATCGTGCTCGGCGCCATCACCATCGGCAAAGGGGCACGAATCGGCGGCGGTGCGGTCGTTGTTAAAGATGTCCCCCCCCACACAACGGCGGTGGGTGTACCGGCTCGGATTGTTGCCAGACGCGACCCGGTTACCGGTCAGTCGCGCCGGATCGAACCGTTGCCCGACCCAGAGGGCGAGATGCTTCGTGGCCTGCACGATAAGATTCTGGAACTCGAGCTGCGGATCGCCGATCTCGAAGCAGCTACGCATGTTCACCACGAGGAGCATCGGTTAAAATACAATGCGTTACCTGATCAACTCTGGCAAACACTCTTGAATGACTCGGCTCCTATCGAAGAAGAGTATAATCAAGGTGCCGGGATTTGAAAGGCCAGTCCGTCGGCAACGTATGTAATGTAGCGAGTTCGTATGACTATTCAACTCTACAACACTCTGACCCGTCGGCTCGAACCACTCGAGACGATTGAACCCGGTGTAGTGCGGATGTATGTGTGTGGCGTGACCCCTTACGATGAAGCACATATTGGTCACGCGATGTCGGCCATCGTCTTCGATGTTATCCGCCGCTACCTCGAGTTTCGTGGGTATCAGGTTCGGCATATTGTAAACTTCACCGATATTGATGACAAGGTTATCGCCCGTGCCAATGCCCTGGGGCAAGACCCACTGACACTGTCGGGGCAGTATGCAGCCGAGTTTCTGACCCAGTTGCAGGCAATGAATGTCTTACCGGCGACGACATATCCCCGCGTCTCTACAACAATGCCGGCTATCATTGCCTTCGTGCAGGGATTGATCGAACGCGGCTATGCTTACGTGGTCGACGGTGATGTTTATTTTCGGGTTCGGCGCGATGAAGACTATGGAAAGCTCTCTGGTCGTTCACTTGATGAGATGCTGAGCGGTACGCGCTTTGAAGTCGATCCACGCAAAGAATCACCGGCTGACTTTGCCCTCTGGAAGGCAGCCCGCCCTGGTGAACCAGCCTGGGATAGCCCATGGGGACCAGGCCGGCCTGGATGGCATATCGAATGCTCGGCGATGGCGATGGAATATCTTGGCCCGCAGATCGATATTCATGGTGGCGGTACTGACCTGATCTTCCCCCATCACGAAAACGAGATTGCCCAGAGTGAGAGTCTGACCGGTCAATGCTTTGCCCGCTACTGGGTTCACAATGGGATGCTGCAACTGGTCAACCCCCAAACCCGGCAGGTCGAAAAGATGTCGAAGTCGCTGGGTAATGTCGTGACTATTGCCGATTTTCTCAGCCGTTACGATGCCGATGTCTTTCGGCTCATCGTCTTGAGCAGTTCGTACCGCAGTCCACTAACGTACAACGATGAGATTGCGGCTGATAATCAGCGCAAACTCGAACGACTGCTCTCAGCACTGGCACCGGCAACCGGTACGATCCGTGAAGGCCCGGCGGTAACTGCCCTCCAGGAGGCAGCGACACTTGCCCGCCAGCGTTTTATAACGGCAATGGATAACGACTTTAACAGCCCGGCGGCACTGGTAGCCCTGTTCGATCTGGTACGGGCAATCAATGCCGCACGCGATGCCGGCCTAGCTGATGACATCCTGGCAATCGGGCAGCAGACCTTGCGCGAACTGGCCGGTGTCCTCGGTTTACGTCTGCAACCACGACAGCAGACAACCAATGCCGAAGTTACGCCGTTTATCGACTTGCTGGTGGAGGTACGTAGCGAATTGCGGAAAGCAAAACAGTTCGCACTGGCCGATCTGGTGCGCAACCGCTTGAATGAACTGGGAGTGATTCTGGAAGACGGGCCACAGGGAACGCGCTGGAAGTGGGATCGGTAAGGCGCTGATGTCCAAGAGGGAGCAACGTCGGTATGCAGACAACCTCATGGCTTGAAATTGCGGTAGAGGTCGATCCAGAATCGGTTGAGACTGTTGCCGAGATATTGGCTCGCTACGGCTACAACGGTGGAGTCGTGATCGAACAGGGCTGGATCGCCGGTGACGAAGGGCCAGAGTTTCAGTATGATCCTCATCGTCCGGTTTGGTTGCGTACCTATCTGCCACTCGATGCGCAGGTCGAAGAGACGCGCCAACAGATTGAGCATGCGCTCTGGCATGTTCATCAGATTCGTCCGCTGGGGCCGATCCAGACCCGTACTCTGGCCGAAGAGGATTGGGCCAACGCCTGGAAACAATTTTATTCGGTCATGCGGGTAGGCAAACGAACGATCATCGTACCGTCTTGGCTGGAATATCAACCACAACCCGACGATATTGTACTGTTGCTCGATCCAGGTATGGCTTTTGGTACCGGTCTGCATCCGACGACCCGTCTCTGCCTGAACTTGCTCGAACAACTGGTACAACCAGGGCAAGACGTGCTCGATCTCGGTACCGGTTCTGGGATTCTCGCCATTGCAGCCGCTAAACTCGGCGCCGGTCGGGTACTGGCCCTCGATAACGATCCGATTGCAGTACGAGTGGCGCAGGAAAATATTGATCGCAATCGGGTTGGGAATACGGTAACTGTGGCTGAAGGAAGTCTTGGGGTTGGTCAGGCAATGGGGCACTGGCTCTCGGGTGATTTTGGCCCGCCCGAACCAGACCCTGCCCTGCACGAACACGGCCTGCAAGCCACGTTCGATCTGATAGCGGCCAACCTCATTGCCAGAGTGCTGATCACGCTTGCACCCGATCTGGCAACCGCACTCAAGCCTGGGGGTCTGCTCATTTGTAGTGGTATCATCGATGTTAAAGAAGAAGAGGTAGCAGCCGCCTTTACCGCAGCCGGCCTCCAACCGATTGCGCGCCATGTGGAAGGTGAATGGGTGGCACTGGTACATCGCCGAATATAACGGGATGATCAACAACGAGGATACGTGCTATGCAGCAGCTCTACCCAATTCTCTGTGAACCGCGACTAGTCGAGCCACTTTGGGGTGGTCAGCGACTGGCGTCATGGCTTGATCTGCCACCTCCTCATCCCGAACGACTAGGCGAAATCTGGCTGATTTTCGATAGCAACCGGGTGAGCAATGGTGCATTGGCCGGTATGACAATTGCCGACCTGGCCCGTATGTATGGTCCGGCCCTGGTTGGCACACGCCCATTTGCCCGCTACGGCGCCGATTTGCCGCTGTTGGCCAAATTCATCGACGCTGCCGACCGACTTTCGGTGCAGGTGCATCCCGACGATGAATACGCCCACACATTTGAAGCGCATACCGGCTTCCACGGCAAAACCGAAGCCTGGTACATCTTGGCTGCCGAACCAAACGCAACTGTGACCCTCGGCACTCGCACTCACATAGAACGAGCAACCCTGGCAACGGCGATCAAGGATGGTACAGTTGAAGAATTACTGGCCGAGCAACCGGTGCAGGCTGGCGACCTGATCTTCGTTCCCGCCGGTACGATTCACGCCATTAATGCTGGCATTATGTTATTTGAGATTCAGCAGAAATCGGACCTCACCTACCGGTTATACGACTACAACCGACGTGATGTTCGTACCGGCCAGCTTCGCCCTTTACATATCGAACAGGCGCTGGCAGTGAGCCGCCTGGAACCGGCTCACACCGCCCGTTTGCGCCCACTCGTCCTGGATGATCAGCGCGAACTTCTGGTGGCATGTCCATCGTTCGCGCTCGAACGCTGGCAGATTCGGGGACAATTGACGGCTACCACCGATCCGGCTTCGCTCGAAATCCTGACAGTGATTGCCGGTACAGCGCAACTGATCTGGCAGCAGACAGTGATCGAATTGCGACAAGGCATAGCGGTCTTGTTACCGGCAACCCTGGGTGAATACCAGATCATGAGTCATAATGGAGTATTCCTCCGTTCATACATTCCCGACATACCAGCGTTGATAACCTCGGTTGGCGTCGAACCAGGCGCTGGCCCGATCTTCCTGTAAGCTGATGACAGAAGAGACCTTCACGCTTCCGAACACACGCCGCTTCTTTGTCAACCCGGCCTGGCTGCGTACCGATCAGATCGTGATCGACGATCCGGCACTCATTCATCAATGGGTACGGGTCTTGCGCCTGCGGGTTGGTGATCGGGTTATGTTACTCGACGGGCAGGGAATGGCGGCGGTGGTCGAAATGACACATCTTGATCGTCGGCTGGCATACGGACAGATCATTGCACGTTGTCAGGCAACTGGTGAGCCAGCAGTAACCTTTGATCTCTATCTGGCACTGATCCGTCCCGAACGGTTTGAATGGGCGTTGCAGAAAGCCGTTGAGTTGGGGGTACATCGGATCGTGCCGGTTGTGTTCGCCCGCTCACTCACTGGTGATCGGGTCGATGCACATCGGCTAGCCCGCTGGCAACGGATTGTCACTGAAGCAGCCGAGCAATCAGGTCGGGGACGGTTACCCGTGGTCTGCCAGCCCCAACCCTTTCTGACAGCCATCGGCGCTGCGCACAGTGCTGATCTGGCAATACTCCTCGATGAACAAGCCACAACACATTTGCGTGCTGTGTTGCAGCAGCAGCCATCGCTGCGCCAGATCGCAATCTACTCTGGTCCAGAGGGTGGCATCGAACCACACGAACGGGCTGCTGCCAGCGATCACGGTATTCAGGCAGTATCGTTAGGACCACGCATCTTACGGGCAGAAACTGCGCCAATGGCGGCACTGGCTATGCTTCAATACGCACTTCATACCTAGAAAAGATAGGGCCATGGAACGGGTGTGGGCAATTATTGGCAAAATAACCCAATGGCTGGCAGTGATCGCCATCGCCTTTCTCGGTGGTTGGATTACCGGTCGAATTGTTGGCGTCTCACCGATTGATGTGTTTATTTCCGGCGTTTCTAACGCCGATGCACGGCTGCTTACGCCCGGTGAACGACGCCAACAGGCTGCTATCTTCTGGGATGTTTGGGACCTGGTTGAGGGCAACTTCTACCGCCCAGAAGTGATCGACCGCAAGCGCATGATCTACGGGGCAATACGAGGCATGCTGGCGACCCTCGACGATCCCTATACCTTTTTTCAGGAACCGGAAGAAGCACAGCAGAATCGCGAGTCGATGGAAGGACGGTATGAAGGGATCGGCGCATACCTGCGTGTTGAGAAAGGTATGATCATTATTGATCGCCCTATCCCCAATTCGCCTGCGCTGAAGGCCGGTCTTCAGCCGGGTGACATCATTCTGGCAGTTGATGATCAACCGCTTGCCGAGCTTATTGTAGGTCTGAACGATCGCGATGCCAGTACCCGTGCAATCAGCCTGATCCGCGGCCCGGCTGGTACCGTTGTCCGCCTGACCATCCGTCGGCCAGCCGAAGATCGCGTCTTTACGGTGGCAATCACGCGCGCCGCTATTCCGATCATTACTGTAAACAGTGCTCTCCTAGACGATGGAATTGCCTACATCCAGATCACGGAATTTAAGGCAACCACTACCGAGCTGCTGGATAACGCAATTGCTGAATTACGTCCGCAACGACCACGAGCGATTGTGCTCGATCTAAGGAACAATTCCGGCGGCTTCTTAACAACTGCGCAAGAGGTATTGGGTCGGTTCTACGATGGCGTCGCTCTGTACGAACAGGAACGTGGCGGTATACAGAAAGAGTTGCGTACTATCACCGCCGCTCCTGATCGTCGTCTCTTTGATATGCCGATGGTTGTCCTGGTCAACGGTAGCTCAGCCAGCGCCGCCGAAGTCGTAGCAGGGGCCTTACGCGATCAACGACCAGACACCGTATTGCTCGGTGAACGCACCTTTGGCAAAGGGTCGGTGCAAAATATCTATACCCTCCGTGATGGTAGTAGCGTGCGAATCACGATCGCCCGTTGGCTGACCCCAAGTGGAGAAGCTATCAATGGCGTTGGGATTACTCCCCAACACGTTGTGCCGGCCTCCAACGATCCTGCCTATGCCGCACCGTGTGTACCTGACCGCATCGCAGAACAGAGCTGTGCTGATGCACAACTCTATTGGGCACTCCGGCTCTTACGAGAGGGAATTGCACCGCCGCCACCACCCCCACCTGAAACTGTAACGGCCCCCTGATGGAGGCCGTTAACCAGGCAGTGGGCCAAGGGGCAAGCGCGAGGAAGTGGTTTGCAACCACCGCGTGAGGTAGAGATTGGGGAGGCAGAGATCCTGACTGGCAGGGATGACACGGATGAAAACCATCGCGTGTCCAATCTCGTGACAGCCCACTGCCACCTGGCACAACTTCAGTATAACAGTGAACCGGTATCAACAAAAGAGAACGGGTAGCTACCACGGGTAACAATTTCCTTACTGTCGTCAGATGAAAGAGCACCTTATGCTATGATAGCCAGGATATGATAACCAGGCAGTGCATTGAGCCGATGTAACCGTTACGATACCTGGCTCGTTGACAAATGGGATATAATTAGAACAAACGATCTAATCGATGGGGGTGGTCTGAGATGGTCATGAACAATCCACGCCCTTTTATCCGTCCTGAACCACGATTGAAAGACGGGCAAAACACTGAACTACGTGAATACCTGCTGCTTGAACGGCTTGGGCAGGATGAGTTATCGATCATCTATCGAGCAGTTCATCAGACGCTCAACCGACCGGTCTTTATTTCGTTGTTGCGTCGTCACGACTGGATTTCCAGCAGCCGGTTTCAATTAGCAGCGCGCCTTGCTGCAAGCCTGAGCCATCCCCATCTGTTACCGGTGATCGATGCCGGTCACGATGATCGCTATGGCGATTATATGGTGACGCCATATATCGATGCCCGTCCACTGAGCGACCTGCTGAGCGAAGGTCTGCTTGACCTGGCATTGACAATGCGGATCATTACCCAGATCGCGGATGTCCTTGATTATCTTCACGAACAGCAGGTCGTCCATCGTGACGTACAACCGGCCAACATTCTGGTGACACCGCAGGGCAATGCCTATCTCACCAATCTCAGCCTTGCTGCTGCTCCCGACGCACCCGATTTGAGCCAGATCGATGAGGCAGATTATGTGACACCCTATTCGGCCCCAGAATTGCGGCTGGCCGAGCATAAAGCCAGTCCAGCCCTTGATATTTATAGTCTCGGCGCTGTCGCGTATCATCTCCTCAGTGGTGAACTCCCACCCACCGGCCTGATTGTCGAGTTAGACCTCGCCGGGAAACCAGAGGCACTTGCCCTGGCCGAACGAGTCCTCTTGCGGATGTTATCACCCCATCCAAACGTGCGTTTCACGACTGCCGGTGCTGCTGCAAACGCATTACGGCTGGCACTCCGCACTCTGCTCGATCAGACCACCACTGATATGGAGGAGTCGCGCTGGGAAACATGCGCTGAGTGGTTCGAGAATCCGCTCGAACTGGCACTGAGTGCGGAACTGGCCGATCTGGCCAGCCAGTTTCACGATTTTCTCAGCGAAGCGCGGAAGCGCGCCGACAAGTGGCATCGCCGTAATTATGTCCGGCAGTGGCTTAATAACTGGAGCCGGAAGGGCTACTTCCGCCGCGCTGCGTTAGGACAACTGATCGAGTTCGAGTCGATTGCCAGCTTTAACATTTATTTCTACGAGTTGCAGGTACTCTACGAAACTCGTACTGAGCCAACTATCCGAACGAGACCAATGCGTCTCGATGAACGGCCACAAGCCGAACCGGCCCTGGAACTCTGGAACGTTCCGCTACCGGCTCCGCAAGATTTTAACTCGGAAGCAGGTGGTGAAGTTGTATTGCCGGGTTCGCGCCGCTTCTTTACCTGCCCGGAATGTAAAGGAGCAGGGCAAGTGATGTGTCCACAGTGCCAGGGCAAAGGGATCGTTAAACCACGCAAACGACGCAATGATGAAGCCGATCCAATCGAACAGACCTGTCCCACCTGTAAAGGGTACCAGAAGATTCGCTGTGAGAAATGTCAAGGGAATGGGAATCTGGCTGAAGAAAAGGTGTTCCGCTGGTCACGACGTGCGATTGAGTACAGTAATGATGACGATAGCGAAGGGTTACCCAACAACGTCCGTGCGCTCCTCCGTCAGCGTGCGCAGCAGGTCTATGAAGCAGAGATTGATCTCTACGACAGTCAGTGGCGTAGTGTGGGGTCATTGAGTGCCTTGATCGATCAGGCGATTACGAAAGCCGGTAAAGATACCCGACCGCTACGGGCGATGCTGCGGATAAAAGGCGTGACCATGACCCAAATTAATGGCATTCTCGACAATCAAGAGTGTGAGCTGTATCTGATCGGGCCAGACGATATGCTCACGAGCACTGTGCCCCTCTGGAATCTCGAACGGATTGCGCTGGTCGCATTGACGGCTTTGCTTGTGGTGCTATTAGTCATAGGGGCACTTTTCGTCTTGTCGTAACAGGCCGATCATCACCTGATTGTACGCGGGCATGAATACCGCACAGAGTATCTGTGGCTTTGCAGCGTTTTTACCCTACCCGACAGGAGATGGAGGTGAGGAGGGAGAGGGACGGATAGCTTCCCCTTCCAAGGTGCTCTAACCAGTCTTCTGTTAACTCGCCGATCATGCACGTCATCGCAGCAGGAGAGATAGGTTCGACCCTCTGCCCTCGCTTGCGGGTACCTGGGGATGAGGTGTACTGAATGCGTCAACTGATGGGTCTCGGCCACCCACCGCATACGCGGATCAGAGACCCGCGCACCCAGGTGGTTGACATCAGCTCTGCTCACGTCGACTTCGTTCCCGGCCAAACGCAATAATTTCATCGAGGAATCGTGATGGTTTCAGCCGCTGCCCCCGGTTACGGCTCGCTGTCCACGAGAGATAGAGCCGCTCGCCAGCACGGGTGAGCGCAACGTAGCACAATCGTCGCTCCTCCTCCAGTGCCGCAGGATCGCCTATGCTCCGCTCGTGCGGTAGCGTACCCTCTTCCATACCGACCACAAACACAAAGGGCCACTCCAGACCTTTTGCAGCGTGAATCGTTAAGAGCTGAACGCGATCACGTTCGTCGTCTTCATCATCAACATTAGTCATCAGTGCTACTTCTTGCAAAAACGAACGTAGATCGGTGTGCTCTTCAGCCGCCCGGATCAACTCTTGCAAATACGCACGAGCTTCGGCCAGCTCCTCTGCATCGAAACGTTCAGCTAAGGCAGCCATGTAGCCACTCTGTTCCAACACGTCGGCTAACAGGTGATCGGGCGGCATCGTGCCTTCGGCTAACCGCCACCAGCGCTGCAACAGTGCAAAGAGCCGACGCGCCCCCTCAACCGCACGTGCACTCAGACCAAGAATAACGCCAGCGTGACCGAGTGCCATGCTAAGGGTCAACGACTGAGATGCGGCATAAGCGGCGATAGTTGCCAACGCCTGTCCGCCCAAACCACGGGCTGGCACATTGGCAATCCGTGTCAGGCTCAGATGATCGGCAGGATTCGCGATACAGCGCAGATAAGCCAGTGCATCACGTACCACTGCTCGATCAAAGAAACTTACGCCACCACGAACCAGGTAGGGAATACGAGCGTGACGAAAAGCCTGCTCGAACGGACGACTCATGTGTCGCGTCCGGTAGAGCACGGCAATCTCGCGTAATTGTCGTCCCTGTCGCTGAAGATCGGCAATGATGCGCGCTACTTGTTCAGCCTCATCACGGCTATCTTTCGCCTCACTGATCAAGACACAGCGTTCACTATTGACTCGTGCAGCAGCGCGCAACTCCATCGGCGCTACACTCCGACTATGCCGGATGATGGCGTAGGCCGCATCGAGAATTGGCTGTCGCGAACGGTAATTGGTCGTCAACTCTATGACTTGGGCATCGGGAAAATCGGTTGAAAACCGGCTGATAATGCTGTGATCAGCGTTACGGAACCCGTAGATACTCTGCATTGCATCACCCACCACGAAGAGCGAACGGGGACGTTGCGTCGTTGGCCGGGTGAGCAGCTCGATCAAAGCGTGCTGACTTGGATCCGTATCCTGATATTCATCAACCAATACATGGTGCCAGCGTTGCTGATACGTGGACAGCAGATCAGGATCATCACTTAACAAACGGTAGGTATTTAGGATCAAGTCGTCAAAATCGAGGGCATTCGCCTGCTCAAGTGCACGCTGATAACGTCGGTAACAGGCCGCAATAAAACGATCAAGCGGATCGACAGCAAATCGCGCCATCAGCCGAGGGGTAAGCATACGACTTTTGGCCCGTGAAATCAGGCGTAGCACTTCATCAGCCTCGATTGTACGCGGCGAAGTCTCGGTAACTGCGGCCAGCGCTTCTGCTACCAGTTGTAACTGCTCGTCTTCAGAATAAATGGAAAATGAGGCAGTGTACCCCTTTAAACGACCTTCAATCGACTCACGCAGAATACGGGTGCAGACGGCGTGAAACGTCCCACTAGTCAGACCACGAATCCGGGCGCCGAGTAAATGGCGTAACCGTTCGCGCATCTCTCGTGCCGCTTTGTTGGTGAACGTCACCGCCAGAATCTGTTGCGGTGCCACACCATAATGCGTGATCAAATACGCAATCCGCAACGTAAGTACCCGTGTCTTGCCACTACCGGCGCCCGCTTTGACCAACACTGGCCCAATGGGTGCAGTCACGGCTAATCGCTGCGCCGGATTAAGGTGATTCAACAATTCCATAGCTGATCCTCGATACGACAGGTCATCTCTCCCGTCGGGCCAGCGCATTATACCAAACCGCAGGATAGCCCCATTCCATCACAATGGCACACGAACAGCCATGCATTATCGCGAACCCGTCCTGAGAACCTGATCAAAAAACCCAGCCTTCTCATTGGGCACGTCTCGTCCCTGTGCAACCATTGCGTGAGGGGTGCCAACATGCTTTCGCGCGCCACGTTCCATCCCCCCTTCCTCCTTCCCCCTTCCTCTCCCGCAGCGCGGGAGGGAAGGGGGCCGGGGGGAAGGTGAGGGGGCCAGGCG
>Ga0308410_1001860_pt1 | contig 12220 bp, 4 predicted proteins | sample HotsprOSTMatCore_FD_203467 | JGI IMG/M metagenome (GOLD analysis project Ga0308410, IMG submission 203467) | Hot spring phototrophic mat microbial communities from Octopus Spring, Yellowstone National Park, Wyoming, United States -... | ecosystem: Environmental > Aquatic > Thermal springs > Hot... | reverse complement strand
AAGTGGGGAAGGGTTGTTCCTTTAACTATCAGCCTGACCGGGAGAAATGCATAATCGACCGCAATCCCCCGAGGATGACGGAACAAACGCTCTCCCCAAAATCCCCGCCGAGTGGCAAAAAATTTCAAAGCCTCCGCCTTCCAATGCAAACGGTGGCCCTTAAGGAGCCTCAAAATTAAAGCAGATCGGACACCACCCGCAGGACCGCGGGGGATCTGAAGAACGAACCACGACTAAAAGCCCTTTGACGGGGCGAAAACACTAGATATTCCACTACGAAACCGATTTGGAGACACATTCCGCACCCAGCCGGCGTGGACCAAGTGAACCGGCTAGGAGAAATCCTCCCGGCCGGGAGACATCCTTCAACGGACCGGCCGGCGCTTGCCCGGCGGCATTCACCCACCAGGGTAGGAGTTTGGCAGGATACTCTCCATTAGGAACTCTAGTGGGCGGGAAGATGGCCTTTCCTGATAAAACGGGTAAACTTAGCAAAATAGAGCAACGGGTTTACTAGGAGGGTCGTGTGCGAACCAGCTTACCGCTTGGGGAAGTAACAAGACTTTTGGAGGGTCGAATAGAGTCACCGGAGAAGATCCTCGGCCCTCACTGGATCGAGTGGGAAGGCCGAAAGGCTGTAGCGATTCGGACTTTCTGTCCTCAGGGGGTCCGGGCGTGGGTGGTGGCCCCGAACGGAGACTTTCCCCCCCGACCCATGCGTCGGATTCATCCCGGCGGAATCTTTGAAGCCCTCTGCCCAGTACCCGACGGAAATTTTCAGGAGTTTCGCTACCGGATACGAATTATGGATGCACGTGGAAAAGTGACCACCCTAGAAGATCCCTACCGGTTTCCTCCGTTTCTCACGGATTACGATCTTTATTTGCTTAACGAAGGGACGCACTGGCAATCATACAAAAAACTCGGAGCTCACCTCCGCACGGTGGATGGCGTGGAAGGGGTGAACTTTGCCGTTTGGGCCCCGAACGCTACCAGCGTGAGCGTCATTGGCGACTTCAATAATTGGGACCCCACCCGGCACCCCATGCGGAAGCATATCCCCGCGGGCTTTTGGGAGATTTTCATCCCCGGGGTTCGAGAAGGGGCTATGTACAAGTATCGCGTCCGCTTTGGAGACCACTGGGAGGACAAATCGGACCCTTACGGTTTTTATGCCGAGCTTCCCCCGCGGACTGCCTCCATCGTTTGCGACCTCGATAAGTACGAATGGCACGATCACGAATGGCTGGAACGTCGGAAGCACATCAATTGGCTGGAGCAACCCATCTCCATCTACGAGGTGCACCTAGGCAGTTGGCGTCGCCGAGAATCCGACCCTACCCGCTGGCTGAATTATCGGGAGTTAGCTCATCAGTTAATCGATTATGTCAAGCACATGGGTTACACGCATATTGAGGTTTTACCTCTAGGGGAACATCCGCTCAGTGCCAGTTGGGGCTATCAAACGGTGGGATATTATGCGGTAACCTCCCGCTATGGTCGGCCAGAAGATTTTATGTACTTTGTCGACCTCTGCCACCAGCACGGCATTGGCGTGATTCTGGATTGGGTGCCGGCCCACTTCCCCAAAGATGGCCACGGTCTCCGCCGCTTTGACGGAACCGCCCTTTACGAGCATGAAGATCCGCGACAGGGAGAACATAAAGATTGGGGCACCTTGATTTTCAACTATGGCCGGTACGAAGTCCGCAATTTCCTCATCTCCAATGCTCTCTTTTGGTTCGACAAATACCATCTCGACGGTCTCCGGATCGATGCCGTCGCCTCCATGCTCTACCTGGACTACAGCCGTCGGGATGGCGAATGGATTCCCAATGAATATGGTGGCCGGGAAAACCTCAAGGCCATTGCCTTCCTCAAAATGCTTAACGAGCAAGTCCATGCCCAATTCCCCGGAGTGTTTACCATTGCGGAGGAATCGACGGCCTGGCCGGCTGTCTCCCGCCCCACTTATACGGGTGGACTTGGGTTCACATTCAAATGGAACATGGGGTGGATGAACGACACCCGTCGCTACATGCACCGTGACCCCATCCACCGCAAGTACCATCACGACGAGCTGACATTTAGTCTGATCTATGCCTTCCACGAGAACTTTATTCTGCCCCTCTCCCACGACGAGGTAGTCCACGGGAAGGGCTCACTCCTTTCCCAGATGCCTGGAGATTTATGGCAAAAGTTCGCCAACCTCCGCCTCCTTTACAGCTACATGTGGACCCATCCGGGGAAGAAGTTGCTTTTCATGGGATCGGACTTCGGCCAGTGGTACGAGTGGAATTACGATGCCAGCCTCCAATGGGACCTGTTACGCTGGGAAACCCATCGCGGGGTGCAAAAGTGTGTGGCCGACTTGAATCGTCTCCTCCGGCAGGAGCCCGCCCTTTGCGAGGTTGACTTCGATGGTCGGGGCTTCGAATGGATCGACTGCCATAATTGGCAGGAAAGTACTCTCAGCTATATCCGTCGGGCCAAAGATCCACGGAATTTCCTCGTCATCTGCTGCAACTTTACACCGGTACCGCGATTTGATTTCCGCGTGGGGGTGCCCGAACTTTGCTACTACCAGGAGATCTTCAACAGCGATTCCGAGTATTATTGGGGCAGTAACCTCGGTAATTGTGGCGGTGTTTGGGCCGAGGAGATCCCCGCCCACGGTCGGCCGGCATCCATCTCGATTGTGTTGCCGCCCCTTGCTGCGGTGATTTTCAAACCCCGGCGAGACATTCCTTGGGATAGCCGACCGAAAGAGACAACCCCTAAGTTTCCAGCCTGACGAGACCTCAACCTCGAAAAAAAAACATCCGCCAAAAATCGTAATCGGAAGCAGCAAGTGGACTGATGTTCCCAGCCGCCGGAAACTCGGCAAAAACCTGTATCACCCCTCGGACCCCGAAACCAGGCCTAAAAGCTCCGGCTTGACCGGCGATCGCCTCACGTTCTCCCGGGTTTTTGCCCAAAAAGGTTTCTGCCGAAGTCCCATTTTTACCCCAGATTTACGACCAAAACGGGTAACCACTATCCCCGCAAAGTTCCTCCGACGAAGGGATAATGTTGATAAAAGGAAAGGCATCGGAAGTGCATCTGCCACGTGCAGAATGGCCTCGAAGGAGCCAGCTCCCTGCTAAATTGCCGAGTCCGGCAGACCCACTACAAATACCGGTATCCGCCGGCTGAGAAGGTGCTCCGGCGAGAGGCCCCAACGGAGGAATTGTGGGAGCGGGGCATACCGCCTTTTTCCCTGTAGACGCAAAAACTCGTTGCCAGACTAAAGGAATTGCCAAACTAAACGAAGAAGTAAACGAGATTGAGAACGATTTCCCGAACAAACGGGAAATTCGAAGGGAAGGGAAAACTTGCTTCCACCGCGAGAGCTTTGCCGAGCTGAACTGAGAGGTTACCGCCGGTCTTACTCGTAATCGTAGGGTCGCTCCGCTCGGCGTCGCTGCCACTCCGGGGTCAGCTGGAAGTCACATTCCCGGCGGACATGCTCCATCAGTCGGCCAAGAACGGAGGCGGTGTCATACTGAGCTGCCACTAGGTAGAGCCGCCCAGGGTCCGTGATAAATTGCTGCCACAAAATATCGTCCGAAGGCTGACTTTCCACCAGCCGGATGATGCAGACGACCCTCTGGGGATGGTTCATCGCCACACCGATCTCCCCCGGTTTGAGGCGGAAAACCGTTCGCATAAACTCCTCGCCGGGCCGGTCCACCCCCTTGACCTGACTAATTCGCGGCGGCTCCTGATACCAGAAAACGAGCGGTAAGCTCGTGGTCAGCCAGGAGAACGGATCGGAAAGCTCCACTTTCAGATCTGCCTGGTCGGCAAAGACCTCTGCCAAGCTCTTTCCCGCTTGGCGTGCTTGGGCGGCTAACTTTTCAGCCTCGCTCCGGGCGATTTCGCGAGCCTGGATGAGTTTCCACTCCCGAAGAACCTTTTCCCGCATCCCCGGATCGGAGAACTCTGGGACCCGGGCCTCCTTTTCCTCCACCTTCCACAGCAAATATTGATTGGCCCGGAGGTCACGGACCACCGCCGGCCGGAAAAGGGGTAACCGCCGGAAGACCAACTCCAGCACAGAAACTCCTCCCGGAGAGGTTGCCTCGCCTATCTCTAGACTCTGCAGCTCGAAGTCGGCTACTAACCCACTTTGCTGATATTCCAGACCGTATTCTTCGGCCAAAGCCCGAAGGTTAGGCCGCTGAGGCTCCGGCCGGCGCGCAGTCCTTCGTTGTTGCACTTCCAGATCATAAAGGATCTTTTCGTCGCGATACCGCCCCAGCTGGGCTTGCAGCCGCTCGAGGAGTTCTTCCATCTGCTGGACCGCCTTCCGGCGGGCCAAGGTGTTGCGGATCTCCTCTCGGACCTTTTCCAAAGGAATATACTCCTTGGAAGCAGCAGGCTGCGAGGTGCCGGATTCTTTCGGCCCTCCCTCCGAGGAACCCCCCGGCTGAGCTTCCGCCGCCGGCTCAGCTCCCGGAGGCGAAACTGCAGGTTTCGGAGCGGACGAAGTTTCCCCACCGGGCCCACCAGCGGAAGCATGCTCGGCTCCGTCCCCATCGCCAGGTTCCTCTGCCTCCTCCCTGCCAAGGTCAGCCTTTCCGCCGGATTTGGTACCCTCCTCCGGAAGTTGAGCACCCTCTTGCTCCGAATTCCGCAAACCTTGCTCTGATGAGCCGTCCAGCCCAGCGGAAGAATCTTCCCCCGAAGGCAAAGAAGCGGCAGACTCGACATCCATCTGCGATGGACCGCCTAAGGCCGCGGCATCCCCTCCTTCGGGAGAGGAGTTTTGGGAAGAGTTCTCCGACTCCTGCTTGCCACCACCCTTCAAGGATGGCGAGGAAACAGACTCCTGGGTGGCTTCTTTTTCACTCTTTTCGCCTGAGGTGGCCGGCTCGGTCAGCGTGGGCCCGCCTTCCGTACCCTCCGCTGGAGGTGTGGTACCCTGGGGAGTCTCCGGGCTCTGCCTGTCCGCAGCCTGGGAAGCTGCCGGCTGACCTTGGCCCGGGGTCCCCGGCAAGGACGGAAGGGGTTCCCTCACATACAGCCGGTCCTTGTTCTCGTTGTAATAAGCCGCAATTTCCTCCTCGGTAACTTTCTCCCTCGTTTGATCGACAAAACGCTCCAAAGAAGCCTTGGCCCACTCCACTGCCACCCGTTTGGGTTCCATGAACCCCGGCTGAGGATCATCAGGATGGGGAACCCGAAATCGATGTTGCTCGAAAAACTTTCGCAATTCCGACTCCGGGGGATCCGGAACCCAGTCTACAAACCGCTCAACAGGCAGCACAACCGTCTCGACTGTCACCCGTCGGTTCAGCCGTTGAAAATACTCCCAATGTTGAGCCGGCGTAAACCCGCCTAAATTCGTGAGGAGAAAATCTTGGACTCGCAAAGCCAACAGCTCCTCCCGGAGGACGCGGAAAAGGTAATCCACGGATATCCCTTGCCGGTCGAGCATCTGTTCCAAAACGGGGCCAGAAATTTTGCCCTCAGTCAGTTCGGCAATGAACTCATTAACTGCCCGGGCGTCCACAGTAATTCCCAGTCGCTCTCCGTATCGGGCCAAAAGCCAACGCTGAAGAACCGACTCTTCCGTGGCCGACCCGATCCTTTGATACACCTCGTTGACTTTCCGGGGATTCTCGCCCACCTGATATAAGGCATCCGCTACCACATTTAAAAACCGCAGGGCCACTCCCCGCTGCCTCATCAGTTCCGCAAGGGTGGACTCCCGCACATTCCCCAACCGCGAGGTCGCCACCAAGATATTGCGTTGCGGAGCCACCTGCAGCCCTTCCAGGATCACCGGCAAAATGACAAAACCAAACATCGCCAGGACCCCGAGGCCGGCAAGCATTAGCTTCTGGTGTCGCCGGAAAAACGAAAACGGACTTCGCATCTTTCTACTCTCCCGCGGGCAAAGATCCGGGGAAGGACCTTCGCCAACACCCTCTTGGGCACTTAATTCGTAGCCACGAACTCACCTACACGCCCGGGCCTCACAATTCATCCAAACACTGGCGGACGTGATCTCCCTGTTGATACTCCCGTCATACTCCCGTCACAAAAGATGTGCTGTGGGCCTCCCCCCGAAGCACCCCAAGCCATCGCAACCAGAAACCAACAAGCATAAATCCGGGGCAGCCTCGTGCTCCGGCTTTTGAGTCCCGATCGCCCCGCGGGCGGGAGGCAACCCATGCAGTTTGCTTAATTGTCACAGTGGCTCGGAAAACCCGGATTCGGGCCAGAGGGCTCCGCTCCACCCACATTCTCTCTGATCTCAACCCAAAACCTAGGGAATAAAAGTCCCCAAAATTGGAGCCAGTTACCCAAAATTTCCGCCCGGCGAAATTGTCCTGCGGATTTCCTCTCCTGGGGACACACCCCAGTCATACCACATGCCCAAAGCATAACACGAAGCTACCGAGTTGCCGAGGCCAACTCCTGGAGAACCTCCGCAGACCGGCCAAATTTTGACAACTTTGGAGAGCATCCAGCTAGCCGTGTGCCACTTGCAGAGGGATCCATTTTACACCCGGAAGAGGGAGTCAGTAGTTCCCAACGTCGCGGGTCATTGTCGTCACACCCCCCAGGCGGCTGCCCTCGTAGAGCTCTGGAGTACCACCGGGCACTACCCCGTTCTTAGCCTCTGCAAAACTGGTGTGGAGGGTGCAGGCCCGAATGGTTACAAAAACTGAGCCGTGGCTCCGTGCCGGAAGCCGAGCACCGCCCTGGCCCAAGAGAACCCCCGAACAAACACGGATACAACCGAGGGGCCGTTGGCCGCTCAACCGATGCCGCTCCCCACTCCGAAAGAGCTTAAATCCCCAAAAGAGGTTAAACACTCTCAACAAAATAATCATTCCACCTTACGTGCTGAAATCCTTATTCCCCGGGGATGCACCTTTCAAGAGCAGAATTGCACTAGAGCCCCCCAGCATTTCGACCCACTAGCAGGCCAAGAAGCCGAAGATGAGAAAGCAAGAAACCCCGAATTCTTCGACCGATCCTTGCTGAGTGCCCCGGGCCGGGCTTGCCATCAGGTTACGTCCAAAGTATTGTTCCGGAGAAGAAACTTCGGCAGACAACACTCGGTTTTCGGGGATTCACCAAAACGTTAGGCGATCCACCGAACGTAGGATTGCCAAAGCTATTTTTAATCTACGAAGACGGGCTCTGGACAAAACTGGGCGAGTGGGTCGGCGGAATCCCTCCCCAATTCCAGGGGATTGGACCCAATCCCCGCGAAATAGGCAGATCAACCCACCAAAATTTGAGAGCCGTCGGAGTTCAGCCGAGGCATTTTTTGGGGAGGGAACACCTCGCGACGGGTTCGCCGGCTGGAAGTTCGAAAAACCGGCGGTAGCCGAAGCTCGGAACAGTTTCCACTCGACGTAACTTTGGGACATGCAACGGCTAAGCGGGAACTAAAGAATACCCCAAAATGGGGCGGATGCACAGTACTCCTTCGGGTGACTGGCCAGGGTTCCTAGATTCAAGGGCTCCAAGCTTTAGCAAACATTTTGACAATACTCGCGAGGGGTATGTATCCCTCCATAGCATGATCTTCGCCTTTCACTGTAAGTCCTATCGACGGTACTTTTACCCTTGCCTAATACTGAAAGTATTGCAAATTGCCTGGGGGGCTAGACGCCGGCGGCAAGGCCCGTTGCAAACCCAAGGGTCAAATAAAATCCAAAGCTAATAGATCAAATAGGGAAATTCTCAATCAACCACGGCCGGCGAGAGGCAGAAAAGCCGCGAAAAGCTTGCCACGGAGAGGGTCTTTTCCGGAGGCTAGCCCAAAAGTCCTAAAATTCGGCGGGGAAAAAATTCCAGACCGGCTGGAGGAGATCCGCGAGCACCGGTAAACCCGGAAATTTGTCTTTCTCGCCAGGGAATTTGCCATCCAACGCGATTCAACCAGCCAAAGGCACCAAAGTAGTTCCGCGAGGATAAAGCTTTCACACAGGATAACCTAAGACTGGGTAACTTTGAGCCACCAAATCCAGGGACAGACCATCCATGGGGAGGAAACAAAAGGACACGGGCAAGGCACTGGTTATCGTGGAGTCGCCCACGAAGGCGCGCACGATTAGTAGCTTCCTCGGCCCGGAATTTCAGGTCGAGGCCAGCATGGGGCATATCCGAGATTTGCCCGACAGTGCCAAAGAGGTGCCGCAGGAATTGCGTCGATTGCCTTGGGCAGAGTTAGGGGTCAACGTCCACGAAGGATTCAAACCCCTGTATGTCATTCCCAAAGATAAACAAAAGCAAGTTTCCAAACTGCGTCAGGCGGTAAAAAAGGCTGATCGGCTGTACCTTGCTACAGACGAAGATCGCGAGGGGGAGGCAATCAGCTGGCATCTATACGAAGTCCTCAAGCCGGAACTCGAAAAGAAGGTCCTGCCGGTCCATCGGTTGGTCTTTCACGAAATTACGCGAGAGGCGATCCAAGAAGCCCTTCGTGCTCCCCGGGACATTAATCTTTCGCTCGTGCGAGCCCAAGAAGCCCGGCGGATTTTAGACCGGCTATACGGCTACGGGCTTTCTCCGCTCCTTTGGCGGAAGATGCAAGCGGGGCTGTCGGCTGGGCGAGTTCAAAGTGTGGCTCTTCGGCTGGTGGTGGAGCGAGAGCGGCAGCGGATGCGTTTCCGCCCCGCGAAATACTGGGATCTTGCCGCCCTTTTTCAAAAGCCCGGCGATGGTTCCTTCGAGGCCCGGCTCGTCCTCCTCGAAGGGAAAAGAATCCCGGAAGGCCGAGATTTTGATCCTGCAACAGGATTGCCCCGGGACCCAAACTTGGCCGTTCTCGATGAAGCTCAGGCCTCGCAGTGGGCGGAGCAACTTCGTGCCTTCAGGGCGCAGGTGGCCGAGGTGGAGGAAAAGCCCTATGTCTCCCGCCCCGCTCCTCCCTTTACCACTAGCACCTTGCAGCAAGAAGCCAACCGAAAGTTTGGCTTCACTGCTCGCTATACCATGCAGCTTGCCCAGTCGCTTTACGAAAACGGGCATATTACGTACATGCGTACAGACTCCACGCACTTAGCACCGGTGGCGATCGAGGCTGCTCGGGAAGTCATCCGCACCATGTTCGGAGAAGATTATTTGCCGCCGGAGCCCCGCACTTATCGCACCCGGGTGCGGAACGCACAGGAAGCCCACGAGGCCATTCGCCCGGCTGGCCATCCTTTCCGTTCCCCAGAAGAACTCCGCACGGTACTTCCCCCCGACGAATGGAAACTTTACGAACTTATTTGGAAACGCACCATCGCTTGCCAAATGCGGGATGCTGTGGGCAGACGTCTCACGGTACACGTGGACATGGGGCCGGCCCGGTTCCTCAGCATCGGAAAAACCATCGACTTTCCCGGCTATCTCCGGGCTTATGTGGAAGGAAGCGACGATCCGGAGGCCGAACTTGCGGACAAGGAGATTGTACTTCCACCCCTGAGTGTCGGAGAAGAATTGATCTGCCAGCAATTAGAACCCAAAGGTCACACGACCCAGCCCCCTCCACGATACACCGAGGCAACACTTATCCGCACCTTGGAGGATATGGGGATCGGTCGGCCGAGCACATATGCCACCATCATCGACACCATCCTTGCCCGTCAGTATGTGACAAAACGCGGCAATGCTTTAGTGCCCACTTGGCTCGGATTTGCTGTGACCCAGCTTTTGGAAAGGCATTTCCCGGAGCTGGTGGACTACCAGTTCACCGCTCAGATGGAAGAGGAGCTGGATGCCATTAGCCGCGGGGAGGCCGATCCCGTCGAATATCTAAGCCGATTCTACTTCGGCAATGAAACCCCGGGACTGAAGCAGTTGTTGGAAACCAAGATTGGGGAAATTCGGCCAAGCGAGGTCAACCGCCTTTTGCTTGGAAAGCCGGAGGGTGACGGGCCTGAAGGGCAGCCCATTTACGTTCGGCTCGGCCGGTTTGGACCGTACCTCGAGCAAGGTGACCGTCGTGCCGAAATCCCGCCCTCTTTGGCTCCCGATGAACTCACCGTGGAAAAGGCCTTGGAGTTGCTTCGCAAGGCGGAAGAGCAAGACCGGCCTATTGGGTATTGTCCCGCTACCGGTCGACCTGTTTTTGTAAAAAGCGGCCGATTCGGTCCTTATGTGCAGTTAGGGGACGGAAGTGACGGTCAGGAAGTTCGCCAAGTCTCCTTGCCCGGAGGGACCAAACGGGAGGATGTCACATTAGAACTTGCCCTGAAATATCTCCAGCTACCCCGAGAGCTAGGAAAACATCCTGAAAATGGCGAGTCGGTCACTGTCCATGTGGGAAGGTACGGTCCGTATGTTCAGTGTGGCTCGGAAACCCGTTCGCTGCCGCCGGAATTATCCCCCATGGAGATAACTTTCGAACAAGCGTTGGAGCTTTTAGCCCAGCCCAAAGACCGGCGAAGACGGACCCGGTCCACCGAGCCGCTCAAGGTGTTCACGCTCGGGGAAAATGGTGAACGTGTGATCCGGGTGATGGATGGTCGGTACGGCCCGTATGTGACCGACGGAACCGTAAATGCCACCATCCCCAAGGACCTTTCCGTTGAAGAGATTACCGCGGAGCAGGCGGAGGAACTTCTGCGACAGCGAGCCGCCCGCCTGGCCGAGTCTGGAACCAAGCGGTGGCGAAGCCGGCGGCGCTCTTCGGCCTAAAAGAGAACCTCGCCGATCCTGTCCCCCGGAGGGACCATCCCTCGCGCGAAGCATCTGAGGTTCTTTTTTGCCAATGGCTTGACCTGCACGAGCTAACCTCCGTGGGTAAGTCTCTTCCTAATCTCCGGTAAATATCCGGTAAATAAAAGGAACTGCTCAACCGCCCGATAAAGCCCCAAAGAATCAGCCAAGCCCATAACCTCAGGCCAACCAACGGCACAATGATCAACATGTTTGGGCTGAGGCTCTCGAGCCCTCAATCATTAAAACGGCCTTCAAGACGGGATCCTTCCTCACCAAAGGGTGTACTGTTTCTTAGATTCTCGCCCCGCTTACTTAGATTCTCGACCTGGCTTTGCTGGGAGAGCCACCTACTCCGCAGGTCTCTCCTAGCCCAGTTTGCCGCACCCCGCTGAGCCACCCCTGGCACGCTCTCCTCGAGGCTAGGCATCTACCGATTTCGCCAGACACGACGGCTCTTTTACGCTAGAGGGCAGAAAAAACACTAGTGACGGGTATTGTTGATTGTGGCGTGTCGGAGCGATTAGTTTTGACCGCAAATCCTGATAGGCCCTTTCAGGCGAAGAACGAAACTCCTCCCTCCGAAGAACCATCTTCACGGCAGCCTGCGGATCGCCCAGCTTGCCAAAAAGCGGGGGCTTTCGCTTTCCAAGCTTAGCCCTTGAGAATATGGCGAGACCCCTCTGCAGTAGGGATTGATCGGATTATTTCGGCCCGGCTTGGCAAATTGTGGTCGGATGGCTTGAAGGGGGAAAACACCGAAAATAAAATTTATTTGCGCGCGGCATGTTCGGGGGTGACAACGCAAACCGTCCGGTAAAAGTCCTGTCCTTTGAACTCGCGGGGGCCGCGAACCCACACCAGTTCACACCGACAGGCAGTGGTTGTCATCTGCCGGACTTGGGGGCATCCCTCTACGGGCGTTTTCGTCGGGCGTCCTTTCGTTACCACTTGTGTGCAAAAGCGGTGCGTTCCCAAAGTCTGTCACGCTGGGCAAGTCCCACATAGGTTTGGACAATGAAGCGGGAGCCGGCGGGTTTCATCGGAGGATTATTCTGGGGAATGCTCTTAAGTGGTACTTTTTCAGCTGGGGGAAATTTCCTGGCAAAGAGTGTTTTGGTTTGCACGGGGAGTGTATACTAACCACAAGAAAAATGGGAGGACTATCAAAGAAGCAAGGTAAACTGTAATAAGCGGTTGCGGAGAGGTGGTTTCGCCATCAAAATCGTTTGAGATATCGTTGGGGCTTCGGATCTTGCAGTTTTTTAGGTTGTTTGGTTCTTGTAGTATGTAGGTCACTTTTACTGGGAGGAGAAGTGCTATGCGGCGAGAAAGGTCATCTAAAGCTAGAGGTTTTACCCTCGTGGAACTGCTGGTGGTAATTGCCATTATCGGGATTTTGATCGCCTTACTGCTACCTGCGGTGCAAGCCGCACGAGAAGCCGCCCGACGCTCTCAGTGTACTAATAATCTAAAGCAACTGGGTTTGGCATTGCATAATTATCAC